>Ga0315551_10000030_pt1 | contig 107446 bp, 93 predicted proteins | sample SalMarSW160290MG_FD_203678 | JGI IMG/M metagenome (GOLD analysis project Ga0315551, IMG submission 203678) | Salt marsh sediment microbial communities from the Plum Island Ecosystem LTER, Massachusetts, United States - Salt Marsh Sediment SW1602-90 ...
TCCTGATTTTGTCTCAAAATAAGGAAATTTTTACCCACTCTTATCAGCAACATACCGGAGAGTATCTTAACTGACTCTAAATTCATCGCTTCCAGCCAAACCTGCCTCAAAAATGGGTCATCGCGAGTCTATTGGACTTGACACCAGCAGTTCTCCTCACTATAATCACCCTTTGAAGTCTAAGATAACAAAAGACTTACGATGTTATTTGTAAATCAAGGGTAACGGGATAGACGGATACAGCAGTTCTAAAATCGTCCACCCAACCGTGTTATATGAGCCGAGAAATAATCGCCATCCTGGACTTTGGCAGCCAGTACGGTCAACTGATAGCACGGAGGGTTCGCGAACAGAATGTATATTCACAAATTTGCCGGGCGGATATAACAGCAGAGGCATTATCACGACTGGGTGTCAAGGGGTTGATATTGTCCGGCGGGCCCGCAAGTGTCTATGACGAAAATGCACCAAAATGTGATGAGAAAATCTTTGAATTGGGCGTGCCTATTTTGGGCATCTGCTACGGAATGCAGTTAGGCTGTCAGATTTTAGGGGCAAAAGTAATTGCTGCACAAAGACGTGAGTACGGGCGAACAACTTTGTCCATTCTTGATAAGAGCGATTTGTTTGCGAATATGCCGGATTCAATCACGGCCTGGGCCAGCCACGGCGACCAGCTCGCCCCCGCAAGTATCAAGCGGGGGGATGATTTCGTCAAATTAGCAACTACCGATACCTGCCCATTTGCTGCAGTAAAGCACAAAAAAAGAAAATTTTTCGGTGTTCAGTTCCACCCTGAGGTTTCACATACCCCCAAAGGAACGCGGATTTTGAAAAACTTCCTGTACGATATCTGCGGCTGCCGCGGCGACTGGAAAATGAGTGATTTTGTCAGTGAGACTGTAGAAGCGGTTCGCTCTCAGGCCGGCGAGGCCAAAGTAATATGCGGGCTGAGCGGCGGCGTCGATTCGTCCGTTGTGGCTTCATTGGTTCATAAGGCCATAGGCGACCAGCTTGTTTGTATTTTCGTCGATAACGGCCTGCTGCGAAAGAACGAACGCGAAAATGTCGTATCCACCTTCCGGAACCATTTTCACATGGATTTGCGGGTTGTTGATTGGTCCCGGCAGTTTTTGGAAGGTTTGGCCGGTGTGACCGACCCCCAGCAAAAACGAAAGATTATCGGCTCTGAGTTTATCAAGGCTTTTGAATCGCAGGCTCTGAAGATTCCGAATGCCAGGTTTCTGGCCCAGGGAACGCTGTATCCTGATGTTATCGAGTCAGGCTCAAAGGATGGTAATCCTGCAGCAAATATAAAACTGCATCACAATGTGGGGGGACTGCCGGCCGAGATGGACTTTGAGCTGATTGAGCCTTTGCGGGATTTGTTTAAGGATGAGGTTCGGGTTGTCGGCGAATATCTTGGACTGCCGGAGGATATAGTCTGGCGGCATCCTTTCCCCGGACCGGGCCTGGCCGTCAGGGTAATCGGAGAGGTAACAGAGCAAAGACTGGAAATTCTCCGGGCCGCTGATGAAATCTTAATAGACGAAATAAAATCGGCGAGATTGTATAGAAAGGTATCACAGGCCTTGGCCGTGCTGGTACCTGTCTTGACGGTTGGGGTGATGGGCGATGAACGAAGCTATGAAAACATTATTGCTATTCGTGCGGTTGAGACCGTTGATTTTATGACCGCTGATTTTTCGCAAATCCCTTACGAGGTGCTCGGCATCATATCCAGCAGGATTATAAATGAGGTCAGGGGTGTCAATCGGGTCGTTTACGATATATCCAGCAAGCCGCCGGCCACAATTGAATGGGAGTAGTGTTTTCAGTTGTTACCAATGTTACCACGACCGTCATTGCGAGGCCTGCGAAGCAGGCTGTGGCAAGCTAAAAAAAAATAATGTGAACTCCGCCAAAGTTGGTATCTCTTATAATTCTGCGTTAGCCACCATTCCTTGAATTCCTAACCGCGAATTTGTGATATGGCCTCCCGCAAAGAAGGCAAATCTTTTTGCAGGATTTGCCAGACAATCTGAAGGTCTATACCGAAATATTCATGGACTATCCGGTGCCGCAGACCTACGACTTTGTTCCACTGTATCTGCGAATGACTGTTTTTGAAGTCAGCCGGCAGTCGATTCGAAGCTTCTCCTATAATCTCAAGGTTCCTAACTACCGCATCTACGGACTTGCGGTCCTTCGAAAACATATCAAACGACATACCGCTTATATATTGCTCGATTCTGTCGATCGCTTCACAAATATCGTCCAGCAATAAATCAACGGGTCTTTTAGACATAAATCAGTTCCGGCTCGATGAATTCCATCGCTTTGGCGGTAACAGCTCGTATCGACACCAGGTCAACAGATGTCCCAAGCAGTTTCTCGAATCTTTCTGCGAGGGTTACAAACTCCAGGCCTATAGACGGGTCGACTTCGACAAGGATATCCACATCACTGTCCGGTCTCTGTTCGCCTCTGGCATACGACCCGAATAACGCCAGCTTTCTGACCTTAAACTGTCTCTGCAGTTCTGGTTTGTCTTTAGCAAGCGATTTGAGGATTTCTTCTTTTGTTATCACAATAATTAGGTACCCGAATAGTTGTGTAGAATATCGATTATTTCGTATTATAGGGCCCTTACCACGGCTGTCAATCGTTTACTATATAGAATCCCCAGTGAAATGCGAGAGCCGAATATCGACAACTGCAGTGTTTTGGTGGATGTGTGTTTGCTAATGTGGTCTCGAAAATTGGAAGTTGAAATCCGCCCAAAATGGCAAAATAAATCTTAAAAAACTAAGCCGTATTCAAATCCATTAAGGCAGCGAGCTGACGCCACTGACAAGACCAACTGGGCTGTTCCTCAGTTAATAGCTTTTGAATCTTTCGCATAGACCGTCGGAGCGTTGTCCGACCATACTTAAAATCAAGTTTGCCCTCAGAGTAACAGGCCTTGAGTGCGCTCTTATATAAGCGTATTACTGCATTTACAATACGTTTGTTGTTATACCAAAGCCCAACTTCGAAGAAATCTTCCGCATGTTCAGCGATTGAATCTGTTGGCTTTCTGCCATGTCCGAATTCGCAATTGAAATCGGCCAGCGTAGAAAGTGCGTTAATACAGTCAAGTATTTGTTGCGAGTCGTGTTTGTCGATTGGGACGTAGTCAGGACCTGCAAAATGCCAACACATCTCCCATAGTTTGTTGGACACAAGCGAGGCAAGTCGCGGTGAAGCCAGACCGCTCATCAACGCAAGATGATGTAATCCTTCAACAATTTTTTTGTCGATTTCGTGATTTCCTCGCCAAATGTGAAGTTCATATAGGAGACCCAGAAGTTCCTCACTGCGAGGGTTGTTTGTTCGGCACCCTAGAATTTCGCACACTATTAAGTCTATTTGAGAGATAAGCTCCTTTCTATAACGAATTTGTGGTTTATGTACCCTTCTTTTGTCCTGAACATATTGTTCCCATGAACGTTTATACATACGAACTTCGCTAGGTGTGAAAGAACGACCTAAACCCCTTCTTCCAGTAACTTGACTATGGCAATCGAGGCAAAGAACTGCTAAGTTGGCAGGGTTATTGTTTGATTTATTGCCATCGATGTGGTGAATTTGTACGTCTTTTCCCTTATTATGGCATATGCAACAAATATGATTAGCTTTGAAGAGAACCTCGGCCTCTATACTAACTGGAACTTTAGGACGTCGTTTTGAAGCCATTTTTTCAACTCTGATTTATCCATTGCCCTGTTCAAAAAGCTCGGACTGTTTGGAGTTGTGTTTCTTTTTATGGCACGTTAGTCCTAAATGCTCGCAGGCTTGTTTGGTAACTTCTCTGCCGCGTTTGGTTCTGCGCAGGAATCCGATTTGCAAAAGATACGGCTCTACCACATCCTCCAGCGTGTCCCTTTCTTCGCCGAGTGTAGCTGCGATTGCCTCGATACCGGCCGGCCCGCCGTCATAGACATTAGCCAGCGCACGCAAAACCGCTCTGTCTAATTCATCCAAGCCTAACGTGTCAATCTGCTCCATTTTCAGAGCGTTTTCGACAATGCCGGTACTAAGCACTCCTGAGCCTTTTACCTGTGCATAGTCACGGACTCGTTTAAGGAGTCGATTCGCTACTCGCGGCGTGCCGCGGGAGCGGTTAGCAATCAATTCCAGCGTCCCGTCCTCGCACTGCAAGCTTAGCAGTTCCGCCGACCTATCCAGAATCTCTGACAGTTCGGCGCTGTTGTAAAAATCCAGATGATAGAGCATCCCGAATCGGCTGCGAAGTGGAGCGCTCAGCAGTCCGGCACGTGTCGTCGCACCAATCAACGTGAAACGCTTCAGCGGGAAATTTATCGTCTTTGCGTGCAGACCGCTATCGACAGTAAAATCGACCTTGAAATCTTCCATCGCCGGATAAATAAACTCTTCGACCGGCGTACTGAGCCGATGAACCTCATCGATAAAAAGCACGTCGCCGGTGTTGATATTGCTCAAAAGGCCCATAACGTCACCGGCCTTTGCCAGCGCCGGCCCCGATGAGCATCGTATCCTTGCCCCCATCTCGTTCGCCACGACATGGGCAAGTGTAGTTTTGCCGAGCCCCGGCGGGCCGTAAAACAAGATGTGCTCCAACGGCTCAGACCTTTGTTTGGCCGCTGCTATCGCTATTGCAACTTTTTCTCTGACGTTGCATTGGCCTACACACTCGCCTAAGAAATTTGGCCGGAGCGAGACGTTAAAACTCTCTTCCTGCTCGTTCAAAGACTGCCCGCTTATGATTCTGCCTATTGCCATAATATAAATACTAAAAATTTGAATATCGAATTTCGAAATTCGAAGCAATCTCAAAATTCAAATTTCAAATGTTCAAAATATTCAATTTCGAATTCTGGTCATTTGGTCACGCCTGTCAGAAGCGTGCGTGTCCGCATTCGGATTTGTTTCGGATTTCGTTATTCGAGTTTCGTATTTCCTTTTTCAAACTTCTACTCCCTGTTGTAACCTATATACCAAAGGCACAAGTGCTTCGGCCGAATTTATATCGGGGTGTTTCCGACAAGCCAATTCAATCAACTCCATCGCTTCGTTTCTTTTTTCACCCCAGGCGATAAGGATTTCCAGGGCCTCGATCTGGAAAGGTTTAAAGCCGGCTTCTGTCGTCCTCGCCGGTTCGGCGCCGGCTGCGAAAGTTTGTAATTTCCCCTTTAGCTCAGCGATAATTTGCTGAGCCATTCTTCTGCCTATCGATGGCAGTGACATCAATGTTTTATCATCGGCATTTTCTATCGCTGCTGCTATTGTGGCTATCGGGATGCTCAGCGACCGCAGTCCCTTCTTTATGCCCATTCCTTTGACACTTATATATTTAGTGAAAAAATCCCTTTCGCCCACATTTAAGAAACCAACCATTCTCGGTATCAGGTTTCCGCCGCCAAGTGTGCCTTCATAGTATTCCATAGTGCAGAGAGATATATCCGAGCCGACCTCGCCGGAAAGTGCATTTACGCAATAGCTCGGCAGCATTACTTCATAGCCGACCGCTCCTACCTGCACCAAACAGCAGTCGCTATCAAGCTTGATGAGTTTTCCTTCAATGCTGGCTATCATGGCTATGCTTCTTGTTTTTGTGTCCTGATTATTTCAGCCAGTGACCTTAAAGCTCGATTAACAGCGCCCGGTGTTTTGAACACCTTGGCTACGTCAGGGTCGAGCAGAACGATATTCGTCCCTGCTTTATATTTACCGGCGTATTTACCTCTGGAGCCTTTACTAAAATCGTACTCTTTTCTCATATCTTTCTCCGGACGAAAATATTTGCTTATGCCTGCTCATATTGTTTTCGCTCATGACTGGTGGCCTTCCGGGCACTAATGATGCGTATGATATCATCATGTTCTGTATGTACAACTACGATTAGTCTATCGTTGACCGATGTGCCAATAGTAACAAATCTATCTTCTCCAACTGAATGGACAGGATCAATAATTGTAATAGATAAAATATCACCAAAGACGGTTGAGGCTTCCTCACAAGTGATTCCATGCTTTTTCTTGTTCGACCGAGCTTTTCTGCTATCCCACTCAAACAATAACGCCATTTGTCAGACACCTTAATTCCAATAGCAAGACATCTTAGGTCGATTTTGATGCTTGCTATAATGCATCAATTTATTATTTTGATGGTTTTTTGAGCGTAATTTATCAGATAACAATACTATTTATCGAATTTGCACAGCACAGCGCCGATGCTATAGCATCGGCCACATCGTTCGGCTCCGGTATCCGCGGCAGGCGTAAAATCGTTTGAATAGTTTTTTGCACCTGTTCCTTCGATGCCCTGCCGTTACCGGTAATTGATTTTTTTATACGTGTCGCGCTAAAGCTTCTGACCTCGATTGCCGCCTGGGCACACTTCTGTAGTATAACACCTCTTGCGTGTCCCATCAATATCGCTGTTTTCGGATGGGCGTAGTGTGAGTACAATTCTTCCACTGCTACAACATCGGGCTTGAAACTTTTTAGAAGCGACTGGGTGTCTTCAGCTATCCTATTCAATTTTTGCTCTATAGCCAAGCCGCCCACTATGCTGATAACGCCTGCTTCAATTAGCTTTTCCTTATCTTCGCTCGCCTCCAAACAGGCATATCCGCAGACCTGCAAACCCGGGTCGATACCGAGTATCCTCATTTCATTCTCCAGGTAGTCATATCCGGCTTATCTTCCAGCAAAATACCCATTTCATCCAGTTTGGCACGAATCTCATCGGCCTTGGTAAAATCCCTGTTTTTGCGAGCCTCGTTTCGCTGCTCAATCAAAACATTGACGAGCTTGTCCATCAGCTCATCACCAGCCGGGCTGGTTTGTGGATACTCCTCTTTTACGATACCCAGACAATCGCCGCCCAGCCGGTCAAATAGAACATTAATTATGTTAAGGGTTCCCTGGGTTGTACGGCTGTCCTTAAGCAGTTTCTGCGCCAGCCGAACAAGTTCAAACATAACTGAAAGCGCAACAGAGGTATTCAAGTCATCATTCATTGCCGCTTCGAATTTTTCCCTCATCTGTTTTAGCTGCCCTGCTATCTCCTCGTCGATTGAGCCTTCCTTCGCTGTGTCCATTCTTTTTCGTACTGCTTTGACTGTCTCGGTTATTTTTCCGTAGCCGCTCTGCGCCGCGAACAGGGCCGCATCTGAAAAATCCAGCGGGCTTCTGTAATGGCTGTTCAAAAGCAACTGTCTTATCGCCAGCGGGTCATAGAATCTGGTCAGTCTCTCGTGAGAACCTGAAAAAGCTTGTTTGAGCGTGATAAAATTATTCAGACTCTTACCCATCTTTTGCCCGTCAACGGTAACCATATTATGATGCACCCAGTATCGAACGAACTGCACGCCGTTGGCAGCCTCCGACTGGGCAATTTCACACTCGTGATGGGGGAATTGATTTTCCAGTCCGCCGCCGTGTATGTCGATTGTCTTGCCCAGATATTTCATACTCATTACCGAGCATTCGAGATGCCAGCCCGGATAGCCCATCCCCCACGGACTGGGCCATTTCATAATATGGTTCGGCTCAGCTTTCTTCCAGAGTGCAAAATCAACCGGGTTCTTTTTATCCGGCGAAACCTCCACCCGGGCACCGGCTAACATCTCTTCGACATTTCTGCCGGAGAGTTTCCCGTAGTCCTTGAACTTAGACACATCGAAATACACCGAGCCGTTGGCCGTATAAGCATAGCCTTTTTTCAGAAGTGTCGTTACCATCCCTATCTGTTCGAGTATATGACCACTGGCTCGCGGGCTTATATCAGGCCGAACGCAGTTCAGCCTGTCCATGTCCTCGAAGTAACTGCGAGTGTAGTATTCCGCCAGCGCCATTGGATGCATTTTCTCTTTTTTTGCTGCGGCGGCAATCTTATCCTCACCTTCGTCCGCATCGTCGGTTAGATGACCCACGTCAGTTATATTCTGCACGTAAGTAACATTGTAATTCAGATAACGAAGATACCTGACCAGCACATCGAAGCTAACATAACTTTTCGCATGTCCAAGATGTGCGTGCCCATATACGGTCGGCCCGCAGACATATATGCCAACCTTGTTTTTTTTCAACGGCTTGAATTCCTCTTTCCTTCTCGTCAAACTGTTATAGAGATTCAAAGTCATACGTAAATACCATCAATAAACTCTTAATTAGTTTCCGTTGCAAAAAGTAAAAACCGACCATGTCGCCCCTGTGAAAGCAGGGGTCCAGGGCCGTAAAACTGGATTCCCGCTTGCGCGGGAATGACATAAAGAATAGGTTAGTTTGAATCAATAATCAATTATCATTTATATTGTTCTTCTTCTCTTCTTTCTCAAAAGTGCCGTTGCCGTAGCAGCCATTGCCTCACCGGCCCCGATATCGCCGAGCCCCTCGTTAGTTTTCGCCTTGACGTTCACCGCCGTAAAATCAATCCCCAAAAGCCCTGCGATACACCTTTTCATTTGCCCTTTGACCGGCTCAAGCTTCGGTTCTTCTGCATGTATAATCAAATCGATATTGACCACTTCCCATTTTTTTTCTTCAAGTCGCTCCTTTACAATAAACAAAAGCTCCTTGCTGTCTGCGTCCTTCCATCGCGGGTCGGTGTCGGGAAATAATGTCCCTATATCGCCCATCCCGCTTGCACCGAGCAGAGCATCGATGACAGCGTGCAGGCCCACATCGCCGTCGCTGTGGCCGGCCAGCCCAGCCGGGTACGACAAATAAACCCCACCGAGCATCAGCTTCCTGCCCTCAACCAGCCGGTGGATATCGGTGCCTATCCCACTTCGATATTCACTCTTAGGTTCCTCAATCACAACATCCCCTTCGTGCTTGGGACATCCGTCCCGAGAATGCTGACAGCCGTACCAAGAGCCTTACCCAATCCCTTGAAAATAGCCTCAGCTATATGATGGCTGTTTGTCCCGTAAGGCACGTTTATATGTAGATTAAACTTGCCGTTATTTGCGAAGCTCCGCAGCATCTCCTCCAGACACTCGACGTCAAAATCACCGATTTTATCTGTTCGGTACTCAACATTATATACACAGTTTGCCCTGCCCGACAAATCAACAGATACATTCGCTAAAGCATCTTCCATTGGCACGGAACTATGGCCGTATCTGGCAATCCCTTTTTTATCACCAAGAGCTTTTAATAAGCATTCACCGAGGCATATCGCTATATCTTCGACCGTATGGTGAGCGTCAACGACCAGATCCCCTTTGGCTTTTACCACAAGGTCGATTTTGCTGTGCTTGCTCAGGTGTGTGAGCATATGGTCCAAAAAGCCGATGCCGCTGTCGATCTCGTATTTGCCGACGCCGTCCAGATTAAGCTGGACCGTGACGTCTGTTTCTTTTGTCTGCCTGTGGACTTTGGCGGTTCTATCTTCCATAAGAGCGTCCTTTTTTATGTCATTCCCGCGGAAGCGGGAATCCAGCTTCTTATTTAATTTATATCTAATTTGCCTGGGTCTTTAGTCTTGGGTTTTTGGTCTTACTCCGACAGGATTTCTTTCAAAGCCGAAATAAGTTTATCGTTTTGTTCGCTTGTGCCGACACTTATTCTCAGCTTATCATTTAGTCCGGGCAGGTTAAAGTATCTGATATATATCTTTCGTTGAATCAGTTTATCATAAATCTTACTTGCCTCGCAGTTTTTGCTCTGGGCGAGAACAAAATTGGCACAGCTTTCCGGCACTTTGAATTTCAAACCGCGCAGTTGTGCAACCAGTGTGTCGCGGTCCTTCTTTACTTTTTCGGTTATTTCTTTGAAATACTTTTGGTCTTTTATCGCTGCAGTGGCCACGGCGATGGCGACAACATCAACATTATAGGAGTCCTTGACCTTCATCAAGCCCGCTATTAAGTCAGGCTGGGCGATTGCATATCCAAACCGTATCCCCGCAAGACTATATCCTTTGCTCATCGACCGAAGTATAATCACATTATCAAATTCTTTGGCCAGCCCGGTGCAATTGGCCTCGGCAAAATCCACATAGGCCTCATCAATCAGCAATACCCCACTCAATTTATCTGCCAACGAAGCCAACTCGTCGATACTTATAAAGCTGCCGTTCGGTGCGTTCGGATTACAGACAATAGTCAAGGCCGCATTAGTGCTCACCAATTTTGCCGGCAGGTCGAATTCGTCATCGAACGGAATTTCAATTGCATTGCAATTTTGCAATTTGGCTAATACCGGATAGAGTGAATACGTCGGAACAGGATATGCAACAGGTCGATTCTCATCACAAAACGCACGACAAGCAATAGTCAGCAAATCATCTCCGCCGTTGCAGCACATAATATTTTCGGGCAGCACACCGTTAACTTCCGCCGCCGCCTGCCGAAATTCATTTCCAATTGGGTCGGGGTATCGGCGAAGCCGTTCTGCGCTGATTTCGGCTAACACCTTCATTACCGCAGGCGTTGGCGGATACGGATTTTCATTGGTGTTCAGCTTTAGTATGTCAGTTTTCTTCGGCTGAAAACCCGGCTCGTAACCTTCTACTTTTTCGATATTTTTCCGAAAATAACCCATTATCTGCCCCAAAATAAATGCGGCATCTGTTGCTTTTTGGACTCTTCCGTGGCCAATTCTTTTCCTTTTGACTTATGCTCTTGTGCACTTATGGCTTATGCACTTCTTTGAGATTATACGGGTATTTGGCTCGAAGCGAAAGAGGGATTTTGGGAATCTTCTTTTGCTCAATTCGAAAAGCTTTATTTGCCTGACTCAGGCAAAGCCTTGCTTGAGATTTGTGTTTCTAAGTTTTTGCCAAAGGCCGCAGCGATTAGCAATTTGAATAGACAGGCCCGGCCGGGCATTGGCCTCCAGAATCAACGGACCGTCTTCGGCATCCAGAAGGACATCCACACCCGCATATTGCAGACCGATGGCGCAGCTAAGCTGCATTGCTATTTTTAGCACATCTTTCCACATCGGTATCGTTACTCCGCCGAGAGAAGCCCCCGTATCCGGGTGAACATCAAACACACGGTCGCGCCAGACCCCGCCGTAAGTTATTCCTGTTTCAAGGTCTATGCCGACGCCCGCGGCCCCCTGATGCAGGTTGGCCCTTCCCTTCGAGGCCTCTGTGGGCAGCCGGAGCATACTCATTATGGGAGTCGTTTTGTAGATTACTATGCGGATGTCCGGGGTGCCGGCGACCGTAAGTCCTTTGAACACAGGGTGAGGTTCGATGAGTTTCTCTATCATTGCCTGGTCGGGCTGTCCGCTAAGCGAGTAAAGCCCGGATAGTATGGTCGAGATGTGGTATCTTATCTGTTCCAGAGAGAATAATTCTCCTTTGGTGTTCTTAAATCCTTTACCACTTCGATGAGCTATGGCCAAGACGCCTCGGCCCCCCGCCCCGCGTGTTGGTTTGATAACGAAGCTCGACAGGCCGAATAGAAGGTCTATGCTTCTTCTTATATCTCCGAAGCGCTGGATTAATGCATAGGTTTGGGGCGCTGGTATATGACGTGATTCGCATAACTTTTTCGTTAAAGCTTTGTTGTCAACCAGGGCGTAATTAGAACGGGGATTAAAAGGAAATATGAGATTGATGTTACGAGAGTTTATGCCAATAATTCCATTTCGCCTGAACTCTGAAGGCCATAACCAAAAAGGGAGTTTACCTGCGCGAACCATCCGGGCCTCTCATTTAAAGGGTATCTGCGTTATATCACGAAACCGCCAGATTTCACTGAGCCGGTACCCTGAATAACGTCCTATCAGTAAAAGGATTGCTATGTTAAATAACTGTACCTCGGGAAATATCAAGGCGAGCCTGCCGACCAGCTCCACTTTCATAACGAGAAAGCAGCATACCGATACCAAAATAGTTGTGGCAAATATCTTTAAGGCGTTCGGCAGACCGTCTTCTTCCGCTATGATGTTAAATCGTTCAATCATCATTGTCAATATTACCATCGGCAACAATACGGCACTGGCACTTGGTGTCAAGTTCAGGTAGTCTAAAACCGATACCGCCAAAACCATGCATAACACCGCCAGGGTAAGAACGATGCTAAGTCGAGCTACCATTAGAAGTTGCAGTTTGTTCAGGAGTAATCGTGCCAATATGCCTACACTCAGTACGATAAAGAACACCAGGGCGCCGGTTCGCCAGTCGGCATGGATGAAGCTCAATGCAATCAGGCTTGGTGTGAAGGTGCCGAAGGTCTGTATGCCGATGATATTTCTTAAGATTGTTGTGATAAGTGCCGCTAATGGCAAAAGAAGTATCAGGGACACTATTTCCTGCATGCTCGGGGGCAATCTTGTCAAATCGACGATATTCAGTAATCGACTTTTCTGTGAAGAGATGAAAGAAGTGGGGGTCAGCAGTCGCCTGATAGAGTACCTGGATTGATAGCCGAGAGTATCTGGCCCTCTGACGATGTCGATGCTGTCACGAGTTATAGGCAGAAAGGTAATCGGCAACTGGGCGGAATAACCGTTCTCAGGGTCGTAAGAAAGCCATTTTTTTTGGGAAAAAGCTTCAACCCAGTAATGCACCTGAGCTTCCTGAGTATTTTCGAGAATGAATCCCGCAACCAATCGTGCGGGTATTTTGGACAGGCGGCACAGGGCTACCATTGCCCGTGCCCGGCCCAGAGTGTTTCCAATGCCGTGCTCCAGGGTATTCTCAGCATCTGAGAATATGTCTTTTTCGCCTTTGATAATATTTTCCGCGCAGTAATCGAAGATACGAGTTAATAGTTCGGTTTTCGTCATTTGCTCATTGGCGAGCTGGTTCAAGATATTTGCAAGCCCCGGTCCGGTTATTTGAACATCTTTTTCGGCACGCAGATAGTAAGCCCTGTCGTTAGCTGATATTTTTTCTTCGACGGGTGGTAACTTTGATTTTTGGTCGGGTTTTAGCTGTATATCAAAGTGTGCCAAAAAGCGGCCTCTTTGATAACCGGCCATTGACACAACAGACGCTTCGCGTCCCTTGGTTCTCTTGTTTCGAAGTAAATCCACCCAAATCCCCTGATGTGAAAATGTCTCCCGGTAGATATGACTATATGGCGTACTGTCCGGAAGAGCGATACGGATTTTACCTTCTCTTGTGGATGATAAATTTATATCGTATGTCAAACGCCAGGCCCTACTGTCCTGAAAGCCGACGGCTTTCAGAGTATATTTTATTCTCAGCCATGCACATAAAGCTCCGGCGGCTATGAGTATTAAAGCGGTCAGTATTGCTGCACGATTACGGTTAATCATTTACATTCCAGAGACTTTTTGTAACGGCGTTTCAGTTGTAATTTTTCGCTTTATAAACCTGAGCGTAAAAACCTGCTCTTTTTCCTCTTTTTCAGGAAAATATACTATGTAGAGGAATCGTTTGAAGGAATCAACAAAAAATGTAGCTCTAATGGTCGTGTCATCAGATTTTTTCAGGCCGGTGTATTGGATGGGCTCAAAGCCCTTCGGCAATGGAATTCTGAAGAAGTATATCGGTGCTACCCTGCGAATTTCCTTACCTTTGAGCCTTTTCAAAATGCCTGCAGCTTCACTGCCGGGAAACATGCGGAGGAAGTACTTTTCGGTTCTTGAGGTCGGTAAACGCCTGGCCGGTATTTTGATAGAAATCTTGTCCGGCTCGACAAATCTTCCCGAGACCGGCTTTAATTTCTGACTGTTCTGCAGGCCGGTATATAACCGCAGCTCCGGGTCGCCCCACAGGTGGAAACTATATGCCACCCTCTCAGCTTTGGCATATTGTGTATGCCCGCGTGCTTTTTTGAGGGCGCCGACGCACAGCAGGTAGTTTTTGGCATCGCGCATGGCCTCTCCTACGGTGTTGCTTCTGTATAACAGCCCGTCACAAAACGCCTTGATAAATGCGCTTCCGGAGGCACTGTGAATATTTGTCTTACTGCCGACTATACCTACAGCACCGGAGGTTAATATATCCAGAACCGTGTCGTCCAGTGAGTGACAGCTTTGAATTAAAATCAGGGGCATTCCCTCCAGATCGCAAGGGTCTGTAACTTGCGAAGATTCGTCAGGCTGGTGATGAATATCCGTTTCGAACGTCTCGTAATCTGAATCCACCCGCCCGCCCGGTTCCTGTGGATTTATTTCGACACCGTTTGAGTTATCATCCTCATTCGACCAGTCATCGTCATCATCTGTATGGTTCTCTGTGAAATCCGAGGTATCGGTGTATTCTTCATATTGACCGTTACCATATTCATAGCTGTAAGGGTCATCTTCATCTCCATAGTAAGAGCGGTCTTCAAACAGTGAAAAGTCGGATATATGACCCTCGAATATTATTAATTGAGAGTCACCGACAAGATTTCGTAGAAGCGGGTTATTGCAGGATACATGATAAAACTCATTTGTTTGGATTCTTAGGTTCTTGAATTCATTGGCGGTAGCCCGACTGATGGTCTCACAGAGTGGTAATGCACCGTAATCGGGGCTCGGATTGGCTATCATAAGTACGTTTGGTGGTTCCTGACCGAGAATATGGTTCCGGGCGACGCCATAGGCTATAAGTGTTGATGCAGCCCACAATTGTTTCAGTGGAATCCGGCCCACTCCCATCTCTGCAACTCGGTCTTGCGAAAGCTGGGGGCAAAGTTCCGCTGATATTTCATAAGCGTTCGGATCATTTACGGTTGTTTTTGTAACAAGACCGACGTCTTCATAGTCACCTAATATGGTTATTGTTCGTGGCCTGATTGAGTACTTTCGAATCACGGATTCGAGCTTTGACTCGGCAGCCAAGGGGTCGGCAGAGTAACATGGAACCAGAGCCGCCCTGTGGATGAGGCTGAGGTAAGGCGCCAGCCAGGATACGGATTTCCCATCGGCGGACTTATCAGGAACGCGAAACAGAATAATGTTTTGTATATTCCGAGCGTTAAGTTTTTCAATTAATCGCTTTTGGGCCTCTTCGACTCCGATAAATTCGGTTTTCTGCGACGGAAAACTAATCTCGGAATCGGCTGTTACGGTTTTCGAAGTTACGTATATGACGCGACTGACGCCCAGCGAGCTCAGCTTTCGCGAGAGAGCACGTGGCTGTTCTCTGCCGCTTGTTACGATAAGCGGTGAGTACGAATGGCAAGCCAGGGCCGAACCCAGGATAACCGCTTCCGGGTCGTATCCGGAGGCGAGGACCACAGAACCGGCTTTTTGCCAATAGTGACCGGCAAGAAGCAAGCTCGTTTCAGAAGGTTCGGGTTTTACCGGGATATTATATCTCGGCAGATTGCCCAGTGTTTGGTCGAGAGTAAAAGTATGGTCCGATGATAGTATAGTGCACAAGCCCGAGACGCGAGCCAATTGCTCAAGCAATCGTGTCTGTCGAGGATTTTCTTCAGAATCCCATATCAAAAGTATAGGCGTTTTATTTTGCCGGCTTATCTTTGCGGCTGCCGGGACCGCGGCGGCTATCAGCCATTCATCATCTTCGTTCACAACTATCAGGGCTATAGGTTTATTCTGTTTTGTTATGGCGGGTATCAGGAATGTCGGTTTTTGTATCTGCCCTGAAATTTGGTTAGCTGACGGGGTGGATTGATTCATCCCGTCCCGTCTTCGGCGGGCGGGATTCATATCATTAGCTGGCCGGCGACGCAATTTGGTAAAGATACCTGCTAAAACGTTACTTTCCAACTGGCTGCGAACAAAACGCTGGCCGGTTTTTTCATCTGCGTTATGGGCAAATTGCCTGTTTGAGGATTGACCGGATAGAATTTTGACGGTGACGCATGTTAATAAAATCAACATCACCAGAGCTAATAAACGTTTTTGCAGTGCATTTTTGAACATGTGAATCCTCACGAAAGCGGATTCGAAAGTGTGAGACACTATTTATGGCAGTAGTCTATAAGGCGTGCAATTTCGCTGCGGAGGTCTTTGCGGTGCACAATCATATCTACAAAGCCGTGCTCCAACATAAACTCAGCCGTCTGGAATCCTTCAGGCAGCTCCACCTTTATTGTTTCAGCAATCGTGCGTGGCCCGGCAAAACCGATAAGCGCCCCCGGCTCAGCTATTAAACAATCACCCAGCATTGCAAAGCTCGCCGTAACCCCGCCGGTCGTCGGGTCGGTCAAGACGCAGATATAAAGTCCGCCGACCTCGTCAAATTTCGCTAACGCCGCAGAAGTCTTGGCCATCTGTCCTAATGAGACTACGCCCTCGTGCATCCTTGCACCGCCTGAGCAGCAAACCGCTACCAAAGGCAGTTTTTCGGCCATCGCCATATCAACCGCCGCACAGAGTTTCTCACCGACTACAAAACCCATAGAGCCCATCAGAAAATTCGGCTCCATCGCAGCTAAGATAACGCCCCTGCCTTTGATAAAGGCCTTGCCGATTAACATAGCCTCTTTTGCGCCGGATTTTTTCGCGTCGTCTTTGATTCGCTGTTTATAAGTGGTTCCCCTGAACTTAAAGCCCAGCGGGTCCTCTGTCGTCAAATCGCCAAGAATCTCCTGAAAAGAATCTTCATCGGCCAGATATTTAATTCGAGTCGCCGCCCCGATGCGAAAGTGATGATTGCATTCCGGACAAACGTTAAAGTTCTTTTCAACGGTGCTTTTATAGAGCATGTGCTCACAGCCCGGACACCGCACCCACAGCCCTTCGGGCATGTCTCTACGCGGCTTCAATGAGAAACCGTTCCACTTGGATTTCACTTCTTTGCCCATAGCAACCTGTATTTAGTCCTGCACCCTTCGAAGTGCCTAAATTGACGGCGAAGCAGTCATTCTGAGCGAAGCGAAGAATCTCTTTTTCGTTGGCCAGATCCCTTCGGCAAGCTCAGGGCAGGCTCTTCGGCTGCGCCTCAGGATGACACATAAGTGTCACTTTAGTTCACCTTAGGCACTTTGGCTCACTTTAGGCACTTGACAACCAAGGAGGGATTTTACCAGAAATAAACAGAAATGGCTACAAAAATTACTTGGCTGCTTCTCGAATGGCGTTTATCGCGGCAATACGGTCGGTTTTTGCAAATATTGCATTGCCCGCAACAAGGGTATCAGCACCATAGGAAACCACTATTGGTGTGGTTTGAGGGTCTATCCCTCCATCAACTTCGATGCGTATATCAGGGCCGACAATGTCTCTTATCTGGGCGATTTTTTTCGCCGCCTCCTGCATAAATTCCTGTCCCCCAAAACCTGGCCGCACCGTCATCACCAGAACCATATCGCAAAGCGGCGCAATACCCTCTATTGCTTCAACCGGAGTCTCCGGATTCAGGCATATCCCGGCACTGCACCCTAACTTGTGTAATTTGTCGATAAGTCTCTGGGGTTTATCAGCTACTTCAATATGAAATGTTATATGGTCGGCGCCGGCCTCGACAAAACGCTCGGCGTATTTTTCCGGCTCACTTATCATCAAGTGGGCATCGAAAACAAGACTGCTGTACTTGCGGAGCTTGGCAATCACCGGCGGCCCAATCGTGATATTCGGAACGAAGTGGCCGTCCATCACATCAAGATGCACCATACTCACACCAGCCGACTCAACCATCGCTATCTCGTCAGCCAGCCGGGCGAAGTCGGCGCTTAGTATCGATGGCACAACCTCAATTGTTCCTGCTTTGGGCAGCTTCATTGCTATCAACTATCTGCAATCGATTATTATTAACCGCAACGAATCACTGTTGTTCGCCTATTGACCTCGAGCCTGCGGTAAAGATAAAATCCCGTATTAACCGTTCAGCAACCTGTCCAGTTCATTCCATATCCTCATATCCTCGGCCTGGTCGGATAGCTTCCGGGCCCAACTTTTAAGGTAGCCTGTATCGAGTTTATCTTTATGCCGCATGACTATTCTCTCTGCGTCTAATAAATCCTGTTTGCGCCCGGGAATAATCTTAAATATAATTAAATCCTCTGGAGTAGGGAAGAACGCCTTTATGCCATATAACCGAATTGTCTTTCTCCTCTTAAATGCCTGCTTTTCTAAATCGGTTGAGCTAATAATAAAGTCAACATGAAAATCTCCGTAGTTTATCTGGAAAGTCCCGGTTTGCTCTGCTCTTCTAATGCACTTTTCTTTGGAAACTTTGAATCCTGCTTCTGTTAGCTTATCTAAAAAATCGGGTATATGCTTCTGGTCCATCATTATGTCAACATCCACATCACCTGTAACCCTCGGCTCGCCCAGGGTCCCCGCAGCAATACCCCCGATTATCAGGTATTTGTATTTTTCCGCGTTTAGAAAAGTGACAACCTTCTTATAGACTTCTTCTAATAAAACCATCATGTTTTCTGCTTTGTAGCCAGGCTCTTTTGTAGGCAAATAGGATTATCTTCAGGGAAATTTCTGCGCCATTCCCAGATAAGTTCAGAAGAAATCAGGCTCTCCTCAAGTCGCAATGCCTTTTCCCAGGACAGATTTTTAAGCCACTGCTTCTTCCGTTGCTCCGCTTTTTCAAACCTTTTCTTATTCAGTAAACCTTTGTTATCTTTCAATGTTTTCGTGTCCTTAAAATCGTCGGGCTTATAGGTATTACTGCTGCCATAGCATCAATTATATCGTCTGCATTCGTTCGCATCCAATTCCGTATCAGTCATTATTCTTCTCATCGAGGATTTCAAGGCACTTGAATTTTTTACCTTCGAGAAATTCAAGTGAGGCACCCCCGCCAGTGGATATATGGCTCACTCTATCTTCCAGACCGAGTTTTTTCACTGCCGCCGCACTGTCACCGCCGCCGATTATGCTGTGTGCTCCTTTGTCTGTGGCCTCGGCAACTGCCAAAGCTATGGCTTTAGTTCCTTCATCGAAGGGGGGGATTTCAAAAACGCCCATCGGTCCATTCCAAACGATGGTCTTGGCATCGGCGATCTTTTGTGAAAACGTCTGTATAGCAATAGGTCCTATGTCTACGGCTTGATAACCCGGGTCAATGTCACCCACAGCTATTCGGTGTGGTGCCCCCGCCTTCAGCCGACGGACTATAATGTGATCTACGGGCAAGACTACTTCACAGTCTGCCTCGGCCGCCTGGTCCAGTAGTGTTTGCCCCTTGTCAATGAAGTCATTCTCGCATAGGCTTTGACCGATGCTTTTGCCTCTTCCTTTGAGGAATGTATATGCCATAGCCCCACCGATAATGATGCGATCGACCTTATTGATCAGATTCTCAATCACACCTATCTTGTCTGAAACCTTCGCTCCGCCTAATATCGCAGCGAACGGTCTTTCGGGATTACTAAGGGTTTCGCCCAAGAATTTCAGTTCCTTTTCGATAAGGAAACCGATGACCCGCGGCTTGCCTTCCATAAGTGCCGGCACCGTGTACATCGAAGCGTTGTCTCTGTGCGCCGTACCGAAAGCATCGTCAACGTAAATGTCAGCCAAATCGGCAAGCTGTTTTGCAAAATCGTCTTTGGCCTGCCGTAGTTGCGTATCTTCCTTTGCCGCCTTGTCCTTTATCGTTTCTTCCTTGTGAAAACGCAGATTCTCAAGCAGCATACAATCGCCGCTCGCCAGCGTCTGGGCCTTTGCCTTTGTCTCAGGGCCGATACAGTCCTCGGCAAAGATAACCTCTTGCCCCAAAAGCTCCGAGAGTTTTTTGGCCACGGGTGCCAGGGACAGCCTCTCGTCTCTTTGTCCCTTAGGTCTGCCGAGGTGGCTCATAAGAATCAGCGCACCGCCGCCATCCAATATCTTCTTTATTGTAGGCAGTGCCTTAACGATTCGGTCATCACTGGTGATATTGCAGTCATCGTCCAGCGGCACATTAAAATCACACCGCATCAGGACCTTCTTACCCTTGACATTGATATCTGCAACAGTCTTCTTAGCCATTTTCTTTACCCAATTTTTTCTGAAAATCGAAATCCGAAGCACTAAATGGTGAATGGTTAATTAGTGAATGGTGAGTAAAGTATGACAAATTAACCAATTAACTACTCACCAATTAACAATATTGTTTCGAATTTCGGATTTATGTTTACGCTACATCTTTGCCATTCTTTCCATAATCTCGACGCTGCGGTTCGAGTAACCCCACTCGTTGTCATACCAGCTAACGACCTTAACTGTCTTACCGATGACCATTGTGCACAGAGAATCGAAGATGCTCGAAGCAGGGTCGTTAATTATGTCACTGCTGACTATCGGCTCATCGCAATAAACCAGGATGCCCTTCATTGGCCCTTCCGCTGCTGCTTTCATTGCTGCGTTTACGCTATCGACCGTAACGTCTTTTTTGACATTAACCACAAGGTCAACGATACTGCCGACCGGAATGGGCACCCGAACGGCGAAACCATCGAGCTTGCCGTCAAGTTCGGGAATAACTTTGCCGATGGCTTTTGCAGCACCGGTGGTGGTGGGGATAATGTTTGCCGCCGCCGCACGCGCACGGCGCAGGTCACTATGTATCATATCAGCCACTTTTTGGTCGTTGGTATAAGCGTGAATAGTGGTCATAACCCCCTGCTCAATGCCGAATACATCATTGAGGGTCTTGGCAAGAGGTGCAAGGCAGTTGGTCGTACAGCTTGCGTTCGATACACAGTTGACCTCGCTGGTTAGCATCTGATCGTTAACGCCCAAGACGATGGTAGCGTCAATGTCATCTTTTGCCGGAACACTGAGCATGACCTTACTGGCTCCGGCCTTGAGATGGTCTGCATAACCGCCCTTCGGTGATTCGGCCTTGCGAAAGATACCCGTCGATTCCAAAACAACCTTCACGCCCATATCCTTCCAGGGCAGTTCCGCAGGATTCCTGACAGCTAAAACCTTGATGGTTTTGCCGTTGATGACTAATTCGCCGTCCTTTGCCTCGACCGTCCCGCCCCATTTGCCCATCACCGTATCGTATTTGAACAGATGCGCAAGGCTCTTGGCGTCCGTGAGGTCATTGATAGCGACCAGGTCCAAATCGCCGTCTTTTTCCATAATAATTCTTGCTACGGCCCTGCCGATTCGGCCGAAACCGTTAATTGCCACCTTTGTTGACATTTGTACTTCTCCTTATTTTCAATACTGAAAACGCTATTTTTTACTGGTTTAATCCCCCGCCAATCAGTGCTTCGGGGTAAACGAGAGAACTACTTTATGTATTACCCGCCCCCTTGTCAAGAATTTATTGAACGATTTGAGATTCTGCAAAACGGAGCCGCGACTTCCCAAAACAGAGCCGCGACTGTAAAGGAGCGGTAATTGGCTTACTATTGGCCTCAAAACGGTCTTTTTTTCAGAATATTAGCGGTTCTTTTTATTCATCCTTTTCTTTGAGCTAATAGCATCAGGAGCTTGTCGCCCTCTCTTGGCTTTACTGAGCTGGGGAGCCATTTGATTCTTCCAGGCCTGATAGGCCCGCTGCAGGTGCTTAACGATTTCCGGATTTTGTTTCACAAGGTTGTTTTTTTCACCTATATCCTCTTGAAGGTTATATAGTTCCAAGGAGCCTTTTCTAAAAAGTAGTTTCCATTTGCCTTCTCGAACGGCCCACTGGTCGGACCCATCGTACCAGAAAAGAGTTTTGTGCAGTCCGCCAGAGGCGGATTTCATTTGGCCGAGAAGAACCGGCAGCATATCTTTTCCGTCGTATACTCGGTCGCTGGGAAGCTTGACGCCGACAGCAGCGCAGATGGTCGGCAGGATATCCAGTGAAATGACAGGCTCATCGCAAACTGTTCCTTTCGGTAATTTACCCGGCCAGCGAACAATAAAAGGCACGTGGATTCCGCCTTCATAAACAGTTTGCTTATAGTCCCTCAGAACGCCGTTATTGGCGAAATTTCTCCTGGCGCCTCCATTGTCGGAGAAAAATATAAGCATAGTATTGTTGTCGGCGCCGGTTCGTTTGAGAGCGTCCAGCACTTTTCCAATCGCCTCATCCATACTCGTGAGCATTGCTAAGTAGATGTCCCTGTTCTCATCCCCCGTATTGAAACGCTTTATGTACTTCTCGAGCGCCTGCAGAGGCCAGTGCACGGCGTTAAAAGGCAGATAAAGGAAAAAGGGCCGTTTTTGGTGCCGTTCAATAAATGACACAGCTTCACGAGCTAAGTTATCTGTCAGGTAGCCGGTATCGTTGATCGGTTTGTCGTTACGATAAATAGAGTTATATTCATTTGTTATCTGGAGTTTGAAATAATCATGCGCTCCGTGTCCTAAGAATCCGTAGAATTCGTCAAAGCCCCGCTTCAAGGGATGATATTCCGGCTCAATACCCACGTGCCACTTGCCGATAACCGCCGTTGCATAGCCCTGTTTTTTAAGCAGGTCAGCCACCGTAACTTCACTCAAAGGCAACCCAACCCTGGAATCACCGCCTGTATAAAAGCCGAACCGCTGCTGATACCTGCCGGTTAAAAGTCCTGCCCGAGTCGGTGCACAGACATAGGCGCTCGCATAACCGTTTGTCAATCGCACGCCTTCGGCGGCCAGCCGGTCGATATTGGGTGTGCTGACCTCTTTCGGATGGTCATAGCAGCTCAGGTCCGCATAGCCCTGGTCGTCGGAAACAATGAGCACAATGTTGGGGTGGTCGGTACTTTTTAGGTTTGCCGGTGCAGACCAGACCTTCCCACCCATGCATATCCCCGACGCTGCCAACACCGACGAACGTAAAAAGTCTCTTCGGGTCATCACGTTCTTTGTCATTTTTTCCACTGTCATACTCTCCGGCAATTATTTTATCCGAGATTTCCCGGACTGATTTCCTCCATACATATAACTGATATTGTACCTGATAATTTTAGCTGATTCCTTTGGATAATACAATTGTGCAATCTTATATAAAGATTATCCTTGACGGGAAAGTGGCTCATTTGGTATAAATAAAATTAGCTGGGGGGTGGAACAGCATAGGTAGGTACTTGCTGATTCCAGTCCCCTGAGGTGTGGGTTCTTTGTTCTTTTTCGACAGAGGAGGAGTTATTATGCAAGGCACAGATTCCAGCGAAAGCATTGTGTTTCACAGTTATTTTTTACAGTTCAATTAACAATCTGTATTTTTTAAGGAGGACTATTATGTGTACAAAATTGATTTATCTGTTTTCTTTTGTTCTGGTGGCAGGTCTCGTTGGCGGCGTGGCAAACGCAGACCCGCTCCATCAGGACCCCGGTCCGGACGGAATTGTATCGGTGGAAGCTGAACACTTTGATGAAAATGTTGAACTAAGTGGTGCTAAATGGGTAGAGGTCGGGCCAACGGATGGCTTTACCGGCACCGCCGGTATGCAGGTCTTGGGTCCCTCCTTTTACGACCCAGGCTATGCCGCCACGAGTCCGCGGTTGGAATATGAGATTAACTTTGTCAAGACCGGCACGCACTATGTGTGGATCCTGGCCTGGGCTGCCAGCGGCAGCGATGATTCCTGCCACATTGGTCTGGACGGCGAGGAAACACCTCTTTCGAGCAATTGGTCCGGCGGGGGCAACAATTGGTCCAACGGCAGGTATCCAGAGACGGGGCGGGCGCAGTTCGAGGTAACCTCGACCGGCATCCACGTCCTGGACATCTGGGTGCGTGAGGACGGACTTATTGTCGACAAGATCGTTTTAACTACCAACCCCGACTACACGCCGACAGGTGAAGGCCCCATTGAAAGCCATCGCGGTCCCGTCTTGAATGCTTATAATCCTTCCCCGGCTGAAGGCGAACTATATTTGGATACCTGGGCGAGTCTTGCCTGGTCCGCAGGAGCGACTGCGGCCTCGCACGATGTGTACTTCGGCGACAATTTTGACGATGTGAACGACGGCATCGGCGATACGTTCCAGGGCAACCAGCCCTCGACGTTTCTCGTTGTTGGCTTTCCGGGATTCGCTTATCCGGATGGCCTTGTGCCGGGCACGACCTACTACTGGCGGGTCGATGAAATTGAGGCCGACGGTACAACAATACACAAAGGCATTGTATGGAGCTTTTGGATTCCGCCCAAGAAGGCCTATGACCCTGACCCGGCTGATGGGACCCCATTCATAGACCCGGATGCGATACTTAGCTGGACGGCTGGTTTCAATGCGAAGCTGCACCATGTATATTTCGGCGATAATTTTGATGATGTGAACAGCGGCCTTGTGGGTCTTCCTCAGGGCAATACAACTTATACTCCCGGCCCACTCGAATACAACAAGCTTTACTATTGGCGGGTCGATGAGTTCGACGGAGTCACCACCTACAAAGGCGATGTCTGGAGCTTTAAGACCGCAAAGGCCGGCGGAGGTATACGAGGTGATTACTACAGAGGTATGAATTTCGAGCATCTCGTAATGACCCGAATAGACCCTCGAATCGACTTCAACTGGGGTGACCCCGGCTCACCGGACGCATCGGTAGGCGATGATAACTTCTCGGCAAGATGGACCGGTGAGGTTGAGGCGGCGTTTACTGAGACCTATACCTTCTACACCAATAGCGACGATGGTGTGCGTTTGTGGGTTAATGGTCAAGAGCTCGTTGACGACTGGGAGGACCAATCAGCCACCGAGAACTTTGGAACAATTGACCTTGTCGCCGGGAATGTGTACGCCCTTTTAATGGAGTACTATGAAAATAGCGGCGGTGCAGTGGTAGAGCTGCTGTGGTCAAGTCCATCCACGCCGAAGCAGCTCATTCCGCAGGCTGCATTGTCTCCGCCTGTAAAGGCCGGTAGCCCGAAACCACCTAATGGAGCTCCAGATGTGAAAATGATGCCTGTTCTTAGATGGAACGCGGGAGATTATGCCGCTTCACATGATGTGTACTTTGGCACTGATGAAGAAGCCGTAAAGAACGCCGATACAAGCTCACCTGAGTACAAAGGTACCAAAGACCTTGATGCCGAAAGATATGAACCCGAAAAACTCACCTGGTTCACCACTTACTACTGGCGCATCGACGAAGTCAATAACGTAAGACCCGACAGTCCTTGGAAAGGCAACGTCTGGAGCTTTACGACAGGTGATTTCCTTGTCGTGGACGATTTTGAAGACTACGACATTGGCAACAATGAGATATGGTGGGCGTGGAAAGATGGATTTGGCTATGCCTCGCATCCCACTTTGCCACCCTATGCCGGTAATGGAACCGGCTCTATGGTTGGCGATGAAACCACGCCTTCTTACACTGAGGAAACTATCGTTCACGGAGGCTGGCAGGCAATGCCGTACTTCTATGACAACAACCTGCAGGGTAAGTCCAAGTATTCAGAAGTTGAGCTGACATTGGACAAAATGCGTGACTGGACCGAGGAAGGCGTTACACAATTAGTGCTGTGGTTCCATGGCGATGCGGCTAATGCTCCTGAGCAGATGTATGTAAAGCTTAACGGCTCGAAGGTGGTATATGACGGTGATGTGACTGACATAACGCGACCACAGTGGAAGCAATGGACCATCGACCTAACTTCGTTTGGCGTGAACCTGCAGAACGTCACGAGTTTTAGTATCGGCTTTGGTAACGATACGAATCCGACACCCGGCGGTTCAGGTATGGTTCTTTTTGATGACATTCGGCTGTATCGGTCGGCGCCTCCCGAGGTTGTGGTTTCTTCGGAAGAAATATGGCTCGAAGCAGAGGCGGCCACTACGATTACCGCACCCATGCTGATTTATGATGACTCTAAGGCATCGGGTGGAAAGTACATCGGCACGACTGACGATGTCGGCGACAGTAGCGATAGTCCGCCTCCTGACGGTATCGCGACGTACACTTTTACCGTAGTGGGTGGAACCTATAAGGTCAGTTGTCGCATAATTATCCCTGACGGCGACTCTTTCTGGGTCCGAATCCCGGGCGCTGCCAATCTGACTCCAGGTGAAGACCCTGACAACCCCGGCACCGGATGGGTGAGGTGGAGTGACCCTCCGGATTCAGACAACTGGTACTGGTACGATGTCTTCAGCGGTGATCACAATCAGGCGGTTGCGAATTGGACGCTGCCGGCCGGTCAGCACACTCTGGAAATCGCTCGTCGTGAAGATGCTGCACTCATTGATGCTATCTTGATTTCTAAGATTGACTAAACGACGTTGCCGCGTCCGGCACCAATTGAGATTAAGCTTACACAATTGGTGCGGAACTCACGGCGATAGGAATACGGATTTGCACCAATTCGGGGCCTGTACTGATTGATTCAGCACAGGCCCATTTTTCATTGATTATCCTTTAAGGTCCTCGATTGGAGTCGCCTGCGCTCCAAAGCTTCAGCGACGGGGCCTTGTGAATATACTTTGCGGGGATGACAAAAAACGCTTGCATTGTATACCGTCTTCGCGCAGACTTTTATTGTAAAGTTGCGCACGGAGGCTGAACAATGAGTGACAGGTGTTTTTTCTTTGCCGGCGGGGGGACAGGGGGACACATATACCCGGCTGTCGCTGTGGCAGAGCAGATTGTCAAAATCCAGCCGACAGCGAAGATACATTTTTTCTGCAGCACCCGCAGTATTGATGAACAAATCTTAGGGCAAACCGGTTTCGAATATACCCCGCTTCCGGCCAAAGGTTTTTCCATTCGGCCCGGCAAACTAATCAGTTTTTGCAGTTCGTTTTTGACAAGCTACAAGATTGCAAAAGATGTAATTACTAAAAGCGAAGACGCAGTGGTGATAGGGGCCGGCGGGTTTGTGTCAGGGCCGGTCTGCCTGGCGGCGCATAAACGTAAAGTCCCCATCGGACTTTTGAATGTTGATATTTTACCTGGTCGCGCAAATAAGATAATAGCTCGCTGGGCGGATGAGATTTTTGTGCAGTTCCAGGAAACGTCGCAGTACTTTGCGGACCGCAGCGCGAAGGTCAATGTTGTCGGCTGTCCGCTGCGAAGCGGCTTTGGCAATCCGGAGCCAAATAAAGCGATAGAGCAATTAGGGCTTAACAAAGAAAAAAAAACTTTGCTTATAACCGGTGCATCAAGCGGCTCGGAGAACATTAACAAAGCCGTTTGTTCACTGCTAAGAAAGTTGGACACTTTTGAAGATAAATGGCAGATAGTCCATCTTGCGGGACTCAGAAATTACGAAAAAGTTAAAAGCGAGTATGGCCAGGCCAAAATCGGGCATAAGGTTTTAGGGTATTTTGATGATATGCCGAACCTGTTGGCTGCTGCGGATTTGGTCATCGGCAGAAGTGGTGCGGTCAGCGTGGCTGAATTCGCGGCGGCCGGAACGCCAAGTATTTGTATGCCCTATCCTTATCACAGGGACAGGCATCAGTACCTGAATGCGGGCAAATTAGTTGAGGCCGGTGCGGCGGTTATAGTAGATGACCTGCCGGATGAAAAAGACACGGCGGAATGGCTGTGGGAAGAGCTGGAAGAGCTGATGAAAAATCAAAAGAAACGCCAAACAATGAAAAGGAGCTGCGAAGAAATTGCAAAGAAGGATGCCGGCTTAAAAGTCGCGGAAAAGCTGGTTAAAATTATACATTAGCAAATATCGAACTGCGGATTACAACGCAGAAATCGGCGGCAACCACTAACAGTGTCTATTTTTTCAAAAATCGCTTGACAGAAAGGGGCTTAACTGATAAAAGAAGACTTTAGCCATAAGTGAGGATGGGCTAAGATATTGAAGCGAATGCTCTTGAAAAATGTCGGAGAGCAGAATCGTTTCGTTGGTTCAGTTAACACAGAAAGAGAGAACTATGAATACAGTCATTAACACACGCCGCGATTTTCTTAAACAGTCGATGTACTTTGGCGCCGCTGCAGTCACGGCCGGGCCATTGAGTAAAGTATTAGCATTTAGTTCGACGGGGCCAGGCTCCAGAATGAAATTTGGCCTGGTTACCTACCTCTGGGGCCAGGACTGGGACCTGCCGACGCTTATAGCCAACTGCGAAAAGACCGGAGTGCTTGGCGTCGAGCTGCGAACCGAGCACGCCCATAAGGTCGAATCGAACCTCAGCGCCCAAGAACGACGCGAGGTGAAGAAGCGCTTTGCTGACAGCCCGGTAACACTCGTTGGTCTTGGCACCAACTTTGCCTTCCATCATACCGACCCTGCGAAGCTCCGCAGAGACATTGAGGGAGCAAAGGAGTATATCAGGCTCTCAAGCGATGTTGGCGGCACCGGCGTCAAGGTCAAACCGAACGACCTGCCAAAGGATGTACCCCAGGAAAAAACCGTTGAGCAGATAGGCAAAGCACTGAATGAGTTAGGTCGATTCGGCGCCGACTACGGCCAGGCAATTCGGCTTGAGGTTCACGGCTCGTGTTCGCCGCTACCGGTAATAAAAGCGATTATGGACATAGCCGACCATCCTAACGTCGGTGTCTGCTGGAACTGCAATTCCCAGGACCTCGAAGGACAGGGACTGGAGTATAACTTCAACCTGGTCAAGGACAGGTTTGGTGATACGGTTCACGTGCGCGAGTTGAACATCGGCGACTATCCTTACCAGGAGCTGATGAACCTGTTTGTGGCGATGGACTACCCCGGCTGGATACTTCTCGAGGCCCGCACAAAACCAGAGGACCGTGTCAAGGCACTGGCCGAACAGCGCGAGGTCTTTGAGGAAATGGTCGCCAAGGCGCAAAGGTCCGGGACAGGGCAAAAAGGTACTTCGGGTGTTAAGATTACAAAGCAAGAGAAAACGCTACGAGTGGATATCAATGGCAAACTTTTTACGGAATATTGTTTTAAGGATGTGCCGCGTCCTTATTTCTACCCGGTGATTGGGCCGACGGGTGTGCCGATTATTCGACATTGGCCGATGAAAGAAGGTAAAGATGAATCGCAGGACCACGTGCATCATCGCAGCCTGTGGTTTACGCACGGAGAGATAAACGGGCACGATTTCTGGGGCGAGGGCGGAAAAAGCGGAAAGATTGTTCACGATAAATTCCTCAAGGTCACTTACGGCCGCGACATGGGTGTCATTCAGGCAAATAATAAATACGTGGCACGCGACGGCCAGGTTATCTGCACGGATACCCGAACGCACAGATTCTACAACCGGCCGGATGGTCAAATAATGGACTTTGAGATAACCATCCACGCTTCAGAGGGCAAGGTGGTTATGGGTGATACCAAGGAAGGCTCGATGGCCATTCGATTAGCGCCGACGATGAGACTCAAAGGCAAAGTCGGAAAGGGACACATTCTTAACAGCGAAGGTCAGCGCGATGGGGAGACCTGGGGCAAGCGTGCGGCGTGGTGTGATTATTACGGGCCGGTGGAAGACCAAATCGTGGGCGTTGCCATTTTCGACCATCCCCAGAATCCGAAACATCCGACGTGGTGGCACGTTCGTGATTACGGACTGTTCGCGGCCAATCCATTCGGAGTACATGACTTCGAGAACAAACAAAAAGGCGTTGGAGATATTACTATCCCGGCCGGTGAGAGTTTGACATTTAAGTATCGGTTCTATTTCCATAAAGGCGATACGAACCAGGCGAAGGTGGCTGAGCATTACCGCGAATACGCGGCAGGAAAATAAGCAAAATGTATTAGACAGATAACCTTTATTAGAAATATAGGAGAAACATTATGAGCAAGTTAACTCGTAGAGATTTTATGAAAGGTACGATAGCTGCCGGGGCGACGATGGCGATGTTGAGCCCTAATTCACGCGTCCTCGGTGCGAACAACGACCTGCGGTTTGCGGTGGTCGGCACAGGGGGACAGGGCGGCGGTCACATCGGGTATTTCAATGAAAAGGAGGGCGTGCGCGTGGTGGCGCTCTGCGATGCAGACAGGGAGCATGTGGAAAACAGAGCAAGCGCATTCGAGAAGAAATATAAGCAGAAGGTCAAGACGTACATCGACGTTCGCGAGCTGCTGGAAGACAATAGCATTGACGCTATTACCTCTGCGACGCCCAACCACTGGCATTCGCTTGTGACGATATGGGCGTGCCAAGCGGGCAAGGACGTCTATATCGAAAAGCCCGTTTCGCACGAGATCTGGGAAGGCCGCAAGATGGTCGAGGCCGCCCGCAAGTACAACCGAATCGTACAGACCGGCACGCAAAGACGGTCTGCCGAGAGCTATCAAGAGGCTTATGAGTATATTAGTAAGGGGCACCTTGGGGCGATCAAGTGGGTCCGCGGTTTTTGCTACAAACCCCGCTTCAAAGGCACCAATGGGATTGTGAACGGGACCAATGGTCCTAATCCTGTACCGGAGAGTGTGGACTATAATCTGTGGTGTGGGCCGGCCGATATGGAACCGCTGCGAAGAAAAGAGCTGCACTACAAGTGGCACTGGATCTGGAATACAGGCAACGGTGATATCGGCAACCAGGGGATTCACGAGATGGACCTGTCCCGCTGGGCCCTGGGCGACCCAAAACTGGCGCCAAGAGTCATCAGCATCGGCGGCCGGTTCGGCGTGGACGATGCCGGCGAGACTCCCAATACCCAAATCGTATTCTTTGACTACAAGCCCGCTCCGCTGATCTTTGAGGTTCGCGGCCTGCCGCGTAAGAAAGACGAACGAGCGATGGACAACTACCGCGGCACACGAATCGGCGTTGTCGTGCAATGCGAAAAGGGCTACTTCGCCGCCGGTGAGGGTGGTGGCTGGATCTGGGATAACGACGGCAAAAGAACGGATAAGCAATTTACCGGCAGTGGCGGCAGCCACCATCAGAACTTCATCGATGCCGTCCGCAGCAGAAAGGTCAGCGACCTCAACGCCGATATCGAGAAGGGCCACCTCTCCAGCGCGCTATGCCACATGGGCAACATCTCCTACCGGCTGGGCAAGGAAATGCCGGCCGACGAGATCAAAAACGCTATGAGCGACAATGCCGATCTGACGGACTCGTTCGAGAGAATGCTCGAGCATCTCAAGGTCAACGAGGTGGACCTCGAGAAAGAGCCCATCACGATGGGCCCGATGCTGACAATGGATCCGAGGACGGAGAAATTCGTTGGCGAATACAGCGATATGGCCAATATGTACGTCAAGCGCAATTACCGCGAACCGTTTGTTGTACCGGATAGGGTTTAATGAAGTTTGCTCTTTGCAATGAGATGTTCGAAGGCCGGCCGATGGCCGAAGTGTGCTCAGTTGCGAGCCGTTTAGGGTACGATGGGATTGAGATAGCGCCCTTTACCCTGTCGGCTTCGGCGGAAGATATTAGCGCAGAGCAGCGGAAAGAGGTTCGGCAGGTTATTGCTGATAACGGTCTCCGGACAGTGGGCTTACACTGGCTCTTTGCCGGGCCCACCGGTCTGCATATGACGACTACTGATGATAAAATCTGGGGCAGGACAAGGGATTACTTGTCCTGCCTCCTTGATTTATGCAGCGACCTTGGCGGTAAGGTATTAGTGCTCGGCTCGCCGAAGCAGCGGAGTATCGTTGAAGGACAGACCAGGGAAGGCGCTTGGGAAAGAGCTGTGGAATTGCTCAGCAGCGTTCTGGATAAAGCAAGTCAGTCCGGCCTTACCATCTGCCTTGAGCCGCTGTCGCCCAGGGAAACCGATTTTATTAACACGGTCGCCGATGGTATGCAGATGGTTAGCCAAATCAATCATCCGAACTTGAAGATTCATCTCGATGTCAAGGCGATGTGCGCCGAAGCGACGCCGGTGCCTGATATTATCCGCTCGGTCCGGGCCGAAGACATCGGCCATTTTCACGTCAACGACCCCAACCTTTACGGCCCCGGTATGGGAGATGTGGACTATGGTCCGATTGCAGAGGCGATAAGAGACATCGGGTGGGATAAGTGGCTCAGTGTTGAGGTCTTCAAATACGACCCGGACCCGGAAACCATTGCCCACAAAAGCATCGAATACCTGCGGTCGTATTTTTAGTAGGGCTTACCGAGGACGCGCCAGATTGGTGGTCTGAGTTCCGGGACGAGCCAATCGCTTTTGCAGCGATGACACTTAGGCATATCCGGCCTTCTTAATTTGCCGCAATTCGGACAGGTTACTAAAGTTATCTTCGGCCGGGTTAATCTATAAGTAATATAGGCGGTCAGACCAAAGGCAAGCGTTCCAATTATCCAGTAAACTCTTGCATTTTCCGAAAGACCAACAATAACAGCATCTTTGCTTACCCGGCAGGCAAGCCATATCGCCAATATTATCGACGGCAATATCAACCACAGAGCTGACATGAATCTTTCTGCGATATTCTCCCCTCTATCTCCGGCTTTCATTGCTATGAATGAATTGGGCAGGAAAAATAGTGCTCTGTGGCCGGAAGCAGCTTCGAAGGCCGATGCTGTGAAATAAGAGGCAACAGAGAGAAGCGGCGGTTGAAGGTTTTCAGCAAGATATTTGCCTATGGTAAGCGCAGGCGACCAGGGCGCCCCAAAGAAAGCCGCCTTGCTGGATTGGACATACGTGGTATAGCTGCTTTCCCGTTTTGGAAGCCTGCTGTATTCTGTTTTGATAACTTTACCCTTTTCATCAAAGACAGCAAGTGCCAGAGCAGTTCCATCACGAGAAAGGCTCGCGGCGAACATCCCTAAGTATTTTCTCTCAACTCTGACCGGCGCGCGCTTAAAAAAATAAGATGGGTCGCCAAAAGTTACCCTGACCTCTTCAGGATTCTCGAAGAAGTGTGTCGTTAAAGCCAATGGCCAAACCTCGTAGCCGAACAACTCTCGTGGTGTTACTAAATTCCTTGAGCCGAAGTAAGTCTCCGGCCCGGGCAGCCGGCCCGCGACTCCGGGAAATTCCGGGGTCCTTCTGACAAATTCAAGGGTTTCTTTATCGAGCAGGTCAATCCTGCCGGACTTGTCAAGAACAAGCAAATATGGACCAGCATCACAGTCATAACCTGTCGGTATGATTGGTTTGAATTCAGTCCGCGAATAACCTGTTTTGTTTGGGTCCTCGTCAGGAACCCTAATTTTAGGAGGTGTCCAGTTCAAGTAGCTTGACTCAAAGGTGGTTTTGCTTAATTGACCTATCTGGATTGGTTTGTGACGGTGGTCGTTTTTGCCGACTTTCGGGCCTTTGATTACTGTTCTTTGATTAAAATCAATCTTGAAAAAGCATCGCAGCTTTTTGTCATATAATATTAGCTCACGTAATTTTTTCCATCTAATATTGATCCATCTATTTTCGAGCCAACTGCGGTCAGTAATGGGGTCGATAAATTGGCCGAGGGTCTTGCCAGGAGTTTCCGAAACTCCTTCCGGGCCTATGTAGAGTTGTTCCATCTTCTCTCTTGTGGTTTTGTCAGGCATTATTTGTTTTTCTGTATAAAAATGAACGATTTGCCCGGACTTCTTGTCAAAATACATACAATCTCTGTCGGAGTGAAAGAAATAAACGTTAGAGCGGGGTTCTCCCGGAAACCTTCTTATGAAATAGTCGAAAATCCCAAGGGATAGAAGTCCTTTTTCTTCGAAGCGCATTCTTGCTGACACTATGGAGCGAGAAGTGACATTAGGGTCATTTTCAAACTCGGATGGTACCAGGCCGGAAGGTCTTATAAAAATACGTTTGGCATCGTCGGGCATTCTAACTGCAAGGGATGACTCGCACGCAAATCGGAACCAGAATAACGGTATCGACAGTAATGCCAGAACAACAAAGCCGGTAGCGAAGACTTTAACCGGATAGTTTAAGGCCAGGCCTTTTATTAGAGGTTTCATAATTGTATTCCTAAAGTGATGTTTTCATAAACGTATGCCAGGTGCGAATTAGAGAAGCGGCAATAAACAGCACAAGTATAACCACGATATGCACCCCAAAACCTTTGATGAGAACCAGCGGGATAAAGATACAGGTTAAGAAAAGAGCGCCTAATGAGGGCGTGAGCGCACTTGAATTCCAGCCGGTTTGTAAACCGATGCAATAGATGGCAAAAGCCATTAGATATACTGTTACGGATATCTCAAAAACCATACCGGTAAACATCGGGATAGGAGGAGAAAAAAGCCGCACTAAAATACCGGCTGTGATAGTCAGAGGCACAAACAAAATCAGAATTACCAAAATTCCGGTGATAATCCTGGCCAGCAATATCTGGTTTCTGCTTACCGCTAAAGTCGATAAAAGTGCGGAGATTTTCCTGGTCCTGTCTAAATACATCTGGGTTGCCCCCATAGCACAGATGCCGAATATGACAATAGTAGCAGCCGGGACTCCAAGCCCTATTGAAAACACCGGCAGTTCCTTATGGTCATACCGGCTTATTAAAGAAAACGAAATGATGATAAAGACAGCCGAGAAAACAGCCGCCCCGATGAAATATACGATATGGTCCTGAATTTCTCTTTTTATAAGTGCAAACATTTTTTGTCTCCTGTTATCAGCTTTCAATATATTCCGGATTGGGCTTAGTACATTCTATGAACATGTCCTCAAGGCTCATCGGGATTTCGGTACAGCTTGAGGGCTTGAAAATTTCGAGAGCAGTCTGTTTCTGCTTGTTCCAGTTGGCAACGGTAATTACCATCTCCCGGCCCTGGTTTTGTTGATTTATAATCTCTGTCAGATGTAGATTCGCCGGTGCGGCTTCGGGGAAGATTACCCGCAATTTTTTAACCCGCTCTTTAAGCTCTTCAAGTGGACAATCCACGACGAGCTTGCCGGCGGCAAGTATTCCTATCTTATCGGCGATTCGCTCGACATCGCCGAGGATATGGGAGCAGAATAAAATGGTTCGGCCCTGCTGCTGGATGAGCTCGATGGCAAGTTCGAGGAACTGACGGCGAGCGACGGTATCAAGCCCCAGCGTGGGGTCGTCGAAGATAAGCAGCTCAGGGTCTATCGCCATAGCCAGCGCGAGGTTTAATTGCGCTCGCATACCGATTGAAAGCTCTTTAACCCTGCGGTCGGCGGGTAAGCGGAATGTTTCTATCAGATGGTTAAAAAACTCGTCGTTCCACTGCAAAGAAAGGTCTTTGCAGAGCTTAATAAGCCGCCCGACTTTATAGTTCTGGATAAGGTTGTGGCCTTCAGCCACATAACCGATTCGACCGTGGAGTTTTGCGGAAAGCTCGGTTGATTTGGCTTCCAAGAGGAAAGTCCGTCCGCGCGTTGGTGGCTCAAGGCCCAGGAGAATCCTAATAATAGTCGTCTTGCCGGAGCCGTTTCGACCCAACAGGCCGTAGATGCAGCCTCGCGGCACATTTAGATTGATGCCGTCCAGAACGCACCGGCCATCAAAATATTTAACAAGATTTTCCACTTTGATAACGTTCTCATCCATTCGGTCACCCTTTCTTCGATGGCAAATTGAATTTGACAACTGCGTTATTGAACCACTCCAACAGCGTTTGACTGTCAATTTGCATATGATATGCTTCAACTGCTATTCGCTCGAGTTCCTCAGAAATGAGTTTTTTTCTGACCGACCTGCTCAAATTACTGTCAAGATTCGCGACAAAAGCCCCGGCACCGGCCTTGGTAACAATAATGCCCTCCTGCTCCAATTGTCGATAGGCCTTGGCTATTGTGTTGGGATTTAGGGCAATCTGGCCGGCTAATTGCCTTACGGTGGGCAGCCTTTCGTTTTTGTTGAGCCTGCCCAAGGCAATGTCACGCTTGATTTGGTCTATTATCTGCTGATAAACGGGCCTGTCTGATGCGTTGTCTATACGAAACTGCATAACTCAACCTCAATAATTGTACTATTCCAACTATTACAAGTATAACATAAATTTGCCCTTTGTCAAGTGATGTCGAGAAAAAAAAATAAAAAAATTTAAAAAAATTAAGCTCGATTCGGAATCGTGCCTGCTGGCCTGTAACATATAATTTGGGGAATTGTCATTCCGCACCCATTCGGCTTTGCTTCCCGCACCAAATAACCCACGCCAGAGAAATGCGAGGGCAGGCGGCAGGGACCTATCCTTCGATTACACTCAGGACAGGTTTGGTACGGGACAGGCAGGGCAGGCTTTGATGCTGAATCCAGACCTTGGGTTTTTCCCGGATTCCCGCTTTCGCAGGAATGACAGTGCAGTCGATAAGCAAAGTGTGCCCGATTGTAAAGCGATTAGAACACGCTTAAGAACCTTTATTCTTACTTCGGGCCAAAGTAAAGCCTTTTTGGACCACAAGTCGGACAATCTTTTTTGCTTGTGCTTGTGTCCCGTGTGGATGCTCGAGATGGTGCCTGGGGCACAGCAGACTGTCGCCAATAGAATCCGCTGCAGGGAATTTCCAGATTCCCGCCGCCTTTTACTTTCACAAAAACCACATCTGTGAACACGCCCGTTTGTTCCACGGTAGCCGGCGGTGTTATACTCAAATCAAGCTCATAACCATCGATAAGCTTTTCGTAGCCCATAAACTTTACAGTACCTTTTTTGGAGGACACTGATTCAAGCTCAAAATCATCCTGGTAGTTGTTTTGTATCCGAACTTTCCTTGTTACCGACCTTTTCGCCTCGGCGTTGTGAACGACAATCGGGCGCGGAGCAACACTGAATCTTGGCAATGCATTAAGGCCGATAGTAAGGGTCTTGCATTCTGGATGAGTCAGGCCAATCTCGATACGCCCATTCAAAGTTCTTTCCAGTTTGGCCATATCAACCTTTGGCTGAAGAACGAACCTCGTTGCTTTCGCTGAAGGATTAAAGTCGGCGGTTATACAATTGGCCGTCGATTTGAAAGAGCGTACTGAAAAAGGCTGGTTGTCGATGCTGGTAAGTGTGATCTGCGGACAGCCGGCATTCTGGTATTTCAGTGACAGGCTCAATGTCTTCGGCTCATAATCGACCTTTGCTATCACTCTGGCATTTATGGTCAGGGCAACCTTCGGGTTTTGGCTGTCGTTGGTGTGCACAAACAACTGTTTCGTTGTGCTGCCCTGTTCTAATTCAGCATAATACCTTACTTTCAATGTTCCGCTTTCGCCCGGCGCGTATGTTGTTTTGTCCAGTGAAAATGGTGTACAACCGCAGGTTTTATCAACCTGGCCTATTTTTAGAACACCCTCTCCGGTGTTTGTGAATCTGAACTCACAAAAGTGGTTTGTTCCCGGGCCGACGTCGCCGAAGTTGTGAGTTACTTTTTCAAATGTAATTCTTGACGACGATTTGGCGAAGCTTGGTGTCCTGGTCATGGCCATCTGGGTCTGCTGCTGGAACCAGTCGGGGCTGATCTCTCGTGGTGCCATAGCCTCTTCTTCACAACCTGCCTGCAAGAGTAAAACGCAAACCACGACAAGAACGGTTAAAATCAACTGATTCGGCTTCATATTCTTATCTCCAAATCACACTGAGATGAGACTTTCAGCTAATTGGCAAGAAACTTGAGCTTAACGGAAAAGGCACCTTTAACAACGATTTTTCAGATGACCTCCTCCGGCCCCATCAAAACTTTATTATTGTTATTATACCCTAATCAGTCGCCAAAGTCAAACCGTTTTGCAGACTTTTTTAATACATAAATCGACTGCTTTTTGGCTTGCGGCCTATAATAATTGCGCAAACATCTCTTAAAACGTTAATAGACAAGGTCCCGGCAGGACACATAGACGTCGAACGTAAACCCAGTTTCTACATATGGATATCACGATTTTCAATCATAATAGGCCATGAGGGCACGGGCATCAGTATCTTGTAGGCAACAAATTATTTCATCTCAGCAGTTCTGCTGTTGAAGAAGTAGATTCCCGCTCCTTCGACTCTGCTCAGGACAGGTTTTGCGGGAATGATACGATAAATCGGCCAATTTGAGTGTTATGGCCGATATAAAAATAGACGCCCGGCTAAATATTTTTTAGTTGTTTGTCCTTGACGAGCAGGCTTTTAATTGATAATTGATAATTTATAATCAGGACTGGTTTAGGTTAAAGGATGACTTCTGCAAAATCGAGGTTAGGCATACTTTGGAAAGGAAAAATTTTCTTTTAATTTTTTCTTTCCAAACAGTATGTTGTTGTATAATGGATAGTTAGTTGATTATTCAAGAAAATCGGAAACCTGATTTTTTAAATAATATACGCCTAACCTCAATTTTGCATAACTCTTTTAGGTTTAAGATTGAAAGGAGGCCATTATGGCAAGGATAGTTCTTACCGCAGTAGTCATCGTCTTATTGAACGTGCTGGTTGGCTGCCAGGGTGTTGACAGCGGCAGAGGCCAGCTTATGCCGGCCCGAACCAGAACCTCAATCGGGGCTGCTGGCGTAGTTTCGGTTGCCGATGCCGGTGAGACCGATTTCGTCGAGCAGATAGCGGTCAATCGCCAGGCATATCGGCAGGGTCTTCAATTGCTGGTCGGATACTATACAAGGAGCGGCAACAATATGAAGCTTAACTGGGCCAAAGATGAGCTGGCAGCACTGGATTCTATCCCGCAATATAAGTACATTATTGAGGCCGAGGCCGCCGGGGCGAATTTGAGAGCGAGCACTTCTATTCCGGAAGCAGATGAAATCTATCAGGACGCCCTGGACCTTCAAAAAGAGGCCGGTGCGTTACTTGTAGTAAAAGACAATGAGTTATTACGTTTGGCTACGGATAAATACAACCGGCTCATAAAGACATTTCCTTCGAGCGACAAGATTGACGATGCGGCATACAAGGCGGGCGAAATTTATGAATATTTCCAGGATTATTCGATAGCCCTTTTGTACTACAAAAGAGCCTATCAGTGGGACCCTGGTACCATTCATCCTGCGAGGTTCAGGGCGGCACGGATTCTGGATAAACGCCTGCACCGCTACGACGAGGCATTGGAGCTTTATCGGGAGGCCATCAAAACCGAAGGTGCATATGAAAGGCATCGGAAATGGACGGAGTTCGCAGAACAGCGCATAATAGATTTGTACACAATCGGCAGTGAAAATGAGTGATGTTGGCAAAACTTTGGGGTGGACAGATGTCAGAGGACAGAAGACAGAAATGTCTGTTAATCTGATTTCTGACTTCTGACTTCAGACATCTTACTTCTGATATCTGATTCTCGGGCCTGGCTGGACATCAGGCCCGTTTTTTTATGTAATAAGAGGGACCCCTGCCCTGTGGGGCCCCAAAAGAGATGCTGTCGGAATTTGAGCAAAAAGTCGGTGATTTTATCAAAGCTAATGAACTTTTCGGCTCTGCGGATAAAGTTTTGTTGGCTGTTTCCGGCGGAGCGGATTCGACGGCGCTTCTGTATGCAATGCGCGCGTTGAGCAGTGCGAACGTTTTCGGTGCCAAGCTGCTCTGCGCTCATATCAATCATCAGCTAAGAGGGGCTGAAGCAGATTCGGATGAAGATTTCGTTGTCACACAGGCAGCCGAGCTGAAGTTAGCCGTAACAACGAAGCAAGTGGATGTACGCGGGTTCGCCGGTCGTAATAAGTTGTCGATTGAGACGGCCGCTCGGAAACTGCGGATTAAAAATCTTCGCGAGATTGCAAGGGTCAACAACTGCAAGGTAATAGCGGCAGCGCACCAAAAAAACGACAATGCCGAGACCATTTTGCAGCGATTAACTCGCGGCACAGGTTTTCGCGGACTCGGGGGGATTTGGCCGAAGCATGTCTTTGCCGATGAATTTAAGTTTGTAAGGCCGTTGCTGTGTGTCAGGAAGGATGAAATCATCAACTATTTAGAACAGCGGAATCTAAAATGGCGACAGGACCATACAAATACTGATTGTACATACAGGCGAAACTATATTCGGCATCGGCTGCTTCCGGAGTTACAAAAGGATTGCAGCGGTTCGCTTGTGGAGCAATTATCCGAGCTGTCCGAATCAGCCCGCAGGTTCTATAAGCTGGTTTGCAGTCGTGTAGATGAGGTTTGGCCGAAAGCCGCTGATTATGTCGGTGAAAAGGTAACACTGGATTTGAAGGTGCTTTTGGCTCAATCACAACCGGTAATGGTTGAGCTTGCTCGGCGAAGTTTGACAGTCATCGGCTGCGGCGAGAGAGATTTGACGCAGCGTCATTATGAAGGGATACTGCGATTAGCAGAGCAAAACGTCAGCGGCAAAAAAATAAAGCTGCCGGGCGAATTTATTGTGGGCGCCGAATACGGGAATCTGATTTTTTCTGGGCCTGGAAAAAGACCTCATCCCGAAGAACAAATCCTCAAAAGTATCAGATTGGAAGTTCCGGGGCAAACAAGGTTCGGCAGGAATTTGATAAAGGCAGCTATTTTCAAAGCTGATGAGAAGGAATTCGAGAAATTCAAAGCGGAAAAAACCAATTTTATTGAGAGGTTTGACTTTGATAAGATAAAGCCGCCATTGGTTGTTCGTTTTCGCAAGGCCGGTGACAGGTTTGTTCCTTTGGGTTTGGGTGAAGAGAAAAAGGTAGGCAAATTCCTTACCGCTGCGCGGGTACCACAGGAAGTACGACAGAAACTTCTTGTCGTTACTGACAGTGAAAGGATAATCTGGGTTTGGCCGATTCGAACTTCTGAGCAAGCTAAAGTTACCGGCGGAACCCACAAAATCCTTCAGTTGCAAATAACTGATATGCCGATGCAAGCCAGATAAAAACCGTAAACAAACATGAGCATATTGAATTACACGCGTCGTCACTTTCTAAAGACTATGGGCCTGGGCGCGACCACACTGGCGACACAGAGCTGTACGAGTATCTCCGAGCTAATCACCGGCAAGGCATCTGAGGACACGCCCAACATCATTTTCATTTTAGCTGATGACTTAGGCTGGGCGGAGCTGGGGTGCTACGGCAATAAGTTCAACGAAACACCCAATCTCGATAAACTGGCAAGCGAGGGTATGAGGTTTACCGAAGCTTACGCAGCGGCCCCGGTTTGTTCGCCGTACCGGGCGGCACTGATGACGGGGCAATATCCGGCAAGGGTCGGCATTACCGACTACCTGCGGCCCAACGATGCCAAACACCTTTCGACTGATTATGTCACCATCGCCGAGATGCTCAGGCGGGCCGGCTACACAACAAGTATCATCGGCAAATGGCACCTCACCGGTTATGCCAACCATGGTGCGGTGGAAATTGGGCCCGACCTTCACGGCTTTGATGAGGTAATTGTCTCAGAAAATCGCGGCATCGGCGGAGGCAGCTACTTTCATCCCTACCACTTCAACCGCGAAATCAAGAAACGTTTGCCCGGCAGAGAATATCTGGTTGACCGCTGTAACCTCGAAGCGGTCGAGTTTATCGAGCGGCACAAAGATGGCCCTTTCTTTCTATACCTGAGTCATTATGCCGTCCATACCAGGTTGTTTGGTAAAGATGAGCTGGTTGCCAAATACGAAAAGAAATCCGGCGCCGGTAAAGGAAACAAGGCCCGACGGAATAATCCACATCTGGCTGCGCAGCTTGAGAGCATTGACGAAGGCGTCGGTATGATTATGGACAAGCTTGACGAACTGTCTCTGGCCAACAACACCGTGCTAATCTTTACCGGCGACAATGGCGGTGAGGACCGCGTAACTTCCAACGCGCCACTGCGGGCCGGCAAGTCCACGCTTTACGAAGGTGGCATCCGCGAGCCTCTGCTTGTTCGCCGGCCTGGGGTTGTGAAACCGGGAAGCGTGTGCAGTACTCCAACAAGCAATATTGACTTTTACCCAACGTTCCTTCAGCTCGCCGGATGCAGGATGGACCAGTCTCAGCACATTGACGGTGTTTCCATCATGCCTTTGCTTAAGAACCCGAAAGCTGAGCTTGGGCGCGATACATTCTATTGGCATTATCCGCTGGAGAAGCCGCATTTCCTTGGCGGACACTCGGCAGGAGCGATTCGGCAGGGCAACTTCAAACTCATTGAGTTCTTTGATACAGGCCAGGTCGAGCTTTACAATCTCGCCGATGACATCGCAGAGGAACACAACTTAGCGGCGGAGATGCCCAACAAGGTGACCGAACTGCAAAAGCGCTTGGCAAAATGGCGGGCTGATGTCGGAGCAAGCTTACCGGCCGGACAAGAGAGAATCCTAAATTACAAATAAATGATTCCAGTAACCGGAGGAAAAGAATATGGTTAATCTAAATAATGAGCGTCGTAATTTCTTGAAGGCTATGGGGCTTGGTGTGGCATCGCTGGCTTTTTCAGCATGCACAAGCACCTCCGAATTATTTGGAGATGAGATTCCGAAGAAACAACCGAATATTCTTTTTTGCCTTGCGGACGACTGGTCCTGGCCGCACGCAAGTATCGCCGGGGACAAGGTCGTCAAAACGCCGACGTTCGACAGGGTGGCACGTGAGGGAGTGTTGTTTGAAAATGCGTTCGTCTCAGCGCCCTCATGCACTCCGTCGCGTGGAGCAATCCTGACCGGTCAATGGCACTGGCGTCTGGAAGAGGGAGGCAATCTCTGGAGCACGCTGCCGGCAAAGTTCGACGTATATCCTGACCTGCTGGAATCGGCCGGTTACCACGTAGGTTACACCCGTAAGGGATGGGGTCCCGGTTATAATGAGCCGGGCGGTCGAACACGAAATCCCGCTGGGCCACAGCACAAAAACTTCAAGGAGTTTTTGAGAGCTCGGCCGAAGGGCAAACCGTTCTGTTTTTGGTTTGGCAGTACAGACCCGCATCGGGGCTACAAATGGCAATCCGGCATCAACAGCGGTATGAAACTTGAGGAGGTTGAAGTACCTGCGTGTTTTCCCGACAGCGAAGAGGTCCGCACCGATATTTGTGACTACTACTGGGAGGTACAGCGTTTCGACACCGAAGTCGGAGAGCTGTTGAAGATGCTGGAAGAAAAGGGCGAACTGGACAATACATTAGTAGTAATCTCCGGTGACAACGGGATGCCGTTTCCGCGGTGCAAGAGTAACCTTTATGATTTGGGGACGAATGTGCCGCTCGCAGGTCGCTGGCCCGCGGCGGTCAATGGCGGCCGGGTTGTCGAGGATTTTATCAGCTTAGCGGATTTGGCGCCGACGTTTCTGGAGGCGGCCGGATTGAAACCAACCGTGGATATGACGGCGAGAAGTTTTTTAGATGCGCTCACTTCGGGCAAATCAGGTCGTGTGGACCGCAGGCGTGATCACGTACTGACCGGTAAGGAACGTCATGTGCCCTGCCAGGAAACCGGCATGGGCGGTTATCCGATGCGGGCGATACGGACGCACGATTTCCTGTACATCCGCAACTTCAAGCCGGGCCGCTGGCCCGCCGGCGCCGCCAAAGGCTATGCTCAACCTACAGAAATAGTAATATCCCGTCCTCTCGGCACACATTATGGTTACGGTGACTGCGATGCCTCGCCCACAAAGTCTTATATGTTGAAGTACCGTGACGAGCCGCAGATTGCCGGATTATTTGAACCGGCCTTTGGAAAACGTCCGGCAGAGGAGCTTTACGACTTACGCAAAGACCCCAGCCAATTAAATAATGTCGCCGGTGAGCCTGAGTACACCAAGATAAAACGCAAGTTAGGCGCTGCTTTGATGTCCGAGCTGAAGGCCACCAAAGACCCCCGCGTTTTAGGTAAGGGCGATATCTTCGATAACTATCCCTACTACGGCGGCGGGCTGAAAAAGACCCCTCAAAAACCAGGCAAGGAAAGACCTTAATCTGGATACGGACTCGGCAATCTTATCATAAGCGCACAACAAAAGCCGGGCAAATAAACCCGGCTTTTTGTTGTATTCTTTTCTTGATAAAGATTTACTTCGGCAGATTCTCCGGCGACACATCCTCGACACGTAAATCGCCATAAATTACGCGGTAAGTCTCTGAGCCTTCCGGCCGATACCAGAAAATGGCGGTATCAGCATCGCCGAGTTTTACGCCCTTGCCCGCATAATGCCACTGGCCCTCGCCCTTGAAGAACCGGATGAACAGCAAATAATTCTGCAGTTTCATTCCAAGCTCTGTCTGCTCTTCTTCAGATAGTCCCAGCTCTTCGCATTTCTTAATTATGGCAGGAGCTTGTTTGAGGTAATCTTCTAACGCGACACTTTCAGGGAAATTGCCATCTCCGAACACTTCAGCCATTATACGGAGCCCTTCGATAAAGTCTTCTTCAGTAGCACCGTGCAAATCGAGTTCGGCCTGCTGCTGTGTATATCCCTCGGGCACATCCATACTAAATAGCGACTCATCCATAGGCACATCGAACTTGAGGTTCTTGGTAATAAGTATCATTTGTCCCCCTGTCGATTCGATTCGTACGGGCAGCGCTGTTTCAGGGTCCGCCCAGATTGTAATCTCAGCCTTGGGGTGCGTGGCCCGAAAACCAATTAACCTCTGGCCGGCAATCTCCTGCTCGCCAAGCTTTTCGACTGCAAATTCAGGATGTTCCTGCAATCCGGTGATGACATTTCTCAATCTCTCCATGTAGTTTGGTATCGACGGCCAATCCTTCAAGTCGATATAGGCCGCCTCTTTCTTTTCGTGGGTGAGCTGTAGAATCCTTCCCTCTTGCAAATCGATAATGGCAACGATACCTTCCATATTCGATAAAGTTCGTCTAATTCGTGAACCACGTACCATATCGTGGATGACCGGTCCCTCCCCCTCTTCACCGATAATGGTGTCTAATATCGCAGTCTGGGCATTGAGAATGGGTTTAATAACTTCGGCAAATGTTACTGTTGCTGTGGATAGACCCACAAAGTGCATCCCTATAAGCACGCCGGCAATTACCACGACGGCGGCTATTTTTGTAATAGGACTTTTCATAATTGTTCTCCATATATTCGGTGCGGCTGCACCCGCTTTTTGTTTTTCAGATTCGTCCAGCGCCTGCATAACATTGTCAAGGATTCTGTCATGCGCCTCGTCGCTGGCTTTGTAACGAAGTTTCTTAATTAGATTTTCCGTATTATCTGCTGGTCTCATTTTCTTACCTCACCGTTCAGGACCGACCGCAGTTTATCCAATCCGTACCGGTACCGGCTTTGGGCCGTTTTGATTGAAATACTCTGCAATTCCGCTATTTGTCTGAATCTCATCTCGCCGTGCAAACGAAGCACTATTGCCTCTCGCTGCTCATAAGGAAGCTCCGTCATCGCGTGACTTAGTTTCCGTAACTCTTCACTACATATCACCAACTGAACCGGGCTTCTTTCATCTGATACCACCTGTTCTGCATCACTGATCACAGCGCTTTGCCGGCGTTTTCTCCTGCGAATGTAATCACGCGCCCGGTTGGCGACACAGGTTGTCAAATAGCCTTTCAGACTTCCTGTTAGACGAAACTTTCCTACGGACTCTACGAACGAGATAAAAACATCCTGCACGACATCCTCGGCGCAAATTTCATCACCTAAAAGGTTGGCTGCTAACGTTAGCAAATCACCGACGTACTTTTCATAGATGTCTCGGAAGGCATCTTTGCTGCCTCGCTTAAATCTCCACAAAAGTAATCTGTCTTCGAGCATTTGTGACTCACTTGCCTGATATCAGAACAATCGATTGTCACTAATATAACGGTAGATGGATATATTTTGCTCTAAACAAAATTATTTTTTCTGGTAGATTTTTTCAGCCTAAATTGTCTGATTTGGCCTAAATACAGAATCCGCCGTGCTTACACTAAACGAGGTTATCGGCGTGCAAATTCCTCCGCACTGACATTTCGAATTACGATATTGCGTTCTATAACGGCATTTATCTTTCCCGGCGGCATTGGCAAAGTCGACTCGGCCACGACAAGCTCATCCATAGTTACCTTCTTGACCCAGTTTGTCAAAAGGTCTATATAAATATCACCCTTGTAGTGTGAACTCCCTACGGTCCGGACCTCCATATCAGGCATAGGTTTGACGGTCATTTTGAACGAGCTCTCGCCGGAATCAAAACCCACCATTGCACACGCCGCCCCGGCCACCCTGCTGAGGCCCTTAAGCTCCAGCGTTACCTCGCCGTTTTTGAATGTCGATCCCTCAGACACGCTGCTCCCTAAATTTACGGGCCCTTCACTGAATGCCGCCGCGTGCACAATCTTTTGACCGATGCTTTTCAGGTCCTGGATACCCCTACCACCTTCAATCCGCTCGGCAAAAATGCAGAAAGAATGAAAGTCGATGAACGCATTGTAGACATGATACGTTTTGTCCGGAGGTATCGCTTTGCCTCCCGAATCCACAAGATTCTCGAACGGGACGTGATTGATGCCCAAAGTCCGTCCTTTCTCGTCGATACCCGTGGGAGGAACCTTGAAAACGTACGTCCAGTTCTTCAATGCAGGGATCTCAACCTCCGGCTCGTCGCCCAGTTGCACCGTGAAATTCGCACACGTGTACTCGTCCCCATCCTTACCGGCTATCTTCGAGGGTACACATTTCAAACGAAGCCGGAAGACGTCCGTGCCGAGACGCTTTCCGTCAAGCGCATAGTTGATTCCCTTCGATTCCATCAGGAAGTACTGTGTTTGCTGTGAGCGTTCACCTCCCAGCTTAAATGTTTGCCTCAAAATCGCGTCGTCTTTAACGGCCGATTCCGCCGTCAGCACCGGCCCAATACCGCATACCATCATCAAACTCAAGAACATTGGCATTGTGTTACTTTTCATGGTTCAGTTCTCCAAAAAACTTAAATAATCATTACGAATTCGTCTTCAAAAAGAGCCTTACAAAAGGCCGACCCCCGCTTGCTGCCAGCAGGGGCCGGCCTTTTTTGTAGATACCAATTCCGGTCGATATATTTACTTTGGCAGGTTCTCCGGTGCTACGTCCTTAACGCTCAAATCGCCGTAAATAACACGCCAGGTTTCCGAGCCTTTCAGCTTATACCAGAATATTGGCTTGCTCGCATCGCCGAGCTTTACGCCTGCACCGGCGTAGTGCCACTCGCCATCGGTCTCTAAGATTTGATGGAACAGCATTCCTTTTCCGAAATTCATTCCTATCTGTGAGGCCTCTTCTTTAGTAAGATTCAAAGCCATCATCTTTTGTCCGAGCAAAGGCACTTTTTTCATGACATTTTCAGTGCCAATCGCTTCAGGAAACGTACCATCCCTTATGACCTTTGCCCAAATGCGCAGGCTCTCGATAAAGTCCTGTTCGGTAGCGCCCGACAGATCAGAATCGGTTTGCTCTAAAGTATATCCGCTGGGCACATCCATGCTAACCAAAGAGTCATCTATCGGAGGGTCAAGCTGGAAATTCTTCATAATTACAAAGAGCTGTCCTATACTAAGCTCCATCCGTATGGGATGAGCTGTTTTAGGGTCGGCCCAAATTTTCACTTCTTCGTTAGGACCTTTGATTACAAAACCGACAACTTTTTGTCCGTCGAGTTCCTGCTCGCCAAGCTCCTGGTAATTATCTTGCAGTTCAGTAATGATCTTTCGCATAGCTCCTACGTAGCTTTTTGTTCTTTCCTGGAGCGGGCCTTGTATATCAACATAAGATGCTGATTTATCTTCGTCATTGAGGACAAGCATTTTTGAATTCTCTGGGTCAATAAACATCGTCAATCCCGGCATGTTTGAGATGGTCCTTCTGATTCGTTGACCCACAAATGTCTCATTTATGACGGGGCTTGTTTCTTCGTCGCCTACAATGAAGTCGAAAATCATAGTCCTGGCCTTCAGAATCGGTTCGACAACCTGGGCAAATGTTATAGTGCTTTCAAATGGATTTATACCTATCAGCACCGCAATGATTATCACCGCCGCAGCGGCTATTTTTAGAAATGGACTTTTCATAATTATTCTCCTTAATTGAAGGTTTTTGCTGACTTTGGCGGCTGCTTTGAGCCTTACATTTTGTTCTCGAACAATCTGGTTCATAACATTATTTTCAAGGTCACTTTGGGCCACTACCCTGCCATTGCTGACTAAGCGCTCTTGAAGGCTTGTAAGCTGCTTTACTTCGGCCTGGCAAGAGCGGCAATCCTTCAGGTGTTCTGCGACTGCTTGTTTTTGGTCTTCGGCTAACAGTCCTTCAAGATAAGCAACCAAAATTTCTTTACATTCCGCACAGTTCATTTTTGCACCTCATAAATTTCTGTTTCGCTTTGCTGCTGTAACGACTTACGCAGCATGGCATAGGCCCGCGATAGTGTTTTTGTAACCGTACCCAACGGCATATCGAGCTGCTCAGCTACCTGACTACATGAGCGGTCGCCGTAATACCGCAGCAGAACAACTTGCCTGTAGCCTTCAGGCAGCTCGGCGATTGCTGCTTCAAGCCCGTAATCCTGAGATAATTCCGGGCCGGCAGCTTCGGCAGAGAACGAACGGATAACTTCCCGCTGGCGATGGAGCTGCTCTTTCCTTTGGTGTTCTTTTGCCACGCGGTCGGCGATACCGAGCAGCCAGGAATAGAACGAACCAGGCCTTTTTAGTTTGTTCATATTGAAGTAGGCCCGCACGAGAGATTCCTGGGCGGCTTCTTCGGCCTTGTCCTTGTTGCCTAATCTCCCGGCCAGATGGGCAAGCAAAACCGCCTGATAGCGCCGAACTATATAACGATAATCATCCGGATGGCCATCCAAACAACGCTCAATATAGTATGTATCAGTCTCAGACATATCAGCACCTCAATAAATTCTTAATTATCCGTGTTCTCGCTATATAGTGCGGCATTAGCCGGTTTTGCGACATAAAAAAAATAAAATTGCTTTTTCAGCAGCTTCCCAAGGGGCTTTTTTTCTTCCCGTTCCTTTGGGGTAGTATTTTGAAATTGGGTTTGATTGGGTTTGTTTTCACCAATTGTCCAATTGGATTTATTTTCATAAGCTATTTTCGATAAGATACTTACATTCATTTGGGCATCCTGGAAATTGGGTTTGTTTTGCATAATTGATAGTAAAACACACTCTCTATTTGGCCGTTCGCCAGGGCGAAGACCCTTGCCGGAGCACGGCTGATTCCGCCCTTACGGCCAAAAAGGCACTATCCCCAATACACGATACGATATACGACATACGATACACTATTCACCATTGAATTAACCGCCTTCGGCGGAACCTTTTTAACCACATTGCCTATTTTCGCTATTATTACAAATTAGTATACCATTAAATTAGTTAGATATATATCATACAAGTAAATCGCCTGGCTGTCAAGTGAAATCTGCAATCTCAATCCAAAATTTTCATACTTTTTACTCTATAACTGGACGTTCGCTATTCGATATTGGACATTCACGGGGTTCGATGCTGGATGCTTGATACTCGATACTCCTCGTTGCGAGGCCCAGAAGGTTGTGGCAACATATACGCGCTTTACGAGCAACGAAGCTCTGTACTTTCTGCATTCGCCATCCCCAAAGCCTTTCCTGGCTACGGCTTGGCCTTCGCCGAGACGAGCGGCTTTGAGGTTGCCAACCAACCTTTTCAATGATTCAGTCAAGCGGCGCCGGATTTCCGCTGCACCACAATATTGATGATTAACACGGACTGACACGGACTATTTTAACACGGACTGACACGGACTATTTTAACACGGACTGACACGGACTATTTTAACACGGACTGACACGGACTATTTTAACACAGGCTGACACGGAAGATATTAACCACCCTAAAGCTCAGTATGACCCTTCCGATTTATTATTTACTATTTTCTATTGGTGTTGAGATTGCCACTACTACTCTATGACATTTGATTTTGTGAGTTGTCATTCCCGCGAAAGCGGTAATCCAGTTTGTTAATTGACTGAATTCCGCATCAAACGGGAACAACCTATATCCACAAATTAAAATGTCGTAAAGTACTACTATGACGATGGCCGGATACATTTTGATATGAACAAAATTTTGTTTCAGGCAGATTTTGTGGAATGTGCAAAAAGAAAAGGCCGAGCCTGAAAAAGCCCGGCCTTTGTAATAAATATTGTCTGGCAAATTTACTTCGGCAGATTCTCCGGTTCCACGTCCTTTACGCTTAAATCACCGTAGATAACCCGGTAAGTTTCAGAGCCTTCAGGACGGTACCAGAAAATAGCAGAGCTGGCGTCCCCGAATTTTACGTTCTCGCCGGCATAGCGCCAGTTGCTCTCCGCAGGTAACTGCGTTAAAAACATTATCCCGCGATACATTGTCATTGCATCCCGTTCACGCTGCTGCTCCGTAGTCTGGCCGTTACCAAACTTACCCTGCTGCTCCATCTCCATTGCGACTTTCTGCAGCTCCATAGGATTAAACGTCGGTGGGAACGTACCATCTTTAGTCCAGCTCGACCACGCCCGAAGATATTCGATCAGGTCGTGCTCTGTAACTCCGGATGCGTCCGCCTGAACTTCCACACGAGTGTAACCTTCCGGCGGAGTAAGACTAAAGAGCGAGTCGTCCAGTTCAACGTCAAACTGGAAATCGGTCATAACCATATTCATGCCTGGAGCATTTATAAACTCGGTCTCCACACGAACCAGGTCATGCGTTTGCGGGTCGATCCAGACAGTGTTAATCACATCCTCTTCGGTTACACGGAATCCTTGCAATACCCGGCCGTCTCTTTCTCTGGTTCCGAGCTCTTCATCCGCCCGGTCGGGAAGCGTTCTTAATTTTTCGATAACATTGAACTGTTGCTGAGCCGGATCGTGCGGCAGATTGGACATTTCCATTTCGATGAATTGTTTTCTCGTTGGAAGGGTGCTGAGGCCCTTTCCCTGGGTCCAATCTATTACCGTGACGTAATCACCAGGCATTGTAGTTCGCATGTACCCCGGCTTCTTGAAAGCTATTTCGATTGCTGTAGTTCCGTTCGATGTGTATGTCATCGTGAGGACATTGCGTAACCGTCCGACCACTTCCGCATAGGCAGTGCTTGTAACGGTAATCGAATCACCGAAGAAATTTAAGCCGATAAGCACAGCTATAATTATTACCGCAGCAGCGGCTATTTTTGTAAGTGGACTTTTCATAATTTTTCTCCTTATTGTCTTAAAGTCGATTATCCGGGTCGCGGGTCGCTGTCCGGCCTCGTTGAAGACAGTAAGCATCTCCCGGCGCAGCTCTTCACGATGCGCGGCATTAGATGAGGTATCGATATTTAACCCATCGATGATTTTCTTGAACTCGGATTCGTCTTTAAACATTTTATGTTTGCCTTTCGAACACACTTTGTAAATAGTTTCGCAATTCGTTAAGTATTCTGTGCAAAGTAACACGCAAGGTTGCTTCTTTGACGTTTAGAATCTGGGCAATCTGCTCGTATTTGAGATTTTCAAAGAACCTTAATGTGACAATGGTCTGGTGCTGCGGCTTTAATTTCAGGATGGCCTCATAAAGCCTCGGCCAATCCGGCTCAGATGATTCATCAGTGTTCCCAACAGAAGCCGGTATTAAGTCGGCAGCCTCTTTCAGCAGCTCTTTACGTCGTGAGGTCTTCCTTATATAGGCATTTGTCTGGTTGGCAGCTATGGCATACAGCCAGTTTTGGAAATCCTGCACAGTCCGGCCTTTGAAAAGACGAATACTGTAAGCCACTTCGAGAAACACCGTGGAAGTTACATCCTCGGCGATTTCTTTGTTAAAGAGCCGATGTACACAGAACCGGAAGATTCGCTCATAGTACATCTCGTACAGCCGAGACAATGCTTCGGCTTGAGTACGGGCTTTCAGTACCAAATCATCTTCTGTTCGCTCAACAACTTTTGCCATAGCACCAACCATTGTCGCGGGTATAATTGCGCAGGAGGGGATTATGTTACAAACAATCGTAAAAAAAATCCTGCAAAATGTACTTTTGGCTTGGAAAGGCCTTTCTTTATCGTATGAAATTTCATTGCAAAATCAGCCGATTACGAATAACCTAAATGCAAATTTTTCAGGTTTGTTCCCTGTTAGAAGTAATTTGCAGGTCCGGAATTCCAATGGGCCTGGTATAGTGGCCAGGCTACCATAAGTCAATTACTCATTGAACCTTAATTATTTGAAAGGAGACATGAAATGGATTCAAATCGTATTGAAAGCAGCATTTTAACACCTCAGCACCAATTAGGCGGGAGCCTATGCTCAATTGGTGCGGCCTCAGAAGTCAGACGTCAGAAATCAGAAGTCAATCCTGTCCTCTGTCTTCTGTTTTCTGTCCTCTGTTCTTTGTTCATTTGCTCATCTATATGGGCCGACTGGCAGGTGAGCCAAGGCCCGCTAATGACCCGATGGGTAAAGCAGGTCTCACCGAAAAAAGTTCACGCTGAGTATCCTCGCCCGCAAATGGTTCGCAAGAATTGGCTGAACCTTAACGGATTATGGGAATACGCTATTCAGCCGAAAGACCAGCCACAACCGGAGAATTTTGATGGGCGGATTCTTGTGCCATTTCCGGTTGAGTCGGCTCTGTCGGGAGTGATGAAGCCCGTTGGTGAAGAAAACCGCCTCTGGTATCGCCGGGCATTTGAAATCCCCAACAAATGGAAACAGAGTCGCATACTGCTGCATTTTGGCGCTGTGGACTGGGACACAACAGTGTGGGTCAATGGCAAACAAATGGGCAGCCACCGCGGCGGATACGACCCGTTTACCTGCGATATAACCGATGCGCTGAATGATGCCGGACCCCAGGAAATTGTATTGAGTGTTTGGGACCCGACGAATACCGGCTATCAGCCGCGAGGCAAACAGGTAAAAAAACCCGGTGGGATATGGTACACCGCAGTTACGGGAATCTGGCAAACGGTATGGGCCGAGCCGGTGTCCGAGACGCACATTAAATCGCTGAAGATAGTTACGGATATCGACGCTGGAACAGCATGTGTAACTGCGATATGCTCGCAGGGAACAATCGGCTACATTGTGGAGGCTCAGGCCAAAGACGGGTGGTTTACCAAATCCAGTGGCAAAGGCAAAGCCGGGGAGGATATCGTTTTGCAAATCAAAAAGCCGAAATTGTGGTCGCCTGATTCGCCGTTTTTATATGAGCTGAAAGTAACGCTTAAAAACAATAAAGGCAAAACAGTCGATGCCGTAAGCAGCTATTTCGGTATGCGGAAAATCTCGTTGGGCAAAGACGAAAAAGGTATTACGCGGATATTTCTGAACAACAAGCCGTTGTTTATGTTCGGCCCGCTCGACCAGGGCTGGTGGCCGGACGGGCTTTATGCGGCGCCGACGGATGAGGCGCTGCGCTACGACATCGATGTATTGAAAAAACTCGGCTGTAACATGCTGCGTAAGCACGTCAAAGTGGAACCTGCCCGGCTTTACTACTGGTGCGATAAATTAGGGCTGCTGGTGTGGCAGGACATGCCAAACGGCGATAAGCACATCCGCGCCAATGAACCCGACCTTGAGCGAAGCGAAGAGTCAGCAACCCAGTTTGAGCTGGAGCTAAAGCGTGTCATCTACGCTTTCCGCAATCACCCATGCATAGTGATGTGGGTGCCGTTTAACGAGGGCTGGGGACAGTATGATACTGGGCGAATTGTGAATTTGATTAAGGAGCTTGACCCGACGCGGCTGGTGGATAACACCAGCGGCTGGGCCGACCGCGGCGTTGGTGACGTGCACGATATTCACAGGTATCCCGGCCCGGCTGCGCCACCGACCGAAGAGAACCGCGCTGCGGTGCTCGGTGAGTTTGGCGGGCTGGGTCTGCCGGTCAAGGGACATACCTGGCGGGATGAGAAGAGCTGGAGCTACCGCGGTTATAAAACGCGAGAGGAACTGACTGAAGCGTACTTAGCCCTTATCGATAATTTGCGTTCGCTGATTGGTGGTGGTCTGTGTGCCGGAGTATATACGCAGACGACAGATGTGGAAATTGAGATCAACGGCTTAATGACTTACGACAGGGCGATGATAAAGATGGATGTTGAAAAGGCTGCTGCAGCAAATAAGAGTTTATATCTGCCGCCGCTTGTTACCGAGGCGATTGTCCCAACTTCACAGAAACAGGGACAAGTCTGGCGATATACAACGAGCGAACCACGCATCGGCTGGTACCGAACAGCTTTCTTAGATTCGGCTTGGCAGGAAGGCAGAGGCGGTTTCGGCACCGAAGGCACGCCCGGTGCTGTTGTCGGCACGGTGTGGAATAATTCGGATATCTGGCTTCGCAGAACGTTTGAGCTGGAGAGTACAAAACTTAGCCGGCCCCAGCTTTTAATCCATCATGATGAGGACGCTGAGGTCTATATCAATGGCCTGCTCGTTGCAAAGCTGGATGGCTATACTTCCAGTTATGTTCGAGCCGGGCTTGACGAAAAGGCACAAAAGGTATTGAGGGTCGGCTCGAATTGTTTAGCCGTTCACTGCACTCAGACCGAAGGCGGCCAATATATCGACGTCGGCCTCGTGGACGTGATAGAACAATCGGCGGATTGATACACTATTTGAGTTGAACCGAATATAGACATTCGTTGCCGAGGAGTATTTCATTTTGGAAATATCGTTTAGGGATTTGACTTTGGGGAAATGGAGACAGTTGTACAGTTGCTTGCTGATTTTGGCTGTTTGTTCTATCGAAGCCAAAGTCTGGGCTGTTCGGTCAGATGAAAACATCCTGAGAAATGAGTACTGGTCGGTTACAGTATTGCCGGGAACGTTGGAGATGAGTGCCGAGCTGCGGGGAGGGGATAAAATCAAGCTGTCCGTAGGTCAAGTCGATTTGGGTGAGGTCAGCAATGTCGTAAGAACGGGTAATCAGGTTCGATGGGCCCTGGAAGCGAAGGGCGTTATTGTAGATGTTCGGTTGAATAATGAGGATCTGTCGGTTCGATTTTTTTCTGAAAAGGCCGGTACATTCACTTGGCCGGTTTTGCAGGAAACCGCAAATATGAAGGCGTTAATCTGGCCTCGCTGGGAGGGCTGTTATATTCCGCTGGACGATTCGCGATGGAAGAACTATCTCGTGGAGCACGAAGGTTGGGATACATTGGAGGGTTTGAGCATGCCCTTTTGGGGCCTGGATTGCGGAGGCTTCTCGCTGACCTATATCGTAACCAATCCATATAATAATGTGATGGATTTTAGTAGAACCGAGAATAAGCTTGAAGCCCGATTCTCCCACGAATTCACACCTCTTGAATCGAAGAAAGATTACGGATTCCTGATTCGGCTGGGAGACAACAGCTCGCCTGCAGAGCCTGCGAAGCAGTTCCGCCGCTGGCTAATCGAGCAGGGTAAGTTTGTCGGTATGCAGGAAAAAATCAAGGCGGTTCCCAAAGCGGCGCGTTTATTGGGGGCACCACACGTTTATCTTTGGGGGGGAGCGTTTCTGACCCGGCATGACATTCATCCCAACAAGTGGAGAGCATTCTGTCAGAAGCTGGTCAAACAAAGCAAGGCCGGGCAGCCCTCGCCGGGCAGGCGAATTAAGCAGCTAATGGAGCCGGAAAATTGGGCAGAAGTGATTGAAATTTCCAACGCTCAATGGCCGTACAAATATCTTAAAAGCCAGGTTGCCGATGAGTTGTCACGTTTATTGGAAAGGCCGGACTTCTACAACGAAGCCTGTTGGCGAAATGTTGACCTTCCTGAAGAGGCAACCATTTTGCTTAAAAAGGGGTCGAATAGGCTTACCACCGCGGAGATTTGCCGGATGAACGGCCTGATTCTGCGTGCAGGTTTTCCGGAATTTATGTTGGCAGTTGCAGAGTGGGGCGATGGTGTTTCAATCAAGATGCTGGAGCAGTTCAGGGAAAATGGTTTTGACCGGATGAGATTGTGTGTGGACGGCTGGGAGGGCGTGGAAAAACGCCCCGAGGTGGCAAAGCAAGCCGACCAGATGGGTTACCTGTTCGGTACGTATGATTCCTATCACAGTATTCACGACCCTTCGACGCGAGGGACAGATAGTACCTGGGCTACGGCTCAGTTTGATAGGGAACTTTTTGAGAAGGGCCCGATCGTTCGCAGGGACGGGAAGAAACGAGGGGGATTTAAGGGAGCCGGTTACAAGCTTAGTCCGATTGCCGCCAGACCGTATGTGGAAAAGCGCGTACGTGACAATATGAGCAAGGTTCCTTACAATTATTATTTTGTTGATTGCGATGCTTATGGAGAGGTTTATGATGATTACTCCTCTTTTCACCGGGCGAGCCAGGCGGACGATGTGCAAGCTCGTATGGAGCGGCTCGCGTGGATTCGCGATACGTTTAAAGTAGTGGTAGGCTCGGAGGGTGGCAGCTCATACGCAGCAGGAGTGATCCACGTGGCCGAAGGGATGTTCGGGCCGGTGTTTGGGTGGGGCGACCCTGATTTGAAGAACAAGGACTCAGATTACTATCTCGGGCAATATTATCCTCCAGATGGCCCGATGGTATTCGTCAAGCAGGTGCCAATGAAGGAGCGGTATAAGTATTTTTATTATGACCCTAAGTTTCGGTTGCCGCTTTATGAAGTGGTCTTTCATGATTCGGTTGTTAGTACTCACCAATGGGCCAACGGCAGTCTTAAATACAGTAATATGCTCGACACCGTCGCCTTGACCGAGCTGTTGTACATGGTTCCGCCTTTGTATCACATGAATCTGGATGAGTTTGATAAGCATCGGGAGGTTATGAAAAGCCATTATGCATTTTTTTCACCACTGCACAGGCAGGTTGGTTTTGCACAGATGGCGGAATTCAACTGGCTGAGTTCGGATAGAATGTTGCAGCGTACTATTTTCGGTGATAAGGTGGAGATGGTGGCAAATTTTTCACAGGAATCCCACCGGTATCAGGGAATTGATATTCCTGGGCGAAGTGTGTTGGCGAGATGTGCAGAGAAGGGAAAGGTGAGGATATTGACATTTACGCCGAATTCGAATGAGAGTGTGGAGAAATGAGCCTGGGAACAGACAAGGTAAGGAGTTTGATTGTGAATCGTCGGGAGTTTATTAAGTTTGTTGCCGGTGGTGCAGCGGCTTTGGTGGTGCCAAACTACGGCTGTTCGATGAACAGAAGCGGTGGTACGAATGTATCAGCCGAACGGCCGAATATCGTCCTTATTATGGCGGATGATTTGGGATACGGTGACATTGGCTGTTACGGCAGCAAAAAGATACGAACGCCGAACATCGATGCCTTAGCAAGAGGGGGGATGAAGTTTACGGATTATCATTCCAACTGTCCGGTGTGCAGTCCTACGCGGGCGGCGCTGCTGACGGGACGCTACCAGCAGCGATGCGGAATCGAGGGTGTTATTTACGCAAAGGGGCCGACCCGACAGACAGGGATGGCGCTGGAAGAGACAACCTTTGCCGAAGTTCTCAAAAGGCACGGCTATGCAACGGGGATTTTCGGCAAGTGGCACTTAGGTTATAACGTGGAATTTAATCCGGCCAGGCAGGGATTCGACGAGTTTGTCGGCTATGTCAGCGGCAACGTGGATTATCACTCGCATCTCGACGGGGCCGGATTCGATGATTGGTGGAAGAATTGCGAAAAGGTTCCTGAGGAAGGTTACTGCACCGATTTGATAACCAGGCATGGAATAGATTTTATTGAACGTCACAGGGATAAGCCATTCTGTTTGTATCTGCCGCACGAAGCGCCGCATTCTCCTTATCAGGGCCGAGAGGACCCGCCGGAGCGTCTGAGCGGCGGCAGAAAGGGCAGGAAGGCCAAAGGCGAGGAGATTACGCTGGCGTATAAGGAAATGGTTGAGGTGATGGATGAGGGTATAGGGCGGATTGTCGAGACGGTCAGAAGTTTAGGGCTGGAGCGCAGGACGTTTATCTTTTTCTGCTCCGACAACGGTGCTACAAAGAATGGTTCTAACGGTGCTCTTTCCGGCCACAAAGGCAGCTTGTGGGAGGGCGGGCATCGCGTTCCGGCGGTTGCTTACTGGCCGGGCAGGATAAAATCCGGGGCAACTACTGATGAAACGGTTTTAGGGATGGATTTGTTTGCCACGATGGTCTCAATTGCAGGAGCAAAACTACCGGCGGTTCTGAAACTCGACGGTGTTGACATTTTGCCGGTGCTGACGGAAGGCGGGAAGCTGCCGGAGCGGACGTTGTTCTGGCGTTACAGAAAGGAAAAGGCCGTTCGCAAAGGGCCCTGGAAGCTGCTGGTTCAGAATAACCAGTCAAAACTTTATAATCTTGGTGAAGACCTCGGTGAAAAGAAGAATCTTGCCGAAGCAAAGCCTGGTATGGTCAAACAACTTGAAGATGAGCTATCGGCCTGGGAGCAGGAGGTTTCGGCTGGTATTAAGCTGAGGGCGTGAAAAGCTACTATGAGGTTGGGGACAAAAATTTGGGTGAAGATGCAAATAATGCTGGAGGTATAGATTATGGAAAGTAAATCGGTAAGTCGGCGTGATTTTATGAAGGGCTGCGCTGCGGGTGCATCGATTCTTGTCGGTTCGGGATTAATTTCAAGAGAAGCAAAGGCGGCCGGGAATAAAAGACCTAATATTGTTTTGATAGTAAGCGATGACCACGGGCTTGATGCTGTTGGCTGTTATGGTAATCCTGTTGTCAAGACGCCGAACCTGGACGGCCTTGCGGCTGAGGGAGTGCGGTTTACGAATGCCTTTTGTACGACGGCCAGTTGCAGCGCAAGCCGGTCGGTGATTTTAACGGGTATGTACAATCACGCCAACGGCCAGTACGGGCATCAGCACAGTTATCATCATTTTGTCTCGTTCCCCGATGTAAAGTCTCTGCCGGTATTGCTGACTGAGGCCGGGTATCGGACAGGACGAATCGGTAAGTACCACGTTGCGCCGGATGAGGTCTATAAGTTTGATGTTGCGCTGAAAGGGAACAGCCGGAGTCCTATTGAGATGGCGAATAACTGCCGGGAGTTTGTCAGTGGTAATGATGGCCGGCCGTTTTTTCTTTATTTTTGCACGAGCGACCCGCACCGCGGTGGCGGCAAGGCCGAAGAGCTGGCGTATAAGCCGGACCGGTTCGGCAACCGTGCCAAAGGAGGCTATCCGGGCATAAAGGAAGTCAAGTATGACCCTGAGGATGTGATAGTGCCGGCGTTCTTGCCTGATTCGCCGGAGTGCCGTGCTGAATTGGCGCAGTACTATCAAGCAGTTTCACGCGTTGACCAAGGGGTTGGACAATTGTTGAGCGTTCTGAAAGAAGCGGGGAAATATGAAAATACGGTGGTTATCTATATCTCAGATAACGGCGTTGCTTTTCCAGGGGCCAAAACGACTTTGTATGAGCCGGGTATGAATTTGCCTTGTATTGTTCGAAGTCCTGGCTCCAAGAAAAAGGGTATTACGTGTGATGCGCTGGTTAATTATGCGGATTTGGCACCGATGATTATGGACTTTGCCGGAGTATCGACGAAGGGTGATTTTCAGGGCAGGTCGTTTAAGCCGGTGCTTGAGCAGGAACATCCGGAAGGCTGGGATGAAACTTACGCCTCGCATACCTTCCACGAGATAACGATGTATTATCCGATGCGAGTGGTGCGCGAACGCAGGTTTAAGCTTATATGGAATATCGCATACGGGCTGGATTATCCGTTTGCCAGTGATTTATGGGAGGCGTCGACGTGGCAGGCGACGATAAAACGCGGTGAGAAATATTACGGCAGGCGGACGGTCGAGGCGTATATACATCGGCCTAAATTCGAGCTGTACGATTTAGAGAACGACCCGGACGAGGTGGAGAATCTGGCGGATAGTCCGAAATATGAAAAGGTACTAACAAGACTAAAGGCAAAGCTAAAGGCATTTCAAAAGAGAACAAAGGACCCTTGGATACTCAAATGGCAATATGAGTAAGAGGATTGCTAAACTTGACAATCGGCCTTTGATAACTATGATGTGGATTGCTTTTAATATTTATAAAAATGATTATTGCAAACCACAAACACTAAAGGATTATGTAAATGGCGTTACTATTAGGATATGACGTTGGGAGCTCGTCGATAAAGGCGACGCTGATAGATAGCCAGACGGGTAAATTGTTGGCGAGCGTGACTTCGCCGGAGAAGGAATTAGAGATATACGCAGGCGAATCGGGCTGGGCTGAGCAGGAGCCAGCGGTCTGGTGGAAACATGTGAAAGAAGCAACGGCTCGCGTCTCGCATCTCGCATCTCGTATCTCGAACGACGAACAACGAATAACGACATACGATTTGGAGGATGTGGAGGCGATAGGGATTTCGTACCAGATGCATGGATTAGTTTGTGTGGATAAGGACCAGAATGTGCTGAGGCCTTCGATAATCTGGTGTGACAGCAGGGCGGTGCAAATCGGTGAGAAGGCGGCGACAGATATAGGGAAAGAAAAGTGCCTTAAGAGCCTGTTCAATCTGCCGGGTAATTTTACGGCGTCGAAATTAAAATGGGTGATGGAAAATGAGCCGGAGGTCTATTCGAAGATTGATAAAATAATGCTGCCGGGTGATTATATCGCGATGAAGATGACGGGCGAGATAAAAACAACGCCATCCGGTTTGTCGGAAGGGATAATGTGGGATTTTGAAAATGACGGATTAGCGGAGTTTGTCTTGGAAAACTACGGAATCTCCGCCGATTTGATAGCTGACAGGGTCCCTACATTCTCAGTGCAGGGTGAGCTGACAAAAGAGGCCGCCAAGGAATTAGGGCTTAAGGCGGGGACAAAGGTGAGCTACCGGGCGGGGGACCAGCCGAATAATGCTCTGTCGCTTAGCGTATTGCAGCCGGGCGAGATTGCGGTTACCGCGGGCACTTCTGGAGTTGTCTATGGAATAAGCGATAAGAAAAATTATGACAAACTCTCGCGAGTCAATGTGTTTGTTCACGTAAATCACTCAAAGGGCCAGCCGCGATATGGTGTATTGCTTTGCCTTAACGGGACGGGAATTCTCAATAGCTGGCTGAAGCATAATTTTGTCGGCGGTGAGGGGCTGGATTATGAGCAGATGGACGAGCTGGCGGCAGAGGTTGCGGTCGGGTCCGATGGGCTGGTGATACTGCCTTACGGCAATGGGGCCGAGAGGACCCTGGAAAACAGAAATATCGAGGCATCCGTTCATGGGTGGAATTTCAATATACACAAGAAGGCTCATTTTCTGCGGGCGGCACAGGAGGGGATAGTTTTTGCGCTGAATTACGGGCTTGGAATAATGCGGGATATGGGAATTGAGCTGGAAACCGTCAAGGCGGGAAATGCGAATATGTTTTTGAGTCCGCTGTTTGCGGAGGCCTTCGCCACGATTACCGGTGCGACCGTGGAATTATATAATACCGACGGCTCGCAGGGGACCGCGAGGGGGGCGGGAATCGGAGCGGGAATTTATAAAGGGGCCGAGGATGCCTTTGTGGGCCTGGAACCGGTTAAGAGCATCGAGCCGAACGGGAAGTTGGCAGCGGCGTATCAAGATGCGTACGGAAGATGGGAAGATGTTTTGAAAGAGCGATTATCGACAATTAGTTGAATATCGAATATTGAATCCCGACTAATACTTTTGGGGCAAGCAAGGAATGTCGAATGTTGAAGTTTCGTAATTGATTGAAAAGGAGTAATTAAAAATGGCAGAAAAATCTTTACATAGTATTTGCAGATGGACATTTAATCCCGGCAAGGGCGGATTTGTACCGGGTGATATGCGACCGGAATGGGGTGGTACGTTCGGTACGCCGGAAATGATTAAGCTCGTAGCGGATAAGATTGCTCCGAGGATGCCTAATAATGTTGAGTTAGGTATTGAGATGCATTATGACGCGGAGGTAGATGATGACACTGCCGCGGCGGTGGCCGATGCTTTGTTGGATTCGAAATTGTATCTGGCGATGATTACGCCGGGTGCGCATTGTCATTTTGGATACGGCGGGGTGGCGTCACTGGACCCGAGTGAGCGAAAGGCCGCGGAAGAATTGGGCACAAAGACGGTTGACCTAGCGTACGGGACTTTGAAAAAGGCCTGGCATCCGGATGAGGACAAGGCACCGGCGCTTATAATCTGGAACGGCTCGTTCGGCTATGATATTGCAACAGTCGGTATTCGACAGATGTATCAGAATCTCAAGGAGAGTATCGCCAGGTTGTGTAAATACGAAGAGAAACAAGGCGGCAGCTTATATATAGGTTTTGAGCCGAAGCCGAACGAAGGGCATCCGGCTATGCTGATACCAACGGTGGCAAGTGCGTTGCTTTTCTGGCGAAGAATCGAGGATGAGTACGGTGTCTCCAGGGAAAAGAAGGGCGTCAATAAGGAGTTCGGGCATTCGGAGATGATAGGGCTTGACCACGTGGCGGATACGGTTGAAGAATTAGACAACGATATGATGGTGCATATGCACCTGAACAGCCAGGGATATAACGATGGTATTATTCTCGGCGGGCCGGGCAAATATGATATTGACCACGGGGTGAGAGTCAATGGTATGAACGTTGCTATTGCTGGGCTTATTCAAGAGGCGGGCTTTAACCGATGGAAGGGCCACGACATGCAGACGCGGGCATACGATAATGTCGAGCAGGGTATCGACCGCGTGGTAAGAAGTGTGCTGAGCTGGGAGGCGTGTGAGAAGGCGGCGAAGGAGCTGGATACAGCCGGTCTGATGAAGGCATTAGCCGAACGGGAAACCGCCAAAGCCGAAGATATGATGCGAGGGGCTGTAGTTAATGCTCAGGGCTATTTCGATAAGATGTATAAGTGAGGCATGTCGGATCAAACATGAGGAAGGCACTTTGATTCAGTAATAAGCTATGGAAAGAGCCCGCCTATTCTTCGTTGATAACCTGAGAATTTTGCTCATTACGCTGATAATGATGCTCCACCTGTCAATAACTTACGGGGGCGCTGGCGGGTGGTATTATAGAGAAGTTGACGAGCCGGACACGATTTCATTTATCTTGCTGACTTGGCATAACGGGACGGTCCAGGCCTTCGCGCTGGGTTTGTTTTTTATGATATCGGGTTACTTCACTCCGAGCTCATACGACTACAAAGGCCCCCGGCGGTTTCTTAGAGACCGACTATTGCGCTTAGGTATCCCTTTGTTGTGCTACGACCTTTTCATCCAACCTCTTCTGGTTTACTTGCTTATTAAGGTTGATGTTATTAAGTTCGATGGCTCTTTTCGTAAGCTTGTTGCACGGTATTACAGCAGGTTTCACATCGGTACCGGGCCGTTGTGGTTTATTGAAGCCTTATTGTTTTTCGCTGTTTTTTATGTTCTATGGCGGGGATTTACAAAAAAGGGCAGCCCGGCCGTTCATAGCGACGGCAAAGTGCCGCGCAACGTGGCAATAGCCGCCTTTGCCCTGGCTTTGGGTGCTGTTAGCTTTGTCGTGCGGATATGGCTTCCGATTGGCTGGAATTTCGGGCCTTTGAATTTTCAGTTTCCCTTCTTCCCGCAGTACATCTGTATGTTTATCGTAGGGATTGTTGCCTATCGGCGGAATTGGCTGGTGCGGATTCCCGATGCTATGGGCAGATTCTGGCTTTGTATCGGCATCATCTTTATCATCGTATTATTTCCAGCTATATTTGTATTAGGCGGGGCAATCAAAGATGATATAACTTCATTTATGGGCGGCCTGCATTGGCAATGCCTTACCTACGCCCTATGGGAGCAGTCGGTTTGTATGGCGATGGTAATCGGCTTGGTAGTTCTTTTCCGCAAACGATTCAATCATCAGACAAGGCTGACGAAAGCGATGTCTGCCAGCGCCTACACTGCTTATATTATCCACGCCCCGGTTGTAGTTCTTGTGGCACTGGCGCTTAGAAATATTACCCTGTATCCACTTTTGAAATTTGCATTGGCTGTGCTTATTGCGGTGCCGTTATGCTTTGCGTTCGGTAACTTCATCAGGCAGCTGCCGCCGGCAAGACGAATATTGTAATTAAAGCGGAGTTGTAGTGGTCAGTAACACGATAAATGCGTGGTGGTTACCGGCTGCAAGCCATCCCCAAGCTCGTCCCGATTTTTCGGGACTCTCTTGAGGCTGCCACCCATCAAATTAGATGTTAAAGAATAGTAGAAGTGAAAAGCAAATTAGCTTTATGTTCTTGCATTTTTCAGATAATCAGCATAGCGTCGCCGTAGGAATAGAAGCGATATCGCTGTTGGATGGCGTGATTATAGGCGGCGAGGATGTTGTCGAGGCCTGCGAAGGCAGCGACCAGTGCGAGGAGTGTGGATTTGGGTAGATGGAAATTCGTTATCATTGCATCGGTGATTTTGAATTTATAGCCGGGCTTTATGAATAAACTCGTTGTTCCGGTTGCGGCTTCAATTTGTGAGGCGGCGGCTATAGTCTCAAGGGTTCGGGTCGAGGTTGTGCCAACAGGGATTATTCGTCCGCCTTTGCTCTTCGCTTCGTTTATTATCCGGGCATTTACCTCGTTGATACTGAATCGCTCCTGGTGGATTTGGTGGTCTTCGAGGTTTTCCGTGTTTATCGGTTTGAACGTGCCTGTTCCAACGTGGAGTGTTATGTATGCAAAGCAGATGCGGGCCTGTTTTAACTGCTCGATGAGGCGGTGTGTGAAGTGCAGTCCGGCGGTGGGGGCCGCGACGGCGCCGGTATGCCGCGCGTAAACCGTCTGGTATCGCAGTTTATCTATTTGGGCGAGGGCGGGGTCGTCATCTCGTTTGATATATGGGGGCAGCGGTGGAAAGCCGATTTTATCGAGGACGGTTTCTGTGTCTGCTTCTGTCTTTAGCCTTAGCAGGCATCTGCCCTGGGGTAGCTTTTCGAGCAGTACGGCTTTGCAAAAATCGGTCTTTTGTTTGTCTTTTAGAATAAAAAGGTCGCCGGGATTTAGTCTGCGGGTACCTTTTAACATTATATCCCAGGTTCTATCGGAGTTTTCAGCGAGGAATAATCCTTCGAGTTTTCCTCCGGTATCGCGACGTGCAAAAAAACGAGCGGGCAAGACTTTTGTGTCGTTGAGCACGAGGCAATCGCCGGGCAACAGAAAATCTCCAATGCTGCCGAATCGGCTGTCGATAATTTCACGGTTAGTGCGATTTAGAACCAGCAGTCGCGAGTCGCTTCGAATACGAAGAGGATGCTGGGCGATTAGCTCAGGTGGTAAGTAGTAATTTAGCTTTTCTGTCTTCATAGCCAAACGTTATCAGACCGTCAGCGAAATGACAAAAAAAAAATTTGCTGAATAATAAGCTAAATCAGAGGTTTGGGCAGCGGTATAAAGATTCCGGCAAAAGTGGTTCGATATGAGGGACGATACTAATACTAATAACACGAGTCCAACTTTCTTATGGGAATAGTTTTTCAGAGGTGAGGGTTATGTCTTCAAGAAAGTATTTTGACAGAGAAATAACTTCAATCACTGCTTTGGGCAGGAATGAACTTACGCGCCGAATCAGAGGTTTCAGAGGCCGATTTAAGTTAGATTTTACGGAAGATTATCTCAACAATATCAGCGTTGACAGGTTGAGACATATCCTTTTGGCAGCGTTAATAAACGCAAAGCCGCACCGTTAGGAAACTATATTAATACTGCTCTTAATACCACAGGGTTGGGGTATAGCCTAATTTCCCCCAACAACCCCCCAACAACCCATCTGCGCCCATTCCAAATCCTCATTGCCCGGCTGGGACACACTGGCATAGTCGGGATTCACACCCTCATAGGGCGGCAGCAGCAAGGCAAGATCCCTTGTACGCTTATCCACCCACTTATGGTAGTCACTATGCCCATCTGCAAAAGACCAGTTCGTTCCATTACTGTGTCGAATCGAGGGGATATCCCACCACATCGGCTTATCATGCCAAACATTCCAGGGGCCGCAGGGGCCGCACGCCCACTGGCCTTCGTCAACAAAAACTAACCTTTCGAACGGCTTGCGAATCTGCAACCTGTTTTTAAAACACAACTCCTCGGGACGTTCCCCGTCAACCGGGATGCTGCCCCACATAGAGCTAACAATGGAGTACGTTTGCAATTCTCCGCGAACACCGGCTGGACACTTGTAGAGTTTGATATTCTTTATGTATGGAAACAGCACTCCGGATTCCATAGCCTCTATTTGCTCAGCCTCAGGAGCATTGCGGCCGGCCATTACCCAGGAATACTGCCTGCCAAAGTGGGCCGTACAAATCTTGTCGTCGTTATCATCTGCGTACATTATCCACCCAAGCGTCAACTGCTTTAAATTGCTAAGACAAACCGCGCGTTTACCCTGTTCTCTGGCAGCTTGCAGCGCAGGTATTAATATCGCCATCAATAAGGCAATGATGGCGATTACAACCAGAAGCTCTATCAGGGTAAATCCTACTCTGCGAAGTCGCCGACGCTCCAGGGCTTTGGCGACGGAGCGTACGTCGTTACATAGGATGAGGCCTTTTCCTTTGTTCACAATGATACTCTTTCTATATTTTTTGTTTGTTGATTTTTGCGATGTTGTCTTTTAAGCTGAGTATAATCTTTTTTGGATTTTTGTGCAACTGTTTTTTAGAATATTCCTTGCGCATAAAAAAAGCGGACATTACGACCGCCTGTAATCCCAAAGAAGCCAGGTTGGCTGCTTAGCCGAATAAAAATCTATAAGCCAAAGAATTATGCTTATCAATGAGTTATGGAGTATAACCCAATCTCCCCCAGGTGGCCTTCTGCATTTTTTGCAAATCATCCAGGCCCTCGTTGGTAGTAGGCGCATATTGATGGGGTGGGTTTGCCATCTTGCCGACCTTTAACGTCTCTGCTCCTCTATACTTCCAGTAATCGCTGTGGCCATCAGCGAAAGAGACGTTCGTGCCGTCACCATGTCGGACGAACGGTGGGTCCCACCATTGGGGAATAACGTAATGAATAGCGTAACTATCCGGAGTTATCCGTCCTTCGTCAAGAAAAACGAGTCTATATGCCGGAGCGGGGACGGTAATCTCTGATCTCCTCTTAACCATCAACACCGTTTTGCCCACTCTCACTCCCTTGTTACCGCTATAAGTTCCAGTTGCATCGAAACAACCATTCATACCATAACCTGTGGAGTACGTGCGCATCTCTCCACGAATACCGGTCGGGCACCGGTAAAGCTTTTCGTTTTTGCAGTATGTAAACAGCGCTCCGAGTCGGATAGCTTGTATTTGTATGTCTTGCGGTCGTTGTTCTCCCTGCATGTAATTGGAGGCGCAATCGTTGCCTACCCAATAGCGCTCGCCCTTATGAGGACCAGATGTGGGCACGGGTGCAACGGGGTCGGCAGTAGGGGCCCAATGGGCTTCGCCGTTAACAATCCTGTCATCGTTATCATCTGCATATAAAATCCACGCCAGCGTCAACTGCTTTAGGTTGCTCAGGCAGGCGGCGCGTTTGCCCTGCTCCCTGGCTCGGTTCAGTGCCGGCATCAGTATCGCCATCAATATGGCAATAATGGCAATCACCACCAGAAGCTCAATTAATGTAAAACCTTTTCGTTTGCCCATGATAGTGTTCCTTGCATATCTTCTCGTAGGAGAAGGAAAGCAGGCCTAGCCAGACCCTCCGGGTGGGGATTGCTAGGGGACTTGGACCAACATTTTCCCGGATACTCCCAGAGTGTTTCCACTCCTTCCTGCTTTCCTTTCAGAACTACTTTACTTTTGATAATCCTGTTTTATAAGTATGACAAAATCAGAAATTCTTTGCCTGCTTTCGTGCAGTGGTCATTCTTTTCAGTAGTCCTTCTTTTCAGTAGTCCTTAAAATTTCTCGTCCAATCCGGCCGGTTGGTCGCCCCACCGTCCGGCGGCAATCCCCAAAGCATGTTACCTTTCTACCCAGTGGAAAATCAATAAGCACAAAAAAATCGCGACAAAGGCTTCGGCTAATACCCTAATCTTCCCCATACAGCCTTTTGCATCTTGTGCAAATCCTCATAATCATCAGGGCTTTCAGGCTGCATCTGGTGCAAATTGGATGCGTTAAGGCCGGAAACAGCGGCAAGCTTGCCGGTCTCTAACGTTTTCATGCCCATGTACTTCCAATAATCAGCGTGCCCATCTGCAAAAGAGACATTGGTGCCGTCACCGTGTCGGACAAAGGGCGGGTCCCACCAGCGCTCATTAAGATAATGCGTAGCATAACTGTCTGGAGTTATCCGGCCTTCGTCGAGAAAAACTACTCTATGCGCCGGGCCCGGGCTGATAATCTCCGTTCTCCTCTTAACCCACAACACTGTCCTGCCTACTCTCTTTCCCACGTTACCGTTGTAAGTCCCATCCCTGCGGAGCCCATTAATAGAATCGACTATGGTGTACGTGCGCATTTCTCCGCGAACACCGGTAGGGCATTGGTAAAGTGTTTCTTTCTTGGTATATGGATACAAGGCGCCGTTTTTAATAGCCTGTATTTGTAGTTCCATCGGTAATTGTTCACCCGCCATATAACCACTTGCACAATCACCTCCGACCCACCACTTCTCACCTTTATGGATACCGCTTGTGGGTACAGAGGCCAGGCCATTTCCACCGCCAGCTGATTCGCCGTTGACAATCTTGTCATTGTTATCATCTGCATACATAATCCACGTAAGTGCCAACTGCTTGAGATTGTTAAGACAAACTGCTCGCTTGCCCTGCTCTCTGGCACGATTCAGTGCCGGCATTAATATCGCCATCAGAATCGCGATAATGGCAATTACCACCAGCAGCTCTATCAAGGTAAAGGCTTCTCTTTTGTCCATAATAATACTCCTTCCTGTATTTTAAGTTAGCTTACTTTTTATAATTCAGCATCTTTTTATTTGATGGTTATTTTAATAATCTTTATAATTTCTCATCCATATCGGCCAGTCGCTCGGACTGACACCGCCTGCTTTGGTCCATCGGCCGTTTATGTTATAGCTTTTATGCCATTTTAACGTCCAGAGCTCCTTAAGTCCAACCCTTCTGACAGACCAATCGCAGAACTGTGCGTTTAAGAATCCATCGTGCCGGTCGACGCAATTGCGCTCCATTTCGTTTGTGTTCGGTCTGTCCGGCGGCCCTCCTGGGATTTCGGGAGGATTGTCATTCTCTCTTGGCCAGGCATCGACCCACCAGCTACCGGTAAATAACGGTATATTACTCGCACCAGGCCATCCGGGCTTCCTCCAATGGTCTGAAATGGGGCTGCGTCCCCAGACACTACCCGATGGATCCGTCGAGGTAGGATTACACATCCACCCGTTTGGTCCGTAGCTGCCTATCCATTCACCGGTTTGCCAGGCTTGACTTGAAAAGTAACCTATGCCCATATGAATACCCTCGCCCGCAGATTTTGTAGCCTGTGGGCAGCAGCGCATATTCTCTTCGATCTTGTAAGTCTGCAGCATCGGCTCGAACCACCACCTGCCGCTGCCGCCGCCTGCGCCGCTAAGCCAGTATCCGTCGTTATCATCACAATACATCTTCCAATAAAGACTCCACTGGTTAAGATTGGCCATACAGGCCACGGCCCTGGCCTGTTTCTTTACTCGATTTAACGCAGGCATAAGAATTGCCATCAGAAGCGCAATAATGGCGATTACCACAAGAAGTTCTATAAGTGTAAAGCCTTTTCGCTCAGCCACAATAATATCTCCTTTTGCATTTTTTAATCGTTTACTTTTACAACTGTATTTTATAGTGCGTCAAAATCCTACTTTTTTTAGTTTTTTGTACGACGTTTGTTTTAATAATCTTTAAAGGGCTGCATCCATTCCGGCCAATCGCTCGGCTGGACACCGCCGCCGATTGTCCAGGGGCCGGCTTCATTGTACTCTTTATGCCATTTGAGTGTCCACAGCTCTTTAAGCCCTACTTTACGAGCCGAATAGTCTAAGAACAGACAGCCGGCGAACCCATCGTGCCGGTTGAGGCAAAACCGGCCCATCTGCGCGTTGTCGTTCCACCGCTCGCCGCTATAGGTGGGTGGCGTGTCTGTGTGTAATGGCACGCCGTTATATCGCTGGCCCTCCAGGAACAATGGCACGTACCCGGCACCGGATACTGTGGGCCCTCGCCAGAAGAATCCCGGACTCCCCCGCTCGGGATGAGGTTCATTGCCCGGCTGCGGATCAACACACCAGCCGTTCATCCCGTAACTTCCCTTCATCGGCTTTTTCCAGTGCCCCTGGCTCATGTATCCCCAGGCCATGGTCACACCGACACCTAAAGTGCTTCCTTCGGCACCCGAATTTATCCCATATTCATCCACCCACGGCTTATACGCATTCGGACAACAGGTAAACTCGTCGTCCCATTTATAGTAGTCCCCAAGTGCATAGACCCATCGATTGGCCACAGGCGAGGCCGTAAAGCCCTTCATGAATCGGCCGTCGTAGTCGTCGGCGTACATCGCAAAAAATATGCCCCACTGCTTGAGCTTGCTTAGGCAGGCAACGCCCCTGGCCTGCTTCTTTACACGCTGCATCGCCGGCATCAAAATCGACATTAGTAACGCAATGATTGCTATTACCACTAAAAGTTCTATTAGTGTAAAGGCTTTTTGTTTGTTCATAATCACCCCTCTTGCTTTTGGTTTAGCTATTTATTTATTGGGATGCGCAACAGCAGCTTTGTGTTTCGTTAATTTCGTATCCCTAATGTTAATTTAGGCTATTTCGCCAAAAACATTATTATACACCCAAATTTGATTTTCCGCAATAGCAAAATAGCTCAAATTCAAGGATTTTTTATCGGTAGTACAGGACAAAGCCGTTTAATGCCGGCATTACGAAACAGTGCCGTGACGCCTCATAAGTAAATATAAGATATGGTTTTACGGCCTACAGCCTGTGCAAATTGCCGAGAGTATGAAAAACATCTGCGTTTTAGATACATTTTCCTTGAAGTGAGCTATAGAATTTGATATAAATAATAAGATAAGATTCTGAGCTTGGTAGCCACATTTTTTGTATTTCTATTTGTGGTTGATGTTGTATTTTTTAAGGAAGGAGGTAGTGTCAAGTCGGAAAAAAGTACCCCGGACAAACATAGGTAGAACTTAGTAAGTGTGAAAATTATTATCGGTCGTTTTTATTTTAACTTTTTTTAAGGAGGACTATTATGTCTAAGAAATTGATTTATTTAGCTTGTTTTGTTTTAGCGATGAGTATTGGTGCCGGCGTGGCCGTGGGAGGCGTCGATTATGCAGACCCCCTTGGTGGGTGGACGTACATCTACACAGGCGACACAGGAGCTCCCGGTGCGGGCTTTACCGCGCTGGATGGGACGTGGAGCCACGATAACGGCTCGGACCAGTGGGACGGCACGGAAATAGGCACTGGCAGCCCGGGCGGTGTCAGCGTCCTAACCGAGGGCGATGTGACTTTTTTACGCTTGCAGGAGACAGGAGACCCCACGGCCCATGCTATGCCCGACCCGAGCAACCGAAAGCTATATTTCGGGCATGACATCGGCGCTGAGGGTGCCCCGGACAACATTGTCGATGCTGTTACCCTGTCTTTCCGGGCTCGTATTCCAACGACGCCGCCGTTGGACCCGCTCAATGGCAATGCAGCTACTCCCTGGCCGGATGGTGGTGACGGATACATGATCCACCATGAGGGCAAGGGTAACTTTGGCATCGGGGACGTAGATGACAGGTTGATCACATTCTCTCTTGCCCTGGATACAGACAACGCAGCTCTCACCGAGGGTGGCCTGATCATGAGCAATCTCAATGGTACCTCACCTATTGGTGATGTTGACACCGGGGAGGGCGGAACCTTGAACCAGTTGGTGCTTGACCCGACAGAATGGCACGAGTTCTGGATTACCATTGAGGCGGATACATCCGGGGGCGGCACGCACAAAGTTACTATCTGGATAGACGGAGATGTAGAGAACCCGTCCACCTTTCACGTAACCGCAGGTAGAGGTGATAGGGCATATACTATTAACTATCTCCAACTCGGTGTTGGCAGCACAGCAGACGATGGGGCATTCGATGTGGACTTTTTTGCTTACAAGGAAGGCCTCATTTCTCCGGCCCGTTCCGACCCGGAAAAAGCCTATGTCATGGCTCCCACTCCCGGGACAATAGTCCTGGATACGTGGGTTAACCTTGGCTGGGCGCCGGGAGAGTCTGCCGTCTCACACGATGTGTACCTCGGCGAGAATTTTGACGATGTCAGTGCTGGCGCTGAGAGCACGTTCCAGGGCAATCAGACCGTGACATTTCTTGTTGCCGGCTTTCCTGGATTTCCTTTTCCGGACGGCCTTGTTCCAGGCACGACTTACTATTGGCGAATCGATGAAGTCGAGGCCGATGGTACTACAATACACAAAGGTAGTGTCTGGAGCTTTATGATTGCTCCCAGAACCGCCTACAACCCTGACCCGGCTGATAGTGCCGAGCTTGTAGCCCCGGATGTAAAGCTTAGCTGGACGACGGGCTTCGGTGCAAAATTGCACACTGTCTATTTCGGCGAGAATTTTGACGATGTGAACAACGCTGCCGGAGGTCTTCCTCAGGGAGCTACGACCTATACTCCCGGCCCGCTTAAATTGAGTAAGACTTACTACTGGCGGGTTGATGAGTTTGATGCCATTGCCACACGTAAAGGTAACATTTGGAGCTTTACTACTCAAGGCGCCGTCGGGAATCCGAACCCGGCTAATGGCGCTGTGGATGTAAAGCAGACACAGATTATTACATGGTCGCCGAGTGTCTATGCAGCTTCGCACCAGTTGTACTTTGGTACTGATAAAGATGCCGTGAAGAATGCCAATACAAGTTCACCGGAGTATAAAGGCACCAGGGACCTCGGTGCTGAGAGTTACGATCCCGGAATGCTTGAGTGGGATATCACTTACTACTGGCGTGTTGACGAGGTCAATGACACCAACTCAGACAGTCCGTGGCCGGGCATCCTCTGGAGCTTTACGACAGCCAACTTCCTTGTCGTGGACGATTTTGAGTCCTACAATGACATTGACCCCCCTGACCCGGAGAGCAACAGGATATTTGAAGCGTGGCTGGATGGTTATGAAATCCCGACAAATGGAGCTCTCGTTGGTAATGAGCTTCCTCCTTATGCCGAGCAAAGTATTGTTCACAGCGGCATCCAGTCGATGCCGTATTTCTACGACAACAGTGTTGGGTACTCTGAGGCGACCTTGACGTTGACTTATCCGCGTGACTGGACCGAGAATGGTGTCAGCACTTTATCTATTTGGTTCCGGGGCCTTTCGGATAACGCTGCTGAGACGTTGTATGTAGTTCTTAACGGCAGTGCGGTCGTCTCTCACGATAACCCAAATGCCGCACAGATAGATAGGTGGACCGAATTGACTATCAACCTGCAGACGTTTGCCGACCAGGGCGTGAACCTGGCCAATGTCAATACGATTGGCCTTGGTTTTGGTAACAGGAACAATCCAGTGGCTGGTGGTTCAGGTACGATGTACTTTGATGATATTCGTTTGTATCCGCCGCCGGAGCCGGCGCCTTAAGCCGGGATTCGGCAATTAAGACTGCGCGGTTGATATCAAATTCGCGTCACTTGTACCTGCCTGCCCCCCCGTTCTTTCTTGCGAAAGCAAGAACGGGTGTAGCGCTGGCACAGGTGTGTAGCTTGATTAGTATCAATTCAGGGCCTATGCTGATTTGCTCTGCATAGGCCCCTCTTTTTTAGTTCAATCGGTGATTTTCAGTAGTCTTTAAGATGTCCCATCCAGGGGGGCCAATCTCCCGGCTGGACGCCGCCGGATGTAGTCCAAGGGCCGGCCTGGTTGTATGCAAGATGCCACTTCAAAGTCCACAACTCCTTAAGTCCGGCCTTTCTGACGGACCAATCCAAGAAAGCCATACCTATGAATCCATCGTGCCGGTCAATGCAGATACGTCTCATATGCTGCATACCCTGCCAGGCCATATCCTGTACTTCCGGCGGGGTATCCGTATCCCTGGGGAAAATATTGAACCTCAGGGCGTCCATAAACAGAGGCACATAGCCGGCGCCTTTGACATTGGGAGTTCTCCAGTTGTAGATGGTCTCAAAATCTTCATAGACCGTCGCGTATGACGGCGGCGGGTTTTCCACCCATCCGTTTATCCCGTAGCTGCCATATTCACCTGCCGTGTCATAGCCCTGGCCCCAGAATCTGCCCCAGGCTGAAAACACATTCCACTGGGGTGACTGCTGTCCGTTCTCGTCGATAAGAGGCTTCATAGCGGTAGGGCAGCAGCGCATTTTTGGGTCGTTACGATAATACGGCCTTAGTGCATTCATCCAATGGTGTGTATGCCCATCGCCGACGCCTGCCTGGAACATGCCGTCGTGGTCTTCAGTGTACATCGAAAAGTAAAGTGTCCATTGCTTGAGGTTCGCCAGGCAACCCATTGTCTTTGCCTGTTGCTTTACCCGTGCCAGGGCCGGCATCAGTATCGACATCAATAGTGCAATAATGGCGATTACCACTAAAAGTTCTATCAGTGTAAATCCTTTTTGGTTATTTATAATTGTGCCCTTTTATTTTGTTTTAGCTGTCCAACTGTTAAGATATGCAAAAGCAGCTTTGTGTTTCGTTAATTTTGCATTCTCAGTTTATCTTAAGGTTCTTTTACCGAAAAATATATTATACCTTAAATCTGCTTTTGTTACAACATCAAAATCGTTAATGTGGATGTAGTAATAATATGGTTCTCCTCCAATAAAGTCAGTGGATTCCAGCCTTGTCGGAGGCTGTTTTCCACCGGTTGGTAGCTGCGCTTTGTGATGATTTTTTAGTATTCTTTGAAACCTCTCATCCAGCTCGGCCAATCACTTGCCACACACCCGCCTGCCGTTGTCCAGGGGCCGTTAATGTTGTACTCTTTGTGCCATTTGAGTTTCCACAACTCCTTAAGCCCCACCTTTCTGACGGACCAGTCCATAAAAACGTGGTTTATAAACCCGTTGTGTCGGTTGATGACGAAATGCATCATTTCCCTGTTGTAATCCACCCATTGTCCATGGTATTCGGGAGGGTCGCCTCGTGTGCCATTTTCATACGGCCCGCCTCCCCTCCACATTGAATCTCCTAATACCGGCGTATTTGCTGAGCCCTTAGTATTAGGCGTCCTCCAGTTCCATTCCGTGGGACGTGATTGAATTGCTGAAACTCCTGCTGCCGGATGATAAATCCAGTTATTTCCTCCATAGCTTATTTCTTCGCCGCCTCCTGAGCTGCCTTTTCCACCGACCGGCATGAAGTAGGTGTTGAACGGACCGCCCCACTCCTGCCCGGTGGACAGCCTTTTAACAGCCATCGGGCAGCGGAGAATGTTTGACTTTGTTTCGTAGTCGTCTCTTAAACAAATTATCCATTCGCCGCGATTCCAGCCGACGCCGGTGCCTGAACTGAAATAGCCGTCGTTGTCCTGGCAGTACATCGACCAGATAACGCCCCATTGTTTCAGTAAGGCCTGACAGGTAACCGTCCTTGCCTGATTCCTCGCTCGTGCCAGGGCCGGCATCAATATCGCCATCAATAGGGCAATAATGGCAATTACGACCAAAAGTTCTATTAAGGTGAACGCTCTTGGCTTGTGCAAAATATTACCCTTTCCTTTACTACCTTTTTTGATGTAATTTTGCCTTTATTAGTTGGGTAAAATCAAGGCAATTGGCATGCAATCAAAATATAAACGGCTAATCCTTTTACAGTCTTTAATATTTTACCAGATAGGAAAATTGCTATCAAGGCAAATTTTAGATAGCTAAAGTTTTTTTGTTGTAGGTGCGTAAGAAGCAAAAAAGGCTGGAGCGAAAAACTCCAGCCTTTGTGAGACAGTTTGTCATTTAGTGAATATACTGCAAAGTTATAAAAAATCTACCGTCTCACCAAAACCAAGATTTAGAGAAGAAAAGAACTATTTATACAGTTTTGATTATAATCGCGGCCCTGACTTTTGCAAGCATTTTTTCCTAATTTTCATCGGTTTTTTCGAGATTTATTCAATTTTTTGTAAGCTTTTTTTGTTTTTCGGTTTTTTTACCCTTATCAGGGGTGATTACCCCTCCCTTACGGTCGGCTCGTGCTACGTAGCGAGTACTTCGCAGAGTAACAGGCTCTGTTTAATGAAGCGCATATATTTTTTTGAGCCGTATTATTCGCCGGCTATGAGGGTGACGCAATAGACATAAACAAGTGGTTCGGTGCCGGTATTTTTAACGTCATGGGCTGTGTGCGGGGGTATATAGGAGACCTTGCCCCGGCCAACTTGATAGGAGTCTTCTTCGCCAATCATCAATTCACCCCGGCCGGAGAGAAAAACGAGCAGCTCCTCACGATTCTTTGTGCTATGTTGGCCGCAGGCCTGGCCGGGTGGTAAATATACTCTGCCCGAGCGCATTCCACAGGTTTGCGGTTTGCCATCGAGGAGCTTTTGATTTTCGGGATTTCTGTCCAAATCGATGATGAGCACTTTTTCTGATGAAGCCATACAGACGCCTTGAAACCGGTAATTCATAAACGGAGAAATACACCTAACAAATTTTGATTTTTCTGTCAATTATATTATTGCCGCAGTAGCACGAATTTGATATTTTATGCGCTCAAGCACAGGGCATCGCTATTGCTCCAATATATCCCGAATGTCAGACGCGTGTATACCTGCTCCGTGCGCGATATCGCGTAGCAGCATGTCTGGCCTGGCTTGTATGCTTTTGTTCCGAAGCTTCTCTACCGTCTCGTTAACGTCCAACCCGATCCGATTGCAGTACTGCTGCAATGTTAGTTGACCCAGACCGTAACGACCGCGATAACCTTTGCCACTATTCGCCTTACCACCTTCACCAGCTCTGCCTGAGAGACTCTGGCCGACAGCGATGGCATAGAGTTCGCTCGGGCTTAAGTTGTTTTCTTCGGCCAACCAGCCTATTATCACGTGAGCGGATTCAACCTCAATGCCTCCAGCCCGGAGGTTAGTCACCATGGGCTCCGCATCGATGCCTTTGACCTTGTCAGCTATCTCAGCCAGTGTCATCAATTCGGCATGCGGTATGGGCGCTTGTTGGCCGGACAGCTCCCAGCTATCCTTAATGAGTTCATTCCAAACTAAAAGAGAGGAAAAAGGGGTGACGTCAGCCAACGTGCCTGCGAGGATTATGCCGCAGATTATCAGCGAGAATAGCCATTCGCGTCTCAGGCCATAAGTTCGGCGAACTCTATCTCGAAAGTAGTTTAACAACGGCTGCCAATTCAGATAGATATGAAACGCCGCCATCACCAGAAATATTAGACTGAACCAGATATGCAGGCCGTTCCACTGGTATTTTGTTAGGCCCAGCATCCTCCACTCTACCCAGTGTGCTACGCGTTCCTTCGGAGTAATGAAGTGCACTATTCCGGTGATGGACATCGCCAGAAATGACAGTACGGTGGTGACTAATACAAATCCTCGCCAGTTAAACCTTCGTTTTGCTTCTCTATCCATTTTCCTCTGTTTGTGTCAATCTCTTTATTGTATTGGCTTTAGTCCTCGGTCTTTTAATCAATATGGAAAGAATCCCCTTCTGGGAAGAAACGCCTATATCCGTTAGTCCCGGAAGGAATACCGGTATTGTACGACAAGTATTCAGTCCAGTTCCGGCAGCTACCAATTGCACTCACACAGGCCATCTTGCGGATTATTACACTTGAGCCATTCATCGGCAAACACAGCCAGATCAAGGAAGTCAACGTAGCAATCTCGATTAAGGTCAGAGTCAATGCCGAAGCCGCTTTGCCACATTCCGTGACAAGACGAAGGTTTGTATCCGAGGTCTATAAAGGCCGAGAAGTCACAATCTGGATTGTTTGGATCATTGCACTTGGTGAAATCTGCTGTGAACCTCGCGTAGTCTAATAAGTCGATGCGGCAATCCCCATAAAGGTCGGACCGCAGATTCCACCCGTAGTAAGTTACGTCTTCACAAGTATTTGGTTCAACCACAACTGCTGAGGTAAAGGAATCAAAGAACATCCCGGTATCCGGAGCGGCCGTTTCGCGATGCACTTTGATGTAGTGGACTTCCTCGTCGAAAAGGCCATAAAAGTCAAAGTAGGCATCATATAGTATTCCAGGAGTGCCCGGCATACCGCCATCGCGACAGGCTATTTCGCCTATTTTGGTAAAGTCGTTGCCGTCAGCACTTACCCATACCGATGCTCTGGCTTTGTAACCACAGTAAAGGCGAATGACCAGGTCGTCTGCATTTTCATAATCTTGCAGGCCGATATCAAAGCATACGATTATCTCCTGGTCTTCGTTCAAAGGCCCCCCGCCTTTCCATCCCGCCACATAGTCGTAATCAATTGTTTCCTGGCCATACTCATCTATGCTCCAAGCATCCATGTCGCCGTTTTGGTCGCAGTCACTGGGTCCCAGGACCCACCATGTTGTATTGGGATCCATAAAGACACCACCGGTACACCCAGGTTTTCCGAACCTTTGAATTCTTGGAGTGTAGCTCACAACATTGTCGGCCCAGTTCTGTCCCTTTATGTAAGCAGCACCAATCAGATCGACGACTGCTGGTTCAGGTACACTGCCGACCGCATCAAAGAACATGCCGGAGCCCTGGCCTGATACAACGCGGTCAAACCTGACGTAATGCAGATTATCGAGTATCCCGAAGTCCAGTGTCACATAGCGGTCCAACCCGGTCGCACCAGGATCGTGGAAGAATCCTGACTTTCCTGGGATATGTCCCTTTGTCCCGGCAATGCTGCCAATTAGTTCAAAACTGCTCCCATCTACACTGCCGTACACATCCGCCTTACAGGTGGCTCCTCCGTACACTTTCACCGCAAGGTCGTCCCCATCAATATTCAGCAACGCAGTCTCGAAGTAGAGCGTAAAAGACGCATCTCCTGTTCCTTTCCAGCCCGCGACATAATCATTGTCGCCGGCATCCCAGGCATATCCATTGCCGTCAACATCTGAATCCGGCGGACCGAGAACGTAAGCAAGCGCATCAGCACCGGTCCTCTCCCCGTTATAATTCTCAATGTTGCCGCTCCAGGCTTCCAGGCTATCTGCCCAGTTCTGACCGTCAACCAAACCGGCGTTGGCTAATCCTGCACTAAGCATGCAAAGCACCAGCGATACTAACCCAATCCTGTTATATGTATTCGTCGATTTCATCTTTTCAACCTCCTTCAAGATCTTTTCATCCTGAACACCCCCAGAATCTCATTTTGATTGCAGGCCGTCACTTATTCTCGCTCCAAAAATAAGTATAACGATTGTCTCGACCCATAGGTACGTCCTTCTCTATCATTGTCCCTGTATGGCCGTCCAGAAGTAACAAATTTATGTTGCCTCTGTGCCGATATTCGAAGTTACCTGCCGGGCAGGCTTCGTACAAAACGACGGCCCGTGCCGAGTAATAGCCATTGCCATCACACAATGCAAGCGTATCGAATGGTCTGTGGAACTCACTGACACGTCTGCGTTTTCCCAGGATGCCGCCCCTGTTGGACAAACGCCATGTTCCATTCATCATGTAGCTTAACGCATACGGTCGCTGCTCTGGGGGAAACACCGGCGACTCGTCCCTTGTCATTGTTGGGTCTCTGTGTGATGGGCAGGTGAGAACGGTTCGATCTGCAGGCGGTCCGAGGATATTACCATCGGAATCTCGCTGGGGCTCTACATCCATCCTCGCAAGGAAGCTCGTGTTTAGATACCAGTTGTCCTGGGAAATTTCGTCGGTTTTGTCGCGCGGTTCGGCAGGGGGAAGCCATTGGTCGTTATCGTCCGTATAGCTCACAAGCGCCAAGCCCAGATTGCGAAGATTTGCCGCACATGCCACACGCCGCCCCTGCGCCCGGGCCAAATTGAGGCTTGGGAGCAGAATGGCTATGAGCAGCGCGATAATGCTTATCACCACCAAGAGTTCTATAAGCGTAAACGCCTTTTTACCATCAGACACATTTTTCCCCAACAACCAATTGTATTAGCTCTTAAAGCACCGACTGAGCCACAGAGCCGATTTTCCGTCTTATGGCCCCTCACAGTTGCATTTTTATATCTCCTTATTGATTTTAGGGATTAACCAGAATAATTCAGGGATTCTTGATTTCGAGCTGTGTTTTGCCCAGGAGCCTATGACGAATCCGGCGTTTCTAAAATTCAGGATTGCAGCCGAAGCAGAGTATTGATGCTCTGACTCCTACCTTAAGAAATGGTAATTGATGGCGGTGCTCGTAGGAAAATTGAACAGGCCCACTCATCATGATTTACGGCCGTCAACTGCGGTAAGAATTGTGAAATAAGAAGACTTTCAGTGTTGACTAATGTCGAACAATGATTGGCTTCTGTCGAATTACAACCAGCCAAAAACTTGCAAGCCGAGCATGGGCCGTTACAGGATATAGCATCTGTGGTGCCCGGATGCACAACACCAAACACGCAATCTTCACTGTGGAATAGGTCGATTGAATTGAACACAACCAGATATACAGCAAGCATCGCAGCCGATGCTGTCCTATGCAAACTGAACTGGTTTTTTGAGGAGCTGGACATACTTTCTGATTAGCTCCAACGGTTTCACAAATACCTATTAAACCCGATACCATGATTTTACACATCTCAACACGATGCGTCAAGGTATTTTACCTCAGAAATAAATTGTTTTTCAGATGTTCTTGACAATTATAGATTATTTTTCTTGATTTGGTAGCACAAATACGTTATTTTTATGCGCTGCAATACGATTTACTGTTTCTTGTTATCATCGAAACATAAAGACAATTAGGAAGATTTTGTTATGCATATGGCTAATGAATTGCTGTCGATTCCGGTTGCTGCTGGAACGTTAGCAATAGCGGCGGGGAGTCTTGGCTTTATCTGCAGGAAGGTCAGGCAGATTATCGCCGCGGATAAACTCGCTTTGATGGGTATTTTGGGAGCGTTTGTTTTTGCGGCGCAGATGGTCAATTTCCAGCTTCCGGCGATGCCCGGGACAAGCGGACATATGGTTGGAGCAGTACTGTTAGCAATAATATTAGGTCCACACTTAGGTGCAATAGTCATATCGTCGGTGGTGATTATACAGTGCCTTATTTTCCAGGACGGCGGCCTGTTAGCACTGGGATGTAACATTATCAATATGGGGCTCATACCGAGCTACCTCGGTTACTTTCTATACAGGGTTGTTACGACAGGCCAATTCAGTAGTTCAAAGGCGTACATCGGAGCGATGTTAGCCTGTGTGATTGCTCTTGAAGCAGGTGCGATTCTTGTTCCGATAGAAGCGGGGCTGTCCGGGGTATTGGCGGTTCCGTTTTCAACTTTTTTGATAACAATGATTGGCGTTCATTTTTTGGTCGGTTTTGTCGAAGGCCTGGTTACCGTGACGGTATTGGCATACCTGCAGCAGGTCAGACCCGATGTGGTTATGGATTCTCTGCCAGGTAAAGTCAGATTAAGCAGAAAAGCGGTGTTAGTAACTTTAGCGGTTTTTACTATTATTGTCGGTGCGGGATTGTCTTTGCTCGCTTCCGATTCTCCAGATGGTCTGGAGTGGAGCTACGCAGAAAGGCCTGACCAGCCGGATTTCGAGGCCGCCGTATCCAATGATGACCCGAGAATTACGGCGGTAGATGATTTCCAGTCCAAATATTCTCTGCTGCCGGATTATTCGATAAGGTCATCGAAATTAGGAGAAGCCGGCGGAGAGGAGGCCCAGTTATCAGCCGGCTGGACCAGCTTCGCAGGAGTAGTCGGCTCGGCGGTAACAATGGGAGTTATCTGGCTGACGGCAAGGATTTTGAGAAAAAAGCAGTCATCAACGGCGTAATTTGCTACAATAGAATAAACACTATAAATGCAAATGCCCGCAGTGCCTGTATTGAGGGTTCTGCGGGTTTTGGTTTGTCGATTTTGGATGTGCTTACCAAATGCACCACGCACATATTGATAAATTTGCTTATCAGGATTCAGTGATACATCGGCTTGACAGCAGAGTAAAGTTTATAGTTGTGCTTGTCTTTACCGCAGTGGTTATTTCCCTGCCGCGTACCTCGCTTAGCATTTTATCCTGCTATGCAATCGGGCCTTTTACAATTCTCGTATTGGGCGGGATTCCGCTAAGATTTGTTTTCAAGCAGATATTACTTGTTAGTCCATTTGTAGTGGTGCTGGCTTTGAGCTGCCCGCTGTACGACAGAACTCTTGATACCGTTGCGTTTGGACCATTTAGTTGGCAGATATCATTTGGCTGGATGCGATGCTTTACCATCCTTGGAAAGTTCGTTGTTACAATGTTAGCTTTAATAGGGCTGGTGTCCACTACTCGATTTAACGATTTACTTACCGGCCTGCAACGGTTGGGAGTACCGAAGCTACTGGTTATTCAGCTCGGCTTTTTATACCGTTACATATTCGTTCTTATCGACAGGGCCCATCATATATTGCGAGCAAGAGCAGGGAGAAAGCTAAGAGGACTCGGGTTTAAGAGAGAGCTGAGTACCGCATCAGCTATGGTCGGCTCTCTGTTTGTCCGAAGTATCGACACGGCTGAGCGCATAAACATTGCAATGCAGGGACGAGGTTTTGATGGAAGATGGCGCAGCATTTCAAAGCTGCAAATTCGCCGAACCGATTTACTTTTTGCCGCTATATCTGCATCGTTTATATTGGGATTGTATTTTTTTGTGAAACCGGTTTTGCAGTAAGAGCTATTTATGCCGAACGCAATTGACATAGAAAATTTCTCATACAAATATCCCGATGGCACGGCCGCTCTGAGTGACATTACCCTGAAGGTCGAGCACGGCCAGAAGGTTGCTCTGATAGGTCCGAACGGTGCGGGTAAGTCAACATTGCTTCTTGTAATGGCGGGCTTTATAAAAGGGACGGGTAAAGTACTTGTTGACGGTTTGGAAATCAACAGGAAAAATCTCAAACAAATTCGCACCAGTCTCGGCTCCTGTCTGGAAAATCCCGACGACCAATTATTTATGCCTACCTTGTTTGACGATGTAGCGTTCGGGCCGCTGAATATGGGGCTTGGAGCGGAAGAGGTGAAAGAGCGGGTTGCCGATGCGCTGGAGACTGTGGGCTTAGCTGAAATGGGCGACAAAGCCCCCCATCATCTTTCAGCCGGCCAGAAGCGGGCCGCTGCGATAGCAACTATACTTTCTATGTCACCGAAGATAATTACGCTCGACGAGCCTGACGGTAGTTTGGATCCAAGAAATCGTAACAATCTTATAGAGTTGCTTAGCAGATTGTCTCAAACATTGATAATAGCGACGTGTAATATGAATTTTGCGGCGGCACTTGCCGACAGGGCAGTTCTGCTCGATAAGGGTCATATTATTGCCGACAGCGAGGCTAAAAGGATAATGTCGGATTCAAAACTGATGAATGAACATGGTTTGGAAGTTCCCATAATAGATAGTTGATTGGTAAGTTGCTGCCTATAATATTTCTCTGATATCAGCAATAATGCCGGAGATTTTCACGCCGACTTTTGGTTGGTGCAATAAACAAACAAGCATTATCAATCCAGAGAAACCATGCCGGGAAAGTGGGCAACAGGTCTGCCTGCAGAAAAGGTTTAAAATTGCTTGCAGTGTATCTGAACAGCTCTTAAAATTGCTTTTTCCAAACCGGTAAAATAGGGGAACAAAATGTTAGCCAGACTGAATAGCGTTACACTTGAAGGGATTGAAGGGATAATCTGCGAGGTCGAGGTTGACGTTGCACGGGGCGGCTTTGAGAAGTCTGTTATCGTAGGGCTGCCTGATACTGCGGTGAAGGAAAGTATCGAGAGGGTCAAAAGCGCAATTGTTAACAGCGGCTATAAGCATCCCAAAACCCAATCGTTAATAAATTTAGCGCCGGCAGATGTGAAAAAGGCAGGACCTGCCTTCGATTTGCCTATTGCCCTTGGTATGCTCATTGGCCAGGGGGCCACGGTCGGCTCTGTTCTTAATGAGACCATTATCGTCGGCGAATTAGCTCTGGACGGCAGGGTCAGGTCGGTCAACGGCATATTGAGTATGGCGATGACCGCTGCGTCAAACGGTTTTAGCCGAATGATAGTCCCATTAGAAAACGCCAGAGAAGCTGCGGTGGTTGCCGATATTGATGTTTTTGCCGTCGGCTCACTCGCCCAGGCGGCAGGTTTTCTTTCGGGGCAGCTGCCGTTGGAGACGACCACGGTTGATGTTGATGAGCTTTTTAACGTGGCGTCAAGTTACGAAGTTGATTTTGCCGATGTTAAGGGCCAAGAAAACGTCAAGCGGGCAGTGACGGTTGCGGCAGCCGGTGGACATAACATAATGATGATAGGCCCACCCGGAGCAGGCAAGACAATGTTGGCGCAAAGATTGGCGACGATTCTGCCTCCTTTGAGTCTGGAAGAATCGCTCGAAACCACGCGTGTGTACTCCTCCGTGGGGCTGTTGGGTAAAAACAAGGCGTTGTTAGCTACCCGCCCAGTTCGAATGCCGCACCACTCAGCAAGCGGGCCGGCCCTGATTGGCGGCGGTACGACGCCCCGGCCCGGGGAATTGTCTCTGGCTCATTTCGGAATATTGTTTCTGGATGAATTTGTCGAGTTTCCACGGCATGTTCTTGAGATGATTCGTCAGCCATTGGAGGACGGTTTCGTCATTGTCTCGCGTGCGAAAAAGACCATCAGATTCCCTGCTCAATTTATGCTTGTAGCGGCGATGAATCCCTGTCCGTGCGGTTATTTCGGCAGTGACGCGAGAAGATGTAAGTGCACGCCGGGCCAGATAGGGCGGTACCTGTCAAAAGTGTCCGGGCCGTTGGTGGACAGGATTGATATTCATATTGAGGTGCCTGCGATAAGTTTCAGCAAGCTACGCTCAAAATCAAGCCGTCTCGACTCGGCTACGATGAGGCAGGACGTTGTCAGGGCCGGTGGCGTTCAAGCAAAGCGCTTCGGTGATAGCAAGGTTATGATAAACGCAAGGATGAGCCATAAACAGGTGGAGAAGTTCTGCAAGCTCGATTCAGCGAGTGAATTCATCCTGAAACAGGCGATGATAGAATTCGGGCTGAGCGCCCGTGCTCACGACAAGATTTGCAAAGTGGCGCGGACAATAGCCGATTTGGCCGGTACCGAGAACATTCAGCCGGAACACATCGCAGAGGCTGTCAGTTACCGAAAATTGGACCGAAAATTATAACTGCGTTTAGTAGAGACGAAGAATAAAATTCTCACCTTTTTTCAAGGTTTCTATTGTTGATTTCGCTGAGGATACAAAAACATTAGTTTTTATAGGCCGATGCCGTAAAGCTAAAAAGTTTCTTTTGTTTTTCTTTCTTAACCCGGCCGACACTTCTGCCGATAAAATATCTGAAAGTTGCTCGGCAACCCATTTTGTGATGAGTTGCAAAATGTGAAGCTTAAACGCTTTTTTTACTTGAAAAAAGGAGATTAAGATGGGGATTCAAGATTGGTCTGAAGATATTATTCTTGTGGACTTGCCCCAGGAGCCGGAGATGGGAGATGAGCTCAAAACGGTTACGGAGATGGTGCGTGACAGAGGCGACTGTGACGCGGTAATAGACTTTTCCAGCGTGGATATTGTAACTTCCTCCAGCCTTTCAAAGCTTCTGAAGCTGCGCAAGCTGTTAGCGGATTGCGGTCATCAGCTTGTTTTCTGCAACGTTGCGGCTGCAACCAAAGGTATCTTTACGGTAACCGGTCTCGACGGGATTTTTGAGTTTGCCGACGATAAGTTTGTGGCCCTGGCAGGTTTGCAGATGGAAGTTAGCAAGTAAGCCATTAGTGAGTGGTGAGTAGTGAGTGGTGAGTAGCGAGTGGTGAGAAGTGAGTGGTGAGTAGTGAGTATCCAATTAACCACTCGCCCATTAACCGTCAGTGGTGAAATTTACTATTTACTATTTGCTATTTATTATTTACTATTTATCATCTACCAGATGGATTTTTTCTGTTGAGCCGGCTACGAAGATCGCTGTTTATAGCGGTGTTCGTAATCTGCTCGCAGGGTTCCTATAGAAGCAGGATGTAGTTAAAATGGATAAAGAAACTCTGCAGCAAATCGAGCATACGATAGGTTACACATTTTCGGACAAGACTGTTTTAGCCACAGCATTTACTCATTCCTCTGCAGTGGATAATCGTCTTTTAAGCAACGAAAGGCTGGAGTTTCTCGGTGATGCAGTTTTAGCTGTGGTTATCTGTCAAACACTCTTCGAGAGATTTACAGGTTATCTCGAGGGCGACTTAACGAAGATTAAGAGTATGCTTGTTTCTCGCGGGACGTGCGCCCGTGTTTCGAGGCAGCTTGGACTACAAAAATTTTTAAAAGTTGGTAAGGGAATGGTTTCCAGCCGGGCTTTGTCAGGTTCTCTTGCCGCCGGTGTGCTGGAAACCATTATCGCTGCAATTTATATTGATGGGGGATTTGACGCGGCCCGCAGTTTTATCCTGAGAATTTTTGGTTCGTTAATTGAGCGAGCCGATGCAGAACAGGCTCAGGGCAACTTCAAGTCGTTACTGCAACAGTACTCCCAGGAGCAGTCTAATGTTACGCCCGTCTATGTGCTGCTTGATGAAAAAGGCCCCGACCACAATAAGTGCTTTGAGCTGGAAGTGGTTATCGCAGACCGTCATTTCCCGAGCGCCTGGGGGACAAACAAAAAAGAAGCGGAGCAAAAAGCCGCCTTCAATGCCCTTGTCGAGTTAGGTGTGCTCGAGAAGGTCTCTGGAGAGGACGACGAATAATATCAATCAAAGAAATTAAGTGCGCTCGATGTGCACCCACTCTGAATCCGGGACTGCAATTACCCCTCCCTTACGGTCGGGGCTCTGTTTGAAGATTTTCTCTGCGGTTACTCTGTAATCAGCCATGCCAGGGCGCACAGGGCCAATGCAGTTATGAACATAAAAACAACAATTGAACCGGTTAGAATCACAGCTTCTTTGAGGAAATTGGCGGATTTTATCTCGGACACCTTCGTTGCTTTATAGACGATGGCAATCGCGGCTACTAACGGCAGCAGCCACAGAATAGATTGCGGATTTGCGCTAATTTTTTCCGGCGTTGTAAAGGTCGCTATTACAAGAGCGGGCATTATCGACATATCAGTCTCCAGCGGTTTCTGTTTTTTGCAGGTGAGCCAAATAAACGGCGTTTACAATACACAAAAGGTTTAGCAAGCCTGCGATGCTGGTGTATATCTGTCCTATTTCGTTCGGTCTGCCAAAGACAGAATAGTCTGCGGCTGTGGCCAAATGCCCCAGGACTGCCACCATCGGTGAATTCATAATTTGTGCCACATACCAGCTCTTTGCTCCGACGGGATTAATAACTCCAATTGAGCCGACATATAATCCTGCGAAGAAGGTAAGGACAATAGTTACAAATATAATGAGCGCACGTTTTCTTTCTTTTAGCAGTAGATGTCCGGCGCCCGGGACGAGCCAGGCAAGCAGTCCTACAACCAGCAGAAATATGGTGCGGTTTTCTTTCGAACGCGCTGTCGTCACAATGTTGCCTCCGATTCTGTCGTGCTATGGTGGGCTTCGCCCGGAGGAATGGGCGTATTGGCATCCGCCGGTTCTTCACCGGCCCCGGCAGGCCCCCGCTTGTTGCTGGCGGGGGCAGGCCTGAAGCTCATACGTTTTAATATGTTTTCGGGATTAAAGTAGACCGCCGCCAGGCTCTCGGATTGAGTATAATCTTCTCTTTGGATTTGCATCGCTTTGGTTTTTTCATACTCCTGGAGTGTAATGCGTTTGACTGAAATATTTTTTATGCAGTAAAAGCTCATATCCGGCTTGAATTCTATAATCAGAGGAACGGCATCAACAGTGTTACTGTCCTGCGGTATAAGCGAATAAAGCTGTTCTACGAAGCGGCGATGTTTTCGACGCTCATTTAGGAAGAACGGTGCCGCCGGATTTCCTGCAGTTTGGAAAGTTAGAGTCTGTAAAGTCGCCTTTGATATTCTTCTCAGGCCTGTAAGATTTTGCAGCTTGAAAGGTTCGCTAACGCTTTTTTCCTCATTTGAAATCTCAGATGCGTTAGGGTCGTTTGGGTCCTGGCTGGTTTGTTTTCCGTAGAGTTCGTTAAATTTATCAATTGCGGTGTCCCAGCCGTCCTTTGCCGCCAGGCCAATGAACTCTTCGGCTTTGCTTTTTGTGATGTCCATTGCAGCAAGTTTCTTTAAGTCTTCGGTGACTTTTTCTTTTACCGAATAAATATTTTCGACTGCGTCTTCCCCTTCGGCTCCGCTCAAGGCTGAAGGCTGGTTTGGGTCGAATTCAAATGAGCTTGTGCTAAAGGTTTGGTCTATGCTTTGTGGTTCGGCGGCTTTTATAGTTTTAATCACCCGAACAATGGCCATTATTTGTCCGGAGACGTCCCGGAGCCTGCTCTCCCGATAAATCGGGAAGCCCCACAAATCTTTAAGGGGCCCGATATTTTCATACATTCTGGGTTTTTGCACATCAAACGGTCCAAGCTCGCTGGCTGCTAAGTCACCGACGGCAAAGACAATCTGAGCCAATGAGACCGGATTTTGCCCGTGGCCCTCTAAATACAGCCTTGCAAGATATTCATCGGTTTGCATATCGATTGGACTAAGCAGTCCCGTCCGGCCTGCATATAGCTTGAAATTGTGCTTTTCGCTTAATTGCTCGGCGGTGGTTTTATAATCGCTGGCCTTTTCCTTAAACTGCTCATCAGTCAGATTAGCAGGCTCTATATCTGTATCTTCCAGGCCGGCTTCGGTAATTGTTTTGGCCTCCTGCAATATTCTATTTGCGGTGGAATTTATTTTGTCTTTTAGAAGCTGCTCCGAAATTATATCTGAAACCTCGGCATAGCTTTTAGTTTCTTGTTTCGGCGGTGAGTTCGGGTCATTCGGGTCGGATGGCACTGGCTCAGTGAATAACTGTTCTCTATTTCTTTGATAATAATCCTCCTTCTGCTGTTGGGTAGGCGGTGTTATCAGCTTCTGAATATCGTCGAGCCTGACGACTATGTATTCAAGCTGAACCCTGTCCGGCAGTTTATATCCGAAGCCATAGGGATTTTCCTCGCTTACGGCGGAAGGCAAGAATTTCTTGTATTTGTTAAAATGCTCGAGCATTTCTTCATTACTTATCTGAGCCTGGTCATCGGCGAATACGGTGGGATCGAATTCTACCAATTCAGCGTCAATGCTCTCCTGCTCGGTGGCAATGGTCTGGGCTACCTGTGAGCTTGTAACATCTTCATTTGAGCAAATCATCTGGGCGTACTGCATTACGGCTAATAATTCGCTAAATATTGTCAGAAGCTGCTGCTCCGGAAGGCCATGCTGGTTTATTAGAACCCCAATTCGTTGCGAATACGTCTGGCCGTTGAATAGCTGTGGTATTACTTGTCCGAGCAATTCGCCCGCCTGCTCGTTTGGCACCCTGATACCAGCGAGCTGTGCTTCGTTTTTAAGTAACAGCCAGTATATATTGGACGGCACCGAGCGTCTGTACATATCGTTGATTTGTTTATCGCTGATTCTGTACCGGTTCGTTCTAATCGTCTGCCTTATATGATTGATAAGTGCCGGCGAAGTTTGCTGCTCAGCAAACAGTAGCTCGCCCAGGAGAATTCCCCGTAGGTCCTGGTTCCTCAGCAGCACATCGGCCGCCAGGCTTCTGAGGATATCCAGTTCCTGTCGTGCCAAGTATAAGTCATTGTTTGTTATTTTCTTGTTGTCCCCAAAGTAAGCTATTGTCTTGTGCAGCCCTGTTGCTCTTCGGCTTAACTGTTGGAGCAAAGTGCCGCCGCCGATAAAGCCGAACATTATGACGATGACAACAACAGCCATCACTTTTTGGTTATATTTTCGAAACCACCTGACTAAATTCATATATTTACTCCCGTATTTTGTTTAATGGTAATTGCTTAATGGTAATGAGTATCTGTTGCGGAAAAAAAAACCGATGATGTCACCCCTGCGAAAGCAGGGGTCCAAAAAGAAAAAGCTGGATTCCCGCTTCCGCGGGAATGACAAATACTATTTTCACAACAGGGTCTAATTAGTTACCACTTAGCCGTTACCAATCACGAAGTATATGCAATCGTGCAGACATTGCAAGAAAAATAGCATTCTACAAGCAGCTTAAAAACGTTATGGAAGCAGCTTATACAAATAGTTTGAATTTTCCCGCCAATAGTCTTATGATGGAAAGGCAAATAACAGATGACAGAGGACAGATGACGGAGCAGTTAACTAAATCGGCACAGGCCTTTGCCGAGGCATGTAGATATATGCCGGGAGGTGTGAATTCCCCGGTACGTGCCTTTGGGGGTGTAGATATTGGTCCGGTTTTTGTCGCCCGTGCAAAAGGGTCAAAAATCTACGATATTGACGGCAATGAGTACATCGACTACGTGGGCTCGTGGGGACCGATGATACTCGGACACGCCCATCCGAAGGTGCTGAAGGCTATAGCTACGGCGTCGCGGAAAGGCACATCATTCGGGGCACCGACATTGGCTGAGACCGCCTTAGCTAAGAAGATAATCGCCGCTTTCGATTCGGTTGAGAAGGTCCGGCTTGTAAGTAGCGGCACCGAGGCAGTAATGAGTGCTATCCGGCTTGCCCGCGGCTATACCAAAAAAGATTTAATAATCAAGATGGTCGGCTGTTATCATGGGCACAGCGATTCGCTGCTGGTAGCAGCCGGTTCCGGCCTTGCCGAAGCAACCACAGGGCGTCCCTTAGGGAGTGCCATCGCTTCGAGCGGGGGTGTTCCTGATTCGATTGCCAAGCTGACCGTCGTAATCCCATATAATGATATTGAGGCGGTTAGGGCTGCGTTTGATGTGTACAAGGGGAAAATAGCAGCGGTTCTGGTTGAGCCCGTCGCTGCAAATATGGGCGTAGTGCCGCCCATTGATGGATACCTGCAGACGCTTCGGAATTTGTGCGACCAAAACGATTCGCTTTTGATATTTGACGAGGTGATAACAGGCTTTCGCTTAGCCCTTGGTGGAGCACAGCAGCTTTTTGGTATAAAAGCTGATATTACCTGTTTAGGCAAAATCATAGGAGGTGGATTGCCTGTAGGGGCTCTTGGTGGCCGAGCCGATATTATGGACATGCTCGCTCCGCTCGGGCCGGTCTATCAGGCTGGGACACTTAGTGGTAATCCACTTGCTACAGCAGCAGCAAATGCTACACTGGATATACTCGGACAGAAGGTTACTTACGAAAGACTCGAATCTTCGGCGGCTTTGTTGGAGGCCGGTTTAGCTAATGCCGCAAAAGAGGCCGGTATTGCCGTTACACTTAATCGCCTCGGCTCGATTATGAGCTGTTTCTTCACTGATAAAAAAGTACAGAACTTTACAGATGTCCAGTCAACCGATATAAAACGATTCAAGAAATTCTTTGCCCTGATGTTGGAACAGGGGATTTATCTTGCACCAAGCGCTTATGAGGCGATGTTTGTTTCGTTAGCCCACAGCAAAGCGGACATTGAGAAGACTATTGAAGCAGCAAAAAATAGTTTCCGGAAGATAAAAGATGAGAAATAATCTCGCACTAATTGCCTGGGAGAAAAAAATTGGCCTTTTCAATGCGTTCCGGTATCCGGCTCGAAATCAATTGGTGCGAGGCAAAGAAATTTCTTGCATTTGAAGCAGAGGTAGAACATAATAGCTTAAAAGGGATGCTGAAAAGCACGCTTCTCCGAAATGGGTCCTTAGGACTAACAGGCGTGCCGGATGCTCATGGAAATGGAGAGTAGTTAAATAGTGAGTGGTGAGCAATGAACTAATCCATTAACCCAATTTAGGAGATTTTAAAATGAACGAGAACCAGGCCGGCCCAAGCAGTTTATTGGATACTACCGATTGTCTTGAAGCGATTGGGGTATTCAGAGGATGGAAAAACTTTTTCTTTGTCATTGTGGTTATATGTCTTCTGCTGCTGCAGATATCCTTTTGGGTTGTAAATACCGGCTACATTACCGCAAAGGAGTATCCCGGTAGCAAGGCTGCTGTTGGGGGTGGGGGCTTGAGTGAGGATGTTGGCGAGGCTGCAAAAAAAGTGGCTGCCGAGCAAAGTGAGCCGGCCGAAGCAGAAATGGAGGAGTCTTTATTTGGAATAACCTTCAAACATTTAGCCAGGGGTATCCGGGTTGTCAATGCAATACTTATACTAACGGGGCTGCTTTACTGCCTGACAATACTTTTGTCCTTGAAGATTTCGCTGGTAGGCAGGCTCGGGGGAATGAACCATATCAGCAGGGCATTTTTCCTGTCACTGGTTATGCTTATTCTGCTGCTGCCCTGGCAGAGAGTTTTGTGCGGGATGGTTCTCGGAGCTATATATACACCCTGCGAATTGGTGAAGTGGAGCTCTGCTGAGACCGGCAGTATATTCGACATTATCCTTTATTATCTGCGGTTCTGCGGTTACTGGCTGTTAATACTGTTACTGCTTATCTTTTCACAGCTTCGCAGCGGCCGCTGGACAAAGTCGATTCTTCGCCGACTCGAGGTCATATAAGAGTTTCCATTTTGCGATAATTCAGGCCCCTGAAGCGGGAATCTGATAAAATGTGTCCCTTAAGAAGATGGCTAAAGTGGAACGGCGAAACGATTGATAGTTGATTATTTTGTGTCTGTGCCGTTCTCTGTGGTTAATCTTTTTTCATACGATGCCTTGTGGTTCACTCCGCAGGAGATTTGTCCTTACTCGATAAAGGGGACAAAAATGGACAGAATTGAACGTATAGGGGTCTCGCTTGATAAAAAGCTGCTTTCGATGTTTGATAGGCTTATTGCCAAGCAGGGTTATCAGAGCCGGTCCGAGGCGATACGTGACCTTGTACGCCGGCAATTAAGTGAAGAGCGTCTCGGCGACCCAAAGGCCAAAGGGGTCGCCGCTGTATTTCTGGTTTACGACCATCACTCGACAAAGCTCACGGAGAGGCTGATAGATCTGCAACATTCGCATACTCTGGGTTCGTCCCTGGAGGTGATTTCTTCTTTGCATGTTCATCTGGATGAGCACGATTGTCTGGAGGTGATTGTGCTTCGGGGACATGTCGGCGAAATCAATAAGGTGGCGGAAAGCATATTGAGCATGAAGGGTGTTAAATTAGGGCGCCTCAATATTATGGCACCTATGCCTGCGGAACCATAGGTGCAGGCAAATTTAATTTGCGGTTGACCATTTGCGATTGACTATTTATAATTTTCAATCGAATTTTGGAAATTTAACTCGTGCTACGTAGCCCCCACTGCTGGCTTGCTCCAGTAAGCCGTGGGGGCAGAGTAGTAAAGGGCGATTAGCTCAGTTGGATAGAGCGCACGGATCACACCCGTGAGGTCACAGGTTCGAATCCTGTATCGCCCATTAGTATGGGCTGGAGCCCAAAAGACTCACTTAAACGATATTTCCAGAAGAATATTCAAGGGCTATACAATGCGAGCTCTTAATAAAGATGAAAAGCTGCAGAAAAAATATTTGAAAATGTACCGGTAGCTCCTCTTTTTTGCTTTTTTTGCTAAACAAAAAGGTCTGGTTATTCTATGCCGGCTCTCTTTTAATCCACTATTGTTGAACGAGCAGTGACGTGCATCCAATTTTTTGACAGTACCGGGTTGTTAGTACCGACGACCGCCACTACCGCCACGACTGCCACCGCCACGACCGCCACCCCCACGACCGCCACCGCCGCGACCGCCTCTGCTATCACGGCGGTTAGTTCTGGGGCGAGCTTCATTGACATTTACAGCGCGTCCCATCAAGTCCTTGCCATTCATTTCTTCGATAGCCTTTTGTGCTTCCTGCTTAGAGGGTATTTCCACGAATCCGAACCCTCTGGATTCACCGCTGAATCTGTCCTTTATAATATTGACAGATTCGACTTGGCCAAAAACTTCAAAAGCCTGACGCAAGTCATCTTCAGTTGTCTGGTGTGACAAATTTCCCACATAAATATTCACTTCGATTTCCTCTTTTTAAACCTTGACCTTAATTGTTTATTCCAGCATCCGGCTACCATTGCTCACCGCACTGCTACATCCATATATTTTAACAAATGTCCTCAACAAGCACTTTAACAAAGATTATTTTTCTTTACAAGCTAACATTCCTGTACTTTCCAAGGTAAGAAACTGAACTTATGCCGATTATAGGCCAAAACAGCGCTTTTGGAAAGCTAAAAATAAAAAAAGTGGAATATTTAAGTATATTCGCCGATTATGACACAGTTTCTATTTGTTCGGAGATCGATAGTCTTGCCGGCATCAGCTATTATTTCTGGTGGACTTTGCTAAATAAATTTACCTCCGAATGGTGCTCAAGCCCTTAGGCGTATAAAAAAAACTTGGGCGAATGAGAATTTGGTATTACATTATGGGCAAAATTAGGTCCTTAATAAAGAAGCAGAATTCGACCCAGCAACGCTGGGTTCTGATCTATACCCGCCGGTGGCGGGTCGGAATTTTCTGTAGAGGCGTTTTTGGATAATCCGACAAAAAAGCATATCCCGCTGACCAGAATCCAGAAGCTCATCGGCGAAAGGATGTTAAAATCCAAGCTGAGCAAGCCCTGTTTTTACGTTGAGTCGAAGGCGGATATTACTGAGCTTATGGCCATTCGGCCCAAGCTTAGAAAGTCGTTGGGCGTTAAAATAACAACGAATGCTTTTTATATTCGTGCTCTGGGTCTGGCGGCGCAAAAATATCCCCTTGCGGTAGGCAGATTTGACGGTGACAAGATAAGGATTGCCGAACGTGTGAATGTCGGCTTTGCGGTTAATGCTCCGCAGGGCCTTGTTGTGCCGGTGGTGAAGGATGCCGGGGAAAAAACATTGCCGGAAATTGCCCGCGAAGAGGCGTTGCTGACTAATAAGGCACGTGATAATCAATTGACACTTGAGGATATAGAAGGCGAAACTGTAGCATTGAGCAATCTTGGTGTGTATGGCATTGATTCTTTTCTGGGGATCGTGCCGCCGCCGGCCAGCACTATATTAGCTGTTGGTAATGTCGTCCACACCCCGATGTATCGGGGCGAAAATGATAAAATAACAGTGCGAAAAATTGTCAGTCTGTCTCTTGCGGCTGACCAGAGAGTTATCAACGAGACCTATACTGCTGAGTTTCTAAGTTTCATTACGGAAGAGCTGCAAAATCCGCAATGGTTGATTTGACTATTCTACTATCACTGTTTCATCGGGCTGCATGCCAAGCCGTTCAAATCTTTTACCTCGGCTTTTTTCGTCGCCGATGTTAATTTCCCGGGCGAGTTTTCCCACTTTGAGCGCATGCTCTCTTGGTACGACCAGCACGCCATCACCATCGGCTACTACTAAATCGCCGGGATAAACAAGGACGCCGGCACAATTAATCGGAAAGTTATAGGATTCGGCAATGAGCCTTCCGGGTCGAACTCCGCGGGAGCTATATCCGTTTTTACAATAGACCGAAATCTTCTTTACCTTAACAATCTCATCGGTGTCCCTGGCACCGCCATTTGTTACGACTCCTACGACACCTTTTTCCGCCCAGCCGAGACTATTATTAGAGCCGATAAAACCGCATTCGGGGATTCCACCGGCATCGATAACGACGATGTCTCCGGGTTTTGCTACCTCAAGCCAGGCATCGGGGGCTCTTTTATATTGCTGAGATTTGAATTTCTTGAACCCTTCAAGGTCCGGAAACGAGTTTTGTCCGACTCTGACGTCAGTAGGCACATGGCGAACAGTAATGGCAAATCCTATTACTCTGTGAGAAAATTTTTCTACATCCCGCCACAGAGGTCGTATATTCTTGTCCATTAAACCTATGTCCTGCAGACCAATCAGGTCCATACCGTCAAGCACATCTGTGAGTCGCAAATCCTTGTACAATTCAAGGATTTCTTTTCGTGCCTGCTCACTGTCATCGAAACTTTTATTCTTTAGCAGCCTGATGCCTTTGGGTGTTGTAAGTTTTCGCGGATTAGATTTTTGCGCTTCCGTGACAGGAATACCGGTTATCAAAATGAGTAGTATTAGTGTGAAAAGACTGACGCATTTTGATTTACATTTAGTTAAGTAATACATAGCGGTCTCCTGATAATGGTTTATAAAATTTTTACTACATAATTCGGCAAACAAAGGTTACACTAAAGCCGGTTTTAAAAAATGCAAGTATTTTTTAAATGAGCAAGCGTTATAAGGAGTGAGAAAAATGAATCGGGATTTTAGAATTGCTTTTGTCTGTGTTGTCACGGCGATAACATTAACAGCAACGGCTTATGACGGAAAAGCAGCAGACTTACATAAGGTCGAACTACTCTGGGCGGATGGTGCTCCGGGTGCGAAAGGCGATGAGGACGGCGACAAACCTTCGCTGACGATTTACCTGCCGCCGGATGAAAAAGCGACCGGGGCCGCTGTGGTTATTTGTCCCGGCGGCGGTTATGGGCATCTGGCTATGGACCATGAGGGACACCAAATTGCACAGTGGCTCAATTCGTTCGGTGTCGCCGGTTTTATCCTCAAGTACCGTCATCGCAACAGCGGTGCCGGCTATGGTCATCCGGCGCCGTTACAAGATGTCCAGCGTGCGGTCAGAATGGTTCGCAGCCGGGCTAAAGAGTGGAACGTTGATCCGGACCGTATCGGGATTCTCGGTTTTTCAGCGGGGGGGCACCTGGCATCGAGTGCGGGCACGCATTTTCAAAAGCGTTACAGCCAAGCAAAAGACGCAATTGATGAAGTCGGTTGCAGGCCTGACTTTATGATACTTATGTATCCGGTCATTTCATTTACCGAATGGTGTGCTCACAGTGGCTCAAGACGGAATTTATTAGGTAACAATCCTGACAAAGAGCTTGTTGAGAATCTATCCAATGAAAGACAGGTTACACCGGAAACGCCGCCCACATTCCTGGTCCATGCCAACGATGATAAGGGCGTGCCGCCGGAGAATAGTATCTATTTCTACCTTGCTTTGCGAAAAGCCGAGGTCCCTGCTGAGATGCACATCTACGAAAAGGGCGGCCACGGTTTTGGCCTCGGCAAACAGAATACAGCCGAATCAAGCTGGCCGGTTAGATGTGAAGATTGGATGCGAGGACAGGGACTGTTGGATAAGAAAAAATAAAATTAAGCAAAGATGGTTCTGCGTCTAATTGGTATCGGGCCGGTACAGCATTTCATAAGTTCTGCAACTATTCCGTCATTTCGACTGAAGTGATGCGCAGCATCACGGAGTGGAGAAATCTGCCTTTGAAAGATATTGACTTTTTCGCATAGTCGTATTGTTTGTGAAACACAGTACTAATCGGTCGTTGTTTGTGTCGATTCTGAGGATTGTGTTCCTGAATCAGAGGAATCAATATCCTCCTGTTTCTTTTGGGGTGGTATTGATTTTATTTCAACCGGAGGCTTGACTTGCTTTTCCTCGGTGTCGTCAAGCTGATTTTCCGGTTCCGGTGACTCTTGTGAATCTGGTTTTGGTAATGGGACAGAAGAAATCGAGAGATGAGCTTGCTTTACATCGGTATCGGAAGGCTGTGTGCTCGGCTGTGGGGGCACCTGCAAATCAAGTTGTGGTGATAGAGCAGAGGGAGCCGAAGGCTGGTCTTGAATTTCACTGATAGTAACAGACTGTGCATCTGGGGGTATCGGTGGCTGGAATTGGGCGTGGATGATTTCGGCTACTTTTCTATAGTCTTCAGAGCCGTGGCAGTTTTGCTCGTACTCGAAAATTGTTTTGCCATAGCTGGGTGCCTCAGCGAGCTTGATATTTCGTCGGATATAAACCGGTAAGATTTGGGCCTGCGCCCAGGGGCAGTTTGTTCCGCGTGCCTTGTTGAGAAATTGCTCGATGTCGGCCCTGACTTCACTTGGGAGCGAGGCCCTGCTGTCGAACATACAGAGCAAAATCCATTTGACTTTAAGATTGGGGTTGATTCTTTTGTTCACAAGCTCGACAGTCTGCAGCAGTTTTCCAAATCCACGCAGTGCCAGGAAATGCGGCTGAAGCGGGATGAGGACATCTTCGGCGGCGGCGAGGGCGTTGAGGGTAAGCAGTCCGAGCGAAGGGCCGCAGTCGATAAGACAATAATCAAATTGTTCCTGGCTTGATTGAAGGGCCTCTCGCAGGATGGTTTCTCTGCCGACTACGCTTACCAGCTCGCTTTCGGCGCCAACGAGGTTGATATTAGCGGGCAGCAGCCAAAGATTCGGCCTCATGAGCAAAATTTGCTTTTCAAATTCAGCAGACTGAGTGAGGATCTTATAAGAGCCGAACTGAACAATTTGCGGCTCAAGGCCGAGGTGTATTGTCAGATGCGCCTGAGGGTCAAAGTCAATAACGACCACCTTCGAGCCGGCCACAGCAAGGGCTGCTGCGATGTTGACCACTGTTGTGGTTTTTCCTACGCCCCCTTTCTGGTTTAATACTGCAATGGTTCTCATAATAAGCTAAAAAACGAAATTCGAATATCAAAATCCGAAACAAGATGGTTAATTGGTGAGTAGTTAATTGGCTAATTGGTGAGCTGAATACTCACTACTCACCACTCACCTCATTCGTGCTTCGTGCTTTTTGCTACCGTTTTACATCTTTCGCTTTAACTTTCCAGTTTTTTCAGGATGGCATCGAGCACGCCATTGACAAAGGCCGGTGACTTATCGGTACTGAACTTTTTGGCAAGCTCGATTGCCTCATTTATTACAACTTTAGGCGGGATATCAGGACAGAATTTCAACTGATAAACTGCCAATCTCAAGATGCTTTTATCTACAGGTGAGAGTCTCGTGAATTGCCACTTTATAGTCGAGGCAATTATCGGCTCGTCGCACTGTTCTAAATTTTCCCACGTTCCTCTTGTCCAATCCGAGGCGAGTTTTCGTACAAAATCGTCTTCATCAGCCTCCATGAAGAACTGGTCTAAAAGCTCAAATAGGTCGGGGCCCTGTATATCGAGCTGATACAAAGCCTGCATTGTCAGTTCTCTGGCCCTTGTTCTTTTGTCCATATTCATCGTAGGGGCAACCCCGCGTGGTTGCCCTAATCTCTAAAAGGGCAGACACATAGGTCTGCCCCTACAGTCAACTTATTTGTTCCATCACGTTGGCCATTTCCATAGCTGTTCGTGCTGCGTCTGCACCGGCGTTGCCCATTTTTGTCCCGGCTCTTTCAATTGCCTGTTCGAGTGTATCGCAGGTCAGGACGCCAAATACGGCAGGTGTGGTTGAATCGTAGTTGATTTGTCCGATACCACGGGCTACCTGCTGACAGACATAATCATAATGGGCGGTTTGGCCTCTAATTACAGCGCCGAGACAGAGCACTGCGACGTATTTACTACTATTGGCGAGCTTCTTTGTTGCCTGTGTAATTTCACAGGAACCGGGGACCCAGAAAACGGATATCTGCTCATCAGCGGCACCATGACGCTGGAGACAGTCTATCGCACCGGCAAGCAGTTTTGAGGTTATGAATTCGTTAAACCTGCTGACTACAATAGCGTAAGTGCCCTTGCCGGCTGTTACCCGGCCTTTTATTTCTTTAATCATAGCTTCACTTCTCCAATTTATATCTGTGCTCCGTGACTCAATTCACGTATAGTTACGACCCGCCTGGGAACCCAGCAAAGCAGTAACCCTGGCAGTAATACATTATAAGACTCTTGGTGGCTGGTTTCCAGAAAAACAGCCCAGCAACAGAAGAACTGCGGCGAATACTGTTTTGGTGTCAGGAGCTAACCTTCGCAATTATAAGGGCTTATACGCCAAATTCCCAGCAAAATTTTAGTGTCGGTAAAAAGGACTTAAGCCGACAAAAAACCGCTAACCTGAGCGTGTTTTGTGGGCGATAACCACGCTGGGGAATGCCTTAACCGGGACCCCGCAAAGCGGGAACCCTGTCGTGGGGTAAACAGAGTAAGGTGTGATTATGTCTTTTGAAAGTATGGAATTTGGCTCCTATGACAAAGCCGAGCGGAAGGCACGGAGGGCTTTTGAGCTTTACGAAGACGGCAAAATGCCCCAGGCCCTCGATGAGCTGGAGACGGCCCTTGAGATAAATCCTTCCAACAGCTCGTGGCATTTCAACAAGGCCCTGACGCTGGATGCCATAAATCGGTTTGAGGATGCGATAGCCGAATATGAAGTTGCCCTGCAGCTAAATCCAAATGATTTAGAGATGTTAAATTCACTGGCGGTCGATTATACCCGCACATGCCAATATGACCTGGCTATTGATACTTTTGAGCGTATCCAGGACCTTGACGCGGGTTTTGAGCCCTGCTACTGCAATCGGATAATAACCTATACCGAAATGGGGCTGCACGATTTGGCTGAGCAGATGTTTTATCTTGCTCAGCAGATAAAACCGTACTGTGGTTTGTGCTACTATAATATCGGGAACAGTCTTTTTGCCCGGGGCCAGTATAAAAAAGCTATTCGGTGCTGGCTGCGAACGGCCGAGCTTGAGCCGAGTCATCCACAAATCAACTACCGAATCGCCCAGGCTTATTGGTCGGATGGCCAGACTGCGCTCAGCCGGGAGTATTTCCTGGCGGAGCTTCGCATCAATCCGGGCGATATTGATGTCATTTTCGATTTCGGAATGTTTCTGCTCGAAACCGACGATATCGAATCGGCAAAGGAAAAGTTTAACAGGATACTTGAGCTTGAGCCGGATTTTGCAACCGCCTTGTTTTATCTTGGAGAGATTGCTTTTAACAACGGCGATTATGACCGGTCGGTAGAACTATTCAATCAGGCACTTCAAAAGGACAATACACTTGCAGGGCCTTGCTACAGGCTGGCCCAGTATGCGCTAATGAGAGAGCAAAATACTAAAGCAAGAGCTTATCTGGCTTCGGAGCTGGAAACTTGTCCAGAGGATGTAGAAATCCTCGTTTCTATGGGGTCGATGTTTTTGAGAATTGGCCAGTTCGATAATGCAACGCACTGTCTGCTGCGGGCTGTTGATGTCGATTGTGCTAATGCGGACGCCTATTACTATCTTGGAGCTGTAAGGGCTATAAAAGGGGCGTTTGGGGATGCTGCGGAATTTTTTGCCCACGCGCTTGATATCAACAGTGAGCACATTCTCGCGTTGAGAGATTCGGCTTTTGTTTACTTGGCAATGGGCAGATTGGCCGACGCCGCGAAAAACGCTGAGAAGGCATCTTCATTAGCAGGTGACGACGCAGAGCTAAAAGCACTTAGCCGACGAATTCATCTGGCCCAGGTACGGCAGCGAATATCGGATTTTCTTTCTCGATTTAGAGTTCGACCTATTTTCAAAAAAGTTCCTCACTAATTTTTTCAAAAGGTCATATTTTAACCATCCTTCATCAAAGCCGCTTCAAGCTTTGAAGAGCCTGATTTTATCGAAGGTTTCGTCAAGTAAAACAGAGTCAAGAAGTTAAGACGGGTCCTGCAGTTTTGTCGGAACTCTGTTGGGTGGGAGTTTTTCGGGAAACAATTTGCAAAATCTTGTCGTATAAGTTAGCCTATTGCATTCGGCCGAGTGGCGGAATGGCAGACGCTGGGGACTTAAAATCCCCTGCCCGTAAGGGGCGTGTGGGTTCGAATCCCACCTCGGCTATTACAGAAGACAGAAAACAGAGGGTTGTTATAAATATACGTGAGGGATATGCGAAAAGAAAATATGAGCAGGTATTCATTAGACATCTAAATGATTCTTTAGGGTCGTCAGAAGAGACAAGGGGATGGTTGGACTTCGCAAAAGATTGTATGTATATAATGAAGGATAAGCATAAGAAGTTGGATGATGGATATGACGAAGTCAATGCTATGCTTTATCGTTTAGTGAAAAAATGGAAGAATTATTCTGACATCCGACTTCTGTCATCTGAATTCTGTCTTCTGACTTCTGTTTTCTGACATCTGACTTTGGAGATAAATAATGGTGAACAAGAACCGTAAACTTGTAGATGTAGAAAAACCCAACCTGTATCGCCAGGCGTTTCCATATAAGGAATTTCCCAGGATAATCTTCGATGGCGAAAAAGTTGAGTATGATATACCGGATAAGATATGGATAACCGATACGACCTTTCGTGATGGTCAGCAGTCCCGGCCACCCTATAAGCCTGAGCAAATCCTCGAGATTTACGATTTATTGCACGAGATAGATGGTGGGGCCGGGCTGATTCGCCAATGTGAGTTCTTTTTGTATTCAAAGCGCGATAGAAAAGCAGTAGAGCTGTGCAAAGAGCGAGGTTATAAGTTTCCTGAGATAACAGGCTGGATAAGGGCGGTAGCAGCCGACTTTAAGTTAGTTTCACAAATGGGACTTGGCGAGACGGGCATTCTTACCTCGGCAAGCGACTATCATATATTCCTGAAGCTGCGAAAGACGCGGGCCCAGGCGATGGACTCATATCTTGATATTGTCAAAGCGGCCTTAGACAGCGGTGTTACTCCACGTTGCCACTTTGAGGACGTAACGCGAGCAGATTATAAAGGTTTTGTTCTGCCTTTTGCAGATGCATTGATGAAGCTTTCCAAGGAATATGACAAACCGGTCAAGATACGTCTTTGTGATACGCTTGGTTTTGGTCTGCCGTGGGCGGGGAGTTCTCTGCCGCGGAGCGTTCCGAAGCTCGTTCACGGACTTCGGCAAATCGGGGTTCCGTCCGAATGGCTCGAATGGCACGGTCATAACGATTTGCATAAGGTTCAGGTAAACGCTGTGACGGCGTGGCTGTATGGCTGCAGCGCCGCCAATGCTGCCATATTCGGCTGCGGTGAGCGAACGGGCAATCCGCCCCTCGAAGCATTGGTTGTTGAGCACGCCCAGCTCAAAGGAATGACAGAGGGTGTTAATTATGCGGCGATAACTGAATTAGCTCAGTACGCCGGAAAAGAATTAGGCCTTGAGATTCCGCGGAACTATCCGTTAGTTGGAAAGGATTTCAATATTACGCGGGCGGGTATTCACGCAGACGGTTTGTTAAAAGATGAGGAAATATACAATTGTTTCGATACCCGAAAGTTGCTTAACCGCCCTGTGGGTGTGGCGATTACCGATAAGGCCGGTGCGGCGGGTATCAAACACTGGGTAGAGGCCAAGTACGAGATTCAAATCCCCAAACATGACCCTCGAATAACCAAAATCAAAGACAAAATCGATGCCGAATATGCCGCTGACAGGGTATCGATGATATCAGACGAGGAAATGTTTGAGTGGATGCGGGAAGCTTTTGGCGGTGATTTGCCGCCATTGAGAGAATAACTAAATGAGTATGAGAGGATGGGTGGATGAGCAGACTAATTTTGCGCATTTACGCTGATTATGCCGGATAAAAAAATCAAGGCAGTACTGTTCGACCTCGGTGAGACCCTGCTGGACTTTGGTAAGATTAAGACTGGCCGGCTTTTTCGACAAGGGGCGAGGTTGTCGTACGATTTTCTCAAAAGTTGCGGCCAGCCGGTCGGCAATTTCCAATATTACTGCTGGCGAAACCTTATAGCGCTGCGCATACGGCATCTGCTTTCCAATATAATGAGAAAGGATTTTAATTCTCTGGCGTTGATAAGGGGCAAAGGTACAAAAAAAGGTATCCATCTCGATAAGCAGCAATGGCAGCATTTCGCTTGGCTTTGGTATGAGCCTCTAAGCAGCGTGGCCAAGGCCGAGCCGAAAATAAAAGAGACTTTAGCCGCACTTAAAAATTCAGGACTTAAGCTCGGCATAGTTTCCAATACTTTTGTGAATCGCTCTTCTTTAGAGAAACACCTCGAGCAGGAAGGCATATTGGATTTCTTTACGGTCAGGGTTTATTCGTACGAATTTAATTTTCGCAAGCCCGATGTCCGAATTTTTAAGATTGCCGCCGAGAGGATTGGCGAGGCGGTGGAGAACATATTGTACGTAGGCGACCGGATTGATAAGGACATAAGACCTGCGATTAGCAGCGGTATGAAGACTGTACTGAAAACTGCTTACACCAATGCCGGAAAGAAAATCCCCAAAGGGACCTGGAAAATAAACCAGCTTTCCGAACTCCCCGCCCTGATAACAAAAATCAACACGCAAATAGCGCAGCGTATTTAGCCATGGATTCCACCCACGGTTTATCATTCCCGCCCAAGCGGCCTGTTGAAAAAGTCGAGATTGCTTCGTCATTACATTCCTCGCAATAACGCAAAGTGCGTTTTCAGGTCATTGCGAGCGATTCGAAGAATCGCGCGGCAATCTCAAAACGTTCCTTTTGAACTTTTTCAACAAGTCCGCAAGCAGGAATCTATGAAAAAGTCCGAACAAATAAAGCCCGGCCTCAAGGATAAGACGATTGTCTTCTTACTCATCTTTATCTGGAAGGTTGTTCGGATCAAAAATCCATTCCGGAAACACCGGATTGGTCTCAAGATAAACCGTCTTTGTTATGCTGGTTTCTTTAATTTTTTTTGGATACCAGTGACCTGTCTGGAATTGTGCAAATTCCGTCACCTCGACAGTAGAGGAGGATTGCTTTGGAATTGTTGCAGGATCAACACCTTCAAGCCAGCTATAATCCTTCTGCCACGGAGCAGGATATACCCTCTCGATTTCAAGCCTTTGGCAGATATAATCGCGCTGAGGATTAAGATAATACCGCTTTCTCCGAGGCAACATAATCCATTCTCTTCGCCACCCTTTTAAAAGCTCTTCAATGCAAATTAAATCGTTCTGCCTTGCATAGTCATCCTGTAACACATCGGCATAACCCCTAATTTCAGGCCAACCCATATTCGCAATGGGACACATGCTCCAAAATTCATTTGCCGTCAATTTTCTTCCTTCGATTATCTGCTTTGTTGTTTTCCATACCCCGTCATCTTCGCGACAAGAATTGTAATAGTAATTCCCGTCATAGATGGAGATTGATATCGGTCCGCGAGCTTTGCATTCCTGTGACCATTTTAATATCGAGTCGAAAGTATTTCCTATTTCCGCTGCTTGCTCCCGCCATTGGACACCGACAGGTCCGGGTTGAAACATGTGATGTCGTTCTTCCCTAAAACGTACGCCATCAGTGTACCAAACTTCCACGTCACTTATTGGTGAACCCAAAATGGAAAGCTCACGGGTCACAATTGCAATATATCTATCCGGTGCCTTTCGCCGATGAGATCGATAGGCTTTTTCGATGTCCCAACACGATGGCAATGGAAGACTGTTCACTGTTGGTATATCTCTCGGTAATCCAATCGCATAGATATCACCCGGGCCGTGCTCAGGATAATCAAATGTTCCTTTTTCCACAAGCTGCGGCTTGCCGGTTTTTGTATTTATATATCTCCTTTCCTCAGCGATAGGTAAAGATGTTGACCTATCTACAAATATCCTGCCGCAAATAGATGCCATACCGGGTTTAACTGCTGAAACTATCTCATATATCTCAACTTCTTGCCCATCGTATTGTCCTCTCTTTCGTGTAACTTCACCCCCGAATGGTATCATTCGCTGAATGTTCCTTTCTAACCAGCTCCAGGGCGTATTTGCCTCTAACGGCAATTTTTTACTGGGCAAAGCTGTAACGACAATCCTTTTTGAAACGGGATTATAGGTATGAACTTCCTGATTGGTGTAATCGGAATATGTAATGAGACCGCTGTAATATCTCTGTATTACAATTTGTGACTTGAATGAATACCATATTTCAGTATCCGTTCGGTCCTCTTCGGATTTCTTATTTCCCGTCTCATCCAGCATATATCCGGTATAACTGATATACATCCAGGGCACATTTCTAACTGCCTCTTTAACTTTCGCGTATGCTGCGGTTGTTCCATTGAGAGAGCCATTAAATGGATGTATGGCAATGAGTACAACAATAATTATCACCGCCGCGGCAGCTAATTTGGTTATTCGACTTTTCATAATTATTCTCCAAATATTATACTGTTGTGCAGGATATGAAATTTGCCCACCCGCTGCTTGTGATTTGTAAATTTGGATTTCTTCCTTGTGCGTCTGTTTCCATTTATCAAAATCAAACTGGGGTTTATCCCGACCAACAGTCTTGGAGATAAGTTCGTCTAACTTTTTATTACTTTCATCAGCTTTCATAATTGGTTCTCCACGAAACCGTTACGCCTCAAATATTTTGCCATTTTTCTTTTTGCCCTTGTTAGTCTACCGTTGATCGCCGCCTGCGATATTCCCAATACCGAGGCAATTTGTTCATAAGACAAGCCGTTGTAGTAGCGCAAGACCACCAACTCTTTTGCAGAGATGGGCAACTGCTCAATGGCTCGGCGAATCACCGGGGCGCTTTCGTCGGTGTTGTTCCAGGCTGCTTGTGAGAAGTCTTTGGTACTGATTTTCCTGACTTTGGTTGCAACCATATCCTTTGCAACGTTCCTGCAAATCGCGGCCAGCCACGGGGCAAATCTTCTCTTGTCTTTTAACCTTCTCAGATTGACAAGCGCCCGGGCGAAACTCTCCTGGGCAGCATCCTCAGCAAGCTGATGGTCGCCCAGAACTGAGTATCCAATTGCCACCATAGCAGCGTAATACCGCCGGCACAATTTACCGAAGCTCTCGATGTCGCCGCCGACAGCAGCTTCAACTAATTTTGTCTCTGTCTTGTCCGGCACGTTCTGAAGGTTAACCTCCAAATCTCATATTGCTGAATCAGCATTCATTATATTGTCTGATTTTACGCCTAAAGTAAGCGCTAAAAAATGTGTTTTATTATTATTTTAGACGCTTCGTCGGCAAAGTCGCCGTGCCAATTAGCCGATTTTTGTATAAATAGCTCTGTTTATTGTTTATAATTCCAGGGAAGTAAAGGTTGAGAAGGAATTTTGAAAATGAGTATGACTGGTACGGCTTATCAGAAGTGTATTAATCCGGTTTGCGGGGCCGAGTTCGATTGCGCCCAGGCGATGTTTAAGTGCCCCCAATGCGGTGAGCTGCTGGATATACGTTATAACTGGGACAAGATTGAGGTTCCCGGTAAATTAAGCGAATTTGCCAGGCGCTGGGCGAACAGAAACAAACCTTTGGATTTTTCCGGCGTCTGGCGGTTCCGCGAATTATTGAGCTTCTGCGAAGATAAATATAAGGTAACCATCGGCGAAGGCCAGACTATTCTGCAGCAAAACGATGCTGTGGCTGAATATGTCGATGTGAAACAGGGGCATTTGTTTCTGCAATATGAAGGGCTGAATCCTTCGGGCTCGTTCAAAGATAACGGGATGGCGGCGGCGTTCAGTCATGCAAAAATGGTCGGGGCAACCTCCAGCGCATGCGCATCGACCGGCAATACCTCTGCATCAGTGGCCTTATACGCACATAGCTGCGGCGTGAAATGCACGGTGTTCATCGGCTCAGGCCGAATCGCTTTCGGCAAACTCAGCCAGGCGATGGATTACGGTGCGCAAACTATTCAAATACGCGGTGACTTCGATGACTGTATGCGCCAGGTTCAGGATGTCTGCACAAAGCTGGGACTGTACCTGCTCAATTCGCTAAACCCATTCCGGCTCGAAGGGCAAAAGGCCATAATGTATCGCATCATCGAAGGCTTAGGCTGGACTACGCCGGACTGGATTGTGGTGCCCGGCGGAAACTTAGGTAATTCCAGTGCCTTCGGCAAGGCCTTTTGGGAATTGAAGCAGCTTGGCTTGATTAAGCAAATACCGCGAATGGCGATTATTAACGCCACCGGCGCGGACACATTGACCGACTTAGTCAATAACAAGAAGCTGACCTGGAATGATGGTAAGGTTGACCAGAAAATTATTGATGAATATTACGCCGGCCTAACGGCCCGCAACTTTTCGCCGCATACCTGCGCTTCGGCAATAGAGATATCCCGGCCGGTCAATTTGAAAAAATGTCTTCGGTCGATTGATATATGTGATGGCGTCGTGCGTGCGGTCCCGGACCAGGAGATTATCGATGCCAAGGCGATTGTCGGCAAGTACGGATTGGGATGTGAGCCGGCCTCTGCGGCAACAATAGCCGGCTTAAGACATCTCAGGG
>Ga0315551_10000032_pt1 | contig 103916 bp, 117 predicted proteins | sample SalMarSW160290MG_FD_203678 | JGI IMG/M metagenome (GOLD analysis project Ga0315551, IMG submission 203678) | Salt marsh sediment microbial communities from the Plum Island Ecosystem LTER, Massachusetts, United States - Salt Marsh Sediment SW1602-90 ...
TGTCAATCCCTCTTTTTCCACTATCTTCCTCCTCCTGTCACTTTCTTCCGGGCAATCTCATCGATCAAGTCAAAAATTGTTCTTCTGGTGGTGTCCGCAGGGAAAAGTTCTTTTCCACGAATCCTTGTCGCCTTTATGCGTGGGCTAAGTGCAGCAACAGGCAAGGCTGTTCCTGTTAAGCTTTCCCCAATCGCTGTTCCATAGGCAAACGGCTGTCCGGAAATGAAAGATTGGATAATATCGGCCGCCCTTGGGGCGAGGAGAAGGATGACAAGGCTGACTAAAAAGAGAATAAAGAATGCCGCGATTTCTTCTTTCGCCTCTGCTGCTGAAGCGATGGTTTGCATAGCTTGGATTGCGCCGGTGGGATCTGGAATTGCGGGATTAAAGTATTCTTTTACCGGAGTTTCCATTCCTGGAATATCGAAAAGAGCTGTTAAGGTGAAATAGCCAGAGAGAAAGACCATCACTAAAACAGTCGGCAAGACCGCTAAGTTTGCTAGAATGCTTCTAAACCAAGCAGAAATAGCATTACTCCCAGGCAGGGCGCCGACAAGAAAAATAAAGGGAGAAAAAATTAGGCTCAAAACAACCATGACGTAGGCTTTTAGAAGGGTCCACAAGACGCGGAGAAGAGCAATGAGGAAAACGATAACTATCAGTAGGATAATTAATAAGGCGCCTATCCCGACGAAAGGAGCTGCTGCTCCCCCCGAAACAACAGCCGAGATTCCAGTACTAATTGCTCCGAGCATAACAAGAAGTAAGAGAGAAACAATAATAGGGGGAACGCCAACTACCAGAATGACCCCCAAGGTTCCTCCCACATCGGTAATATTCCCTGAAGGAAGCCAACCCCTGATTAGCTCTGGAATATTGGTGCCGGGGAGGTTTTTGAAAGTAGCGATGATAAGATTGTTGATAACAAACATAATATCAACCATAAAACCAACGATAGCATAAGAGAAGGTAATTAAAAGAAGGGCAATAATTAATTTTGGTAGAGCTGATTCAATGGTCACTACTGCTTGGGGCGAGATTTTAATTCTAAACATGATGGCAAAACCAATAAAGATAAAGATGATAACGAAGAAAGAGAAAGAAATATCCCGAAAAGCTCTCCAAATAGACATGTAAGGACGCATCTTTTCAAAGCCTACTCCTGTTCCTTGAGCGTAGGTTGGGGAGACAAGATTTAACCGTTGGCCTATATCAGCTAGATAGTCAATTCCAGAAGCTGGGGGGGTAGTATAAATTCCGGCAATTAGACTTCCGACAAACCCGAACAAACCAAAGCCAACTCCTTCTTGCCGAGTGCAGGAAAAGCAAGGGGTAATAAAAGCAATTACCGAACTTACAGCGGCTTTGAAAGTTTCAAAGACAAAGCTCTGAAGATTCATTTCGTCCGTGTTGTAAACAGCGTTTTCCCATTGCGAGTGATAGCTCGGATAACCTGGTGTAGAATAAGCAAGAAGGGGTTTGGCGAAAACACCTGAAAATAAAAGACATAATATTAAAAACAAAGCGATTTTCCTGCCTGCGCAGGCAGGGCGCTTAGTGAAGAATTTTTTAAAGAATTTGGGCAGCATAATTTAGGGTTTAGCCACTAGCGCTTAGCGTCTAGTTAACTTTGATTAATAAAACAGTAGCATTAAATAATCTAAAATTCAAGACTTTCTTGAGCCAATTTCCTTACTGTTCTACGTAGGGCATGAGGGCTTTGGTCGTTACCCATTCTTTGGCTTTTTGGACTCCACCTAAATGATTAAAATAAAATTCGCCTGTTTCAGGGGAAATTTGACCTTGCCCCAAGCAGGCATAAATATTAAGTAGGGGGACATAGACGTACTCCCTACAGTAGGAGTATGAAATTTCACTGCTGGCATCTAAGTCTTCAAACGGAGGAATTTGGGCGGGTCGGAAGATGTTAAAAATCCCAAAAGTTTCATTGTTGGTAGATAAATTCCAGATTTCGTTGAGGTAGGGGTGAATTAAGTTAATGCCGAATCTCCGATTTACCTCTTGGGTGATTTTATCATTACAATGGTCTTTACAAACCTCAATCCCGAGTTGGTTAGTGTGACAATCGTATAAATCAATTCCGCAAGGTAAATATTGTTTATTAATAAAAGCATCTTTGGCTCCTAATTCAATCCCTATTGGCTCGCAGCAGAGATTGTCGTTAGGATTAGTGTCTTTAATGGCATCTTCATAACAATCAGCGACCGCCAATGGCCCCCAAATATCACAAACATCAGGTTCTCCTGGTTCCTGCTCACCAAGACAACAACAACTACCATTCTCATCTAATTCACAACAGCAACCCGCTGATTCGCTATAATGGTGTTCTTTGCTGACCACATTTGCATTAAAACAGGCAGTATCTCCTGGATTAGAGGGGCAGCCAAATGAGTAGCCTACTAAGCCTGGTCCTTGAGCTGCATTGACTAATGTTGGACTACCATTGACTGAGCCGTCAATATGGCCATGACCCTCAAAATCAACCACCATTTGTCCTGTGCCACCATGGCAGCAAAGAGACCTAATACTGATACTTAAACAGGCGTTTCCATCTGGAGTGCAGTAATCCCATCCATCTTGGGCTTGGGCTAAGAGGGTTTTTTCTCCCAATACTCTCTCGGTTTCCACGCTTGTAGTAGTCTTTGACGAATATAATTCGACTCCTGCCTCCTGGCTTAGGACATTTTCTTTTATTGAAGCAAGGAGAGATTCTTCTTGTTGTTGGACAAACTTTGGTGCTCCGGCTGTTCCTTGAGGTAATAGTAGCTCGTTTAGTTCCAAGGTTTCTTCAAAAAGCCGGGCCACATGAGGCACCCTTTCGATTTGGGAAGGAATGCTTTTAGGAGAATCTTTTGATTTCCAGCCAAGAAGGGGATTAATATAGCCTGGTGTATCATTTCGGGAAAACATCGGTACCGCTGACCAGAGACTAAACCATTTTCCTCCCTCTGATGCTTTCCATGCTCGCCATTTTTCGAGATAATTTTCCTCGTTTGGGTTTGGTGGAAAATTACCATTAAGTTGGGAAAGAGTGGCACTTTCATTTGTAGTGTGCCCCCATGTGGATATTTTTAAGAAAGAAGGAAGGAAACCATTAAAATAATTAATTGCTGTTTCTACAGCGGAAGGAGTTAGTCCTAATGGGTCTTCAGCGAAGACACAATAATGGCTTTTTGAGGCAACGAGATTGGCCGCCTCACTAACAATTGGAATGCCTAAATTTTTAAGTATAGCAGCGAAGGCATCAGCTAAAAATGGCAAATCCCAGCATAACCGCCCTGAATAGCTTACTTTATAATCATGAACTCCGCCGGGAACAAGCTGGCTTGTTTGCTCTTTAGCTCTTTTAACCATTTCTTTTTTCAGCTCATCCTGATAACCCATGGGTGTTAATTTTCGATGAACCCCTGCGTGATTGACCCAATCAAGCCAGTATTGAGAGTAGTCTTGGTAATATTCATTAGTGCCTTCAAAATAATCAGCCAAATACTTTTGTTCGTTCTCGCCTTCCTTTTTGCCGACAAAGGGAATAGTCGTACTTGAAGGGTCGATAATCACCGTTCCGCCCCAATCTTCGATGATACAATGAGGCTCCTCAGGGTCGCCTTCCCATCTCTCGTAGGAAACAGTGTCATAGACAGTGAAGCTGGTGGCGCAGGCGGGGCAGAAATATGAAGTCATGTTACAAGGGTCACAGGCATCTGGTCGGGAATCCCGAGCTCCAGAGGATTCGGGGGTGCACTGAAGAGAAGGAATAGAAATGAAAGGACTACCAGGAACGTTGAAATTATATTCTAAATACTCTCTCACCCTCCAAACACAGTTGCCTTGATCATCACATTCTCGGTAGATGAGATAGATAACACCGGTGTCATCGTTCATCAAAAGAAAAGTGATTTGGTCTAAACCGGGAAACATATCGGGGTTAGCGAGGATAGCTGCCTCCAAGGCTTGGGCAAATAAAAGGGTATCTCTTAATCTTTCTTCAAAATTAGCATAAGCGCCGGGAGCTAAGCCAGCCTCAGAAATAATAAAGAATTTATTATCGAGATTAACACCTAAGCTTCTTAAAAAATTGAGTTCTCCTTGCCAAACATTAAGAAATTCATTAACACTATTAGGTCCATATTGGCTGGGTGCGTAAACATTAGAAACAATGAAGTCTAGTTGGTTAAGACAACCAGGGCAAGCAACATTGAATTGAGTCCAGTAATCTCGATAATTCATGTCCGTATAATTGAGTAAATCAAGAGGCGTGTTACCAATTGGAATTTTGATTAGGCCTTGGTTGCGAGCGTTGATTAAAGCCCGAACCACTTGAGCGTCTCGAGCCGGGTCAAGAGTACCGGCCTCCTTATAGCGATTCCATTCATTCCAGGCCTGGAGTTGGCCAATTTCTAGAAGGCTAAAAGTATCAATCCAATTATTCAATTCTTGCGTATTGTTAGGATCAACGAATCCCCAGGGACGCCAAGTTGGATTGAAATTTAACTCTTTTAAATTATTCTGAACGTCTTTCAAAATATCGGGGTTTTGAACCATCGCTGGGGTAATGATGACCGTAATTGGAACAGGACCATCGCAATTAGCGTGTTGGGCAAGCCACTCAAGATTTTCCCGATCAAAGTTAGCGGCGATGTTGGTGCCGAGGGGCGGACAGGGCGCTGCATAGACAGAAGAAGGGGATAATAAACCAATAAACCAATAAACCAATAAACCGATAAAGGCAGAAAATAAAATTTTTTTCATATTCCAATCTTAAAGACAGTCACCTGAATACCAGTGAAGTATTCGATGAAGCGGAGAATCAGCCAAATGCCAATCAGAAGAACTAAGCCAAGAATAGCGTAAGTAAGAGTATTCTTAGCTGATTCGGTTGCCTTCGGATCACCGCCAGAAGTAATGAATTTAAAACCACCAATTACCAGGAAGATAAAAAGGACAACCACAGCCAATTCAACCGCAACATTGAGGATTTTTTGGAAGATAATCTCAAAACCTTTAATGGTGGCGACGCCGCCTTCCTCATAGGGAGAGCCCCATTGGGCGAAAACAGGACTGGACAGGTACTTCATTTAATTAAAGTGTATTATGGGATGAAGAAGGAAGTCAAGGGTCGTTTACCTACGCAAAAAGCACTCCCGCTTTGGCCTGTCACTAACATCTTAAACAGGCTAATTTGAGCTGAGTGCTTTTTAGATTCCCTGTAGGCTTGGAATGGTTAATTCGAAAATATTTACTCCAAACAAGGCTTCAAGTAAAGTGGCGATTGCCCAGGCCGAAAAAACAATTACTAAGCCAATTAGGGCGGCCGTAATTCTTCCTCGAGCTGATTCCGTCGCCGCCTTATCACCCCCTGAAGTCATCCATTGAATTCCGCCGATAATCAATAAAAAGAAAAAGACTAGGGCAGCAACAATCATGACTAGTTTGACCGCGCCCGAGATCATTCCTTGGAGTGTCAAGGTGTAAAGACCAGAAAAGAACGTTCCTTCATCTGTTGGTTTGAGGTTAATTTCTTGGGCCAAAACCGGCATGACTGAACTTACTATCATCGCTGCACTCAGCCAAAGGCTGGATAATGCCTTCTTTCCACCAAAGGTGGATTTCATCTTATTCAACATTTTTATGTTCTTCACCTCCCTCTTGCCTCGCCGAAGCCTCGGCGAAGGCGGGTCTATTCTAAAAATAATCTTGAAATATCTATTTTAGTTAAATCAAAACCAAAAAATGTTTTGATTAATGTCAGTATAGCATAAACCATAAAGACAATCAGCAGACCAACCAGGGCCGCGGCAATTCTTCCTCGAGCTGATTCCGTCGCCGCTTTATCACCTCCCGAAGTCATCCACTGGATGCCGCCGATAATAAACATGAAGAAGAAAACCAGAATGGCAATCACAAAAACAAGAATAATCAGATTGTTAAGAAGAAGCTGGAGGAAAACCAAGCCTGGATTCTCTTGAGACAAGATTTTCGAAAGGGTCTCGCTTAAAACCGGGTTAGTAATTTGATTTTCCATTTATTTATTGCTTCCAAAGCTCGGTGACCCACTCCCAGGGACCAAGAATTTTCAAACCTGTTAAGCTACCGATTAAAGAGATGAAAAAGATAGCGCCGATGACAATAATAATCCCAATGACGGCATGAGTTATTCTTCCGGAAGCTTCTTGCATTTTGGTTTTGTCGCCGCTGGAAGCCATAATCTGGATGGCACCGACAAAAAATTGAAAGACAAACCAGATGGCAGCGATGATCGTCATAATGCCGACAATGGCTGAGAGAACTCTAAAAAAGAGATTAAAGGCTCCCTGGCCTGAGCCTGTAATAAGATTAGGCGTGTCTCCCAAAGGGCCAATTCCCTCAAGCCAATGGCCTAAAGGATATGCTTTTTGGGCGAGTAAAACTCCAGTGATACTTATCATGGACCGTAAATTTTTGGCATTAAGATGGCGGTGGCATCGCCAAACAAAAGCCAACCAAAAATTACCGCTAAAACAAAGGAACCAGCCACGAGTAATAATCCCATTAATGATTGCCAGATTTTGGAAGTCGCTTCACCAATTTTTTTAGAATCGCCGCCAGCGGACATATATTGATAACCGGCGATGATGATGTTAAGGAAAGCAAATAAACCGGCGAGGGTAATAATTAATTTTAAAAGGGCATTGGCAAAGTAAAGTAGTCCTGGAACTTGTTGCGAACCGCCACTAGAAATATTCAACCATTTTTGGATTGCTGGTGGAGGATTGATCTCGCCGATAATTTGTAGCATTTTTATAGGCCGGATTGGAAAATATCAATTCCGGTAATGACTTCAATAATTCTAATTATCCAATAGGAAAGAAAAATAATCAAGAAGCCACCGAGAGCCGCCCCTACCGCTTTCCCACCTTTAGCCGTCTGCTCAGGATTGCCACCGCTTGAGCCCATAATGACCCCAAAACCGCCAAAAAGAAGGAGAAGAAAAAAAACAATGCCTGCTAGAACATAGGCGTTAAAGAGAAGAACACTAACCAAACCGCCTAGATCAGGAAAAACGTCTTCAACTCCACCCGTGCCAAATTTAAATTGCTCGCCAATATTGATTTGGGCCAAGGCGGGATGAATCATGCTTTCAGTCTAGCAACCCTGGTTTCTAGTGTCAACTTTTACAAACGAGGGAAAAATGGTTAAACTTGCGACTTAATTATTACATGGGAGCGAAATTTCACCGAAGATGGTATAATTACTCCCAAAAGACATGAACTTTGAAAAAGTTCTTGCCAAGAAGAGGCAACTTGTTTGGAAAGAAATTCAAAAATATCTTCAATCTCCCCTGCTTCTTTCTGGCAATCTGAAAATTCCTTCCCGATATAGTTCGTTGGTAAAATTTCACTGGGATTTAACTGCCGCATATCCAGAGAGATTAGGCAAATATGTTAGACCGACTCTCTTGCTTTTGACCGCAGAGGCAATGGGTGTTCCTCAATCAAAGGCGATCAAAACCGCGGCGGCGATGCAGACTTCAGAAGATTGGATATTGGTTCATGATGATTTCGAAGACAATTCCTTGATGAGGAGAGGAAAACCGGCCCTTCATCGGATTCATGGTCCTGAATTAGCGGTTAATGCTGGTGATGCTCTCCATATGATTATGTGGAGGATGCTTCGGGACAACGAGAAGATTTTGGGGCCTAAAAAAACCTTTGAAATTATGGACGAATTTTACCAAATGCTTGCCCGAACCGCCCTGGGGCAAACGGTCGAAATAAAATGGATTCAAGAGAACAGACAAAATTTAACTGATAAGGATTGTTTTTTTGTCTTTGATGGGAAAACGGTTTATTACACCATTGCTGGACCAATGAGATTAGGAGCGATTCTAGCTGGAGCGAGCAAGAAACAACTGGAGGGAATCTACGAATTTGCCCAGCCCCTAGGTCGTTGTTTCCAGATAAAAGATGATCTTTTGGATTTAACCTCTGATTTTCGTGGGTTGAAGAAGCAGATAGGGAATGATATTTATGAAGGAAAGAGGACGATTATGTTGATGCATCTTTTCCGAACCGCCGGACCAAAAGATAAAGCGAAACTAACAAAAATCATGAATAAAACAAGAGAAGAAAAAGTCCTCAAAGAGGTTAAGTTTGTTCTCAATCTGATGGGAAAATACGGTAGTCTAGAATATGGTCAAAAACTAGCCGAGAAGTTAGCCAACCAGGCTTCAACTATTTTTGAGAAAAAAATGATGTTTTTATCAAAATCTCCCGCTAGAGAAGAACTTAAAGCCGCAATTCAGTTTATTATTCAAAGAGATTTTTGAAAGGATAAAATGGTGAGGATAGAGGCCAAAAACAAAACAGCTCCCGAAGAAGTAGAATCAAGACATATAAAAGGAGTTGTTGCCGTTATTCTCAGTCAAGATGGAAAAATTTTGGTGGTCCAAGAAACAGAGGGTAAGCCTCAGCTGGATAAAAAAGCAGGTGATTGGAGTATGCCTGCGGAGACAATTGAGGAAGGGGAAACGGAGCTTGAAGCCCTTTTAAGACTAATTGAGGAGGAGATTGGAGAAAATGGGGATATTAACTGTGGTCCAGGAAATGATTGGATTGGTGATTATCAATTTGGGAAGAATAGTGATGTTTGGGGCCGAGCCTATCTTTTGCATTTTAACGGAACATCCGAGACGCCAAGGACTTTTATCGCCGAGGGAGGAGAGGTGATTAATCATTCTTGGATTAATCCCGCAGAGATCAGAGATATGCCACGGAGAAGGGGAATTTTGGAAATAATTGAAGATTTTATAGATGAGAAAAGAGGAGTAGTTCGGCAGGAATGTCTATCTGGTTTCAGACAAAACCCATAATTAAGAAAGAAAAATGATTTCTGGTTCAATAGAAGGTGCTGGTCGCCAAGAATCTCCTCAAACCATAGAGAGTTGGCTTGAGGAAATCGAATTTAATTGGCGGGATATTCCTGAATTTAAAGTTGACCCAAGAAGACTAGGACATCTGGCCATTATTTGTGATGGTAATCGGCGGGCAGCTAGAGAAAAAGGCTTGGATTCTTATTTTGGTCATCGGGCCGGGGTAGAGGTAATCAAGGGAATTCTTCAGGCTGGGAGAAAATGGGGGATTCATACTTTAACTTTTTGGGTTTGGTCGACTGAGAATTGGGAAAGGGAAGATGAGCAAGTTAAGTTTGTCATGAGCCTAGCTGCCCAATATTTAGGAGACGAAGGGATTATCGAAGAGTTGAACGAAAATCAGGTCAGGTTTACCCATTTTGGTCGTAAAGATAGGCTTCACCCCGAAATTCGAAAGGCAATAACCGATTTAGAAGAGCGGACGGCAAGCTTTGATCGTTTTCAACTCAATATGGCCATGGATTATGGTGGTTTAGATGAGGTTGCCAGGGCGTTTGGGAGGATATTTGCCGATTTTAGAAGGGGGACGTTTGATCCGGAAAATTTTCAGCATAACCCTCAAGCAATTCTGGGGTTTTTAGATTCTGCGAATCAAGCTCTTCCTGACCTTGTTGTTCGGACTGGAACTAAAGAGGGAGAAATCCCTCATACCAGTGGTTTTATGCCTCTCCAAACTACCTATTCTAGTTGGGTGTTTTCGCCCGATTTGTTTCCTAATCTTAGCCCCCAAGTTCTTTTGGAGCAAATTCAGAATTTTCTTGGGTATGAGAGGAGAATGGGAAAGTAGATAGGAGGTTTTTAATGAAAAAGCAATTGATTTTAGTCAAGCTTGGAGGAAGTTTAATAACCGATAAAGAAAAACCCTATACTTCCAAGCCTGGTGTTATTTCCCGGTTAGCAAAAGAAATAAAAAAATCCCAGTCTCTTGGGTATAGAATTCTTATCTCTCATGGAAGTGGATCCTTTGGTCATACCCTTGCCAGCAGGTATAAAACAGCCGATGGCATTAAGAAAAGAAAAGATGTCCTCGGTCTTTGTTTAGTTCAACAAGATGCGATGATGATTAATCGGATAGTAAATGGTATTTTTCTGAAGAATAAGATTAATTGTTTAACATTTGTTCCCTCTTCCTTTACCTACGCCCAAAACAAAAAATTAGAGAGAATCCTTATTGATCCAATCATCACCGCTTTAAAATATGATATTATTCCAATTGTTTTTGGAGACATTATTTTAGACGCAGAACTTGGTTGTTGTATTTTCTCTGGAGAAAAGACTCTCAAAAATTTATCTTCGGCATTGATAAAGCGAGGTTTTAAAATAGAGAAAGTTATTTACTGCGGGTTAACCGATGGCGTTTACGATTCAAAGGGGAAGACGGTTAAAGTTTTAACCCCGAAAAAGCTTAAAAAATTGAAACAGGACATTGGTGCTTCTGATGGTATTGATGTCACTGGTGGAATGATTCATAAAGTTGACGAAGCCATTAAAATGGCAGAAAAGGGAATGGAGACCTTAATTATCAATGGCAGAATTGCTGGTAATTTAGAAAAGGCAATTTTGGGTAAAAATGTGGGAGGAACCCGAATAAAATAAAATGGTTGAGCAACAATTAATTCTAGTTGATAAAAAGGATAATTTTTTAGGTAAATACGCGCCTAAAATGAAATGTCATACCGGTGCCGGACTTCGTCATCGAGCCTTTACGATGATGATATTGAATAAAAAGGGTGAAGTCTTACTTCAGAAACGAAAACATAAACTTTGGGATAATTATTGGGATTTAACTAATAGTCACCTTCTTCATCGCGAAAACGGCACCGACGAAACTTATGAAGAAGCGGCTCAACGTTGTCTAAAAAGAGAATGGGGGATTAATATTCCAGTCAAGAATTTATTTGCTTTTAATTATTTCGCCCAATACGAAAACAATCTTTGCGAAAACGAGTATTGTCTTTTTATGGTTGGCCAGTATAATGAGCAACCTAAGCCTAATCCCGAAGTTGCTTATGATTATCAATGGATGTCTTTTGAAAAACTTCTTGAAGACATCAAACTTCATCCCCAAGAATACACGCCTTGGTTAATCAAAGCTCTTGAAGAATTAGAGAAACACAAAGAAATAGACTTTAAATATTTGAAATAGTAAAATGACAGTTTGAAATGGCAGTGATTAAACTCGACAAGAAAAAAACTCCCAAGCATATTGGCATCATCATGGACGGTAATCGGCGTTGGGCAGCCAAAAGGGGTTTGACGGCGATGAAGGGCCATGAGGCCGGAGTGAAAGCTTTGGTGAAGATTGTGGAACATTGTCTTGAGCTTGGGGTCGAAACCTTAACTATTTATGCTCTTTCCACCGAAAATTGGCGCAAACGGGCCAGGAAAGAAGTTGAAGGCCTTTTCAATCTCTTGCTTCAAGCCGTAGAAGAGAAAAAGGAAGAGTACAAAGAAAAAGGAGTCAGGGTGGCGGTCATTGGCGATTTTCAGGCTTTTCCAAGAAAAGTAGTTAAAGCGATTAAGGAAATGCTAGCCGTGGTTAAAACCCATGAACGCTTAAAAGTTAATGTCGCTTTGAATTATGGTGGCCGGGATGAAATCTTGAGAGCGGTTAAGAAAATTGTTGAACAGGAGATTCCCGCTGAAGAAGTTAATGAGGAAATGTTTGGCCATTTTCTTTACACCAATGGTGAGCCTGACCCGGACTTAATGATTCGGACTGGTGGCCAAGAAAGGCTTTCTAATTTCCTTCTCTGGCAGCTTTCCTACAGTGAGCTTTACTTTACCAATACTCTTTGGCCTGATTTTTCGCCCAGGAAACTTGACCAGGCGATTGCCGAATACCAAAAACGCCAAAGACGCTTCGGCGGAGGAAAGTTTTCCGCGTATGAGCGGAAAAAGTGATACGAGAAACGGAATACGTGAGACGTATTAAGATTGAGATTGGAATAGCTTCCAGAGTAGTTGACCACAACGATTTTTTAGTGACTCTAATTCTTTGAATTCATCATCTTTTAGGTAGTTCTGTGCGAAAGCAAATTCCAATAAATACCCTACTTCCGCTAAAGAACCTAAGGCTATTCGCAGAAAATACCCGAACTCCTTTTTATTGTTCCTAGCATATCCTTCGATTATATTTAAGGAGACAGAAAGGGCGGCTCTCCTCAATTGCGAGGTTAGACCATAAAGTTCGTGTTTTGGAAAAGCTAGAGTAGACTTATATGTAGCCTTGGCCAGTTTATCCGCTACTTGCCAAGCAATTAATTTCTTATAGCCGCTTTTTTCTGCGTTTTGCGTACTTCGTTTCTCGCATTTCGTTTTATTTATCACGTTGATTATTTTATTTAACGTATTGCGTCTTACGTATTACGTGTCACGGCCCTAAAATATTTTAGGTAGCCCGAAAATGACCTGAAGAATCTGGACGAGCCAGTAAGAAACAAAAATAATCAAGAAGCCGATTAAGGCATACATCACCTTATTTCTTCCTGATTCCACCCCTTTAGGATCACCTGCGGACATCATTAGCTGAAAACCACCGACAATCAGCATCAGCAATAAGGCTAGACCAGCCAGGACATAGATAAAGGGAATGAGGCCAGAAACCAGGGTTTCGATTTTAAGACCCTTCCAATCTTTGATGATCTCTCCTGCTGGTAGAGATTCTAAAAGCTTATCAAGGCTGACTGTTGAATCCATTATTCTCCAAAACCAGGAATTTGTAAAATATCTACGCCAATCAATTTTAACAGGAAAATCGAGAAAATAATAAACAAAAGACCAGTTAAGGCACTGGTGATTAGTTCGCTGCCTGATTTCATTTTTTCTGGGTCGCCAGAAGAGGTCATAATCTTAAGAGAGCCAAAAAGCATTAAGAGAAAAGCAATCCCGCCCGCCACGCCTAAAGCTAGATTTAAAAGTTGCTGGATAAAACCTTGGAGATTTCTTGGGTCAATATCCCCAATGGCAGTTTGGATCGGACCGCCTTCTTCGGTTAGCGGGGTTATATCTGGAGGTAAATCAGTAGGAGGATAACAAGCACAGACACCATCTTCAACTCGACAAACGAATCCCGGTAGACTGATTCCAAAAACACAACTCGTGCTGCAGTTCTGAACACATTCGGCGGTTTGGTTAGTCTCTCTACCGCTGATTTCGCAGCAAACTTGGGTTTCATATGGGCATGAGAGAGAATGTATTATATGGGCGCCGCCACATTTATATGTGCAGTGTGTGTTAGGATACTGCTCATCTCCACACTCGAGAAGTCCTCCAATGCAGGTCCCTGGATTGCAAGGATCTGTTCTGTCAGTGGATTGAAGAGGCTCACACTGACAAATATCCCCATTAGAACAATATGTACTTTCAGCCTTACACTCATACAAACCCACTCCAACCGAACGACGAACACAGTTACAGGTTTGAGCAAAAGCATTGTTGGTTTTGAAGAAAAGAAAGATAATAAAGATTAATGAAAATAGGAGAAAGACTTTCTTCATTAATTCCAGTCTAGCATAGAAAACTCTTGCTAAGCAAGATGTTTAAAATTCGAAGCACCGCGTCAAACGCGGTAGCCACGTTCGACGTGGCACCAAGCACCAAATTCCAAATCCCGATGTAAAAATCGAGGATCCTCGACCAAAGCGTCGGGACAAATCACAATGTTCTAAATCATAATGATCAAAACGTTTATAATTTGGAAAATTTGAATTTAGATATTATTTAGAATTTAGAAATTAGAGATTAGAAATTGCGAAGCAAGCTTATGATATAATTTTAAACAGAAATGAAAGCTTTCAAATTACTGCCTAGCCTCATTGCTATTTCCTTAATTCTTTTTTCAGTTTTCAGTTTTAAGTTTTCAGTTTCCCCGAGCTTTGCTCGGGATTGTAATGAAGGTGACCCCCAACTCCAAGACATTTGTCTTCAGCTCAATAAACTTGAAGCCGAGAAAGCCAGTCTCGAAAAAGCCACCGCCGGTGTTGAAAGCTCTTTGAAGAATCTTGAAGACAGGATTAATTTAATCCAAAAAGATATTAATGCCGCCAATAGTAAGTTAAAGCAATTAGAAGCTGAAATCCTTGAACGTGAGGTTGATCTTGAGGTCCAAAAGAAATTATTAGCCGCTAAAGTCAGAGATTACTATATCAGCAGTCATCAATTTTCACCTCTCTTGATTTTTCTCGCCTCAGCCAACGCGGCTGAATTAACCCGAGAGCTTTTCTACCGCCAGTCAGTCGCTGACCAGGATAAAAGAATCATTATTGAAATTGCCCAAGCCCTAGTTGACCTCAAGAGTGACCAAGAAGATTTGAAAAACAGAAAAGTCAGTTTAGACAGATTGCAAGCCGACTTGGATGCCCAAGCCGCACCCTTAAGAAAAGACCTCGAAGGCGCCAAGGCTTATGAACAGCAGCTTTCTTCCCAGATTGCCGAGTTATCCGCTCGCCAGCAGGCAATTTTGGCGGAAAAGACCGGTACTTTTAAAACCACTGTTGGTGATGTACCCTTGGCTGATGATCCGGCCAGTCGGCCTGATTTCAATCCCGGTTTTTCGCCGGCTTTTGCCGCTTTTTCTTTTGGGGCGCCGCATTTTAAAGGTATGAGTCAGTATGGCGCTTATGGCAGAGCTAAAAATGGCCAAAATGCCGAGACAATCTTAAGGGCTTATTATGGTGGTGGTATTGAGATTAAAAAAGACTATTCAACAACGATTAATATTAATGTTGAAGGTTATGGCTCAGTGGATATCGAGACCTACGCTAAGCGGATTTATGAAGTTCCTAACTCTTGGGGAGATAATGGTGGCATGGAAACCCTCAAGGCTCAAGCCGTCGCCGCTCGATCTTATGCTTTGGCCCGAACCAATAATGGGGCGGGGTCAATCTGTGCTACGGAAAGCTGCCAGGTTTATAAGCCAGTTAATAAAGGCGGCAACTGGGAGCGGGCCGTGGATGAAACCCGAGGTTGGGTTTTAATCGCTAATGGTCAGCCTTTTTCGGCTTGGTATGCTTCGACTTCTGGTGGTTACCAAGAATCATATAGTCATAATGGTTATAGTACACCTGGGTTTTGGGATACTCAGTGCGGTAGCCAAGATTGTTGGACAGGTGAGGCTTATGAAAAGATTGCCGGTAGTCCTTGGTTCTATAAGGGTTGGTATAAAAGTCGTTCAGGAGACACTTGTGGCCGAAGCCATCCATGGTTGACTGAGGAGGAGATGGCTGATGTTCTTAATGCCTGGGTAGTTTTGATCAAGCATGGCCAGTCAGATGAACGGGTGACGCCGAGCGGTTCTTGTTGGGGCGGCAACCCCTATTCTATTGGTGAGTTACGAGCCCGAGCCGCCGGTTTGAGTGTTGGTTATTCCCAGGTTAATAGTGCCTCAGTGACTTATGCTAATAACGGGGTAACTGCCAGTGTGGCCTTTCAAACAGATAAGGGTGGGGTGACTATTAATGGTTTAGATTTTAAAAAAGCCTTTAACTTAAGAGCGCCTGGCAGAATTGCCCTCAAGAGCGGTTTATTTAATCTTGAGAAAAAATAGCAGAAAAATTGTATAATTGGGGTGATGCCCGACTTATACGTTTCTAAACACGAAAAGCGCGAACAAGAATCTCATCAAGAGGCTAAAAAAAAACCGAAGAAAGAAGCCAAGAAAACAGAGATTGACTTAGAGGAAACTTCAAGCCCAGTGGTTTCTTTTGCCACAAAGCCAGCTGGAATTCGTTTTGAAACTCAAACTGATGAAGAGGAGATTATGCTTTTATTACGAAAGCATTGGATTACGAATTTTCCCTGGCTTGTTTTAGGTATCCTTTTAATTCTAGCTCCTTTAACTTTAAGATGGTTTCCTTTCTTGAGTTTCTTACCCACTAATTATCAATTAATGGCGGTCATTATTTGGTATTTACTAACAACGATTATTATTTTTGAGCGCTTTTTAACCTGGTACTTCAATGTCAACATTATTACCGATGAAAGAATTATTGACATTGATTTCACCAACCTGATTTACAAAGAAATTTCTGATGCGAAGATTGATAAAGTTCAGGATATCACCTATAGGATGGGTGGCGCCATTCGGACATTATTTCACTACGGTGATGTTTACATTCAAACTGCCGGCACCGAACCCAATTTTGAATTTTTAGCTATTCCTAAACCTGAACAAGTGGTTAAAATTCTTAATCAGCTGAGAGAAGAAGAAGAGAGAGAATTTCTAGAAGGTCGAGTTAAATGAATAATCCAGAGCTTGATCAAATCATTCAACTCCTTACCCGAATTGAATTTTGGGATATTGTCAAAACCCTGGTCTGTTTCGCCCTTTTACTTTATGTTTTGGTGGCTTTGGTGGTTTTAAAACAGGTTCAGATGATGGCTGATGTTCTTGATGGTCAGATGAATCCAGCTATTAAGGGGGTGGCTCTGTTCCATCTTTTAGGTGCGATTTTAGTTTTCTTAATTGCCTTAGCGGTTCTTTAACCAATTAAATGGAGAAATTTATTGTCAAAATTGCCAAACTAGTGGGTTCTCCTGACCAAAACTCCTGGTCACAAGTTCATAGTTTTATTCCTGAGGATGAAGAAAAAAGAAAGAAGAGGGGTATTCTTTTGGCGGTTTTCTCCCTTTCAGATGAAGAAGGAGCTGAGGCAGTGGCCACAGGAAGAGAATTGCTTTCTCGGTTTCATGAAGAATATTTCGGCGAAACGGAAACAAAAGTTTTTACCCGTTTAGAGACGGCCATCACTAAAATTGACGAAGAGTTTACCCGACCCGAACGGAATTTAGAGATTGTTGCTTGTGTGATTGTCGAGGACCTTGCCTATTTGGCGGTTAAGGGTAAAGGTAAGATTTTACTTAAAAGAAACAGCGCCTTTCAGACCTTAGTTGAGGGTGATGAAATCGAAATTAAAACTGCCAGCGGACAGATTAAAGAGGGTGATTTGATTCTTTTGGGGACGAGTTTTTTGTTTCAGATTTTCCCCGAAGGAAGATTGAGAGCCGCTTTGGCTAATGAAACGCCAGAAGAAGTGGTTGAAGCGATGGCACCCACGATTCTAGGCCAAAAAGAGATGGCTCGAACTTCTAGCTTGGTCGCCCTCATTGAAAAAGAAAAGAAAGAAGTCGAGTTCGAGCCAATCGAAGACAAGGCCGAAAAACCACCTCTTGCCTCCTTTAAAATTCAACCGCGAGCCCTTCTCAAGGGAATTAAAGAGCGATTGAGCCAAGTGCCCTTAAAGCTACCCAAAGGAGTCAGTCGAGTTTACCTTCGCCAAAAGGAAAGAGAGTTAAAACAAAAGAAGATGATTTTAACCGTGGCCGTGATTTTAATCATTCTTTTGGGAGTGAGTGTTGTTTTTGGCTCAAGGACCCGGGAGATGAGTCAGAAAAAACAAAAATTTGAAGAAATTTCTTCCCAAATAGAGACCGCGATTCAAGAAGGAGGAGCCCTAGGGGAATTGAATCCGGTAAAAGCTAAGGAAAGCCTCCTGCAAGCCCAAGGATTGGTTAACGAATTAGAAGAATTGGCGGTTGAGAAAGAAAGGCTAGCGGAAATCAAGAGCCGATTCGAACAAATCCTGGCAACCGTCGTTAAAGAACATGAATTGACCGAGGTGCCGGTTTATTACGACCTCAGTTTGGTTAGGGATCAAGGCCGAGGGGAAAAGATGGCTCTTTATCATGATCAAGGGGTGATTTTAGATCCTCAAGGGAAGCGGCTTTTTGGTTTTAATCTCAGTCGGAAATCAATTGATGTTTTGGCTGGCGGCGATGATTTAGAAGGAGCTTCTTTAGCCACGATTTATAGTGACCGGGCTTATATTTTGACTGACAAAGGCATTCTCGAGATTGAAACGGAGAGTAAGAAAACCAACTTGGTGATTGAGAAAGACGAAGAATGGGGCAAGATCGTGGGTTTAGGTGCTTATGGAAGTAATCTTTATCTGGTTAGTAAAGAAGGCATGATTTGGCGTTATCCCAGTAGCGAATCAGGTTTTGGCGCCAAACAAGAGTGGTTTGGTAGTGGCGTTTCCCCGGATTTATCGGCCGTGATTTCCATGGGAATTGATGGTTCAATTTGGCTTTTAAAGGAAGACGGTAAAGTTCTTAAATTTACCCAAGGTGCTCCAGATGCTTTTGGTTATTCTGGTTTGGATAAAGATTTGGAGAAGCCTCAAGCTCTTTATAATGATGATGAAATTGAAAATCTTTATCTCCTTGATCGGGGCAATACGCGGATTTTAGTTTTGGCGAAATCAGGCGAATATCGGGGTCAGTATCTTTGGCCAGGGATGAACCAAGCAAATGACCTGGTTGTTAGTGAGGCAGAGAAAAAAATTCTTCTGTTGGTCAATGATAAAGTCTATGTGATTGAGATAAAATAATAAAATTACAAGCACCAAATAACAAACAATAATTAAATTCAAAACCTCAATAATCAAACATCAAGGTATTAGTAGCTTGGAATTTAAAATTTGAAAATTTGGATTTGTTCGGAATTTGGGATTTGATGCTTGGTCATTAAGCTATGCGAGTTACTAATAGACGAGCTAAACACGACTATCAGCTTTCAGATAAGTTTGAAACAGGCATGGTTTTGACCGGGGCAGAAGTGAAGAGTGTTTTAGAGGGTAAAATTCACCTTGAAGAAGCTTATGCGAAGATTGTTCAAGGTGAGCTATTTTTAATTAATGCCCATATCCATCCTTACCGCTTTGCTGACACTAAAAATATTGATCCGCGCCGAACGAGAAAGCTCCTGGTTCATAAGAAAGAATTGGTTTCTTTAGCCTCAAAAATCAAACAAAAAAATTTGACTCTGATTCCCCTTTCGTGCTACAATAAGGGTCGAAAACTCAAGCTCAAGCTAGCCCTAGCAAAGGCGAAGAAAAAATTTGAAAAAAGAGAAGAGAAGAAGAGAAAAGATATCGACAGAGAAATCGAACGAATTTTAAGAGAGAAAGAATAATTTGGGGATGCGAGTTTCGACGGAATAGCCCTTTAAAAAACGCAAGTCGAGTTTGACCAAAACTCGAAAAACAGGGTCAAAAACACAAACGGCAGCAACTTAGCTGTTGACTACGCGATCGCTTAAAAGCTTTTCGTAGTACGCTGGTAAGATTCTTTCCTGTTGGAGCCTTATCGGTGTGAACAAAGACAGGATGCAGAAAAATGGGGTTTGATTCACCTCATTTTCTTAAGCGAAACGAATCTAGCCTTAACTTTCCTGTCAGTTGGATCAGGTTAAGGCGAAATTTAAAAATTGACTAAACTTGTAGAAGTTTTTTAGAGAATATTTCGGATCCGGGCTCATTACCCGGCATCTCCACCACGTCAACCCCGCCTCCGGCGGGGTTTTTTTTGTATAATATTCTTAATGCTTGTTGACCTTATTTTCCCCAAAAAATGTCTTGGTTGTGGCAAAACAGGGGGATATTTCTGCTCTTTTTGCCTTAACCGGGTTTCTCTAGAACCAGAACGAATTTGCCCTGTTTGCCGAAAGCCATCGCTTGGTGGTCTTACTCATCCCCGCTGTCGAAGCTCCCAATCAATTGACGGTTTGACTTCGACCTTCGCCTATCAAGGGGTGGTGAAGAAAGCGATTATAAAATTGAAATACAAATTTGTCTCTGATTTAGCTCAAGATTTAGTTGAACTTTTTCTTAGTTTTTGTGGTGAAGATAAAGTCTTTAGTAATTGGTGTCGACAGAAGGAAGTAATTCTTATCCCTATCCCTCTTCATCCTTCGAGAAAGCGCTGGCGGGGATTTAATCAGGCAGAACTTCTTGGGAAAATGATAGCTTCTAATTTAGGAATTGAATTTTTGCCTGATATCTTAAAAAGGGTCAAGAAGACTAAGCTTCAGGTTAAGCTTAATAAAGAAGAGCGAAAGAAGAATCTTCAAGGCGCCTTTGAACTAAACAAAAATTATAAATCATTAATTATTGACCATCCATCATTTATCATTTTCGATGACGTTTGGACCAGTGGTGAAACCCTCAAAGAAGCGGCTAAGGTTTTGAAAAGAAATGGAGCTAAAAAAGTTTGGGGCTTAACCATTGCGAGGTGAAATTAGGCTTGAATTTTGTTATAATTTATCTTGAGGTTGATGGGAATTCACTCTGAGGAGACTGTCCAAAAGGCGCGTAAATTAAGAAGACAACATTGGTCTTATAGAGAAATAGGGAAAAGATTAGGAATTCCTACTTCTACTATTCGGAGATGGTGTTTTGGTATGAAAGCGGGGAAAGGAGCATCACAAGAGGAAATGCGAAGAAATGAGAGAATACGCGAGAGAATTATAGGAGAAGAGAAAGAACTTTTGAAGAACTTTGACATAAAGAGAATTGATAAATCTCGATTAAAGCTGTTAGCCAGTATTTTGTATTGGTGTGAAGGCTCAAAGTATCCTGGTGAAACGCGAATGTGTTTTACCACTAGCGATGAGGAAATGATGAGGGTTTTTATTTTTCTTTTAAGAAAAGGATTCAAACTTGACGAGAAAAAATTTCGTGTTCATCTCCAGGTTCACAAGACTCATAATTTGGAAAAATTAAGGAGATTCTGGAGTAATCTTTTGAAAATTCCCGAAAGTCAGTTTATAAAACCCACAATCACAACGCCTACAGGTAATAGACATAGGCGGAATTATAAAGGCACATGCACTTTGAGATATAATGACTATCGGATTCTTTTAAAATTAATAGCGATTTATAAAGACTTATCAAGGGACATTAGCTAATCATAAGGAGGAGTCGCATAGTTGGTCAATTGCGCCGTCCTGCTAAGACGGAGTGTCGAAAGACACACGTGGGTTCGAATCCCACCTCCTCCGCAGAGTTGAACTTGGCTGACTCGTTTGACGAGTCGCCCTTCGATATATTCAACGCAAGCATGGTGGGATGCCGGAGTGGCCTAACGGGCTGGTCTTGAAAACCATGCGGTCCGCAAGGATCACGGGGGTTCGAATCCCTCTCCCACCGCACTTCGGCGCGCTTCGCTTGCTCAGTACAAGCAGGGCAAGCCGAAGATGTAGTTAGAGGATGAGAAGTTTACCCTGAGCGAAGTCGAAGGGAATCCCTCTCCCACCGCTTTTTTTATGCTATAATTATCTTTAAAGATGCCTGCCCGCCAAAAATTATCAAAAAATATGCCTGAAACTAAGAATCCTGCCCAAAATTTAGGCGGGCCTGCTCAAACAAAAATAACTAAACCGAGCCCTTTGAAAACCGAATCTGAACCCGTGGAAGTGATGTCGGTTAGAGAATTAAAAACTCTTTTATCATGGAAGGCACCGATTCGGCCTTTTAAGCGCCGAGACAAGGAGTTTTGGACCACGGCGGGTTCAATTGCCTTTCTTTTAGCGGTGATTCTTTTCTTTATCAAAGAATGGGTTTTAATTATTGTCATTATTGCGATAATGTTTGTCTACTACGTGCTTTCCCATGTTCAGCCTGAGGAGATTGAACATTCGATTACCAATCGGGGGATTCGCTTTGCCGGCAAGGATTATCCCTGGGAGGCTCTAACCCAGTTTTGGTTTTCCGAAAAATTTGGGGAGAAAATTCTTAATGTTCAGACCTTGGTTATGTATCCTGGCCGATTACAAATGCTTTTAGGCAAGACAACGGAAAAACAGATTGCCGATATTTTGAAGAAATATCTTCTTCAAGAGACTCCTGAACCAACAGCGATTGAGAAGACCACTGATTGGTTCTCAAAAAAAGTTCCCATTGAGACAAGTTGAGCACCCGTAGTTCAACGGACAGAACGCTTGGTTGCGGACCAAGAGGTTGGGGGTTCGATTCCCTCCGGGTGCACTATTAAACGTGGTGGGATGCCGGAGTGGCCTAACGGGCTGGTTTCGAAAACCATGCGGGGCGAAAGTCTCACGGGGGTTCAAATCCCTCTCCCACCGCCAAGTTTGACTTGGCTGACTCGTTTGACGAGTCGCCCTTGCCCCTGTAGCTTAATGGACACCCGCCAAAATTTGCGGCCATAGCTCAAAGGATAGAGTAGCGGTTTCCGGAACCGCTGATCCCAGTTCGAGTCTGGGTGGCCGCACAAATTAGGAGGGCGGAGCCAAAGATTGGGGGTTCAACTCCCTCCAGGGGCACTGAAATGGTTGGGGTTAAACGCGAATTTTCAGCCGGAGGAGTTGTCTTTAGAAAAGACAATAAACAAACTCTGTGGTTGGTGATTCAACCTGAGGGCGGCGGCCATTGGAGTCAGGGCCGCTGGCAATTCCCAAAGGGAATGATTGAAGAGGGCGAAAAGGCTCAGGAAACAGCCGAGAGAGAGATTGAAGAAGAAGCCGGAGTCAAAGCAAGGGTGATTAAAAAGGTTGACGATTTAAAAATTTTCTTTTACGACGAAGAAAAGAATAAGATTTTCAAAACAATCAGTCTTTTTTTGATGTCATACGAAGGCGAAGGGAAGAAAGAGGAAGACCAGGAAAAAATTGCTGAAATTAGCTGGTTAACTTTTGAAGAAGCCAGTGAGAAATTAACCTTTGACACAGAGAAAAAGGCTCTGGAAAAAGCGAAGAAAATCTTAAAAGAGCAAGAGAGACAACCAAGCTTACTTTAAGGAGAGGTGGCAGAGTGGACGAATGCGCACGCTTGGAAAGCGTGTATGGCTGAAAGGTCATCGCGGGTTCGAATCCCGCCCTCTCCGCTCGTTTCACTCGCGGTTCGGTCGGGTTTCGGATGCCAAGTGAGGTATTATAAATTTTGCATGGCGAATCCCGCCCTCTCCGCACTTCGGCAAGCTCAGTACGTTGGTACTGGGATTGACGAAGCATGGGACGGGGATGAGAAGTTTATACTGAGCGAGTGACGCGAGTCGAATGTAAATCCCGCCCTCTCCACTAACTTCTTTTCTCCTAATTGAAATTAGCCTCGAAATGAGTTAAAATAAACTATAAGGACTAAAAGTCCTTGATATTCTTTCCCGACGGTTAGTCGGGATAGACAAGTTTGTTTCCGCAGATGCGAAAATAGAAGCAAGGAAGAATCCATGGATCAAGTTGATGAAGTTCGGTCAAAAACAGACATTATTCAATTAATCTCCCAATACCTGTCTCTAAAAAAATCTGGTCGGAATTTTAAGGCCCTTTGTCCTTTCCATGCAGAAAAAATTCCCTCTTTTATGGTTTCCTCTGAACGCCAAATTTTCAAATGTTTTGGCTGTGGTGCCGGTGGCGATGTTTTTCAATTTTTAATGCGGATGGAAGGGGTAGAGTTTGGTGAAGCCCTAAGAACTTTAGCCAAACGGGCAGGAGTGAGACTGAAGCAATACCGTCCCTCTGAAGCGGAAAAACAAAAACAAGTTTTGTATGAAATTAACCATCTCGCTAGTGAGTTTTATCACTATCTTCTTTCAAGTCATCCGGCTGGTAAAAAAGCTCTCAATTATATTCTTGGTCGGGGAATAAACAAAGATTTGATTCAACTTTTCAAACTAGGCTATGCCCCCAATTTTTGGAATGGCGTCCAGAGATTTTTAGTCGAGAAGAAAGGCTATAAAATCAACGATTTACTTAACGCCGGTTTGATTTCCAGGTTTGACAATCAATATCGAGATTTCTTTCGCGACCGCCTCCTTTTTACTCTTAAAGACCATCGAGGCAATGTCGTTGGTTTTGCTGGTCGAACGGCTGGAAAATGGACCGAAGATTTAGCTCCTAAAATCGGCCCCAAATATTTGAATACTCCGGAGACGCCTGTTTATCAAAAAGGCAATCTTCTTTATGGTTTAGAAACGACCAGGAATCAAATCAGACAAGCTAATCAAGCCGTGATTGTGGAAGGTGAGTTAGACATGATTTCTTCTTTCCAGGCAGGGGTTGAGAATGTGGTTGCTCTTAAGGGCACGGCTTTGACTGAGGCCCAGTGCCGTCTCCTCAAGCGTTATTGTGAGAATATTATTTTGGCGACAGATACAGATAAAGCCGGCGATGAAGCCGCCAGGAGAGGAATCGAGATCGCTGACTCGCTCGGGTTCAATATTAGAGTGGCCTTAATTAAAGGGGCTAAGGACCCAGATGAATTAGCCCAGAAAAAACCTGAAGCTTGGAGGAAGACGGTTGAAGAAGCCATTCCCATTTATGATTTTTATCTTCAGTCTGCTCTGGAAAGAATTGGCTTTGAAACCGCGGTTCAGAAAAAAGGAGTAGGCGAGGAATTATTACCCATTTATGCTCGAATTGCCGACGAGCTGGTTAAGAGCCATTATCTTCGGGCTTTAGCGAAAAAGATTGGCGTCAGTGAAGAAGCCCTTTATACTCAATTGGAAAAAATAGAAACTGAGCCGACTCCTTTAAGAGTGAGACGGGAAGAAATCGCCAGGAAAAAACCTGAGCCTTCAGCGAGGGGCCGGCGGGAGGTCTTAGAGGAATACTTAATGGCTCTGGTTTTTCAGTCCGGAAAGGTGGAAATTTTAGCTAAGCCGAAGACGAGAAAAATGATTAAGATTCCGGCTAACGAGAGAATTTTGAAGCTCTTAAAAGACTATTTCCAAAAAAGGAAAAAGTATATTAGTCAGCGTTTTGCGGAAATGCTACCAGCCGAATTATTGGGCATTTTCAATGGTTTTTATCTAGTTGATTTTGGGGAAAGACTGGAAGACGAGCTGTGGTGGGAAAAAGAGTTAGAAAAGATCCTTTTAGAAATCGAGAAAGAGGATTTAAAGGAACAACTGAAAGAGATGTCGGAAAGAGTCGGTCAAATGGAGGAAGAAGGCAAGGTAAGAGAGCTTAAACGAGCGGAAAGGGAGTTTCAGGAGATCTCTTCAAAACTTAATGAATTGACTAAGGAGTAAGCTTCAACTGTGACTTGGCCACGTTTGACGTGGTATAATTTCAATATGGCTAAGCTTAGAAAAACCACTCAAAAATTAATCACCAAAGGCAAAAAACAAGGTTTTATTACTCAAGAGGAAATTCTTGAGGCTTTTCCGGATGCGGAAAAAAGGTTAGAGGAACTAGATGAGCTTTATGACCGGTTATTAACCGGGGGTGTTGATGTTTTCGAAACCGTCACCGAAGAAGAATTAAAGGAAGGGGAGAAGGCGGCGAGCGAATTAGCCAAAGAGTTAGAAGTTCTCTCTACTTTAACTGATAAGACGGTGGCTGATCCGGTGAGGATGTATTTAAAGGAAATTGGTCGGGTGCCCCTATTGACAGCCGAACAAGAAGTTGATTTGGCTCAGAGAATCGAAAAAAACTCAAAGGCAGCGAGAAAAAAATTAACTGAATCTAATTTAAGGCTGGTGGTTTCGATTGCTAAAAAATACGTTGGTCGAGGTTTAACTTTACTTGACTTGATTCAGGAGGGTAATCAGGGCTTGATTCGGGCGGTGGAAAAATACGATTGGCGCAAGGGTTATAAGTTTTCAACCTACGCCACTTGGTGGATTCGGCAGGCGATTACGAGAGCCATTGCTGACCAAGCGAGAACCATTCGGATTCCGGTTCATATGGTGGAGACGATTAATAAACTCATCCGGACCTCAAGGAAAATGATGCAGGATTTAGGCAGGGAGCCGACCCCTGAAGAGCTTGGTGGAGTAATGGAATTATCGGCCAGTCGGGTGAGAGAGATTTTTAAAATTGCTCAAGACACAACCTCTTTGGCAACACCGATTGGTGACGATGAAGACTCCTTGTTGGGAGACTTCATTCCTGATGAAACTCAACCCCAACCATATGATCAAGCTTCAAAACAGCTTTTGAAGGAGAATATTGAAGAGGTTTTAGATACACTTTCTCCAAGAGAGGCGAGTGTTTTAAAAATGCGCTTTGGTCTGAATGGTCACCATCCAATGACTTTGGAAGAGGTCGGCAGAGAATTTGGTGTTACCCGGGAAAGAATCAGGCAGATTGAGGCTAAGGCTTTAAGAAAACTTAAACATCCTTCAAGAAGAAAGAAACTTCAAGATTACCTCGAATAAATTTACAATTCAGAATGTATAATGTATAATTTTAGGCGTGGGTGAGAAGGTTTTTGATATTCGGGAAAGAAGTTTTAGGTTTGGAGTAAGAATAGTTAACTTAACAACCAAATTACCTAAGAATTCAGCCGGGTATGCAATTAGCAACCAGGTTGTGCGTTCGGGCACCGCAGTCGGAGCAAATATTGAGGAAGCTCAAAACGCGGGAACAAAAAAGGAGTTTATTCGAGGAATAACGATTGCCTTGAAAGAGGCAAGAGAAACCGAGTATTGGTTGAGGTTAATTAGCGAGACGAAATTAATTCCGAAGAATGGATTAAGAGATTTAATCGAGGAGAACAGAGAAATAATTAAAATTTTGATAACGATTATCAAAAAGGCGAAACTAAAGAATTAATTGTAAATTTTACATTGTTCATTGTACATTGATAACACATTCCGCGGTAGCTCAATGGTAGAGCGTCCGCCTGTCAATTAGGCAGCCTTTAAGGGAAACCTTCAGAGTGAAAACCGGGTGAATTCAGGGAAGCCTAATCCCGATTTTGCATCGGGGATGGTAATCCTGAGCCAAGGTCCGATGGATATCGGACAAGGTGCAGAGACTAGGTGAGTACACCCAGATCGGGTCTAACTCGATAAGAGCGCCCGGCACCTAAGCTTAAAAGTAAGGTGATGAGATAGTCCACGCCTTAAGGAAACTTAGGGATAAAGTGTAAGCGGAGGGTTGTTGGTTCGAATCCAACCCGCGGAGCCAGCCTCAGAAAGCCCGATTTATTGGGCTTTTTTGGTTTGGTATAATAAGACCATGCTTTCAGATGCAACACCCTTTATTCGCAAAGTGAGTGAAGGGCAGAACCTAACTGCAGCGGAAACAGAGAGAGCTCTCGACATCGTTATTAAAGAAGACACTGAAGGATGGTTTATTTGGTCGCTTCTTCTTACACTTCATACAAAAGGAGAAACAGGAGATGAGCTCCTAGGGTTTTGTAGGAACTATGTTAAACGCCTCCCTAAACTTAATCCGAGAATTGATGCTGATGAGATTACTGATACTTCTGGGACAGGAGGAGATAGGGTAAAGACCTTCAATATAAGCACGACTGCCTCGGTCGTGCTAGCTGGAGCTGGTGTCACAGTAGCAAAGCAAGCATTTTTCGCTGTCACAGGACTAACTGGAAGTGCCGAGGTGTTCGGTGCATTTGGAGTGGATATTATGAAAATTAGAACCAAACAAATAGAGAAAACACTAGAAACAATTGGAATTTGCCCATATCTTAAGGAAGTAATGGGCAGGACGGTTGGTCTTGAAAATTTAATGGTGACCCAAAGAATGTCAGAAAAGGGACTTAAACTTGTTTCACCACTCCATCTTGTTGCCAATATAGCCACACCGATTAAGATGAAAAGGAGGGTTTACGGTTGTACTTGGGAAAAACATTTATTAGTCCTAGCTGAGCTTCTCCGAAAGTTAGGATACACAAGAGGGATGGTCGTTCACGGCTTGGATGGAATTGATGAGGTATCAAATATTGGCAAAACGAAAATCGTTGAGTTTACGGCTAAAAAAACAAAGACTTACACCATTAAACCAGCCGACTTAGGAATTAAGAGAGCAAAATTTGAGGATATTAAAGCTGTCAGTAAAGAGCGGAACATAATTGACTTTTTAAGAATCATTTATGGGAAGGATAAAAGCCCTAGAAGAGATATTGTTCTCGCCAACACCGCTGCCTCCTTATATGTCATGGACAAGGTTAAAGACCTAGCTGAGGGAGTAGAAATGGCGGGAAAAGTTATAGATGAAGGCTTAGCCTTTAAGAAATTTGAACAATTAGTTAAAACGCTAGGAAATGAGAAGCAGCTTAGTAATTGGGAAAAGAAAGCTGGCTTAGCTTCAAACTATTTCTAACTTCGTCTATTGTAGGAGGGAAGAATTGAAGTTATCTACCTTTTGAAATTTTAGGCTTGTATAGAACAGTTTAATATCATCCAGACTATAATCAAATTCAACTTTTTGGTTGCAGAATAAGTCCTTTAGGGGGAGCTAGGAAAAGAAAAGCCCAATTTATTGGGCTTTTTTGATTTGTGTTTTTGTTAGAAGGGGTGTTTTGGTAGAATTGTGGCATGGACTGGTATTTAGTAATCGTTGTTCCTCCAAAAGAGATTTGTGGCTTTGTTGATAAATATAGGGAGAAGTATGCAAAATACACAGGATACGTGATTCCTCCACACATCACAATATATCCTCCCTTTTTAATCACTAGTTCACAAAAAGAAGTAATAGACGCTCTTAAAAAAAGTTTTTCCAAGATTGCAGTAGTAAAAGTAAGATGTGATTCGGTAAATTTCTACGAAAGCGAGAAGAACAACGTAGCCTATTTCGAACTAGATAAAACCTCAGCTGATTGGATGAAGAAGTTTTTGGTGAAAGCAACAAAAACCCTCAAAGGAAAAATAAAGGATGTTTTCGAGGGACACAAATATACGCCGTCTGAATATACGCCCCATATGACCATAGCTGAGAAAATTCCTAAGGAGATTTTGCCCAAAGTTAAAAAAAAACTCTCTAGATTCAAGGGCAAAATAGAGTTTGAGGTTGATTCAATATACATTTACAGACAGAGGAGTGATTCTAAAATCTGGAAAGAGTTCGCAAGGGTTAAGCTTGCTGAAGGCAACTAGTTCTAACATCGTCTATTGTAGGAGGGAAGAATTGAAGTCATCTACCTTTTGAAATTTTAGGTTTGTATAGAACAGTTTAATATCATCCAGGCTATAATCAAACTCAATCTTCTGGTTGCAGAATAAGTCCTTTAGGGGGAGCCAGATGGCACTTAATATACATTTTTAGGAAAGGAAAAATAATGGAGAAAAATATTAATTTTTCTATAAAAGACAAAAGTATTATTCGGGAGAATCATATTCCTACTCCACCTACGCCCGGTGGAGTTTGGAAAGATAAAGTTGGAGATCATAATTTTTTCCAAAAGAAAGTTTCTTTAGCCGCTCAACTTGGTGGTGTGAGTGCTTTGGCTGGATGTCTAACAGTAGCCGCTGAAGCAGCAAGACAAGCGGCTGAACAACAGTATTATCGCTCTCAAGAAATCCATCCCAAGGAAAGTCTTGAAAAGAAAAAAATAAAATAAGATTAGTGAATCAATTTAACTTTTTCTATTTCTTCCTGGATTTGAACTACTAACTTGAAATCCTCAAAAGTCTTGAAAATACAAGCTAATTTCGTGGTTATATTAAAGTTACGATTCTCGAGTTAGCCTCAGAAAGCTCTATTCATTGGGCTTTCTCGATTTGGTATAATTAATGAAAATAATGAAAAAACTGCTAATCTTCATCGGCTTTGTTATTTTAGTGATTGGCTCGGGATTGGCATTTAGAAATCATTTCAGAAATTACTATCGTTCTACTAGGTGCTGGTCAATTTTAGGTTGCGAAGAGGGAATTATTGGAGTTGCCTTTGTTAGGGGTATTACCCAAGAAAAAGCGATAGCTGTTCTTGAAAGCTTCAATCTTGATTCGAATCAAGTTCCCAACAAAGAACATTTGGAAAGAAATGACTACAGGCTTTATATCAATGTTCCTCCTGGGAAAGAAAAGTTTTACATTGTTGAACTAAGGAAATCGGATGAAGTGGTTAACACTGCTTTCATTAGTAAAGGTATTCCTGGATTATTTTAAGGCTACTATCGAAAATTCGTTTTGTTTTAATGGGCCAAACTAGTTCGAACTTCGTCCACGAGGGCGAGCCAACTTAATATTAATATAACCAGGTTATTTACATCTTTTCAGGGTATTTCTTGCTATTTATGCTGATAATGCATATACTGCCTGATGTATTAATATTTAGTAGGAGTATTTATGGGAAACTTCAGTTCAAGTAATAGATCAAGAGACAGAAGAGATTCTTCCAGAAGGAGTTTTGGTGGGGGAGACTCTAGGAGGCCTTTATTATATGATGCAGTGTGTGATGAGTGCGGCAAAGATTGCCAGGTACCCTTTAGGCCAAGTGGCGATAAGCCAGTATATTGTAGTGATTGTTTTGAGAAAAAAGGTGGAAGCGGTAGTAATAGATCAAGAGACAGAAGAGATTCTTCCAGAAGGAGTTTTGGTGGGGGAGACTCTAGGAGGCCTTCACAGAGCAATATAAGTGATCGTAGCACTTCACAACTTATTGAAAAAATTGAAATTCTGAATACCAAACTTGAAACAATTATTAATTTATTATCATCAGCCGGAGAGAAGAAATCAGAGTTAGTAGAGGGCAAGACGAAAAAGAGTAAAAAATTAACAATCGAGAAAAAAGATAGTAAAGAAAAAAAGCTAAAGAAAAAGTAAATTCTTTGCTCCGTCCACGAGGGAGAACTGAACGATCCAATAGTTTGATAATGATAATGAGATGTGTTACAATTCCCCAGTTAGCTTTAAATATTGATCAGTAGTTAATATTGATTTGAGTCGGTTTATTCGGTCTAGATATTCGTATCTTCCCCTACTTTGAATCGTCTCCTTTAAAAGCCATCACATAGTAAAAATGAGAAATTTTAAGCGTAGTCGTCCCCGTGGTTTTCGCGGGCAAAACAGCAGATCATTTGGTCAATATCGACCAAACAGATCAGGTGGTCGAGGCAGATATCAAAACAGAGGTGTTCCTTTGAACCCATTAATGTTCGTTAGGAAAGCTGTTGATTTTGTCGAAATACCATATGTGTCAGTGAACAGTTTTTCGGATTTTCCTTTGGATGAAACGGTAAAAAAGAATATTTTGGCGCATGGCTATGACAAACCAACCGCGATTCAAGACCAGGCGATACTTCCCATCCTGGAAGGAAAGGATTTGGTTGGTACTGCCAACACGGGCACTGGAAAAACTGCGGCTTTTTTGCTGCCCTTGATTACGAAGGTGTCAAGAGATCGAAGCCAAAAGGTTTTAATCGTGACGCCTACTCGTGAACTAGCTGTCCAGATTCAAGACGAATTTAAATTGTTTAGTTTGGGTACGGGAGTTTTCTCAACACTATGTATTGGAGGCGCTTCATTGAAGAGACAGGCACGCGAGTTGTCACGTCGGCCAAATTTTGTGATAGGAACTCCTGGAAGAATCAAGGATCTAGAAGGACGACGGATTTTGAACCTGGGTTACTACGGAAACGTAGTCCTAGACGAGGTTGATCGCATGCTAGACATGGGATTTGTCCACGATGTCCGACAGATTATTTCTTTTTTACCAAAGAGTCGCCAATCCTTGTTCTTCTCGGCAACGATACCAAGTGAAACTAGGGCGGTGATGCAAAGCTTTTTAACTGATCCGGTAATAGTGTCGGTAAAAAACGGCGCCACTCCTCAAAATGTTGATCAAGACATCATTCGAACGCAGGGTAAAAACAAACTTGAGATTCTTCACCAATTACTGATCGGAGAGGAATTTAGGAAGGTTTTGGTTTTTGGTCGAACCAAATGGGGAGTGAGTAAGCTTGAGGCGAGTTTAATCAGGAGAGGTTTTAAGGCCGTGGCAATTCATGGCAATAAGACCCAGGGGCAGAGGTCGCGGGCTTTGAAGATGCTAAAGAATAACGAGGTTCAGATTTTACTGGCGACAGATGTCGCCTCTAGGGGGATTGACATAGAGGATATAACTCATGTCATCAACTATGATGTGCCGGGAACGTATGATGATTATGTCCATCGGATAGGCAGAACAGGAAGAATGGGAAAAAAGGGCGTCGCCCTGACTTTTATTGACTGAATATAACCTCAATTTCTTTATTGCAGAATAATTCCTTTAAGAAGAGCACTTCGACAAGCTCAGGATAAACGGGGCTTTTTTGGTATAATGCTAACTATGCCTCAGAAGGCAAAGAGAAAACCTTTTCAAGGAAAAAAGGTCTATTTTTCGGCACCAATAAGAGGTGCCCGCGAAGATATGCCTATTTTGGTTAAGAACTTGGTTGGGTTTATGAAAAAAGGGGGAGCTGATGTTTTGAGTGAGCACGTGGTAGCAGATTTGGGGAAAGAGATGGACCAGGTTTTCTCTAAAAAATCAGGAGTCAGTTTATTAAGATCAAAAGAGCCTTGGGTAATGGCCAGACAAATTGATTTTCAGTGGGTTGATGAAGCCAATTACTTAGTGGCGGAGGTAACTTCGCCGAGTATTGGTGTTGGCATGGAGATTCAAAGAGCGAAAGATAAAGAAGCTTTGGGCCTCAATCATACTAAAATTCTTTGTCTTTGCCGCCAAGAAGTAATGGATAAGGAAAAACTCTCCTGGATGATTAAAGGGGTGACTTCAGAAGAACATAAAAATTTCTATCTAGTTGGTTACAAAACTCTTCCGGGAGCGAAGAGGGTAATGACGAGATTTTTGACTGATAAGTTAAAACAATGAAATCTTTTCCCCGAGTGACGATTGCCTTTGCTTTAAAAGGTAAAAAGGTTTTATTAGGAATGAAGAAGAGGGGCTTTGGCGAGGGGAAATGGAATGGTTCTGGCGGGAAAGCAGAAAAAGGAGAAAAGATAGAAGCGGTGATGAAGCGAGAGGTGAAAGAGGAATTTAATATTACTCCTACTGACTTCGAAAAAGTGGCAGAGATAACTTTCTGGGAACCAAGTATTCCAGGAGAAGGGATCTGGACTGCCCACGTTTTTCTAGTTAGGAATTGGATCGGAAAAATCACTGAATCAGAGGAAATGAGACCCCAATGGTTTCCTATCGATAAAGTCCCTTATCAAGAAATGTGGGCGAGCGACGCCCTTTGGCTACCTCGAATCTTAAAAGGGGAGAGGATTAAGGCCAAATTTACTTACGACAATAAAAAGAAGATAAAAAAGCAGGCAATTACTCCTGTTTCTGGATTCTCTTAGATCCTCTTGATTTGGAACATCTCAATAATATAGACTGGAAAGAGTGGGGTACAAGACTGAAAGACGAGTCATGATCCGTTTTTTTGAATTCTTCGTGATAGGGGTAATAATGGGTGTTTTTGAAGACCTTATTGCCATCCATTTTGCCACCGATGCGGTCATTACTCCTCACGTTTTTAAAGTCGCCTTTTTAGTCGCCTTTCCCTTTGCGATTGTCAGCGAGTTAGTCGTTGATAGCAAAGTTTTCCGCCGCCTTCTTTTTGGACCACCTAATAATGTCAACAAATCTTCGAAAAAGAATAAAAATTAGGAATTTTTTAATCCCTTGACTTCCCCTGATAATATGATATAATGGGTATATATTCATAATGTAGGCTGGAAACAGAGGAAAATGCCTAGACCGAAAAGTTCAAGAAGAATTGGTTTTAGACCAGAAATAACTTATTTTAAACCCCGAGGAGTAACCCTGGGATTTTTGGAAGAAGTTGGTCTAGACGTTGACGAGTTGGAGGCAATTAGATTAGCTGATTTTCAGGAGATTGATCAAACAGAGGCGGCTAAAAAGATGAAGGTTTCTCAAAGTACATTTCAGCGGATATTAACAAGTGCCCATAAAAAAATTGCTCAAGCTTTAGTAACTGGTAAAGCGATTCGAGTGGAAGGAGGTGAAATGAAAATGCCAAGAGCAGGTAGAGGTGCCGGTAGAGGCATAGGCAGGGGTGCGGGCTTAGGAGGAGGCATTGGTCGTGGCCGGATGGGTGGGCCATTTGCGGCTGGGCCTGGTGGAATTTGTCTTTGTACTAACCCTGAATGTAAGAATGAAGTTTCTCATGCCCCTGGCCAGCCTTGCTATCAGGTTAAGTGTCCGAAGTGCGGCTCGCCGATGATCCGCCGTCGCTAAACCTGCCTGACGGCAAGGCAGGGCTATGGCGGACAGGTTCGCAAAAGATAAATTCTATTATGAAGTTTAAGAAAGGAGGTGAGAAAGGAGGCCCGCCTAGTCTTACCGTTCGCCTTTCCAGTATTATCCATACACGGCTTACGGAGCGACTTTTGGCGGGTAAATGAAAAAAATGAAGATTGCTATCGCTAGTTCAGGCAAGACATTAGATAGTCAAGTTGATCCTCGGTTTGGTCGCTGTCCCTATTTTTTAGTTGTGGATAGCAAAACTGAGGAGTTTAAGGCACTTGAGAATACCGCGGGCGCGTCCCCTCGAGGAGCGGGCATTTCCGCGGCCCAGCTAGTAGTTAATAAAGGGGCGGAAGCGGTGATTGCCGGTAATTTTGGTCCCAACGCGATTAATGTCCTTGGCGCCAGTAAAATTAAGATTTTTGCTGGTATCTCAGGGATTACGGCTCAGGAAGCCCTCAAGCAATATAAAGAGGGTGAGCTTAAGGAGGCTGATGTGGCTAAGGCTGTTCCTTTTGGTCAAGGCCGAGGAATGGGAGGGGGAATGGGTTGGGGAAAAGGTAGATGATGAAAAAAATAAGAGTCTTTTTAGGGATAGTCCTTGTCCTTATCCTGAGTTATACTGGTTTTATATGGTTTAATCGAGGAGAAATTAAAATGTCGAAAAAACAGGTGCCTATCAGGTCAAGTCTTAGGCCAACCGAAACAGAACTGGCTTTAATTACTGTTTATGATAACAATCAGTATAACCCTGATTTGAAGACTGGTTTAGGGTTTTCTTGTTTGGCCAAATTTAATGATAGGGACATTCTTTTTGATACTGGCGTTGATAGCTTGACCTTACTCTCTAACATGGAAAGATTAAATATTGATCCTCAAGAAATTGATTTTATTGTTCTTTCCCATATTCATGGAGACCATGTTGACGGGCTTTGGGGCTTGCTTGAGAAAAATAAGGATGTAGTTACCTATATCCCTGTTTCATTTCCAGATTCATTCAGAGAGAGGATAAAATCTTACGGAGCTTCTTATCAAAATATAAAAGGACCAACTCAAATTATAGAAGGAGTTTATTCTACCGGAGAATTGGGTACTTCCGTAAAAGAGCAGGCTCTGGCGATTGAAACAGAGAAGGGCTTAGTTATCCTTACTGGTTGTGCTCACCCTGGAGTGGTGGAGATGGCAAGAAAGGCAAAGGAATATATTGGCCAAGGAGTTTATTTAGTCTTGGGTGGCTTTCATCTTGGCGGGATGCCTGAAGGTAAGATTATGGAGATAATTGCTGACCTGAAAAATTTAGGTGTTAAAGAAGTCGCCCCCTGCCATTGTAGTGGAGATCGGGCAAGAGAGTTTTTTAAAGAGAGCTTTGGTGAGGATTATCTTGAGAATGGGGTAGGAAGGATAATTAATCTATGACCATGACTAAGAAAGAAGGTTTAAAAAAGGGAGAAAGATTAGCAACCATTGCTATCCTTCTGGAAGGAGCTTTAGCGGCCGCTAAAGTAGTGATTGGTATTTTCTCCGGAAGCGTTGTCCTCATTTCAGACGCAGTCCATAGCCTTTCAGACCTTTTATCGATTTTTACTTCTTGGTTTGGTTTAAAAATCGCTCAAAAAGAGCCTGATAAGAAGTTTCCCTATGGTTATTATAAAGCCGAAAATCTAGGGACAGCGATTATTTCTGTTTTAATTTTCCTAGCGGCTTGGGAAATGTTTACCCAAGGTTATTCAAGACTTTTTTCTTTTTCTCTGATTAAAATTCCTCTTTTAGCCCTGGCCATTTCTTTATTCGACGCCATCATTTTATTCTTTTTTGGTAATTATGAAGTTAAGGTTGGAAGGGAGATTAACGCCCAAAGTTTAGTGGCCATGGGTAAAGAAAACAGGACTCATATTTTTTCCTCAATGGCTGTTTTTATTGGCACTTTAGCGGCTTTTTATCAAGTTCCCTATCTAGAGGGATTGATTACCTTAGTTGTTTCCCTTCTCATTCTTAGAATTGGTTTGACGACGGCTAAAGATTCGGTTTTGGCCTTGATGGATGTTAGTCCTGGCAAGGAGATTGAAGATCAAGTGGGGAAAATTATTGCTTTGGTTCCGGGGGTCGAAGAATTCTTTGACTTGCGCTTAAGAAAAGCAGGACCTTTTATTTTTGGGGAGACTAAAATAGGAGTGAGGAAATCAGTTGATGTTAAGCGAGCTCATGAGATGGCTGATCGGATTGAAAAAGAGGTCAAGAAGAAAGTGCCCCAAGTAGATTCTTTTGCTATTCATATTGAGCCTCTTAGGAGTGATTTTCACCATTTAGTCATTCCCGTCAAAAATAAAGAAGGTCTAAATTCTCTGGTCGCCGACAAATTTGCCCGGGCGCCCCATTTTCTCTTTGTTAATCTTGAGAGTAAAAAGACCAAGGGCTATTATATTTTAGAAAACCCTTACCTCAAGGAAAAAGTTAAGGCAGGATTGGCAGTGGCCAAACTTCTGGCTGAGCAAAAGAGTGAGGTTTTAATTGCTAAGGAAATTGGCGAGATTTCTTTCTATGCTCTTAGAGAAAATTTGTTTGATGTTTATCAGGCAAAAGGAAAGACGGCTCGGGAAGTAATTAATAGCTATATCGAGGGAGAACTAGAGCTCTTGTCGAAACCAACCAGGAAGGAAACATGAAGACGATTGCTGTTACCGGTGGTAAAGGGGGAACGGGAAAATCAACTGTTTCCATTCTTTTAGCCAATAAATTAAGAAAAGAGGGTAAGAAAGTGATTCTCTGCGATTGTGATGTTGAGTGCCCGAATGATTATTTGCTTTTAAGCCAAAAATTAGAAAAGCCCAAAAAAGCGGTTTTTGCCCAGTTTCCCAAACTTGATAAGAAAAAATGTATTAAGTGTGGTCTTTGTGTCAAGAATTGTCGTTCGAATGCCATTTTCCAAGCGCCAGGCCAATATCCAATTTTTCTTCATGAGCTTTGTTCGGGTTGTGGTTTATGCTGGCACCTCTGTCCCCAAGGGGCAATAAAGGTGGAGAAGAAAAAAATTGGTGAGATTTTTGAAAATAAGATTGACAAGAACTTTTATTTAGTCACGGGAAGATCAATAGGAGTAGTTGATGAAACTGGGCCGATTGTCACCAAGACAAGAGATTATGCTTTGAAGTTAGCTGAAAACGTCAAGGCTGATTATTTACTTTTAGATACGTCTGTAGGTCTGCATTGTGGAGTGATTAGAGCCTTAATAGGGGTAGATTTAGCCTATGCGGTCACTGAGCCAACGCCCTTGGGCGCTCATGACTTAGAATTAATTTTGAAACTTATTAAAACTCTTAAGCTACCAGTTAAAATTGTTTTAAATCAAGCTGATTTGGGTAAGAGCGAGACGGTTGAAAAGATTGCTAAAGAACATAAGGTTGAGATAAAATATAAAATCCCCTATTCTAGAGAATTAGTGGAAGCTTATTCAAAAGGCAATTTGCAAAAATTCAATATTTAAAAAAATTAAACGATGGCTGAAAACTTACTTTTAGAGGTAGAAAACCTAAGCGTTTTCCTTGGCGGAGAAAAAGTTCTTGATGATATAGGTTTTGAACTCAAGGAAAAAGAAATTTTAGTGGTTATTGGGCCTAATGGAGCGGGAAAGACGGTTCTTTTACGAACCCTTTTGGGTTTGCTATCATTTAAAGGCAAGCTTTTCCGGAAGGAAGGAATAAAAATTGGCTATGTGCCTGAAGGATTGACTGCTCCCCAAAATCTTCCTTTAAATGTTAAAGAATTTTTTGGTTTTAAAAACTTTTCTTCCAAGGAGACTCTTAAAGCTCTTGATTGGGTGGGGATGAGAAGCTTTCCTCTTTTAAATAAAAGGCTAGACACTCTTTCCTTTGGTCAATTTAAAAGGATGCTTATTGCTTGGGCGTTGGTTGATGAACCTCAACTTTTATTTTTAGACGAGCCGCTGATCGGTCTTGATATTCATGGTCGGCAAACAATTTATGATTCCTTAGTAAAGCTTTGGCAAGAAAGAAACCAAAGCGTTATTTTGGTTAGCCATGAAATCGGAGCGGTTTGTAAAAAAGCAGACAGGATTTTAGCGTTGAATAAGAAAATATTGTTTTATGGACCACCTGAAAAGGTGGTCACGCCCTCCAATTTAGCCAAAATCTATGGACACGCAGTTTCTTTATAGTTTAATTGTCGGGACGTCTATCGGTGCCGTAGCCGGCTTTCTGGGGTCACTCATGGTTACCAAAAGAATGGCTTTGGTGGGCGATGCCTTAGGCCATGTTGCCCTACCGGGTGTGGCTCTGGGCTTAATTTATGGTTTTAATGTTTCCTGGGGGGCCCTTCCTTGTTTAGCTTTGGGAATTCTTCTGATCTGGCTTTTTGAGATTCGGACCAAACTGCCGATGGAGGCCCTCACGGGAATCGTTTTTACTACTAGTGTGGCCATTGCCTTTCTTTTTCTCCCCGAGAGCGAGATTTCGACTGCTTTAATCGGTGACATCTCCCGGATAGGTTTTTGGGATACTTTTATTTCGGTTCTCTTGTCTGTAGTTGTCTTCTTAATTTTAAAAAAGATTTACTCGAAGATGATGCTCATTAATCTTTCTGAAGATTTAGCCAAAGCTTATGGAGTGGAGGTTAAAAAATATAATTTTATCTACTTAGTCTCAGTCGCTGTTGTTGTTGCCTTGGGAATTAAAGTAACCGGTTCTCTTTTGATGGGGGCTTTAGTGATTACTCCGGCTGCAGCGGCGCGGAACTTTAGTCGAAATCTTTCCCAATATTCTTATGGGGCCCTAGTGATTGGTTTTGTTTCTTGTGTCTCTGGTATTTTTCTTTTTAAACTCTTTGGTTTTCCTGCCGGCCCCTTGGTCATCTTAACCGCGAGTATAATATTTTTAATTTCTTTAGGATTTAAGAGTTGAGATTATGCCTACTTATACTTTTCGTTGTCCGAAATGCCAATACGAGTTGACCGATATTTTCCCGATGAAAGACTCGAATGGGGAAAAGGTAATTTGTCCAAAATGTGGGAACAAAGGCTTAAAACAAGTTTTTAAAGGTTCATTTTCAGTGATAACAAGAGATTCAGCTTGCCCGACGGGGACATGTCCTCTGACAAGGAATAAATAAAAATGGTCAATCCTTTTGAAAATTATCTTGATCAATTTGAAAAAGTAAGTAAGGTTTTAAAGTTAGAACCTTTTTTGAAAGTGAGGTTGAGAATGCCCCAAAAAACTGTCGAGGCCAATTTCCCAGTAAGGATGGATAATGGTGAAATTAAACTTTTTACTGGCTTTCGGGTTCAATTCAATAATACTTGTGGTCCCTATAAAGGAGGAATCCGTTTTCATCCAGGAGTTAGTCTTTCTAGGGTTAAGGCTTTAGCTGCTTGGATGACGATCAAGTGTGCCGTAGTGGATATTCCTTTTGGTGGGGGTAAAGGCGGAGTGATAGTCGACCCTAAGCAATTAAGCCAAAAAGAGTTAGAAAGACTTTCCCGGGCCTATATTCAAGCGATTTATAGAGATATTGGGTCTGATCTAGATATTCCCGCACCGGACGTGGGTACTAATCCTCAGGTAATGGGCTGGATGCTTGATCAATACGAGAAATTGGTTAATTATCCAGACCCGGCTGTTTTAACAGGAAAACCAATTCGATTTGGGGGGTCAGAGGGAAGAAAGGAAGCGACTGGTCAAGGGGGCGCTTATGTTTTAGATAGTTTGATTAAAAGACTTAAAATTTCTCCTTCGGAAATTCAAGTAGCTGTCCAAGGATTTGGTAATGTTGGCTATTATTTTGCTAAGTTGGCTTCAGATATGGACTTAAAAGTTGTGGCCTTGGCTGATTCTAAAGGCGGGATTCTCATTGACCAAAAAAAGAGAAAAGCAAGTTTTAATGTCGATGAAGTAATGGCTTGGAAGAAAAAAACAGGCAGTGTTATTGATTTTCCTGGTTCAAAATCAATTACTAACGACCAATTACTGGTAAGCAAATGTGATATTTTGGTCCCTGCGGCGCTAGAAGGCGTGATTACTAGGAAGAGCGCGAAAAGGATTAAGGCAAAAGTGGTTTTAGAGCTAGCTAATGGTCCGGTTACTCCTGAAGCGGACAAAATTTTAAACAAAAAGAAAGTGCTAGTTGTTCCTGACGTCCTGGCTAATTCTGGGGGAGTGGTTGTTTCCTATTTTGAGTGGCTCCAGAATAAAAAAGGAGAACATTGGGGGAAAGGGGAAGTAATGGAGAGGCTAAAAGAAAAAATTGCTAAGGCTTTTGAAAATGTCTGGCAGGTGAGCTTAGAAAATAAAATTTCTTTAAGGGAGGCAGCCTATATTCTAGCAATTACGAAGATTGTTAAGACAATGAAAAAGGAAGAATGAGAAAATTTACTTATCTAGCTTTTCTAATTTTTATCTTAGGTTTGTTTTTACCCAAAGACCTTCTTGCTCAAAAGGGAGATTTTGTCTGTGCCGTCTATTTCACGGGCATTGGTTGCCCTCATTGTGCCCAAGTGGACCCCTTTGTCTTAGAGCAATTACCCAAGGAATATCCCAATTTGAGGATTATTGAATATGAAATTTATCAAGAACGAGAAAACGCGCCTTTACTTTATCGGTATAACGATGTTTATGGTTCAGGATTGGGTATTCCTTTAGCTATTTTGGGTAAAGACAGATTTATTGTTGGCGACAAGCCGATTTTGGATAATCTTAGAAAAGAAATTGAGAAGGGAAGCAATCCTTGTCCTTTAATTGATGGCTCTTTAGTTAATTTTGAGGAACTTGATCTTTCTTCTTTGCCGGGTAAGCCCAAAATTTGGCCTGAATCGACAGTAGAACCGGGGTTATCAGGAAAAACAATTACCGCCGAGCTTACTTTACCGAAAATTCTTTCTCTAGCCGTGGTCGATGCGGTTAATCCCTGTGCCTTAGCGGTTTTAACCTTGATGTTAATGGCGATTTTAGCCTTTGCTCCTAAGAAACGAAAGAATATTTTATTAGCTGGTTTAGCTTTCACTTTCTCTGTTTTTGTGATGTATCTTTTCTATGGTCTGGTAATTATTAGGTTTTTTCAGTTAATTCAAGCTTTAACTAGTATTCGCCTCTGGCTCTATAAAGCTCTGGGGGTAGTAGCGATTATTCTAGGGGTTTTGAATCTTAAAGATTTTTTCAAATATAAACCCGGCAGTTTTCTGACGGAAATGCCGATGTACTTACGCCCTAGAATGAAAGAATTAATGTTTAAGATTACCAGTCCCCGAGGGGCTTTTGTGGTTGGTGCTTTTGTAACCATCTTTCTATTGCCTTGTACCATCGGTCCCTATGTTATCTGCGGTGGCATTCTTTGCACCTTAGATTTAGTAGGGACGATTCCTTGGCTTTTGCTTTATAATTTTATTTTTGTTTTGCCGATGTTGGCGATTACGGTCGTCTGCTATATTGGTTTTACCACCATCGAGGATATCTCTGGTTGGCGAGAAAAGAACATTAAATATCTTCACCTGGTGGCGGGCTTGATTATTTTGGGTTTAGGAATAGCTATGATTTTGGGTCTTGTCTGATGAAGAAAAAAATGAAGATTGTGGTTGCTTCGGGAAAAGGTGGCGTCGGTAAGAGCATGCTCGCCTCTTCTTTGGTGATGCTTTTTTCTAAAACAGAGAGGGTGGTGGCGGTTGACGCTGATGTGGATGCGCCTAATTTACATTTATGGCTGGGGGAAGACGAAGACTGGGATGAAGTCAAAAAAGTTTCTACTAACGAAATACCGATGATTGATTTAAAAAAATGCACTGGTTGTGGTCGATGTGCGGAAATCTGTGCTTTTAATGCCCTTCGACTCGATCCGCTCGCTCAGGGTAAACCAATTTTAAACAAATTCTTTTGTGAGGGTTGTGGTGCCTGTGAGGCGGTTTGTCCGGTTAAAGCGATTAAAATGAAGAAAATTAAAAACGGTGAAATTAGAATCAGGAAGAATGTTCATGGTTTTCCTTTGGTTTCTGCCCAACTCTATCCCGGACAGATGGGTTCTGGCAAAATTGTGGACTTAATCAAGGAGAAAGCAGAGGAATTCGAGTACGACTTAATGATGATTGATTCTCCCGCCGGGACAGGTTGTCCGGTGATTGCCGCCTTGAATGGGGTTGATTTCATTGTCTTAGTGACTGAGCCAACTCCTTCGGGTTTGGCGGATTTGAAGAGAGTTTTAACCGTGGTTAATCATTTCAAAATACCTTTTGGGGTAGTGATTAACAAATGGGATATTAATCCTTTGATGAGTGATCAAATCAAGGCTGAGTTCAAGAGTCAATTCTTGGGCCAAATTTCCTATGACAAAAAGGTTTTTCAAGCTATTGCTAACCTACAACCAATTTTGAAAACAAATCTTATGGCGAAAAAAGAGATTGAAACGATATATAATAAACTCCAAAGGGCAATATAATGAAGAAATTATTTTTGATTTTTCTTATCTTCTTTTTCTTTCTGATTCCCTCTTTGACTTCAGCCCAAACCAACCAAGATGAGGTTCTCGAGGGAAAAGTTATTAATATTTTAGAAGAACAAGAACGGGAAACTGAATTGGGGACTCAATTTTATCAAAAGGTTGAGGTGATGATTACCCAGGGCTCGATTAAAGATCAAAAAGTAGAGGTAGAAGTGGGCGGTGATGTTTCGGTAATTGGTCAGCCCCAATACCAAATTAATGATGAGGTGGTGGTGGTTCAAGGCGAGGATTATGAAGGCAATCAAGTTTTTTATATCGCTGATTTTGTCCGTCGTGACCCTCTCATTTTCCTTTTCTTCCTTTTTGCGGTTTCGGTAATCACCATCGGTCGTTGGCGGGGGATAACTTCGCTCATCGGCCTAGCCATTTCTTTTTTGATTATCTTTAAATTTATTCTGCCGATGATTTATGCGGGTTATGATCCGGTTTTGATTACTATTTTGGCCTCTTTAGTAATCATTCCGGTAAGTTTTTATTTAAGTCATGGTTTTAATCAAAAAACGAGCATTGCTATTGGGGGCACTCTAATCGCTTTATTGATTACGGGACTACTGGCTAAAGTCTTTGTCGAGGCAACAAAACTAACTGGTTTTGCTTCAGAAGAGGCTGGTTTTTTACAAGTGGCGCGGGGTAATTTAGTCAATATTAGAGGCCTGCTTTTAGCGGGAATCATTATCGGCGCCCTGGGAGTTTTAGATGATATTAGCATCGCTCAATCAGCCTTGGTCCAGCAATTAAGAGAGGCTAATCCAAAGATGAAAGCCAAAGAAGTTTTTATGAGAGCAATGAACGTTGGTCAAGATCATATTGCCTCGATGGTTAATACTTTAGTTTTGGTTTATACCGGTGCGGCTTTACCCCTGCTTTTACTCTTTATCAATAATCCTTTGCCCTTCGCTCAAGTAATTAATTACGAAATCATAGCTGAAGAAATTGTGAGAACTTTAGTGGGCAGTATTGGTTTGATTGCGGCGGTACCAATAACCACTTTTTTGGCGAGTAATTTTGACTTCAAGAAGAAGTAATTTGATTGACTTCTGAGATTTTTTTGTTGTTTAATGAAAGGAGGGGGGAGGTGAGGAGATTGAAAATTAAAAAGAAAGAGGTGAGACAAATTTCTCAACTCTGTATGGTGGGTTCATTGATTACCGTAGTTTTCGCCGCCTTTGGTGCCACGGGAAGTGATTTTTGGCTGGCTTCGACCCAATGGCTTTTGGTGGCCGCGGTTCTAGCGGTTTTTGGAATTTACTTCAGGATGGAGTCTTGATTAAGCCTTAAATTGACTATTGACAAAACTTCTTAAATAGGATTATCTATTGGCAGGCTATTTTTGCCTCGTTTGGCGGGGCAAAAACATGAACAAAAAAACTGAATATTCTGCCCTTTTTGATTTTAGCTCTCCAAGCTAGTTTTGGAGAGTTTTTTAGTGGTTGAAAGGAGGTGGTGGCTATGGCCAAAAAGAGGAAGAAGAAGTAAGAGGTTTTCTTACTGACAAAAGCGGTGCCCAGAAAAGGACCGCTTTTTGTCGCCTCGATATACCGCTTGACAAACTTCAATATATAGATTATCATCTATGTTTAATTGAGTGAGCAATTAAACACAAGCTCACTCCGAAGGAGTTGATTATGGATTAAGGCTCTATAATCAGCTTATTTTTATGAAGTTAACTTCAGCTTGTGCCAGTTGTTTTGCTGGTTTGTCATGCCAAACTAGGATTGGGATTATTAACCTTTTGCAAGAGAAAAAGGAAATCTCGGTGATGGAGATTGTTAAACACTTTAAGGTGACTCAGCCGACAATTACCCATCATCTTAAATTTCTCAAAAAGGCTGGGGTTTTAGGCTCAAAGAAAAAGGGCAGGAAGGTTTTTTATTTTATTTCCGAGAAGTGTAAGAAAGGAGAATGTGGGATCTTCGTCTAATGAAAATCTACCTAGACTATGCGGCCACGACGCCAATTGACCCCAGGGTTTTAAGGGCGATGATGCCCTATTTAAAGGGGAAATTTGGTAACCCCTCCTCGCTTCATCGTTGGGGTCGGGAGTCTAGAGTCGCGGTCGAAGAAAGCCGCAAGAAATTGGCGAAATTTTTAGGAGCGAGCCCAGAGGAAATCGTTTTCACCAGTTGTGCGACCGAATCCATTAATTTATCTCATAAGGGCTTGATAAAAAGTATTTTTCGAAGATCTAAGCAGATTAGAAAACCGCCCCACATCATTACTTCTTCGATTGAGCACAAGGCGGTTTTAGAGTCATGTCAAAGTATGGAGAGAATTGGTGTTGCCGAGATAACCTATTTACCAGTAGACAAGAATGGCCTGGTGAGGCTAGCCGAGATTGAAAAGGCGATTAGAGCGGAAACCTGTTTAGTCAGCATCATGTATGTCAATAATGAGGTGGGGACAATTGAACCCATTGTTAAAGTCGGCAGGATGATAAAAAGGCACAATCAGAGTCATCAAAAAAAACGGGAAACAAAAATTTATTTCCATACGGATGCCACTCAAGCAATTCAGCATCTTAATTGTGATGTGAAGAGTTTAGGTGTCGACTTTCTTTCTCTTACCGGTCATAAATTTTACGCTCCTAAAGGCGTTGGCGCTCTTTATGTTCGAAAAGGGACGCCAATTTCACCCTGGCAAAGCGGTGGTAGTCAAGAAAGTGGTTTAAGAGGAGGAACAGAGAATGTGGCTTCGATTATTGGTCTTAGCAAAGCGGTGGAGTTAGTTAAAAGAGAAAAACAAATCAATAGAAAAAGAATCATTAAGATCCGTGATGATTTAATCAAAGGCGTTTTACAAATCCCTGGAACGAGGTTAACTGGTCATCCCTCTCGGCGGGCGCCCCATATTGCTTCTTTTCTTATTCAGGGCGCTGAGGGCGAAGCGATGCTTTTACACTTAGACGCGGTGGGCATTGCCGCTTCCTCCGGTTCGGCTTGCACGAGCGGCAATTTAGAGGCTTCTCATGTCCTCTTGGCGATGGGAATTTCTTCTGAGCTGGCTCATGGTAGCTTGCGCTTTTCTTTAGGCAAACAGACCACGAAAGAAGAAATTGATTATGTGATTAGAGTTTTACCTGGTATTATTGAGAAATTAAGAAAGATGGCGCCGGATTTAGGAAATTAAGATTAAAAGATTTAAGTGATTAGTCTTTGATTTTTCATTATTTCTTAAAATCTTAAAATCTTTATGTCAAATAATCTTTACCCTAGTTTTTATTCAAAAAAAGTGATGGATCATATTAATAATCCCCGGAATATGGGGGAGATTGAAAGCCCTGACGGGGTGGGGACAGAGGGTAATCCCATTTGTGGAGACGTGATGAGGCTTTTCATAAAAATAGGACAGAGGACAAAGAACAAACAACAAAGGGAGGAATACATTAAGGACATTAAATTCCAGACTTTGGGTTGTGGGGCGGCCATTGCTAGTTCAAGCATGTTAACGACCATGGTCAAAGGTAAAACCCTTAAAGAGGCAGAAAAGATTTCTCGTGAAGCGATTGCTGATGAACTTGGTGGTTTACCTCCAGTTAAGGTTCATTGTTCAGTTCTCGCAGCCGACGCCTTAAAAAAGGCGATTGCTGATTTTCGGAATAAGAAAAAATAATTAGTCAATGAACTCAGGCTGGGAATAGTCTTGGATATAAACTTCTTTAAATTCAGATTTAACTAGCTTTTTGCCTTGGAAAGTAAAAATGCCGACCAAACCTTTCTTGGTTGCTTCGGACCAGGGTTGGTCGAAGACAAAGTTACCAAGAGAATAGATAATCTTGCCTTGGTGATAATCTTCAGTTTTTTGAATGACATGGGGGTGGTGACCAAGAATTAAGTCGGCGCCCGCCTCAATGACCTGATGAGCCAATTCAATTTGTCGAGAAGAAGGCTCTTGAGCGTATTCAGCTCCCCAATGGAAGGAAACAATGAGAACATCAACACTCAGGCTGTTTCCTTGAACTGTTTTTATTATTTTTTCTTCCTGATAGCTTGAAGTTAAATCAAATCCGAGGAAACCGAACTTAGTACCTTTAATTTCTTCAATGACGAGATTCGGATTTGGACCAAGAGGAGTAATAGAATTTTCTTGAAGTAAACTTTCCGTCAGGCTAAGCCCTTCTTGGCCATAATTGCGAATATGGTTATTAGCTAAGTTGGTAATAACTATTCCTGCGAAGACTAAACCCTCAACTGCCCTCGGGTCAGCACAAAAAATCATCCCTGTGTTGGTGGTTGGACAATCGTTGTAAAAAGGCGACTCAAGATTAATAAAAGTTAAATCAGCGGCTTTAAGAAAGTCGGCGGTTTTTAAGAACGGATAGTTGAAGTCATTTAAGGAGCGCATTTTGGTATTGACACTTCTGCCGAGCATGACATCGCCAACGGCAATTAAGATAATTGGTTGATCTTCTTCTAATTTTTCGAGCAATTGACCGAAAAATCGAGAGGGAGAAGAATTGAGGGTTGAAATTGATCCCTTTGCTTGAGGCAAGAGCAAAGGGGTCAGGATAAAAAGGATTATTGAAGAGGCGAGAATAAGGAGGAATTTTTCTTTCATCAAGTTTAATTATATAATAGACGCTAGATAACGCGAAAATGATTTTTATTAACTTCAAGACCTATCGGGAAGGAACAGGGGACAGGGCAGTCGAACTGGCTAAAATTTGCCAAGAAGTTCAGCAAGCCTTGAAAGTAAAAATCATTCCTGTCGTTCAGGCAGTTGACCTTTATCAGATTAAAAATCGATTTTCTGAGCTTGAAATTTGGGTTCAACATCTTGATTGGCAACCCCAGGGACAGCATACTGGCTGGATTAATTTGGAAGCAGTTGCCGAAGCCGGCGCCTCGGGAACTTTACTTAATCATTCAGAACATCAAATTCCTCCAGGAACAGTAAGGCAGGTGATTAAACGAGCCAGAGGCTCGAGTCACCAGTCACCGGTCACCAGTCACCAGAGATTCCAAGTTCTGGTTTGTTGTAAAAGTCTTGGTCAGGCGGAAAGGTTAGCCAAGTTTAAGCCTGACTTCTTAGCTTATGAACCGCCTGAATTAATCGGTAGTCGAGAAAAATCAGTTGCTTCGGAAAAACCTCAGGCGATTGCTAGTTTAGTTAAAATGATTCCTGAAATCCCGATTATTGTTGGTGCGGGTATTCATTCTCAGGAGGATGTTAGGATTAGCCTTGAAATGGGCGCCAAAGGAATTTTGGTGGCGACGGATGTGGTCTTAGCCAAGGATTCTAAAAAAGAACTTAAAGAGCTAGCTGAGGGGTTTAAATAATTATTGATTTATAATCGCTGGCAAATAAATTTGCCATCTCTTGAAAACTTGCGATTTCAAAAGCCTTGCTGAAAGCAAGGAAGTTTATTGAATTATTGATACTTGATTCTTATGGAATTACCTGATATCCGCGATTTTGATTTAAAAGGAAAAACTGTTCTCCTTAGGACTGACTATGACGTGCCATTAGAAACGCAAAACGCAAAACGCAAAACGCAAAAATGGAAAGTGGCGGATACGACAAGGATTGAAGATTCACTGAAAACGATTAAACTTCTTCAGTTAAGAGAGGCAAAAATCATTATTTTGGCTCATCTGGGCCGTCCTGGAGGAGAATTTACACCGGATCTTTCTTTAGAGCCAGTCTCCCAAGCGTTATCAAAACTTGTAAAAAAGAAAATTCCCTTGATTCAACATAAAGATTTAGCCAATTTGCCGCCAAAAGAGATGGTTGTTCTGGAGAATCTCCGTTTTGACCCCCGGGAAGAAGAAAAAAATGAGAGAAAAAGAATGTCTTTAGCTAAGGAATTGGCCAAACTCGGCGATTTTTATGTCAATGATGCTTTCGCCACCTGTCATCGAAAAAATGCTTCGATTATTAATTTATCTCAATTATTGCCCCACGCGGCTGGTTTAGACCTCTTAGAAGAAGTTGCTCTTCTTTCTTCAGTGAGGGAAAAACCTAAGAAGCCAGTGGTGGTTATTCTGGGTGGGGTCAAGAAAAGTAAATTAAAAGCAGTTAATGGCCTTCTTTCCTGGGTGGATTTGATTCTAATTGGTGGCAAACTAGCTGACTATCCCGAAGTTAAGAAGCTCAAAGATCACCGTCGGGAAATGGCGATTTTAAATAAATCAGGTGAGGATATTACCATCGAGTCAACCGAGAAGTTTATTGATCAAGTCAGAGAGGCAGGGACGATTATTTGGTCTGGGCCTTTAGGTAAAGTGGAAGAGCCAAAGTTTGAAAGGGGAACCAAGATTTTTGCTGAGGCGATGGCTGAGAGTAGGGCCTTTACGATTATCGGCGGTGGTGACACCGAGGCGGTTTTGACCAGATTCAAGGTAGTTGATAGAATTGATTATGTTTCCTCGGGTGGCGGAGCAATGCTGGCTTTTTTGGCGAAAGGCGATTTACCGGGGTTAAAAGCTTTGAGGGAAAAAAACAAAAATGATTAAAATTGGTATTAATGGTTTTGGTCGGATTGGTCGAGTGACCCTTCGGGCGGCCCTTGAGAGGTATTCTCATCAAGTCGAGATTGCGGCGATTAACACTTCCGATTCAATGCCGATTAAAGACTGGCTCAATTTACTTAAATACGACAGTGTCTATGGAAAGCTGCCCTATGAGACGCAACTAGAACAGAGAACAAGGGGTAAAGAACAAAAGGATGAACTTGGCGCCTTCTTAATTAAAGGTAAAAGATACCCGGTTTTGGCTCAACGAGATCCGGCTAAAATTCCCTGGAGTAAACACAATGTTGATCTGGTCTTAGAATGTACCGGTGTTTTTCGGACCAGTAAAGAGGCAAAAAAACATCACCAGGGCGGAGCCAAAAAGATAATTATCTCCGCGCCAGCCAGAGATCCCAAAACCCCGACTTTTATCATTGGTGTTAACGCTGATAAATATAGGGGTGAAGTAATTTCTAATGCCTCTTGTACGACCAATTGTATCGCGCCCATTGCCAAGGTGATGATGGAGAACTTCAAGGTGGTCAAAGCAAGCATGACGACAATTCATGCTTATACGGCTGATCAGCAGTTAGTTGATGGTTCGCATAAAGATCCAAGGAGAGCTAGAGCCGCCGGAATTAACACCATTCCGACGACTACGGGTGCGGCGCGGGCTTTAGCCAAGGTTTTACCTTTTTACAAAGGTAAATTCGAGGGTATGGCGATTCGAGTGCCAATTGCCTGCGGCAGTTTAGTTGACTTTACTTTTCTTTTGGACCAAACAGTCAGAGAGGAGAGAATTAATCGGATTTTTGAGCAGGTTTCTGGTCAAAGTGAATATCAGGGAATTATCGAAGTTACCAATGACCCGTTTGTTTCCAGTGATGTTATCGGTAATTCTGCCTCAGCCGTGGTCGATTTGTCGTTAACTCGGGTGATAGGTGGCAATTTAGTGAAACTTCTGGCCTGGTATGATAATGAATGGGCCTACAGCTGCCGTCTTTTAGAATTATCGATATTAGCTGGAAGCTATAAGTAATTGAGTAATTAAAGGGATTAATCTTTATCAGATGATCAGAAAAGTTACGTTTTTCGGTTATTCCGAAGCTAAACCAGAGAATCAGGTCTTTAAAGAAGCTTACGAAACTGCCAAGCTTTTAGCCGGGAAGGGTTATATCACTCTCAATGGTGGTGGACCGGGGGTTATGAAAGCTTCTAGCTTAGGGGCTAAAGAAGCTGGTGGCAAAACCATCGGTGTCACCTTTTATCCGGCTGGCGCGACCCATTTTGAAGGTCGGGATCCTTCCAACCCTCTTGATGAAGAAATTAAATGCCCTAATTACGTTGAGCGAACTTTAAAACTTATTGAGCTTGGCGATGTTTACGTTATTTTTTCTGGGGGAACAGGGACAATTTCCGAATTTGGTATGGCTTGGGGCTTAGCGAGGATTTATTTTGGCAGTCATAAACCCCTGATTCTTTTTGGCAGTTTTTGGCACGAAATTGTCGAGGCGATGGGAAAAAACATGCTTCTTCGACCCGAGGCCTTAAGAGTCTATAAAATTGTTACCAAACCCCAAGAGGTCCTTGAAGCCATTCGAGACTTTGACCAAGAGAAGTAGATTCCCCGTGGCCAGGATAAATAATAAGATCTTTGGGTAACTGAGCCAATTTTTTGAGTGACTTTTTCATCTCTTGTTTATCGCCGAGGGGAAAGTCAGTTCGGCCATAACCTCGAGCGAAGAGGACATCGCCAGTAAAAAGATGGTCTTTGCCTAAGAGACAAATACTACCTGGAGAATGACCGGGGGTGTGGAGAATGGAAAATTGAAAATGGAGAATGGATAATTTTCCTTCTTTCAAAAATTCGTCAGGCAGGGGTGGTTCGGAAATTTGCCAATCAAGAGCTCTTTGAGCTTCTTGGGAAGCGATTTTGAGAAGAGGTAAGTCGGCTCGGTGGAGTAAGAATTTGGCTTGAGGAAATTCATGTTTAAGAGCCCAGACTGCACCTACATGGTCCGGATGGGCGTGGGTACAAATAATCTTTTTGACCGGCGAGGCGATCATCGAAAAAATTTTTTCCGGTTCGGCACCAGGGTCAATAATTGTTGTTTGCGATTTATCCCAAAGGAGATAACAATTGGTTTGGAGAGGGCCAACGACCACCTTTTCAATCTTCATCAATCTATGATATCATGAAGCTATGAATCCTCAAAAGTTGGCTAAGTATCTTGATTTAGCCAACCACCATCAAGACGCCACACCGGAAGCCATCGGTAAGCTTTGTGAGAGGGTAAAAAAATATGGTTTCCATAGTGCTTTTGTTAATCCTTGTTACCTTCCTTTAGCCCGAGAACTTTTGGGTGAAGAGGGAGTGGTGGGGACGGTAATTTCTTTCCCCCTAGGTCAGGATACGAAAAACACGAAGATTTTGGCGGCGATTGATGCTATTAAAAAGGGAGCGGATGAGCTGGATGTTTGCATGAATGTCGGTCTATTTAAGGGTGGGGAAGAAGAAAAGGTTTTAGGGGAAATGAGAGCCATTGTTCAAGCGGTCAAAGATATGAAGGAGGCGGTTATCGTCAAATTTATTGTCGAGACCGGTTTCTTGACTGATGAAGGGATTAAAAAAGCGGCCCAATTAGTGCTTGAGTCCGGAGCGGATTTTGTCAAGACTAATTCGGGTTTTGGACCCAGAGGAGCAAGCTTAAAAGATGTAGAGTTAATCAGACGAGCAGTGGGTGATAAAATTAAGATTAAAGTGGCTGGCGGCATCCATACTTATGAGAAGGCAATGGAGTTTATTGCCAAGGGGGCGGATCGGATCGGCACCTCAAAGGCAGTGGAGATTATTGAGGGAGTAAAATAATGAAATCTAATCTAGACAAAATCACCAAGAATGGTCGGGCTTTGTTTTTGGCCTATCTGTAAGAAAGACAAAAATGGATTTATCTAAAATCACAAGAAATGGAAAAGCACTATTTTTGGCTTATGACCATGGGATGGAACACGGCCCGACTGATTTTGATGATGAGTCAATTGACCCAACCGAAATCTTAAAAATCGCTGATTCAGGCTTTTTTACTGGTTTTATTTGTCAGAAGGGGATCGCGGAGAAGTATTATGATAGAGACAAAAATAAAGCTCCCTTAATTATCAAACTGAATGGCAAGACAAATCTTGTAACTGGTGAAGATCCTTATTCGCCTCAAATCTGCTCAATTAAAGAAGCCTTAGATTTAGGAGCGGTGGCCGTTGGTTACACCCTTTATGTTGGTAGTAAGTATGAGGCAGAAATGATGAAAGAGTTAGCCAAGATTGAAGAAGAGGCAGAAGAAAAAAGGATTCCGGTAATTGGTTGGATGTATCCTCGGGGGAAAGCGGTCACTGATCGGGAAAAGACAAAAGAGATTCTTTCTTACGCGGCCCGTTTGGGGTTGGAATTAGGCTTAGAGATGATCAAGGTTCCTTTTACCACCAATCAAGAAACTCTAAGGTGGGTGGTCAAGGCAGCCGGTAAAGTTAAGGTTGTTCTTGCGGGCGGAAGCAAGATTAAAGAAAAAGAGTTTTTAGAAGCGATTAGGAGGGCGCTTGAGGTTGGTGTGAGCGGCATAGCGGTTGGGAGAAATGTTTGGCGGGCGAAAGAACCGTTGAAAATAGCGGAGAAAATTAATAAAATAGTTTTTAATTAAATGTTTGATATTATTTCTATCGGTTCAGCGGTGATGGACGTGATTTTGAAGTCACCGAACTTATCTCCAGGTGAACCTTTGCCGGTGGGAGGGAAAGTGGAAATCGAGGATTTATTTTTAGCCACTGGTGGTGGTGGCTCGAATACGGCCGCTGGTTTTGCGAGATTAGGATTAAAAACCGCCTGTATTGCTCGTTTTGGCGACGATCTCTTTGGTCAGTTTTTATCCCAGGATTTGGCGAAGGAAAAGTTTGACCAGAAATATCTGATGCCGAGAAAAGGGGATAGAACTGATTATTCCACCATTATTCTTTATCAAGATGGTTCACGGGTCATTCTCGTTCATCGAGGGAAAACTCGGGTTGATGAAACAATTTTTCCTTGGACGGCCCTCGACGAAAGCAAATGGTTCTATATTGCCTCTTTGGAGGGCAATGTCAATTTATTGACTAAAGTGGTTGAGAAATCAACAGAGAAGGGGATTAAAATTGCTCTTAATCCAGGCAGTAGGGAACTAAAAGAAAAGGAGAAACTTCTTTCCATTTTTCCTAAGGTTGAAGCCTTGATTCTCAATCTAGAAGAAGCCAGTCTTTTAACTGGCGAAGAGGATGAAAATCAGGCCCTACAAAAAGTTTCTCAAATTGGTCCTAAAATTATTGTTGTCACTCAAGGAAAAAATGGCGCCCATCTTTTTAGTCAAGGAAAGCATTTACTTTCTCCAATTTTTAAACATGAAACTGTGGATGAACTAGGGGCGGGTGATGCTTTTTCCGCCGGTTTTATTAGTGGTTTAGTTAAAAGATTTCCTTTAGAAAAATCCTTAAAGATGGGAATGGCTAACGGAGCGTCAGTGGTCACTAAAATTGGTTCCAAGCCCGGACTTTTAGGTGAAAAGGAAATAGAGGAATGGTTGGGTCGAGAGTTAAAGATTGAACAATTAAGTTGAACGCAGAAACCCCCGAAATTACTCCCGGAATAAAACCCGAAGAAAACTATTTTTTAAGAAATGTGGTATAAAGAATTTAGGAGTTTACTACCATGGTTAGACTAGGAGAAACAGTCAATAAATTAGCGAGGAGAGGAAAAGAACCTGAAGAGTTTTTACCTCGAAAACCTTCCCCTAAAAAACTCTCTGTGAGAGAACTTGAAGGTTTAAGGAGAAAAAAAGAAGAGGGTAGAAAATGGATTTTGGGTTTGGTAGTGGTGACCGCCGTCCTTAGTTTAGGTTTTTGGTCTTGGGGGCAAAGACAGGGAGGTTGGGAAGGAATGATTAGCCCGATTGGTGAAAGCATTCAAGAGCTTTCTGAAGGAGGCTTATCTACTAAGAAAGTTGAAACTAAGGAGATTGAAGGAAGAATTAAAGCTAAAGTTGGCGGCTTACAAGGGACCTATGGTATTTATGTTTATAATTTAACCTCTCGCCATAGTTATGGTTTTAATCAAGATGAGGTTTTCCCGGCTTCTTCTTTGATTAAGTTGCCAGTGATTTTAACGCTCTATCAGGAAGCTGAAGCCGGAGAAATCGACTTAGAGAGTGAGTATGTTTTGAAGGCTGAAGATAAAAAAACAGGCGCTGGGGTGATTCAATATAAACCAGTAGGGACGAAATACACCTACCGGGAATTAACTCAGTTAATGGGGCGTCACTCAGATAATACCGCCTTCAATGTGGTTCGCCAGCTTTTGGGAGACGAGAAAATTCAGGTGACGATTGATGAATTAGGAATGACTAGAACCTCCCTAAAAGAGAATAAAACTTCACCAGCAGACATTGGTTCATTCTTCAGAAAGTTTTACGCCCAGAGCCTTTTAACCAGGAATCATCGAGATGAAATTGTTGATTATTTGACGAAAACAGATGATGAAGATCGAATTCCAGCGGGCGTTCCGGAGAATGTCAAGGTGGCTCATAAAATTGGTAATGAAACTGATTCTTTTTCTGATGCGGGCATTATTTTTGGTAAAGAGCTATTTATCTTAGTGATTCTTTCTAAAGACGCCCTGGAAAAAGAAGCTTTAGAAGCTCTTCCCGAAATCACTAAGATTGTTTGGGAGTTTGAGGGTAGATAGTCTTGTAGTTACTTAAGCCGTTTAGTTATGGGGTTGTTGCTAGTAAACTTGGTTATGAATGCCGATGTCCAGGAAGAAGGCGGTATTCTCCTTAACATAATAAACAACGCGGATATCTCTGGTGATGGAAAAAGCCCTTAAGCCCAATTTTTTGCCCCTTAAAGCATGATTCTTTAGGGCAGGATGAGCTGGATTTTGGACAAAAAGCTTTGTTTTTTGGAAGAATTTCGCCTTAATTTTGGGATTGGAGGAAAAGCGTTTATTAAAGTTTTTAACGAAGGTTTTATGGAATTCAACTTTCATTTAAGAAGAGAAAAGAGTTCTTTTAAATTCTTGGTGGTGGTGACATTTTTGCCCATTTCAACTTCTTTGACCATTTTCAGATATCTTTTTTCGGTTTTGGGAGAAAGAGAGATGGCTTCTTGGAAGGAAACATCGATTTTTCTCGCCGCGAGCTTTGCCATAAAGACTCTGATAATTTCTTGAAGAGAAGAAAAACCATAGTCGCTAGCGACTTCTTCAGCCATGGATTTTAGATCTTTTGAGACAGGAATTTGAATAATAGTCTTGTCCATTTGTTACAATTATAATGTTTTGATAATAGTTTGTCAAGAGGAAGGCGGGGTTGGCTTGAGCTGCTCAGGCGAACAATGAGTCTTTGGTTCTGTGCCAGGAAGGAAGTATTCCCACTTGCCGCCACAGCCTTCACAAGGAAGAGTATTGGTTTTCGGACAGATTTCGACTTTAACTAAATCTTCTGGTAACTGAAATTCTTGGTCGGGTTTATCCTTGAGGAGTTCGGTCATGATCTTATTCCAGATGGGTGAGGCGCCGGTGACGCCGGAGGCAACATAGGACATGGGCGTGGCGTCATTATTACCCACCCAAGTAGCAGCGAGAAAGTCTTGGGTGTAACCAATCGTCCAGTTATCTTTGAGATTATTAGAGGTCCCGGTTTTGACGGCGACATGAGAATGGTTGGGAATATTTAGAAGTGAATTCGGACCAAAAGCGGATGTTCGGGCAGGATTATCAGAGAGGATATTGGTCAAAAGATAGGCAATGCTCGGTGAAAGAGCTCTTTCACCTCCAGTTTCTCCCGCGGAGCGGAACCCCGCTTCGCGGGGCAATTTCTCAAGGAGTTTTCCTTCATAATCTCTGACTTCTAAAATTGAATTTAAGTCAACTCTTATACCTAAGTTAGCCAAGGTGCCATAAACAACAGCCATATCCGTCATTTTGACCTCACCCCCGCCTAGAGTTAGAGAAAGCCCAAAGCGCGAAGGATCGTTCCAGGTGGTAATCCCCATTTTTTCTCCCTGCTCAATCATTCTGGAAACACCAATGGCGGAAAGAACTTTGACCGCCGGGACATTATAAGAAGAGGCTAGAGCGACCCGAAGAGGAATATTGCCGTGAAAGCGGTTATCATAGTTTTTCGGGGAATAGGGAGGTTGACCAGGAAGACGGTAAGTAATCGGTGTATCAGGAATAATCGTCGCCGGGGTAAAACCCATGGAGAGGGCGACGGCATAATTAACGGGTTTAATGGCAGACCCTGGTTGGCGGAGAGCGGTAGTGACATTATAATTACCATCGTTTTCTTTATCAAAATAATCGCGTGAGCCAACCATGGCTAAAATTTCACCCGTTTGAGGATTGGTGACTAAAGCGGCACCATTAGAAATCTTAAGATTTTTTAATTGATTGACTTCCTGGGTAACGATCGACTGGGTGAAGTTTTGGATATCTAAATCAAGGCTGGTTTTGACTTCTAAACCGCCCCCTTCGACCACCTCCTGACCATATCTTTCAACAAGGATATCTTTAACATACATCACAAAATGAGGGGCTTGGATGTCAGTTCTTTGGGGAGCGAAAACGAGTTCTTGGTTAAGAGCTTCCTGTGCGGTTTCAATTGTCAGATAAGAATTCTCTACCATTTGTCGGAGGACTTGTTGCTGGCGGAATTTAGCCAGTTCTGGATGAGCGCCAAAGGGAGAGTAACGAGTCGGTGAAGCGGACAAGCCAGCTAAGAGAGCCGCCTCAGCTAGAGTGACGTCTCTGACCGATTTACCAAAATAGAGTTGTGAGACTTCTTCGATGCCATAGGCAGCGCCGCCATAACCAACTTCGTTAAGATACATTTGAAGAATCTCATCTTTAGGGAATTGAGTTTCTACCCAAATGGCGAGGATGGCCTCTTTAATTTTTCTCTGCCAGGTTCTTTCTGGGGTGAGGAGGGCATTTTTAACTAGTTGTTGGGTAATGGTTGAACCGCCACTGAGCCGGCCTAAAAAGAGGTTGCGGTAGAGAGCTCGGGCAATGCCCTGGGGAGAGATGCCTTGATGTTGGTAAAATTCTTTGTCTTCAATGGCGATAGTGGCTTGGCGGAGATAAAGAGGGACATCATCAAGCTTGATTAAGGTTCGGTTTTGATTCCGATAAATTTTATAAAGTAATTCTCCATTCCGGTCGTAGATTTTAGTAGTCAGAACCTGCTCTCTGGTAATTAATTCATGAGGACTGGGAAGATCCTTGAGGATTGTTTGATAAAACAAAAGAACAAAGAATAAAGAACAAAGAATAAAAGTTAAAAGAGCGAGAACTTTCCTAGGGACTCTAATTCTAGGCAAAACTAGCTCGGGAAGGGCGATTTTAAATGGAGTAATTCGGGGAAGGCGAAGCCTTTGAATAAGAGAAATTGAGAAATGGAGAAATTGAGAAATGAAAGATTTTAGAAATTTAATTACTAAAACAGGAAGGCGGAAAAGGAGAAAAAGGGTGATTTTACCGATAAGAGAGATGAGAAAGAGAAACCCGTAGATTATAAAAAGAATAAGGTAGAAAAGAGGGCGGCCAAGAAGCGCAAAAAAGCTGCCCATCCAACCGAATAGACCTTTTTCTTGGTTTTTACCACTCGACCCCCGTCCAAAAGGCTCAAGGAAACGAAAAAGAGCAGGTCCAGTCCTTTTGGCGGGATTTCCCGTTTTCCCCGCCATCATGGCTGTATTATACCAAAAATTATGGGCTTTTTGAAGGGAAATTATTGTTGTTCAGTGATTTTCCTTCCGAAGTTATCGAGGACTGGAATTTCTCTTTCTTGCTTTTCCTCAGCCTTGCGAACGATTTCAAGGGTTAGGCTCGTTGTTATGCGGCCAGGACCTATATCAAACCAGCCATAGGTATTTTCAGGGTCGATGCCGGTATAAATAATTACTCCCACGATGTCCTCAGAGGGAACAGAATCCTTAATTCCATAATAATCGCCACTATCTTTCCAAACTGGGTGTTGTTCAAACATTAATACTGCTTGGTCATTTTTAACCATAAAACCAACTGGTAAGAGATCTTCTGGGTTTGCAAACTGATGAAAATGACCTATTAATTTTAAGTAATTTTCCAGATAATCAATGCCTGGGAGTCTGAGAAATTTTACATAGAGATTGTCTTCAGGATGCCACATTGTCCCTTCAGGAATTGTTTTGCCTTCTCTCATAGCTTTTTGGCAAGGAGAGAAAAGACCATTTTCTAGAAGAACGTCTTCCAAAATTTCAAGCTCGGTTACATGAATTAGTGTTCCTTGAGAAAAAAGAGGGTGTACTTCTGGGCTTAAATGGACTTTTGGCCTTTCTTTATCCATCATTCGCGATTATACTATAACCTATAGGTTTTTTGAAGGAAAGTCATTCTTCCGTTGAAGCAGGCGGAGTTGGTTGTAAAGTACTTAGAGTCAGAGGGTTGATAATCACCCTTTCAGTTGGAAAAATGCAATCTAAACAATATCGAGTTCCCCAAAGATCAGTCAGAATCTGTTTTTCTTGGAGTTCTCGGTTTTCGGGTGGGGTTTTATCCGTCGCCAACTGGCCGGTGGTTTTATCAATCTCGACGAATTGTTTTTCCGGAGCGATTTCACTGGGACCAGTGCCTTCGAGAAAATATTCAAATCGAGTTTGGCATCCTCCCTCCACTGAAGCTTCGGGGGGTGGGGCTTCGCTTCCAGCCTCCTGGGTAGGGGAGAAACCAGAGATGGTGCAGACTTGAGTGCCGTAGATACCATCTGGTTTTAACTGCCAGACTTGTTTTTCTTCTTTGAGAATATTGGTCATGATTTTATTCCAGATGGGTGAGGCGCCGGTTACGCCTGAGGCGACGGCAGCCATGGGGGTGTTATCATTGTTGCCGACCCAAGTGACGACGAGAAACTCCGGATTATAACCAATCGTCCAATTATCCCGTTTATCATTGGTGGTTCCTGTTTTCACCGAAACTTCAGGGTGGCCCCGAACGACCAGATAGGAAGAACTGCCGAAAGCGGCTGAGCGGGCATTATTATCCAGAAGAATATGGGAAACGAGATAAGCCACCTCCATGGGAATAATTCTTTCACCTTCAATTGGTTGCCATTCTTCATAAACCTTACCCTGATAATCTTCGACTTTAGTAATCGAAACGAGGGGTTGTTTAACCCCAAGATTGGCGAGAGTGCCAAAGGCCACGGTCATGTCAACCATGCGGACTTCGCCACCGCCGAGAGTAAGAGAGAGACCATAGCGAGAAGGATCTTCGAGAGTGGCCAGCCCCATCTTGTTAGCAAAAGAGACAAACTCTTCGACGCCGTTCAAAGCAAGAACTTTAACCGCCGGCAAATTGTAGGAACTGCCAAGAGCAAAACGAGCCTGGACCGGGCCATGGAACTGGCCGTCATAATTAACCGGACAATAAAGTTTTTGACCAGGAACACTAAAACAAGTGGGGACATCATTAATGACTGTCGCTGGTGTAATTTTGTGAGTCATTATTCCTAAGGCATAATTAAGGGGTTTAATGGCTGAACCAGGCTGGCGAAGGGCGGTGGTGACGTTGAAGTTACCCTGACCTTCAGTGTCGAAATAATCCCTGGAGCCAACCATGGCGAGAATTTCACCAGTATTGGGTTTAGTCACCAGGCCAGCGCCATTGGAGACCCGGTAGTTTTTTAATTTCGCTACTTCACTGGCAATGGCTGTTTCCGCAAAGTTTTGAATTTCGAGATCGAGGGTGGTGGTGACTCTCAAACCGCCTTGTTCAACTATTCTCTCACCATATTCTTCGACCAACTGGTCCTTAACGAACATCACGAAATGGGGCGCTTGGATGTTGCTTTTTTGAGGCGAAAACTTAAGCTCTTCTTTTTCCGCCTGATCAGCTTCTTCCTGACTGATGTGACCATCTTCAACCATTCTTCCCAAAACAAATTTCTGCCTTTCTTTAGCGGTTTCAGGGTGAGCGCCAAAAGGGGAATAACGGGTTGGTGAAGCCGGCAAACCCGCTAAGAGAGCCGTTTCCGCCAGAGTTAAATCTTTGGCACTTTTATCAAAATAAAGTTTACTGGCAGATTCAATTCCCCAAGCCGTTCCCCCATAAGGAGCGTGATTAAAATACATTTCCAGAATTTCATCTTTGGAATAAATAATCTCAACGGCAAAGGTAAGGACAAATTCCCTGATTTTTCTTCGGAGAGTTCTCTCTTGGGTTAAGAGAGCATTCTTGACTAGCTGTTGAGTAATGGTTGAACCGCCTTGAAGTTTCTGTCTGAAAACAATATTAAAACCTGCCCGGGCGATGCCCCGATAAGAAAAACCATGGTGTTGGTAAAAATCTTTGTCCTCAGAAGAAATAGAAGCCCATTTAACGTAGTTGGGCAAGTCTTCGAATTTGATCGGTGTTCGGTTTTGCTCAGTATAGATTTCATAAAGAAGTTGGCCATTTCGATCAAGGATTTTGGTCGAAACAGGATATTGCCAACTGGTTAATTTCGTTGGTAAAGGCAACTCCCAGAATAAATAAACAGCAAATAGAAGACAAAAGACAGAAGACAGAAGAATAAGGATCTTCTTTTTGCGGCCGAGTGGAGCAAACTGTCTTATAAACCCTCTTATTTTTTTGAGTTTTAAGTTTTGCCCGCCCCGCTTCGCTTGGCGAGGTCGGCGAGTTTTAAGTTTTGAGTTCTTTCTAGCCATGTTGTTATTATATCGCGTTTGACGCGATTATACATTAGATGGATAGTTAATTAGTTAACTAGAGGAATAGATGATTGGGTGATTGATTTACTGGATTATTGAATCATCGTTTTATGATATAATTTTCTTAATGGCAGGAAATCAAAAAGGCGCTAATCAAATTCTCTTAATGGTTTTGCTTGGTGTCGCTAGTTTCGCCGGAGGATTGGTAGTTTTATACATTCTTTTTATTCTTTTAGGTTCTTTGGGCTTTTTGGGAATTTAATTTTGTGATATATTTTATCTAATGAGCAGTAAAATCGAACTCAAACGGGTTACCCTTCTTTATGTTTTTATTCTTTTAGTTTGGGGTTTTTATCGCTATCTGTTTCGTTTTCCCGAAGAAATTGAAGAGCTAGTTTTAAAACCGATTATCTGGTTAGGTCCGGTTTTCTTTTTGCTTTGGCGAGAAAAAAAGGGCCTAGATTCAGTTGGCTGGTCTCCCAAGAATTTATTTAAGAGTTTATATCTAGGGGTGGGTTTGGGGATGTTGTTCGCCTTAGAGGGTTTATTGATCCACTGGCTAAAGTATCACAGCTTTTCCTTTGTTAACCTTCAATATCAAACTCTTCCTGTTCTTTTAGTTGCCCTGGGAATTTCTTTAGCGACTGCCATCTCAGAGGAAACTGCCTTTCGGGGTTACATTTTTAATCGGCTTTGGCACATTCTCAAAAGCGAGTGGACCGCCAATTTAATTTCCAGTTTTGGCTGGGCTCTAGTTCACCTTCCGATTACCTATTTTGTTCTCCATTATAGTTTTGAGCAAATGATTACTTATTTGGTTTTGATTTTCATTTTTGGTGTTGCTTCAGCTTTAGTTTTTGCTAGAACGAAAACGATTACCGCTTCAGTTCTCCTCCATGTTTTTTGGGCCTGGCCGATTATTTTATTTAGATAAACGCGAAAGAACACGAAGAGTATGGAATGTAAAATCCAGGAAAATTTAGAAGATTGCCCTTGTACTTACCCAGGTTGCTCGAGAAAGGGGAAGTGTTGTGATTGTTTGAAATATCATTTATCCAGAAAAGAGCTACCTGCTTGCTGTTTCCCGCCTGAAATTGAAAAGACTTTTGACCGGAGTTTCACTAAGTTTGTCAAAATTAATCGGTAGGTTCTCTTGACATTTTGATTAAGGATTGTTTAAGATTGCTAATATATAAAGAGGGGGGTGAAATAAAAAATTCCAAATTCCAAATTCCAAATTTCAAATTTGAGTTGGAGCTTGAAGAGATTGAGTGTAAAGCATTTATTAATTGGATTGGCGGCTCTTATTTTCGCCACAGGAGTTCTCGTCACTTCAGTCGTTAGTACTACTGCCCAGTCTTCTTCTTCCCGGGTTTTACCGGCGGAAACAGAGGCTGAGCTTTCGCCAGAAGCCACGGTGAGTCCAGAGCCAAAAGTTGATTACTATTTACCTTATCCAGGGATTCTCCCTGATAATGTTCTCTATCCTTTAAAGATGCTTAGAGACAGAATCTTACTTTGGTTAACAGCAGAACCAGTAGCCAGAGCTGAGCGTTTTTTGCTTTTTGCTGACAAACGACTAGGAGCGGGAAAAGCCTTAATTGAGGGAGGTAAAGAGGACTTGGGGATAGGCACTTTATCTAAAGGCGAAAAATATCTAGAGCAGGCGATTGTTCAGGCCGAGAAAGCGAAAGAAGCAGGCAAGGAAACAACGGCTCTCTATGAGAAGTTAGCCAAGGCGACCCTAAAACACCAAGAGGTTTTAGGCGATCTTGTTCTTAAAGCTCCAGAGCAAACTCAGTCAGCTGTTAAAGAGATAATGGGATATCCCCAGCGAGGCTATGAGAAGGTAATTGAAGTTTTGGGAGGAGAGTAGTTGTTAAGGGTTTTGGGGTGTAGGGAGAAAGTGGGCATTAGTAGTCTTCTGAAGAGAAAGATTGTTCAGATTTGAAAACACGAGGAGGTGAAACTCTCCGGACGCAAAAACTCGAAAAGACCTCATTAACAGAAGACTTCGTAGATATTGATGTAGTTTGATATTGAAATTGATGGTTGACAGCTTCGGTGAAAAACATGTTATAGTGAAAATTGCTTCTTAAACTGAGAAGCTTCTGTCCGGGCAGGATTTTTGCTTTTTAAGAGAACTGAGTGGTGAAGTGAACTAAAAGGACTACTTATGGTAAAACAAGGATTGAGGTCAGCACCAAGAGGCTATCCCAAGGGGAAATGGAGTCCCCAAGCGATTAAGGTTTTAGAGGAGAGATATCTTTGGCGAGACAAAAGGGGTCGGATTATCGAGACGCCAGAGGGAATGTGCTATCGAGTGGCGCGAGAGATCGCCGGGGCGGAGGTCAGTTTCGGTCAAGACGAAAAAAAAATTGAGAGTTTAACCGAAGTTTTTTATCGACTCCTGGTCAGTCGGGAATTCCTACCTAATTCTCCTACCCTAATGAATGCAGGCAAGGAAACTAAACTTCAGTATTCAGCCTGCTACGTTTTACCTGTGGGCGATTCAATCATCGAAATTTTTAATGCTATCAAGCACGCCGCCCTGGTCCATCAATCTGGGGGAGGAACGGGTTTTGCCTTTTCTCGTTTGAGACCGAGAGGGAGTGTGGTCAGAAGTAGTGGTGGTGTGGCTTCGGGCCCGGTTTCTTTTATGAGAATTTTTGACCAAGCCACCCAGGAGATCAAGCAAGGAGGAACAAGAAGGGGGGCGAATATGGGCGTCTTAAGAGTTGACCATCCTGATATTATCCAATTTATTGATTGCAAACATGGCGGTGGTATTACCAACTTTAATATTTCTGTTGGTGTCACCGATGAGTTCATGAGTGCCCTTAAGGCCGGGAAAGAATATCGATTGGTGGCCCCCCATAATGGTAAAGTCATTGGTAAACTGCCGGCAAGAGAGGTTTTTGAGAAGATTGTTAAATCAGCTTGGTTAACCGGAGACCCAGGCATCATCTGGTTAGACCGGATTAATCAAAGCCCGGCTAACCCCGTGCCTTCAATGGGACCAATTGAAGGCACCAATCCCTGCGGCGAGCAACCCCTTTATCCTTTTGAGGTTTGTAATTTAGGTAGTCTTAATCTTGCTTTAATGACCAAGGGTAAGAGAAAGAAAGAATTTGATTGGCAGAAACTTGAGAAAACTGTTTCTCTAGCAGCGAGATTCTTAGACAATGTCATTGGGGTCAATCCTTATCCCATTCCCGAAACAGATGAGGCGGCAAAATTAAATCGGAGGATTGGTTTGGGCGTGATGGGCTGGGCAGACCTTCTTTTCCAGCTGGAGACTCCTTATTCTAGTCAAAAAGCAATTAATTTAGGAGAAAAAATCTCTCTCTTTATTCAAAAAGTGGGCCATCAAGAGAGTCAGCGGTTGGCTGAGGAAAGAGGCCCCTTCCCAAATTTTGAAAAATCAATTTATAAGAAACAAAAACCGCTCAGAAACGCGACGGTGACGACGATTGCGCCCACAGGCAGCATTTCCGTTTTGGCTGATTGCTCTTCCGGGGTTGAACCAGCTTTTGCCCTTGCTTTCCAGCACAAGACTGAGGAACGGGAAATGAAATTTATTAATCAATACTTTTTAGAAGCGATGAGGAAAGAGAAGGTTGCTAAATCAGCAATCGAAAAAGTGAAAGAAGAGGGCCGAGCTGGAGCGGTCAAAGAAATTTCGCCTAAAATCAAAAAAATTTTCCAGACGGCTCACGAGATTCCTTGGGAAGACCATGTTAAAATGCAGGCCGCTTGGCAGACAGGCACCGATAACGCCGTTTCTAAGACCATTAATTTCCCTCATGATGCCCAAGTAAAGGATATGGAAAAAGCCTTCCTTTTAGCTTATAAGAGCGGGTGTTTGGGAATTACGGTCTTCCGGGATGGGTGTAAAGAGGACCAGGTTCTTTATCTAGGTTTAAAAGAGAAGGACAAGAAAAAGAAATCAGAGATTAAACCCAGGCCAGAAAAACTCCAGGGTATCACCCATCGGATTCCGACACCAGTAGGTAATGCCTTTGTCACCGTTAACACTGATGAAAAAGGAGAACCTTTTGAAGTCTTTGTTAGTGTTGGTAAGGCTGGTTCTGATTTGACCGCTGATGCTGAAGCAATTGGTCGTTTAATCTCGTTAAATTTAAGGAGTGCCAACGCCAATACCAAGGAAATGTTGGCTCAGGTGGTCGACCAATTAGCCGAGATTGGAGGAGCGGCCAGCATTGGTCTAGGAAAAAATCGGATTAAGTCTTTGCCTGATGGGATTGCCAAAATTCTTCGGGATTTTTTGGTCAACGGCGATGGTTTGAAGAAAGAAGAAACGGTCAGCCAGTCTTCCTTTAAATTTAAAAACGGTCGGGATCTTTGCCCGGTTTGCGGTCAAGGAACTTTAATTTTTGAAGAGGGTTGTTCGAATTGTTCAAGTTGTGGTTTTACTAAGTGTTAGTCTTCGATGAAAGTTTATACTCGGCGGGGAGACAAAGGCACTTCGCGCTTGGCTGATAATTCTTGTTTTGATAAAGACGATTGTCGGTTTCGGGTGCTGGGAGTAGTCGATGAGCTTAATTCCTGGTTTGGTTTGACGAGAGCTTTAACTGAAGATAAAAGACTGAAAAGGTTTTTGCAAACTCGACAGAAAGAGCTTTTTGAAGCGAGCGTAGAACTAAGTAGGAGAAAAGGCCCGGAAAAATTTTCTTTAAGAAAAGTTCATCGGCTGGAAAAAGAAATTGACCTTTGGCAAAAAAATCTGCCGCGATTAAAAAATTTTATTTATCCTGGCGGTAGCCAGACAGCCGTTTTTCTTCATCTTAGTCGGACAGTCTGTCGTCGAGCAGAACAGGAACTAGTGAGCTTAAAACAAAAAGAGAAGATTAATAGTAAAATATTAATTTATTTTAATCGCCTCTCTGACTGGTTATTTATTCTGGCGAGAAAAGTTAATCAAGAAAAAAATATTGAAGAAGAGGAGTGGAGGGATGCTTAAAGTCATTCAGAAAAGAAGAAGCGTTAGAGAATATCTAGATAAAGAAATAGAGAAGGAAAAGATTGAGGAGATTTTGAGGGCGGCGATGACGGCGCCTTCAGCGCATAACCGCCGGCCATGGCGGTTATGGTTAGTGCAGGATAAAGAAAAAAAAGAAAAACTCGCCCAAATTCAACCTTGGGCTTCTTTTGTGGCGGAGGCACCAATGGTCTTAGTGATTGGTGCGGATGAAGATAGAAATTGGGTGGAAAATTGTGCGGTCGTCGCCAGTTTTGTTTATCTTGAGACGACTAATCAAGGTTTAGGGACCTGTTGGGTTCAGGTAAGAAGAATGAAGACAGAGGAGGGGAGGGAAAGTGAGGAAGCTGTTAAAAAGCTTCTTGGAGTTGAGGAGAAAGTTAGTATTCTTTGCTTGATGCCTTTAGGCTATCCTCAAAAAAAACCTCCTGAACATTCAGGAGAAATTGAGAAAGAAAAAGTGTCGGTGGTATAATAACTTAATATGACCGACCTGCCCCTGACTTCGACTACTGACAAGGAAAGAGAAAGAGCGCCTAAGATTGTACCCGTGGTCGAGGTTGGAGAAATTTCTGTTTCTAAGGAAGAAAAAGAGGCGAGAGAAGAAGGTTATCTTGAGCGGATTGAAAAAGAGGTTGAGCTCAAAAAGCCGGTGATCCATCGGGGTCAGGTTTTAGTCACCGCTCCTTCAGCCCAGAAACCCAAAATAGTTTTACCGGTCAGCAAGCAGGCCTATTTACACCCCCAAAACTGGCATTTACCGGTGACCGCCGCCCTCCGTTGGCTTTTAACTTGGATTAAAAGAGTAATTAAGATGTATCCTGAAGGAACAGTTTTCGAAGATGAACCAACTACCTGATATTAATCATCTTTTTCAAGTAGCAGTGGTTTTGCTGCTGGCGATAGTCATCGGCGGCTTGTTTTTAGCGGGCTTGGGCTATTTAGCTTTTATCTTTTTCAAGTACTATCGCGGTCGAGAGAGAAAATCACTTGATTTTGTTTTATTACAAGTGGCCGTTCCTCGAGAGAATGAAGTTAAAATTGATGTTGCTGAACAAATGTTCGCCAGTTTGTACGCCATCAAAAAGGGTGGTAAACTCTCTTTTCTTAAGCCGCAAGACCACTTTACTTTTGAAATCGTCGCTCTGCCCGAAGACATCCGTTTTTACATTTCCTGTCCTCGAAAACTTCGGGATCTAATCGAAAAACAAATTCACGGCGCCTATCCTGAGGCAGAGATTAAGGAAAAGAAAGAATATAATATTTTCTCTGAAGAGGGGAAAGTTGCTTTTGCCAGCCTGGGTTTACGAAATACCCCTTTTTATCCAATTAAAGTTTACCGAGAATTGCCGACTGACTCCCTCTCTTCTTTAACGGCCGCCCTGGCGAAAATGGGGGAAGGAGAGGGAGCGGCTATTCAAGTCCTCATTAGCCCAACCGATAAAAAATGGCAATCAGCCGGGAAAAAATTTATTTCCCAGACTAAAAAAGAAGAAGCCGACCCGGAAAAAGCCAAATATAAAACCGATGCTAAGACCCTCGAGGCCATTGAAAACAAGTGTTCTAAACCCGGTTTCGAAACCACGATTAGAATTGTCGTCTGCTCGGACACCCTAGAGTCAGCTAAAGCCCACCTGAGTAATATTAAGTCTGTTTTTGAGCAATTCTCTTCTGGTTTTAATGGTTTTAAGAGTAAAAAAATCAGGCTGAAAGTCGCTTTCATGAATGATTTTATCTATCGTTATCAGCCAATGATGAGACTCTTTAGTAATCAGTCGATCCTTAATTCCGAAGAGTTGGCCACCATTTTCCACTTACCTAACAAGACGGTAGAAACTCCCCACATTCTTTGGCTCGCCGCTAAGTCGGCACCAGCGCCAGCGGAAATCGCCACCTCAGGGTTGTTTATTGGTCGAAGTGTTTATCGAGGAGTGGAAAGGAAGGTCTATATTACCGATAAAGACCGGGGGCGACATGTTTATGTCATTGGCAAGACAGGAACGGGTAAAACTGAGTTGGTGAAGACAATGATTCTTCAAGACCTGAAGGCCGGCAGGGGCATCTGTTTGATTGACCCCCATGATTTGGCTGAGGAAATTTTAGCCTATATTCCTCCGGAGAGAGTCGAAGATGTTATCTATTTTGACCCCTCGGATACGGAGCGGCCGATGGGACTGAATTTACTTGAGGCAAGAAATGAAGATGAGATGCACTTTGTTTCAACAGCGATTATTAATCTTATGTATAAGCTTTACGATCCTTATAAAACCGGGATTATTGGGCCGCGTTTTGAGCATGCCATCAGAAACGCGATGTTGACCGTGATGTCCGAGAAGGGAAGTACTTTTGTGGAAGTGGTTCGGGCAATGACGGATTCTTCTTTTGTTAAGGCTTTGTTGCCTAAGGTGACTGATCAGATGGTCAGGCGTTATTGGACGGACCAGATTGCCCAGACAGCTGACTTTCATAAATCAGAAGTTTTGGACTACACGGTTTCCAAATTTGGTCGGTTCGTTACCAACAGGACGATGCGGAATATTATTGGTCAATCAAAGTCTGCCTTTGATTTCCGGCGGGTGATGGATGAAGGCAAGATTCTGATTATTAATTTAGCTAAGGGTAAACTTGGAGAAGAGAATTCTAATTTTTTAGGTTTGGTTTTAGTCCCCAAAATTTTGGTGGCGGCGATGAGTCGAACCGATACCCCTGAAGCTCAACGCCGCGACTTTCATCTCTACGTTGACGAGTTCCAAAATTTTGCCACCCCTGATTTTGCTACCATTCTCTCTGAGGCAAGGAAATATCATTTGAATTTGACGGTCGCCAATCAGTTTATCGGTCAGGTGGAGGAGGAAGTTAAAAATGCGGTTTTTGGTAATGTGGGAACAGTGATTGCCTTCCAAGTTGGGGTGGCGGACGCTTCTTTCCTCCAACATGAATTTACACCCACTTTCTCAGAGTCCGACCTCCTCAATATTGAGCGCTTCCATGCCTATTTAAAGACCGTGGTTAATGGTCAACCAGTGACCCCTTTCTCAATTGATACGACCAAGGATCTTAAGGCGGAACAGGCTTTGGCAAATGAGAAGGTGGCAGGGATTGTTAAAGAGATGTCGAGGTTAAAGTTTGGTGTTGCTCGGGAAGAAGTGGAGGCGGAAATCGTCCGAAGAGCGAAATTATAACTTCTAAAGAGTCTTCGTAGGACCAGTTTAAAGCTAGCTTTTTTGGTATAATATAGGGGTTGGGGGCCGATAGCTCAGTGGTTAGAGCACTATCCTTATAGCAAATTTGGGCACATAGCTCAATGGCAGAGCACCATCCTTATAAGATGGGGGTTCTAGGTTCGAATCCTAGTGTGCCCACCAAGATACCCAAATTTGATATATCGTGCTCCGCACGCTATAAAGTAGAGGCCCTTGGTTCAAATCCAAGCACGTCCACATTTAGTCCGCGATATATCGACGACAAAGTCGTCGCTATAAGATAGGGGTCGATGGTTCGAATCCATCTCGGCCCACCGTTTTACTGATATATCACGAAGTGCTATAAAGTCCAGACGAAGGTTCGACTCCTTCCGGGCCCACTCATAAGTTCAAAGTTCTTCGAGCTTAATTTTCTTTCCTTCTGGCTTTTCCTTGATAAAATGAAGGTATTTCTCCGTGGTTGAAAGCCGCTTATGACCTGCTAGCCTAGAGAGAATAACGACTGAAGCGCCCGCGATTAAGTGGTGAGTAATCCAGGTGTTTCTCAAATCGTTGACTTTGGCATTTTCGATTCCTGCCAGTCGGAAGTAGCGGTCAATCGAAGTTCTGATATTCCGAACCAGCAATGGCCGGCCAGTCTTAGTGACAAAAACCGCTTTTGTTCGGGTATTTGGTCTTTCTTCTAAATAGCGGTCAAGAGCCGCCCTGGCGGCTTTATTAAGAGGCAAAGTTCGATTAGGCTGGGACTCATAAGCCTTAATTTGGATTTCATTATCTTTAAGATCTTCTAAATTTAATCGAGCCACTTCACCGATTCTGATACCGGCTTGGAGCATTAACTCAACAATGGCGGCGATTCTGATGTCATCCCGGCAAGCATCCCGGAGAGCTCGGTATTCCATTTTGGAAAGAATCCGGGGAGCTTTAATTTCATATTTCGGGTGACTAACCGAAGCGGCAGGATCGTCTTTAACGATGCTTTCTTTTTTTAAAAAACGATAAAAACTCTTAATAGAATTAAGTTTTCTGGAAACTGATTTGGCGGTGTAGCCCTTTTGGGTGAGTTCCTTTTTAAAAGTTTCAAGATGTTCAGGTAAAACTGAAGTTACCTGGGTAATCTTTTTCTTATCGAGAAATTCAGCCAGCTGCTCAACATCTTTACCATATGCTAAAATGGTGGAGATTGATCGCTTTTGGTTTTTGAGATAGTTAATGAATTTTTCTTGGGCTAAAGAAAAGGAAGTTAACTCGCCTGCCATAATGAGGACTATAATATCATCGGAAAGGATAGTTGTCAACCAATGTCTGAGGCTCAATTGATGAAGAAAAAACTTATTCCCGGCTTGATTATTATCTTTAGTCTCTATCTTATAGTTTCTCTTTCGCGCGAGATTTTTGACCTCATTCAAAAGGAAAAAATCATTGGCAAAGAGCAGCTCAAACTTGAGGAATTAGAGGTAGGGAATCAGGTTTTGAGGGAGCAATTGAATTATGTTCAGTCAGAGGAGTTTGTTGAAAAAGAAGCGCGAGAAAAATTAGGGATGACCAAGGGGGGAGAAATAGTGGTTATTTTACCAGAGGATTTCGAGGAAATGGTCAAGCAGAGTCAGGGAGCGGTTGAGCCGGAAGAAATTCCTAATTGGAAGCAGTGGTTGGGATTGTTTGGGTTTTAAGTGGCCGGGGTGGGAGTTGAACCCACGACCTTCGGTTTATAGCACAACAAAGTTGCGATATATCAAAAAATTCTGGTGGCTGCGACAGGATTTGAACCTGTGACCGTTGCCTTATGAAGACACTGCTCTACCGCTGAGCTACGCAGCCAAATTTTTTGCTATGAATCCGATGCTCTAACCGACTGAGCTACCCTGCCGCATTTATTTTTAAGCCTTCAATCAAGCCATGGATTTTCCTAAACAAACGCCGTTGCTTATTAGCTCTTATCCGCAAAACTCCGAAATAATCCTCAGGATTTTTAAATTCTTTTTTCCAGGTGAATTTTTGGAAAAATGGCTTCTGAAATTGATTTAAGGGAATCTCGGTTAATTCTGACCAATATTTTTCAACTTTTTCTATCCGATCTTTATGACTTATGTTTAAGCCAACTCTAAGCCTAATTTCTTCTTTAGAAACTCCACAGCTTTTAATGAGCCACTTTAGGAAGAATTTTATCATATCAGGATCGGAATTAGCAAACCCAAGACGACTGTCTTTTTTAAATCCTTCTGCCCAATAGAGGGCGGCACCTGCAATAAAAAACTCTTTTTCATCAAGGCTACCGATTTCTTTTATGCCTTTGGCTTTTAATTCTTTAATTTCTTTTAACCGTCTTTGTCTTTGGTTTTGGGCAACCTTCTTTCTTCCTTTTTGAAGTGCATCAAAGACTTTCTTTTTAAGCATTCTTTTTTGCAAGGGGGTGAGCTTTATATCTTGGCACCACTTATGTACTGAAGCAGGGGATACTCGAAGTAACTTAGCAATTTCTTTTAAGCCTTTACCTCTCTGCCGGAGTTTTCTAGCTTCTTTTTTCTTTTCTGGTTTAGCCATAAAAAAGAACCCCTATCTTTAGAACTACTATCATTGTAACAGGGATTCAATAAACCTGTCAAGGTTTAGTTTTTGTTGCGGGGCTAGGAGTTGAACCTAGTCTGTGAGATTATGCAGGCTGTTGTCTCCAATTACTTGGAGTGTCGGACTATATCTTCTCCGCCTCTTGAAAGAGGTACGGAGCTCGGCGTGTAGTCTCTACGGAGTCCCCACAACACGGAATGTGTTGGGGGTTCCCTCGGTATTGCCCCTCTGATGAAAATTAGAGTAGGGTTTCACCGATATAGCCGAGTGCACTCACAGCAGTTACCTGCCGGAGGGCCCAATTTTTAACGAGCCTCACGTGCTACCGTACACTACCCCGCACGTCTGAAGCTAATTCTAACATACTTGACACAGGTTTACAATTAAGCTAAAATAAGGTCAATGGTAGAGAAAATTAAGGAAACATTAGTTTCTTGGTGGAGCAAACTAGCCGGCAAGTAATCACCGGTGGGTTTGGGTGCTTAAAGAAGACTCGCCGAGTGGGCGGGTTTTTTTATTGGGATTGCTTTAGGGCCGTGATGTCAATGATAGCATGGCGGTCTCCAACCCGCCGATTCGGCGGGCGATTCCTAGCTAAAATGTATTATGTTTACATTTTACAGAGTAATAAAGATAAGAAACTTTATACTGGCAGAACCGAGAATTTAGAATTAAGATTAGAAGAGCATAACCTAGGGAAAGTAAAATCAACTAAAAACCGGAGACCTTTAAAATTAATTTATTACGAAGCATATAAAGACAAACAGGATGCAATTGATAGAGAGTTGTTTTTAAAAAGTGGTCGGGGTCGAGAGGTAATCCAAAAGCAACTTAAAAATTCGATTTTAAAATAAAGGGCTGTAGCTCAACTGGCAGAGCGTCCGTCTCCAAAACGGAAGGTTCCAGGTTCGACCCCTGGCAGCCCTGCTAAATGAAAAAACGAGTTTTTTCAGGAACCAGACCAACAGGCCGATTAAATATCGGTAATTATTTAGGTGCTGTAAAAGGATACATTGCTCTCCAAGAGAGGAAAGATTTAGATTGTATTTACTCGGTGGTTGATTTACATGGGATTACTACGCCTTTCGACGCCACAAAATATCAAGAGATGATTAAGGGAATAATTTTAGGTTACTTGGGAGCGGGAGTTGATCCTGAAAAATGTCATTTAATGATTCAGTCCCAAGTTCCCGAACATGTTGAGCTCTCCTATCTTCTGGGAACAATTTATCCTGTTTCTAGGCTTGAACAGCTACCAACTTATAAAGACAAAAAAGCCCAGTTTCCCAGGTATGTTAACTTGGGTCTTTTATATTATCCGATTTTAATGGCAGCTGATATTCTTATCTATAAGGCAGAGCTAGTTCCCGTAGGAACTGACCAGGAACCTCATCTCGAAGTCACTCGAGAAATTGCCCGCAAGTTCAACAAGATGTTCTCCCCACCAGCTGGCGGATTTCCAGAACCCCAAAGATTTGCCACTAAAGGAGAATATATTCCTTCTTTGACTGGTGAAGGAAAAATGAGCAAGACGGTTGAAGGAAGCTACATATTATTGACCGATGATTTAAAAACCATTAAACAAAAATTAGCCAAGGTTCCCACAGATGTTGGTCACGGAAAAGAAGTTCCCAAAGAAGGGGGCGTGGCCAATTTACTTCTTCTCGTTGAGCTTTTTATGGATAAAAAAGCCCGAGAGGACTACGAAAAACAATATCTGGGTCAAGGTATTAAATACGCTGAATTAAAAGAAAAACTAGCCCAAGCGATTTATAAAGAATTAGAGCCTATCCAAAAAAGACGAAAGTATTTTGAGGAGCATCCTGAAGAAGTTGACAGAATTCTGGAAGAGGGGAGAAAGTATTGCTCCAAGATTGCCAAGCAAACTCTTCGCGAAGCGAAAGAAGCGATGGGGTTAATTTAAGAAACTCTCCACTTGACTTGCGAAAGTATTTCCGTTATAATGGAAATACTTTTAGACTGGAGTTTAGTATGAAGAGAGATATGCGGTCAGAAAAAAAGATTATGAATGTTCTTTTAGATAATCTGGGGGGGGAGAAAATGTATCTTTCCCAAATTGCCCAAACTTCAGGTGCGAGCGTCTCTACCTGCCACCAGATATTAGAAAAAAAGGTGCATGACAAGGAAATAGAGAAAGTGAAGATTGGTAACCTGAGTGTTTATTTTTTAGATCAAAATGACCCCCTGGTTTCCCAGGTGAAAGTAGTCCGCACCATCGAATTATTAAAGCCACTTCTCGACAAACTTCAAAGAGTCAGTCAGAAAATTATTCTTTTTGGCAGTGCCGCTCAAGGAAGAGACTTAACCGAGAGTGATTTTGACCTTTTTATCCAAACTAATGAGAAAAGAGAAGTTCAGTGGCTCATCAGAGAAAGTAAAATAGGTCGAAAAATTCAGCCAGTGATTAAAAGTTTCCTTGAATTGATGGAACTTAAGAAGAAAGACCCAGTTTTTTACGAGGAAATAAACAAAGGTAAGGTGCTTTGGGAGGAACGGCATGAATGAAGAATTTAAAAAGTGTTTGAAAAACAAAAAAATTATCAAGTTTTCTAAAGCCATAGATAAGGTGAAGGTTGAATTTAAAGCTGCCGAAGAGGACTTAAAAAACGCCAAGAAGTTCTTAAGAGATAAAAACTTTAAGTACGCCACCATCGCTGGTTATTATTCTCTTTTTCATTCAGCCAGGGCTCTTCTTTATTCAAGGGGGTATCGCGAAAGAAGCCATTATTGTCTAAGAATAGCGATTAAAGAACTGTTCGTTAAAGAAAAATTGCTTAACCCTGAAGCGCTCGATTGTTTTGATGAAGCGGTGGGCTTAAGAGAGGCGGCTGATTATGAAAGTCTTTATTCAGCGAGGGGAGCTAAACTAGCAGTTAAAGGAGCAAGGGAGTTTTCAAAAGCGGCTTTAGAAATTTTGAGCTGAAAATTACTTCCAGGTTTGCTATAATTAAATCTGTTCTAATGCCTAAAATTAATCTTAAAAAAACTCCTCCTAAGCGCAAGCTTCCTCGTAAGTTTGAGCTTAGGCTTAACTTGAACCCTAAGAATCTTATTATTTGGCTTCTTGTTTCTCTGATTGGCCTTTCTTTTCTCTTTTCTCTCCTCGGAGAAATTCCTCCAGAAACCGAAGAAATTGCCTTATCTCAAGCCCTGATTGATGTCAAAGAAGATAAAGTTGACGAGATTCTAGTTGAGGGCGACCGTTTGCTCATAACTTACAAAGATCAAGAAAAAACCTTTGTTTCTCGGAAAGAACTGGGTCAGTCAATCACTGAAATTTTTAATAATGCGGATATTGACCCCACTCGGGTTAAGGTTTCGATTAAAGACCAATCTCTCTCTCGGGTTTGGGTCGATGTTCTAGGCACAATTTTGCCTTTAGTCCTAATGGCAGTTTTCTTTTTCTTTATTATCCGCCAGGCAAGAGGGGCTCAGGACTCGATTTTCTCTTTTGGTCGTTCAAAGGCTAAACTTTTTGCCAAAGGTCGGCAACAGATTACCTTTAAAGACGTGGCTGGCATAGTCGAGGCGAAAAAAGAATTAGAAGAAGTAGTTGATTTTTTGAAACATCCGGCTAAATATCAAGCCCTAGGGGCGCGAACACCTAAAGGAGTAATTTTAGTCGGTCCTTCAGGTTGTGGTAAAACCTTGTTAGCTAAAGCGGTGGCCGGCGAAGCGGGGGTGCCTTTCTTTTCAATGGCTGGTTCAGAGTTCATGGAGATGTTAGTCGGAGTCGGTGCCGCCAGGGTAAGAGATTTATTCAATAACGCTAAAAAGGCCGCTCCTTCGATTATCTTTATTGATGAGATTGATGCGATTGGTCGGGTGAGAGGGATGGGGGTGGCTGGTGGTCATGACGAAAGAGAACAGACTTTAAATCAGATTTTAGTCGAGATGGATGGTTTCACTCCTAATGATAATGTGATTGTCATTGCCGCTACTAATCGGGGGGATTTGTTAGACTCAGCTTTACTAAGACCGGGTCGATTTGACCGGAGAGTTGTTTTAGATATGCCCGACATTCAAGACAGAGAGGCGATTTTGAAAATTCATGCCCGGGGCAAGCCATTTGCATCGGGGGTGACCTGGAAACAGATTTCGAAAAGAACAGTCGGTTTTTCTGGAGCGGATTTAGAAAACATGCTTAATGAAGCCGCCATTGCCGCTGCCAGGAATAATAAAAAAGAGATTAATATGGAGGACATTGATGAATCCGCCCTCAAGGTGAAATTGGGTCCAGCAAAAAGGAAGTTACAAGACGAAGATGACCGAAAAATGACTGCCTATCACGAGTCCGGCCACGCCATTGTCACTCATTCTTTACCCAATATGGATCCAGTTTCCCGAATCTCGATTGTCGCTCGAGGAGTTTCTCTGGGCCACACCCTAATTCCACCCTTAAGAGAAAGGGTTCATGAAACAAAATCAAGGCTTTTAGAACAGCTAGCGGCGATGTTAGGTGGCCGAGCGGCAGAAGATTTAGTCTTTAATGAGATGACGACGGGTGCGGCCAATGATATTGCTCAAGCGACTCGGATAGCAAGAAAGATGGTTATTGATTTTGGAATGAGTGATTTGGGACCAATTAATTTAGGTCCTCAAATGGAATATTCAGAAATGGGGAGAGCTTTATGGATGGAGCCGAGCCAACTCTCGCCGGAAATGGCGGCTAAGGTTGATAGAGAGGTTAATCGATTTCTTGACAATGCTTATAAGAAAGCGGCCGAGATCCTCAAGAAACAAAGGAAAAAATTAGATAAAGTGGCTGATGTCCTGTTAGATAAAGAGACCTTAGAGCAGGAAGAATTTGAGAAATTGGTGAAGTAAATTTTGACTGGATAAGTTATAATAATTGGTGCTGCCTAAAGAGCAGTTTTTTTGATTGAAAATGATGGAACGAGAAGGAAAATTTAATGGAGACGAAGTTGTTAAAGAGGCTGTTTCCCGAGCCTGGAAGCTTATTGTGCCCGCTCTAAGCGGTTATAGGCCCAAGCTTGAAGTTCTCTCTCTGAGCAAACATCAAGGGATTTGCCTTCTTGCAGGACAAGAGACTCCTTTAGTAGTTGCCCGAGAAGCAATGGAAAGAATAAAGAAAAAACTTGGTGTTCAAGAGGAAAAGAGTTTTTCTTCTGGCGAGGAGGAGAGAATAGACTCTGATTATCTCTTAGGAGTTCAAACTAATTACCCCACTAGAGGCGGAAAGGTTGTTCTGACTAAAAGAGATGTTTTCCGGACTTCTTTAGAGGGTAAGGCTCTAGCGGGAGAAATTTGGTCAGTTAAGAATTTGGAGCCAATGGGTTGGGGAGAGATTTTTTATCACAAAGGCCAGGAAATTTTTCGACGAGCTCGTGGTGCGATTGTTGGTAACGAACAATATTTTCAGGGATGAGTTTTTGTGCTATAATCTGAGGTTAGAACTGCCCACGAGGGTTCATCTTGAGGATTCACCCTGAAGGGCAGTTTTTTTGATTGAAAATGAGAGAAAGAGGACCAGAAAATCAGAAAAGTATTGAAATATTTTTTGCTTCTCTTCAAGAGGCTATTCAGCCAGTGATTAGTGGAGATAGGGAGAGGATTGATATCATCGGCATTTTTTTCAATCCTTTCGAAGGAACTACGAATCATTTCTTTCCTGTCCCTAGAGTTTTTGGTGAAGAAGGGGGGCGAGTTTTCGAAAGGCTAAAAAAAGAATTGGAATGCGATACTACTTTTAATAAACAGATGGAACCGGTAAAGGAAGGAAAAATGGATGAGGGGCATAACTGTAGGACATGGAGTTTTGACACTAATCTAGGTGGAATTGTCTTGGAGAAGACAGAAACTTTCGATCGAACCAGAAGCTTAACTGATCCAGAGAGAATTATCTGGTCAATTAGGAATCTTCATCCGAAAACCAAAGGTCAGAAGTTAGGGGAAAGAATGAGAAGATTTAGGAAAAGAGCTTAAGTTGCGGTTATGGGTGAAGGCTAACATTTTCAAGGATGACTTCGACTTTGTGTTAAAATAACTTCATGGCCATTCGAAAATCTCAGGCTGAAAAGCGCCTCGTTTTGATTGATGGGCACGCTATTTTGCACCGGGCTTATCATGCATTGCCGCCTCTAACGACTCCGGCGGGTGAAGTGGTCAATGCCGTTTACGGTTTTACGACCATGCTTCTCAAAGTCATTGATGACCTGAAGCCCAGCTATCTTATCGTTACTTTTGATACTCCTAAACCAACTTTTCGCCACACTGAATTTGTGGGTTATCAAGCCCAAAGACCGAAAATGGACACAGAATTGGCCAGTCAGTTAGAAAATGTTCGCCGGATTTTAAGGGCAATGGGTATTCCCATTTTCTCGGTTGAAGGTTATGAAGCCGATGATGTCATAGGCACGTTGGCACGGCAAGCGGTGCAGGGTAAAAGAATAAAAGAATACAAGAGTAAAATGAGAAAGAAAAAAATCGAAGTAATTATTGTCACTGGGGATCGGGATATGTTTCAGCTGATTGGGCCGAAAGTAAAAATCTATGCGCCGGTGAGAGGGATGAGTGAAGCCCAGATTTTTGACGCGAAGAAGGTTAAAAAAAAGATGGGGATTGAACCCGAACAAATTATTGACTACAAGGGTTTGGTGGGTGACCCCTCTGATAATTATCCTGGTGTTCCCGGAGTTGGACCAAAAACGGCCGCCGACCTTCTAGGAAAATATAGGACAATTGACGGCGTCTATAAGAATTTAGACAAGCTGCCCGAATCTCAAGCAAGAAAATTAACTGAAGGAGCGGAGATGGCCGAGTTGTCACGAAAGCTGGCAAAGATTGTCACCGACGCGCCGGTCAAATTAGATTTGAAAAAAGCTCAGTTTGTTTTAACTGATGAAGAAAAGGAAAAAGCGATTAAGGAATTTAGAATTTTAGGCTTTAAGAGTTTAATTGAAAGGATGTCTGGTCGGGAAGAGAAGAAGAAATTCAAGAAAAAATCTTCTAAGAAAAATTCCCAACAAAAACTTTTTTAGGCAAAAAAGTGCCCCGCCTTGCGGCGGGGCTTGGTGGCGAGTCAGACTCGCCTTGGTGGAGAAATCTTGCGATTTCTCCTTGGTGGTCTTATCTTGCGATAAGACCAGAATGCTGATAGATTTCTCTATCAGCAATTAGGGATTATAGCACAGGGAGACCTCAATGTCAAGTCTTTGGAAGGAAAATTTTATTGGCCCGCTTGCTTTGTTTGGAGTTGTTTTTCCAGGCATTCCAGGGCTAAAATAGCCGTTTCTGAGAATAGTGATTCGATTGTCCTCGGAGAAAGGGAAATAGCCTTGCCCCCGGCTCGATCAGTCGAGAAATGAGTTACTTCCAAACTGGGGCGTTCCATATTTTGTCTTGCTCGAGTACTGAAAACTAAGACGTCTTTACCTTTTCCGGTTTTTAAATAAAAAATGGCCTGGCCTGACTCCATTTCCCATCGCCCACCAAAATTCAATTCAATCTCAGGATCGGTTTCCTTGATTCCTAATATCTCCCTGAACCTTTGAGGGAACTTTCTAGTATTTGCTAGTAACTCATAACTTTGAGCTGGCCGAAATCCATAAGGCCATTCCAACCTTGGACTAGAGAGACTCGTATAAGCTTCATCATGGCAGAGAGCGGACAGAGATAAAAGGCCTCGAGTTAGTTTATCTTTGGTTGGTATGCCTTCTAAAAAGGGGACTAATACTTTTTGGGGATCTCTTCCGATTCTAAGAAATTGCCCGAGTTCTCTTAAAGCCATTAATTTTTTTATAAAAGTTTAGCCGGAGTTTGTCAAGGAGAAGATTAATTCCTTGAGGCATTCTGCTATACTAATGGCAAGCATGAAGGTAGTCTTAGTTCATGATTATTTAAAGGAATATGGAGGGGCGGAGAGGGTTCTTCAGACTTTCCATGAAATGTGGCCAGAGGCGCCGATTTACACTGCTTTTTGCCTTAAGGATTCGGCTGCCGGTAAGGCTTTTGCTGAGGCTCGAGTGATTGAATCCTGGCTGGCACCGATGATTAAATATAAAAACTTGTATAGTCCTCTTCGTTTTCTTACCCCTTTGATTTGGAAGAGCTTCAACTTCACCGATTATGATTTGGTGATTACTTCTGCTTCTTGGTATATTACTCGGGGTTTTCGAACAGGGAAGAAGACCAAAATTATCTGTTATTGTCATACACCGCCTCGAGCTCTCTATGGTTATCCGACTTCGATAGAGTGGCAGCGTTACTGGCCAATTCGAATTTATGGAACGATTGTCAACCATTTTTTAAGGCTTTATGATTACCACTCGGCTCAACAAGTAGATAAGTTTATTGTTAATTCAAGAAACGTTGCCGGACGAGTTAAGAAATTCTATCGCCGCGATTCGACGATTATCTATCCGCCAGTCGAGGTTGAAGAGATAATGAAAGCGACCCGCGGCTTGAAGCCCAAAAACTATTACTTAATTGCTTCCCGAGTGGTGGGGGCTAAGGGGATTGAACTAGCGGCTGAAGCAGCGGAAAAGGCCAAAATTAATCTGAAGATTGTGGGTGAACCCGCCGGATTGAGATGGTTCGGAGGGAAATTAGAGGGCTTAAAAAGTAAGAGGGTGGAGTTCCTGGGTCGAGTCCCCGATGAAGACCTTTATCGTTATTATGGACAATGCAAGGCTTTTCTCGCTTTGGCAACTGACGAGGATTTTGGCATGACGCCGGTTGAAGCGATGGTTGCGGGCCGGCCGGTGATTGCTTTTCGGGGGGGAGGTTATTTAGAGACCGTCGTTGAAGGAAAGACGGGTGAATTTTTCTCCGAGCCAACAGCTGACTCCTTGGTTCAAGTTCTGAAAAAATTCGACCCGAAGAAGTATAAAAAAGAGGACTGCCTTGCTCAAGCAAAAAAGTTTTCGAAAGAGAGATTTAAAAGAGAAATAAAAGAATTCGTGAAGAAAAATGCCTGAACTACCAGAGGTGGAGACAATTCGTAGGGACTTGAATCGCCTGATTGTTGGGAAGAAGATTTTGGATATTGCCACTGATTCTCCTAAGCAAGTCCAGCCTTCGTTGGCCAAGGTTAAAAAGGCAGTGATTGGGACAACGATTAAGAAGATTGAGAGAAGGGCGAAATTGCTTCAGATTTTTCTTTCTAATCACCAAATTCTAGTCATTCATCTCAAACTTACAGGTCGACTTTTAGTCAGGGAAGAAGGCGCGCCCAAAGATGATTGGCAGCACGTCATTATCTCTTTGAGCGGGAATCAAGAACTCCGTTTTGCTGATTTGAGGAAATTCGGTTGGGTGAGGCTTTTAAAAGACAAAAAAGAACTAGAGAAACTGCTTTCTGAGTTTGGGCCAGAACCTTTAGACGGCCTTGATTTAGAGACTTTTAGAAAGATTCTCGCTTCCACCAGTCGACCAGTTAAAATTGTCTTGATGGATCAGAAGAAAATAGCGGGCATCGGCAATATTTATGCTAACGATGCTCTCTTTCTAGCTAAGATTGACCCCCGCCGACCGGCTAAAAAAGTGACTGAGAAAGAAGCGGAAAAACTTCTCAAGGCAATCGAAAAAGTCCTTCAAGCTGGGATAAAATACAGGGGTGCCTCAGACCAATATTATCTTGATGCTTTAGGCAGAAAAGGCTCTTATCAAGACCATTTCCTCACTTATGGTCGGGACGGGGAAAAGTGCCTTGATTGTGGTGGCGAGATTAAAAGACTGAAAATTGGTGGTCGGGGGACTTTTTATTGTCCCGCCTGCCAGCGCTAAGCGCAGGCTTTTGCGGGCAGGCCCGCCTGTCAAAAATAGCCTCTGGCTGATATAATGAATAGGTGGTTATCCAGAGTCTTTCTCTCCAAAACTTCCGTAATTACCAGAAGCAAGAACTTGAATTTGCTTCGGGAGTAACTCTCTTAGTGGGGCCCAATGCTTCAGGCAAAACTAATCTTCTTGAGGCGATTTATCTTTTAGCGACTGGAAAAAGTTTTCGAGCCGGTGTGGAAAGGGAAATGATTAGTTATGGTAAGGAAATTGCTTGGGTTCGGGGAAAAATCAAGAATGAAGAAGGAACTCAGGCTTTAGAAATAATTTTAACCCCTGGCCAGATAGGGAACGAGAGAGTAGCGAAAAAGAAATTTTCGATTAATAAGGTGGGTAAACGGATGATGGATTTTGTCGGCCATCTTCGTTGTGTTCTTTTTGGGCCAGAAGATTTGGAAATTATTGTTGACAGCCCTTCGACTCGCCGAAATTATTTAGATGGTGTTTTAGAGCAGGTTGACCGAGAGTATCGCCGCGCCAGCCTTTCTTATCAGAAGGGCTTAAGGCAGAGGAATAAATTACTCGAGCAAATCAGGGAAGAGGGGAAACCGAGGTCAATCTTGTTTTTTTGGGACAAACTTTTGATTGAAAATGGGGAAATTATTACTCAAAAACGGGAAGAGTTTCTCGAGTTTATTAATCAACAGCCAGATTATTTTGAGGAATTAAACATTCAATATGATAGAAGCGTTATTTCACCGCAGAGATTAGAAAAGTATGCTGACGAAGAGGTCACGGCCGGGATGACTTTGGTTGGTCCTCATCGGGATGACTTTGATATTAGAATAAAAGAGCAAGAGAGCGGGAGAGTAAAAGAAAGGAGTCTACATACTTTTGGCTCAAGAGGGGAACAGAGGACAGCGGTTTTTAGTTTGAAGCTAGGGGAGTTAGAATACGTGGCAGAAAGATCCGCCTTCGCCGAGGCTTCGGTGGACAGGCCGGTTTTACTTCTAGATGATATTTTCTCCGAGCTTGATCACGAGCGTCGCAAGAGGCTCTTAGAAATCATTCCCAAGCAGCAAACCATTATTACCACGACTGATATTCATTTAGTTGAACCTGAATATAGAAAAAAAGTGAAGAAAATTGATTTGAAATAAAAGGTTTTATTTTTCCTTTTCTAGCTTTTCCGCTAGTTTACTAAGCTGAAGAGTGACCAGGACTGCTAAGACGGTAACAATCAGAGCATAAAGAGCGAGAGAGATGATGCCTGAGCCGACACCCACTTGAGGTTTAATATACTCTTCAATGAAAGCCTGAATGAGTTCGTTCCAAGCTAAAGCGGCGACTAAACCAAAACCAGCCGTAGCTAATTGAAGCATTTGTTTAACAATGGCCAGGCGGTATTTTCTAATTTCTCCTTTAGTTTTTTGGACTGGTTCCATTTCTTGTATAATAATAGCATGACCTTGGAGGAGTTTAAAGAAGTAGGTTGAAAAAACGTTACAAACCGTAGAAATTCCTAATTGAACTATTCCTCTTGTTTTTGCCCACATCAAATGCGATAATTATGCAGGAATTATCTCATGTATCAACCAAAATTTAGAATCACCAATAAAATCCTTAAGAACATTGGTCTGGCTGAAGCCTGTCGAGAAGTAATTGATAACGCTCCCTTAGTGCCTTACTGGGAAAAGAAATTTCGAGAAGAGGCAATGCAGAAAACAGTTCATTATGGTACCCATTTGGAGGGTAATGAGCTTTCCTTCCAAGAAGCAGTTAAGGTTTTGGAGGGTGAGAAAGTTGTGGCCCGCTCACGTGATATTCAAGAGGTCATTAACTATCGGAAGGTGATGAAATACCTCGAGAAGATAAGGGGAGAAGAAGCGACTAAAAAGAAAGAAAAAGAATACACAGAGGAACAACTTAAGAAAATTCACCATTTAACCTGTTCCCGGATTATTCCTAGAAAAAACCAAGGGCAGTATCGCCGCACCCAGGTAGTTTTAAAAAATAGCCAGACTGGTGAAATTGCTTTTCGACCACCACCGGCGATCGAAGTCTCATATCTAGTCAAAGATTTTTTTACCTGGCTGAATAGTCCTGAAGCAGGAGAAATCCATCCTGTTCTACGCGCTGGTATTGCTCATTATGTTTTGGTGGCGATTCACCCCTTTATTGAGGGTAATGGCCGCACCGCCCGGGCTTTAGCGACTTTGATTCTTTTTTTAGAAGATTATGATATTAAAAGATTCTTTTCTCTGGAAGAGAACTTTGACCAAGATTCAATTTCTTATTTTAGCGCTTTGATTGGGACCTCGAGTCAGAGCCCGGACTTAGTCAAGCGAGATTTGACTGCTTGGTTGGAGTATTTTACTCAGGCTTTAGCGATTGAACTTAGTCGAATTAAAGAAAAGGTGAGAAGGTTATCAGTCGATTCCAAACTTAAAAAGAGAATCGGCAAGCAGGTAGCCCTTTCGGAAAGGCAGATGAAGCTAGTCGAATATCTTGAGGAGAATCGGGAGCTTACTACCTCTGAGGCGAGAAGGGTTTTACCGATGGTCTCCGACGATACGGTTTTAAGAGATTTGAAAGACCTAATTAAAAAGGGTATAGTGAAGAAAGAAGGGCGGACTAAAGCCGCTCGTTACATAATGAAGTAAGAACCTGAAACTAGCGTTTCAGAACCTTGTTTTTTAAAGTAAAATAAGAACCTGAAACTAGCGTTTCAGAACCTTGTATTGCAAGCAAAATGAGCCCGACTGACCCTCAATTTTTATACATGATTTTGGTTCTGCCGACTCTTTTTGGTCTAACCTTAGTGGGCGAAGGGCTGAACAAGGTGCTTAAGAGTGACCACGCTGGTTGGCTTTCCATCCTCTTTGGCTTTCTCTTCATTGGTGTTGTCATTTTTGCTTATTTTTTCTTTTCCCAGACAATTGGTTAATCCATGACTTTCCAAAAACTGGCAAGATACTTCGAAAAACTTGAAAAAACTGCCTCAAGAAACCAGATGACCGAAATTTTATCTCGATTATTAAAGGAATCTGGGGCTGAAGAGGTGGATAAAATTTGCTACCTTTCTTTAGGACAATTAGCGCCTCTTTATGCCGGGATTGAATTCAACTTGGCCGAGAAGATGATGATTCGGGTTTTGGCTCAGGCATATGGTCAGGAAGAAAAATTAATCAAACAAAAGTACAGAGAACTGGGTGATTTGGGGGATGTGGCTGCCCTTTTTGATAAAAGAGCCAGAAGTAAACCGATGACGGTTAACCAAGTTTATGAGCGGCTTTATGATTTAGCCACTGAAGGAGGGGAAGGTTCAGTGGAAAGGAAAATCAACCAAATGGCTCAGCTTCTAGATGATTTAGACGCGAAAAGCGCGAAATACGTAGTTAGAATCCCTTTAGGGAGATTGAGATTGGGTTTTTCTGATGTGACAATTCTTGATGCCTTATCCTGGATGGTGGCTGGTGATAAAAGTAAGAGAGTCGAGGTTGAGGAGGCTTTTAATGTTAGAGCCGATGTGGGTCAAATCGCTCAAATAGTTAAGGCAAAGGGAATCAAGGGATTGAAGGAAGCGAAGGTCAGTTTAGGCGTGCCGGTGATGCCGGCTCTTTGTCAGAGGCTGCCGACGGCTGAGGAGATGATTAAAAAAATGTGCCGGCCAAAGGCCGAGCATCCTCGTTCCGACCGAGAGTCGGAAACGGGAGGTCAGGTCGCGGCCGAGCCGAAGTTTGATGGCACCCGGCTTCAAATCCATTTCAGTAAAAAAAGAAAATGGGAACAAAAAGAAGATCAATTGGCTTTTATTTTCCAACCTAAAGGTTTTGTGAGAACTTTTACCCGAAATCTTGAAAACACGACCAATATGTTTCCCGATTTAATTCAAGCTGTTTTTACTGAAGTTAAGGCTCAAGAGGCGATTTTGGATTGTGAAGCGATTGGTTATGATCCCAAAACCGGCAAATTCCTTCCCTTTCAGGAGACGATTAAAAGGAAGAGAAAATACGGGATTGGCAAAAAAGCCAAGGAAATTCCCCTGAAGTTCTTTTGTTTTGATATTTTATTCAAGGATGGAAAGGACTTATTAAAAGAGCCTTTTAGTCAGAGACGAAAGACTCTCGAGGGGATTCTCCCTTCCAGGAATAAAATGATTCTTCTTTCACCCCAAATCGTGACCGAAAGCCCGGCTGAATTACGGCGCTATCATGATGAACAGATTAAGAAAGGCCTGGAGGGAATCGTCATTAAAAAATGGGAAGCGGCCTATGATCCAGGGAAGAGGGGTTATACTTGGGTGAAATTCAAACAGGAGAAGGGAAAGAAGGGGGGAGGATTGACAGATACTTTAGACTGTGTGGTTATGGGTTACTATAAAGGTAGGGGAAAGAGAGCAGGGTTTGGATTAGGGGCTTTCTTAGTGGGTATAAGAGAAAAAGGAGAATTCTTAACTATTTCTAAGATTGGCACCGGTCTGACTGATGAGCAGTGGAAAGAGATGTATCAAAGATGTGGGAAGGTCAGAACAAAAGAAAAACCAAAAGAGTATCAAGTCGATAAGAATCTTAATCCTGACACTTGGTGCTTGCCCAAGATTGTGGTGGAGATTGAGGCGGACAATATTACCAAGTCGCCAATTCACGCCGCTCAATACGCTTTAAGATTTCCCCGGTTGGTTCGCTTCCGAGATGATAAGTCGTCTTCTCAAGCAACGACTCTCAAAGAAGCGGAGAAGTTGTATAAGTTGCAGAAATAAGACTATAACGATCTTTTCTAAAGGTGGTCGGATATGATAGCATGGAGGTATGGCGAAGAAGGAAGAAGATTTTTTAAAGACCGGTCTATCTTTAAAAGAGGCCGGAGAGAAACTTAAAAAACTTGGCCCTAATGAATTGGCCAAACCTCCAGGGCTTTCAAACTTTAAACTCCTCCTCTCTCAATTAAAATCGCCTTTAATTTATATTCTGATTTTTGCTGGCTTAGTCACTTTTCTTCTTCGTGAATGGACGGACACGATTGTTATTTTTGCCGCGGTTGCTATTAACGCCATTCTCGGTTTCTGGCAAGAAAGAAAAGCTCAAAAATCATTAGAAGCTTTACGTTCCCTCTTAACGCCTCAGGCGACTGTCATTCGTAATGGCAAACAACAAGTGGTTGAAGTCTCTAAAATCGTTCCTGGAGATTTGGTGGTTTTAACGATTGGAACGAGAATTCCGGCTGACGGAGTTCTTCTCGAGGCCACGGATTTTTCCATCAACGAGGCCATTTTAACGGGCGAAAGTATGCCAGTAACTAAGCACCAAATCCCAAGCACCAAACTCCAAACAATAATTAATGACCGAAATTTCAAATTCAAAAAAGAAAACCAGGCTTTTATGGGGACGACGGTGGTGACGGGTATTGCCAAGATGTTGGTGACTAAAACCGGCATGGAGACAGCCATGGGGAAGATTGGTAAAACTTTGGAAGCAGTTGAAGAAGAAAAAACTCCTCTACAAGAACAATTAGGCAAGTTAGCGAGGACTTTAGCCATTGTCGTCGGCGTGATCGCCTTCTTTCTCTTTATTACCGGAGAGTTTCTCGGCTATGAGTTTTTAGAGATGTTTACGATTAGCGTCGCCGTCGCCGTCGCCGCTATTCCTGAAGGTTTAGTAGTGACTCTGACGGTTATTTTAGCTTTGGGTATGCAGCGAATTTTAAAAAGGAAGGCTGTGGTTCGTAAACTCTTAGCGGCGGAAACCCTGGGCTCAGTTTCGGTGATTTGCGCTGATAAGACAGGGACCTTGACCGAAGGAGAACTTCAGGTAGTCGAAGATGATTTTACTGACCAGGAATTAGGCATCAAAGCGGCGATTCTTTGCAATGATATGCGAGATCCCCTTGAAGTAGCGATGATGGATTGGGCCCTTCGGCAAGGCTTCGGCGGTGAGCTCAGCCGAACCGCTCAGGGTAAACAGGAGAAACTTGGTCAGAAGAAAATCCAAGATCAATATCCTCGGCTGGACGAGATGCCCTTTTCACCCCAAACTAAAATCATTGCCACCTTACATCCTGGGCTTTTACTTGTTTCTGGTGCTCCAGAAGTAGTCCTTTGCAAGTGCAAAGGGCAAAGGGCAAAGGGCAAAGTTTGGGAGAGAAAATTCGATGAGTATGGAGAAAAGGGATACCGGTTAGTGGGCTTTGCCTATAAGAGAGCGCATAGGGCAAAGAGCAAAGTGCATAGTTCAGATTTGAAAGATCTTGATTGGTTGGGAATTCTAGTTTATGAGGACCCGGTGAGAGAGGGAGTTAAACCAGCTTTAAAAGAATGTCAGCAGTCAGGAATCAAGATTAAGGTCATTACTGGCGACTATACTTCTACCGCCTTAGCGGTATTAAAACAACTTGACTTGAAAATTGACCCCAAAACTCAAGTAATGGAAGGGAAAGAACTGGAAAAGATTCCTAAAAGCGAATTAAAAAGGAGGGTTGAAGATTTAATTCTTTTCACCAGAACTGATCCAGAACAAAAATTGAAGATTGTTGAAGCTTTAAAAGAAAATGGTGAAGTGGTGGCGATGATGGGGGATGGAGTTAATGATGCGCCAGCGATCAAAGAGGCGGATATTGGTATTGTTGTTGGTGAGGCCTCAGACGTGGCTAAAGAAACGGCCGAGATTGTCCTTTTAGATTCAGAATTCTCGACTATTATCCACGCGATTGAGGAAGGCCGAGCTATTTTCGAAAATATTAAGAAGGTGGTTCTTTATCTTCTCTCTGATTCTTTTACGGAAGTGGTTTTGATTGCCGGTTCGATCTTCTTAGGCTTACCTCTACCCGTAACCGCGGCTCAGATTCTTTGGGTTAATTTGGTGGAGGATACTTTACCGGGGATTGCTTTAGCTTTTGAGCCCGGAGAGAAAGAAGTGATGGATGAACCGCCTAGGGCTCGAGGGGCGCCGATTATTGATCAAGAGCTTAAGGTTCTGATTTTTATTATTGGCATCTTAACGGACTTAATCCTTTTAACTCTCTTTGTTTGGCTTAATCAGGGTTTTCTCCACCTTCATTTTATTCAAACCGTGATCTTTGTGGCTTTGGGAATTGACTCCCTGTTTTACGTTTTTGCTTGCCGCAGCCTGAGAAAATCGATTTTCCAGATGGATTTCTTTGCTAATAAAGTCCTCATTTTTTCGGTTTTCATCGGCATCATTATGCTCTTGGTGGCGGTCTATTTACCTCCTTTCCAGGTTCTTTTAAAAACTCATCCTTTAGGTCTCAAGGAATGGCTTTTCTTGTTGGGATTAGGGATTCTTAACCTTTCGGCGATTGAGGGGACCAAGTGGATTTTTATCATCAAGAGAAGAAACACTCATGATCATGGTTGATTACTAATAAAATGATTCTTTTTTATTTACTTTTAGTCACTGGTTTTTGCTTACTTTTAATCAAAGCCACTGACATTTTGATTATCAATTTTCGTTCCCTGGCGAAGCGGACGAAATTAGGAGAATTTGCCGTCACGGCCATTGTTTTAGCTTTGGCGACCTCTTTGCCTGAGCTTTTTGTGGGGGTGACCGCGGCTTACGAGGGTCTACCTAATTTGGCTTTGGGTAATATCATTGGTTCTAATATTGCTGATTTAACCATTGTTGTTGGTGGCGCCGCCTTGATTGGCGGTACCCTGAAGGTGGGGGGTAGTTTTGCCAAAAGTGATTTAATCTATGCTTTTTTAGCGGGCTTAGCGCCGATTATTCTTCTTTTTGATCGGTCTCTTTCAAGATTAGATGGATTAATTCTCTTATTTCTTTATGGTTTTTATACGGTTTTAGTTTTAACGGAGCGGCGTCGTCACTTAGTTAATGATGAAAGCAAGGGGGGGGTTATTCATCAGCTTCTGCGGCGCTTAAATCATCGGGATGCGGGTAAGGAAATAGGCTGGATTTTTCTGGGCGTGGCTTTACTTCTTTTTTCCGCTGACATGTTGGTGCGGATAGCCAGACAAGTTGCCCTGAATTTAAATATTCCTGTCCTTCTAGTAGGTTTGTTTTTAGTGGCGGTGGGGACGAGTTTACCTGAGCTGGCCTTTGAATTAAAAAGTCTAAGGGAGAAAGAGACAAAAATGTTTTTTGGTGATTTATTAGGTTCAATTGCTGCTAACGGAACCTTAATTATTGGTATTACGGCTCTAATCAGACCAATTGAAGTCAGAGCCTTTGAGGAATATCTTTTGGCGACAGTCACTTACATTGTTGTTTTTCTGATTTTATATTTTTTCATTCGCACCAAACACAAATTGGAGCGTTGGGAGGGAGCTTTTCTAATTGGTTTCTATCTTGCTTTTTTGCTAGCTGCCTTTATTCATCCTTAAAACGATGGAAGTAATTGCTGATTTACATTTACATAGTAAGTATTCTCGTGCGGTTTCGCCGAAAATGGTTATTCCCGAAATGGCTCACTGGGCAGAAATCAAGGGAATCGATCTGGTAGGAACGACTGATTTTACTCATCCTTTGTGGATTCGTGAGCTAAGAGCGAACCTGGAAGAGACCGGCGACGGCGTTTACCAATTAAAGGGGTCAAAAGGCAAAGTTAAATTTCTTTTGACCACCGAAGTCTCGAGCATCTATCGGCAAGATGGACGCTTGCGGAGGATTCATCTTCTCCTTTTTGCGCCTGATTTTGAGGCAGTGGAGAAAATCAACGAGGCATTGGGAAGGAGGGGGAATTTAATGAGCGATGGTCGACCGATTTTTGGTTTAACGGCTCGAGAAATGACAGAGTTGGTTCTAAACACCTCACCGGATTCATTAGTAGTGCCTGCCCATATTTGGACACCCCACTTTTCTCTTTACGGTTCTCAATCTGGTTTTGATTCGATCGAGGAGTGCTTTGGTAATTACGCTCAATATATCCGGGCGATTGAAACCGGTCTTTCCAGCGACCCGAGGATGAACTGGCGAGTCAAAGAACTTGATTCACGGACGATTCTTTCTTTTTCTGATGCCCACTCTCTTATTAAAATGGGAAGAGAAGCCACCGTTTTCGCTTCAGGCGAAAAGGGAAATTCCAAATCTCAAATCTCAAATTCCAAATTTTCTTATCAAGATATCCGCAAGGCAATTGTAGGGGAGTCTGGCAAGTTTAAAGTTTCTTATACGATTGAATTCTATCCAGAGGAAGGGAAATATCATTGGACTGGTCATCGGAATTGTAAAATCAAACAATCACCAGGAGAAACAAAGAGATTGGGAGCTGGTTGTCCGGTTTGCGGTCGTCGTTTGACGGTCGGGGTGATGCACCGCGTCCAACAGTTAGCGAGTCGCGAGATTAAAAAGGAAGAACTCATTATCAAGAAGGATGATTTTGGCGTTAGAAGAATCGGTTGGCAAAAGAGGTTGCCCTACGTGATGTTGGTGCCATTGATTGAAATAATAGCCGAATCTTTAAGTTCAAGTGTTTCCAGCCAAAAATCTCTAAATGAGTATGAAAAGTTAACAAATAATTTTGGCGGAGAGTTTAGAGTTTTGCTCCGAACAAAAACCGAAGAAATCAGAAAAATTTCAGGTTCAAGAGTGGCGGAAGGAATTAAGAAGGTGAGAACCGGAGATTTGGTAATTGCGCCGGGCTATGATGGGGTTTATGGAACAGTCAAAATTTGGTCCGAAGGCGAGGATGTGGCGAAGACAGAGGAGAATAAAGAACAATTGGCGATGTTTTAAAAGGAAGGTATTGACCCGCCTTCGCCAAGGCTTCGGCGAGGTCTGCGCCCCGCCTAAGGCGGGGCTTGACACGGATTTTGAATTGGTGTTACGATGAATCTAAAGAAGGGAGGTGATAAAAAATATGGCTCAAGCAAAAGGTGCTCTTGGTCTCCCCAGCAATACGGCGGCCGCCCTAGCTTATGTTTTAGGTTGGTTGACCGGAATCGTTTTTCTACTCCTCGAGAAAGATGATAAATTTGTCCGCTTCCACGCCATGCAGTCAATTATTGTTTTCGGATTAATCACTCTTTTTTCCTTCATCCCGATTATTGGCTGGATGCTTTCACCGATTTTAATGATTCTTGGCTTTATCCTTTGGCTGTTACTTATTTTCAAGGCCTATCAGGGAGAAAAGTTCAAGCTGCCGGTGATTGGTGATTTTGCGGAAAAACAAATGGGCAGGTTTTAACCCATCCCGATAAATTTAATCCTGTTATGTCTGGGGTTAGAGTTGGGGTGGGTTTTCTGTTGGAAAAATTGGAGTCCAAAAGGTAAAATGGGAGTTGATGTTTAAGAATCGCCAAGAAGCGGGAAGAAAGTTAGCAGAGAAGATACTCAAAGACCTAGGGGTCGGTAAGCAGGAGAACGAAGTAGTGGTTCTCGCTATTCCTCGGGGGGGAGTAGTCGTCGGTAAAGAGTTAGCCGAGAGATTAGGAACACCTTTAGAGATTATAATTACCAAGAAAATCGGTGCACCTGGCAATCCAGAATTAGCCATTGGGGCGGTTGGTCCGAGTGGAGAAGAGGTGATTGATGAACAATTAGCCCAGCGAGTGGGAGCGAATGAAGAATATATCCAGAAACAGAAAAAGATAATAGAAAAAGAAATTGAAAGAAGAGAGAAAGAGCTTCGGGGAGACAAATCCCAACCTGATTTTAAAAATAAAGTGATTATTCTCACTGATGATGGGGTGGCGACCGGGGCGACAATGTTGGCCGCCATTGAAGTTTTGAGACAACACCAGCCTAAGAAGATTATTGTTGCCGTGCCCGTCATTGCCCGAGACACCGTCTCTAAGCTTGAAGCTCAAGCAGATGCGGTCATTTATCTTGAGGCGCCGTTGATGTTCTTTGCCGTAGGACAATTTTATCGGGAGTTTCCTCAAACTACGGATGAGGAAGTTAAGGAATTATTAAAATGATTTTAATCGTCGGACTCGGTAATCCAGGTAGAAAATACGAAAAAACCAGGCATAATCTAGGCTTTTCCGTTCTTGATGGCTTACTTCAAGAATTAACGCCAGTGGAGAAAACAATCTGGGAGAAGAATAATAAGTTTAATTGTTTAATGGCTAAAATTGATGATTTGATTCTGGTCAAGCCTCAGACTTTTATGAATAATTCCGGCCAGGCAGTCCAAAAAATCGCTCGCTTTTATAAGATTAAACCAGAAGATATTTGGATCGTTCATGACGAAATCGATTTTCCCCTAGGCAGAATGAAGATTGTTCAGGCTCGGGGAGCGGCGGGACATAAAGGCGCCGCCTCGATTATAAAAGAAATAGGGTCTGAGAATTTTGTCAGGTTTCGCTTGGGGATTGGTCGACCTGGCTTCGATTTAACGGAAAGAGAAGCCGAGAGCTATGTCCTTTCTTCCTTCGGTGAAGGAGAAAGGAAGAAAGTCAGAGTTCTAGTTAAGAAGGCAGTAGAGGCAATTAAGTATTCTCTGGAAAGGGGCATAGAAAAAGCGATGACCCGGTTTAATTAAAATGGAAAGATTTTTAGACTTTCAAATTAGAAAAGAGGCAAAATTATTACCCCTCTTTTTAAACCAATCTTTTCGAGGGGTGGCCGTTTCTCTCCTTTCTTTATTCTCCTCGATTTATATCTATAAGACTTTATTTGATTTGACGGGACAGGAGAAGATTGCTCTCTTGTCGGTGTTTATTTATTATCTCAGCGCCTACGGTTTTAAATTCATCTCCAATCTTTTTGCTGAAGAACTCTCTTTAAGATTAGGCTTAAAGAAACAGATTTATATTGGCTTATTTTTGGCCGCAATTTGCTTAGGCATTTTGGTTTTATCGCTCAAATGGCCTTTATTACTTTTTTTTGCTTCTCCTTTTTGGGGTCTTTCCACTGGTTTTTATTGGTTTGGTTGTCATGGGATGATGGTTAAGGTTGGCCGAGATGGGGCTTTTGGCAAGGAAATAGGGATGCTGGGGATGATTAGCACCCTAGTTTTGTTAGGGGTGCCCTTTTTAGGTGGAGTTTTAATTAAGCTGGCTGGCTATCAAGCTCTTTTTGGCGTCTCTCTGTTTTTTGTTGGCTTGGCGGCCTTAAGTTCTATTTCTATGAAGGAAGAAAAAACTCGTCATGATACCTGTATGGCCGAGGTTTTTAGGCTTTTTAAAGCCCATAAAAGACCCTTTTTAGCTTATGTGGGCGATACTATGGGAGGGATTATTTACGGGGTGGTGATTCCTTTATATCTTTTTTTAATCCTAAAAAAAGAACTTTCTTTAGGAGAATTCTTTTCTCTATCAATGATCGTGGTGGCGATAATTAATCTCTTCATCGGTCGATGGGTTGATATTAAAGGCAAAAAAGGCTTAATTGTATATGGATCAATCTTACAAGTTTTAGCTTGGTCGGCGAGGATAATAACCAGAAGCGTGGGTGTTTTGTTTACTTTGGATATTCTTGATCGGGTCACGGGAGGAATGGTGAGTATTCCCCTAAACGTCATTTCTTATGAGAAGGCAATTGAGGATCACTCGACCGGTCGGGCCGTCCTTTTTCGGGAATTGGCGATTACTATTGGAGGAATGTTGACCTGCGGACTACTGATAATTTGGGCTTTGTTAGGGATAGAGCTAAAATGGGTTTTCCTAATAGGAGCTTTATCTAGTCTTCTGCCGATTTTGGTGGTTAAACCGAGAAAATGAAGACCAAAGATAAAAAAGGCATGCAGCCAGTAGGTGACCTTCTCAAGGGCTTTGACTGGGAAGAGGATAAATATATTTCCCGGGAATTTCAGAAGTATGGTTATGATCTAGCTAAGGAGCTCAATGATTTAAAGCACAAGGCTCTTTATATCAAGTTAGCCAAGGAAACCCCGAGGCAGCTTCTAGAACAGGTGAGGAACTTTGTTAAAGACGCGGGCAAGGTAAGGAGCAGAGGAAGATTGTTCATGTGGAAGCTTTCCGAGCTTCGAAAAGCGAGGAAAGCTGACACACAAGAGGAGCGCAGGCGCTAGCCGAGAACTCTTATGTGGCGCTTGCAACAATTGAAAAAAGAACAGAAGAAAAAGAAATGACTAGCTTCTCTGAGAAAGTCTATCAAGTTACTAAACTAATTCCCTTTGGCAAAGTAGCTAGTTACGGACAGATTGCCAAGATGATCAGTCAGCCGAAGGCAGCCAGGGCAGTTGGCAATGCTCTTCATCATAATCCTGACCCAAAGACCATTCCTTGTTATCGGGTGGTTAATTGCGAGGGAAGAATCTCTCCTGGTTTTGAAGAGCAAAAGGAAAAGCTTTTAAAGGAAGGAGTGAAGTTTAGAGACGAAAAACATGTCGATTTTAAGAAGTGTGGTTTTACATTTTAAGTCTTAAGTTTTAAGTTATTTATGATCCAGGCCCATATTTTTATTAGCGGTTGGGTTCAGAGGGTAGGTTTTCGTTATTGGACTCGAAGTCAGGCTTCTAAACTAGGCTTAACTGGTTGGGTAAGGAATCTTCCTAACGGTAACGTAGAGGCGGTTTTTGAAGGACCTAAGAAAAAAGTGGAGGCAATGGTGGAGAAATGCAGAAAGGGGCCTGTTTGGACTGGTAATAACGAGGTTAAGGTGGAGTGGAAGAGGACAAGTAAAGAGTTTTTTGAGTTTGAGATAAGAAAATGAGCAAAGCCTCTATTGGTACTTCAGGCTTCATGTATTCTCATTGGCGAGGACATTTTTATCCCTCAAAATTGCCACAGAAAGATTGGTTTAGATACTATACTAAAGAGTTTGGTACGGTTGAATTGAATGTTTCCTTCTATCGTCTGCCGAAAAAGGAAACTTTTGCCGGCTGGCGTAAAAAAGCGGGTCAAGAATTTGTCTTCTCGGTCAAGGGTAGTAGGTATATTACTCATATTAAGAGGCTGAAGGATTGTCAGGAAGCGGTGGAGAGGTTTTTTAGGAATGCGGAAGCAATAAGAACGCAAAACGCAAAACGCAAAACGTTATCTTGTGGCAGCTACCACCCCGGATGAAGGTAAATTCAGAACGATTGGAAGGATTTCTGAAGATTTTACCCGGGTCTTGGAGGCATGCTTTTGAATTTCGCAGTTCGACATGGCTCACTGTAAAGACGTTTGAGTTGCTTCGAAGGCATGGTGCAGCCATTGTTTTTCAGGATTTTCCTGACTGGCCAAGGACGGAGGAGGTAACGGCTGATTTTGTCTATTTGAGATTTCATGGGGCAAAAGCCCTTTATTCTTCGAATTATTCAGATAAAGAACTGAAAGAGTGGGGGAGGAAAATAGGTAAATGGATGAATAGAGGTCTGGATGTTTATGCCTACTTTAATAACGATGCCTTGGGCTACGCGGTCGAGAATGCGAAAGCGCTGGAAGCGTTAGTGCAAAGTGCATAGAACATAGAACAAAGGGTGTGGTATTATTAATTTATAAGCAAAGCTTGAAAACTTGGAAAGCTGATGCTTTCAAAAGCCTTGCTGAAAGCAAGGAAGTTTATAAGCAAAGCTTGATGCTACGCAATAAGCAAAGCTTGATGCTACGCAATAAGCAAAGCTTGATGCTACGCAATAAGCAAAGCTTGAAAACTTGGAAAGCTGATGCTTTCAAAAGCCTTGCTGAAAGCAAGGAAGTTTATGAAAAAAGAAATCTTGAAGCGCTTTATCCCAACCATCATTTTCCTCGCCATTCTTAGTTTGCTTCATTGGCAGGAAAAATGGCAACTAATTGGTCTTTGGGCTGGAGGTTTCATTGGCGCCTTCCTTTTAGACTTGGACCATTTGATTTACTGCTTTTTTCAAAATCCCCATGAATTTACGCCTCAGCGCCTACGGCGCTATCTTCAGCAAGGACAATATAAATACAGTTTGGCTCTGCTTTTTGAAACTCAAAAAGAAAGGGAGAGGCTTATTTTCCATTCCCTTCTTTTCCAAGTCGTTTTATTAGTGGCGGTTTTCTTTGTTTTGACTTCTTCTGCGGGCTTACTAGGCAAAGGATTGGTTTTAGTTCTATTTCTTCAATCCCTAATCAGTCAATTCAATGAATTTCTAAAAACAGGCAAGATGGATTCTTGGTTTTGGCAAGTAAAAATCAGCTTGCCGAGCAATTTTCAAGCTCTTTATTTGCTCTTAATATTTTTAATTTTTATTGGCTTTAGTTTGTTTCTCATTTAATTGAAAGGGGGTGAAGGAATGTTTTCTTTAGAAGGTAAAAAAGCCTTGGTGACTGGTGCCTCGAGAGGGATTGGTCGAGGGATTGCTCTGGCTCTGGCGCTTCAGGGAGCAGACGTGATTATTAATTACCGCTCAAACCAGCAGGAGGCGAATAAGGTGGTGGAAGAGATTAAAAAGATGGGCCGGCAATCGGTGGCGGTCGCGGCTGATGTTGCTAATTCCCAATCAGTGGCGAAGATGTTTGAATATGTTAAAAGCCAGTGGGGAAAGCTCGACATTTTGGTTAACAATGCCGGCATTATTTCCTACGCTGATTTTGAGTCATTAACCGAAGAGGATTGGGATAAAATTATGGCCGTTAACCTTAAAGGCCAGTTCTTGTGTTCGCAACAGGCGGTTAAATTAATGGAAGTAGGTTCGAAGATTATCAACACGGCCTCGATTGCTTCGGGTGGAATTGGCGTTGGCTTTTCTCGTCTAGCTCATTATACGGCCTCAAAAGGCGGTGTCGTTGCCCTAACCGAGAATATGGCTTTGGATTTAGCCAAGAAGGGAATTAATGTTAACGCTGTCGCCCCTGGCGTCATTGAGACGGACATGACGAAGGAAATGCTGGGAGACGAGAAAGCTAAGGTGGGTTTAATGGCTAGAATACCAAAGGGAAGAGTCGGCAAGCCTGAAGATATTGGGGCGGCCGTGGCCTTCCTCGCCTCTGACGAAGCTGATTATATTACCGGCACGGTTCTTTACGTTGATGGCGGCTGGCTTGCCAGTTAAGTAAGAAAGGTCTTCTATATCAATCTCTTAAGATATAATTCAAAATATATCAAAAGAGTTCCGTTGATTGTTCTTCTGAAAGAAGTTTCCTTGCTTATTTGTATTAAAATAGAGGGGTGATGAAGAATCTAGAGAAGCTCACGGATGAGGAGCTGGTTGATTTAGTTCGGAGCCAAAATCAGGAATTATACAGCGAGGTCGTCCGCCGCTTTCAGGATAAGCTTTTACGCTATGCGGTCTATTTTATTGGTGATGAAGATCGGGCGGAGGATGTGGTGCAAGAGGCTTTTATCAAAGCCTTTATTAATTTACAGAGCTTTAATCTTAAGAAGAAATTCTCGAGTTGGATTTATCGCATCGTCCATAATCAAGCTATCAACTACCTGAAGAAACATGCCCGGGAGATTTCTTTAGATAATAATCAGTGGCTAGAGGAAACAATTGAGAGTGGTGTCAATATCGAGAAAGAATTTGATAAAAAGGAATTAAGGCAGATGCTCAATACTTGTCTTCGAGAGTTGCCTTTAAAGTACCGGGCGCCTTTAGTCCTTTTTTATTTTGAAGAAAGGTCTTATGAGGAAATTAGTGATGTTTTACGAATGCCAGTGGGAACCGTCGGCACTCGGATTAATCGGGGTAAAAAATTACTAGCAAGCATTTGTCGAAAGAAAGGGGGTGAAGTTTATGCCTAAGAAAAAAGCGGATTTAGCCAAAAAAGTCATGGAGCAGATTGAAAAAGAAGAGGTGAAGATGAGACCGCGGCTTTATTTTCTGGCTGGTTCGGTTCTCCTTAGTATTGGTTTAGGGATGGCGGTTGTTTTTGGTGCTTTCTTCATTAATTTAGCTTTTTTCAGGTTCCGGATTCATGAGCCTTTGAGCTTTTTGTGGTTCGGTCAGTTTGGTCTAAGGCCTTTTATTTTAACCTTTCCGTGGTTCAGACTTTTTCTGGCTTTTATTTTTATCATTTTGGGAATTATTTTGCTCCGGCGGTACGAGATTTCTTATAAGAAAAGTTTCTTGGTTTTGGCGATAAATTTGGCGATTTTAGTTTTAACCGTTGGCTTTTTAGCCGACAGAATCGGCTTCAACGAACGGATAGAGCGGATGCCGCCCCTAAGGCCTTTTTACCATAATGGTTTTGTTGGCAAAGACTGGGTAATGGGAGAAATTGTCGAGATAGGAGAAAAAGAGCTGAAAATTAGCACTCCCGAAGGCGAAGCGATTAAAATTAGTTGGGACGAAAAGACTTTATTACCTTTTGGCGGTAATTTTAAGGTTGGTGAGGGAGTGGGAGTAGTGGGAGAATGGCTGGATGAAGTGGTTTTTCAGGCCCGAGGGATTAGTCGGAGAGGGATGCCTTGGCAGAGAAACAAGGAAAATGTTAGAGGAATCAAGCGCGGTCCGGTTTTAAGACCGCCTTTACCCTAATTTCAATCAAAAATTAAAGTTAGTCTCGATGTTCATCGGGACTTTTTTGGTTGAAATCCTGTTTGATGGGGGTGAAAGAAAAATACAAATCTCTTTGTATTAATTAGAGGAAGGAGGTGAAGAAGATGAAGAGTAAGAAAATTTTACTTTTAGTGACGGCCATAGGTTTACTGGCTTTAGTAGGGATAGGTACTGCAGGCGCGATTAGCGCCGAGGAGAGTAATAGCTATCCTTCTATAGTTCAAAAGCTGGTCGAGAGGTTTAATCTCAACGCCGGTGAAGTCGAAGAGGTTTTTGATGAATTTCGAGGAGAGAGACATCAAGAGATGCAAGCTCGTTTTGAGAACAGGCTCAATGAGGCCGTGAATGATGGTGATTTTACCGAAGAGCAGAAGCAAGCCATTCTCGCTAAGCATCAAGAGCTTCAGCAGGAACGAGAAACCAATCGGGAGGCATCTCAAAACATGACTCGCGAGGAGCATCAAGAAGCAATGGAGACGGAAAGAGCCGAGTTGGAAGCTTGGGCAGAAAAGAATGGGATTGAAGTGGAAGATTTCTTCTTAGGGCCAATGGGACCAAAAGGTGGTCATCAGGGATTGGGTGGTTTCAAGTTTGGAAACGAGTAATCGTTCCCACCAACAAAGGAGCTCCCGAGGCTAAACCCCGGGAGCTTTCTTTATGGTAAAATAAAGAGTATGGCAGGTATGACAAAAGAGCAGTCTCCAGATTTAAGGAGGGGGAGACTCGCGGGTAGAATTCTTCCCGAAGATTACAAAATGACAATTGAGGAAGCGGAAGCGATTGGGGAAAGGGGAGGTATTGTAGTTAGGTTGCCAACCGGAAAACAGGTTGGGATTAGGTTTCCCGAGCCAGAAGATAATGGTTCACAATCGACGACAAAAAGAGCGAAGACTCCTTAAAATCCTGGTTCCCTTCAACATGGTTCCCTCCAGAGGCAGGCAGGCAGGGTAAACTAGCTCACCATAAATATTATCGAAGGAGGCTTTCTGACCCATTCGACTGCGCTCAGGGTGAACCCATTCGATTACACTCACCACAAATGGTTCGATTACACTCCCCGCACAATACTTACCCCGCCTTTCAAAAAGGGGCGGGGAGCATGTATGCGGGGCAGGCACCACAAGTAGTTCGGCTAGCTCGCCAGCGGGGCAAGTCAAACTTGCCTTTTACCGAGTCTAACTCGGTGGACGCCTGCCCGCCTCTGGAGGGAAGTTAGAACTAGTTAGACTCTCCCATAGCTTCAGAAGTCCAATTCCAGTAAAGGGTAAATATCGGTAGCAGGTTCTTCGTAAGGGTGAGCTTTATTGATTGCTTTGAGAACCTTTTTCACTTTGCTTTTAGGACAAACAAGTTCGATTCTTTCCTCTTTAACTGATTCAAACTGGCCCACCCTGCCAATGGCTGGCTTTGCCCCCTTGAGCGGTTTAAATCTACCGACTCCTTTAATTGAGAAGCTGCAGTGACTATACTTACCAATTACACCACCTCCCGCTTTCCCAATTGCTTCCCTAATGGTATCTGCGTGAGCTTCAGGAGCAAAAACAACAATTTTAACCTTATCCATGCTACTATTCTACCAAATCCCTTCGATAAACTCAGGATAACAAAAAAGCCTAGAAAATCGTGGTTCGACTCCTTCGACTCGGCTTCGCCTCACTCAGGACAAGTTCGCTCACCATCGAAAGAGGCTCTCTGAGGCTGGCTCGAAGTTGTGAGAAGAAAGAAATGAGAGAGCCAAGTTATTTAGGGGAGTATTAAGTTGTGAGCGGCTCCCGTTTAGAACTTGACTTTTTAATCAAAGCCATCCTTTGTCAGCCAACACCTTTTTTACTTTTTCGTAAATAACTTTATGTCCGTCGGAGTTGGGATGGGCACCATCAGGGGAGATTAACTTGTTTAGGTCTCCATTTTTAAAAGGACTAAAAATATCTATATAGATTCCCTTTTTCTCTAGGCAGAGATTAAGCAATATTTTATTGAACTTTTCTACATAACTTGTCTTGTATGTCCCCCCGGTATGCCAAGGTATTGGATCGAGTAAACTATCTACCACTGGTGTGCCACCGACAAAGACAATTTTATCCGTGTATTTTTTCGCAATGTCAAACAATTTTCTGATATTTGATTTAAAAACAGCCGGTGGCACTTGAAATTGCTTTTGGTTATTTATATACATGGAGTCATTAATTCCGACTTCAAAGATAACAATTAATGTCTGATCTGTTTCGTTATATCTCAATTGTAATTCTTTCTCGAATCTTCGAAGTATACCACTCGAAGTATCGCCGGAAATGCCTAAATTATAGAGCATACAATAATACTCTTCCCTAGATTCAATCGTTTTGGTAGAAGTATCCTTCTTCAACCTCTCAACCCAGCCACCCTCTTTATCCCAAGCTCCCCAAGAAATACTTGAACCGTAAACAATTATTTTCTGATCCATACTTTTATTCTATCAAAACAAAAAGCCCATTTCATTTTACTCGCAAAGAATGACAGAGCCAAGTTATTTGGGGGAGGATTGAATTGCGAGTGGCTATACTAATTAACGATATTGACTTCTGGCGGTTCTCAATCTTGTACCTTTTTAGTAAATAGGCAATCAAGATATATAAGTTTATTATTTCTTCTGTAGGCGTATAAAATATCGCACAGGGCAAAATCATTCTTGTCCATGAGGCTAATAAATTCGGTAAAGGTATAACTCTCTTTAAACCTTTTTGCTACTGAAACCTCAGCAATGACAAACTCGGTTTGACGTAAAAGTTCAACGGCTCCTTTTATGACTTGGAGCTCATATCCTTCTGTGTCGATTTTAAGACCAAAAGGTGGTTTAAATTGGTGTTTTTTGAGTAAAGCATCTAGTGTCGTTATAGGTACGTCTCTAACTACTGTTTCTCCTTTTACGGCCTGAGTTAATTTACTTGGCTCATTGATTGACGTCCTCTCCAGAAAGCCAGGCTCGACATTGATCTTTACCCTTCCAGTTTTATTCCCGACAGCGGTTAAGAAATATTCACCTTGATACTTTTTCAAAATACCCTGGAGGTCTTGTTCATATTCCTTTAGGGGTTCTATTAACACATGATAGGCTTCGGGAAAAACCTCGAGCAGCTCTGTGGTCCCTGAGCCAGTCCCGACATCAATTATTGTCTTGGGATTAAATCCAAACTTTTTAAGCTTTCTTGGATCCCAGTCGGTTGTCATTTATTTACAATCATACACCAAAAAGGCCTTTTAGGAAAAATTCAATAATTAAAAAGCCTAATTTCATCTTACTCACAAAGAATGAAGAGATCCAAGTTGTTTAGGGGAGTATTGGGTTGTAAGGGGCTTTGCCTGATGAGTAAGGTCAGAACTAGCTTGTTAGTCTGTTGGTAATGGATGGGCAGGGAGATTCAGTAATTCTTTTCTTAAGGTTTCCATTTGTTGACGGTTGAGATGAATTAAGAAGCCAGCCATTTTTGGTGATGAAAACTCTGCTACCCAAGAGTATTTTAGTCTACCCTCATCCTCAACAGAGAGGACTCTTCCAGAAAAGTTTTCTCCTGAATACTCGTGAATGTTGGGGACTCTACTGTTAAGAACCATTTCCATTGCCCCAACAAGAGGATTTGGACACTTGCTCAACATTACTGACCGTTTATTTTTTTCTCCTTTAGACGTAAATTCAGATGTAAAGTGGAGTTCTAAACCATACTTTGTTCCTTTTATGCGAAGTGTATCGGTTAAACCAAAGATGTTGCTTTTTTCAGATTTCCCGATACTAGTAATGCGCCAACTAGGTTTAGAGGCCGGACCTGGGGGAGCCCCAATTAGCTGACTTTCTGGTATATTAAGAACGTGAGCAATTATACCAAGCTCAGATTCCGAGTAGTTACGACGGCCTCTTTCAATATCAGAAATCGCAGCTTGGCTAAAAGGCCGAGGTCTATCCATTGCTTGTCCCATAAGGAGACCAAGCTCTGCTTGTGATAATTCAGCGAGTCTGCGAGCGTTTCGTATCAACTGGCCGCGGGTTGCAGGTAGGTTTTCCTGTTCTCTTGTTTCTGGAATAGCTCCCTCTCTCACTATTTCGTGCATAAATTCCCTCTTTTACAAGAATTATAGGCTTAAATTTTACTTTTGTCAAAAAGGAAAGTCAATATTAAGCCACGCCCCTAAAATCCTGACCAAAATTCTTCGATTTACTCAAAAAGTACGACTTTTACTCATAAAAAAATGAGAGAGCCAAGTTATTTAGGGGAGTATTGAGTTGCGAGTGGCTTTGGCTCGATGGGCAAGGTTAGAACTAGTTTTTACTCCGTCGGGACGAAAGTCTCAAATGTTTAATAATTCTCAACAATTAAAAATTAAGCATTCCCGCGTTTCAATCTCGAAAGAAATTTTGAGAGATTAGAACTGTTTACCACGAGAATATCCATTCTTGTACCAAAGTCCTTATTGCCAGCTTTGAGAACACTAACTTTATCGAGTGGTGTTGAATGAAAATGAACTGGTAGGGGGTATTCATAAAGCAAGTATGGTTGCTCTGAAAGAGCAACCATAGAAAACGGTATTTCTCCGCTTTTTTCATCTATGTCTTTTGAATAAAACTTGCAAGTAAACAGCTTTGCTGTTGTTATTATTGTCGGTATAAAAATCTGATGAATATAGGGAATTTCTGCATCAGCGGTTCTTGCAGACAAAGCCTTGCTATTATTTAGTTCTTCGTTAAAGATTGCTTTTGTAGCAAGTGATATTTGATGGGCAGCCTGACTAATCGCTGCATTAGATGTTTTAGTCTTGTCACCTTTCTTATATTTTGAATAATTTCCTCTTGTTTCCCAAGCATCGCTTGTAGGAATCCACTCTAAAGAAATCATTGGGCCAAGTATGGCTGAAGTTTCCCACTTATTATCAGTATTATCCAATAGTTTATTAGCAATTAACGAACCGACAAAATGTTTTGTCCTCCTAGTATTAGAATGCTCAAAGAACACCCAATTAATAAAATTGGGATTATTTTTTTTACATTCAACAAGGAGAGTTAATTGTATTGTTTTCTTAACTAACCGAGCATAAATATCCAAAGTACTCTGCTCACCAATCAATGGCCCATTATGAGGAGGAAATTCAACGGGGTAATTTGTTGACACTATATCCCAAGAGGACTTTTTAATGGTGTTTTGACACTTTCTTTCAAAAAATGTCCCTTGAATATTAAGTGAATGAATGGTCCAATCAGAATCGGATACAGGAGGAATAGGTGATGATACTTCTAATGCACGTTGTTTGCTCATTTCAAAAAACTCTCGCCCCGGCGGATTTCCTCAGCGGGAGATACCTCTCTGCTAATTTCATTAGCTCCCTGGCTTGATTTGGTTTAACACTCTTAACAAATTCTATTTTCCCCAGGATTGAGCTTAAATCTTCTTCCGTCACCGAATCTCTTTTTCGGGCTAAATCGAATATAGTGTCTTTATAATCCTTAATTCTTGCCCTAGAAACAGCTTGTTTTCTATTCACCACTATTCCCGTTACTTCTTGCCGCCTACTCTGTGACATCGCTTTAACCTTCTTGTGGCGAACGGCATGACCATGTTTCTGGATAATCCTTATAAAGACATCAATTAGTTTGTTGGCATTGGGACCTGACAAAGTAATATCATCCACCCATTGGGTCAACGACAGGCCGTTT
>Ga0315551_10000034_pt1 | contig 100602 bp, 106 predicted proteins | sample SalMarSW160290MG_FD_203678 | JGI IMG/M metagenome (GOLD analysis project Ga0315551, IMG submission 203678) | Salt marsh sediment microbial communities from the Plum Island Ecosystem LTER, Massachusetts, United States - Salt Marsh Sediment SW1602-90 ...
GAGCGTCGGATCGGTGAGTGCGGCTGCTTCATGTTCGAGCCGTTCGATGAGGTCGTGAGCGAGCAGGTGGGCGAACGGGAGCTTGAGGTCGGCACCTTCGACGCCCTCTTCGCCGACCCAGATCTTTTCGAAGAACGCCTGGTTGAAGGCTCGTCGGATCTCGTCGGTGGCTCGGGCATAGGCCTCCAGGCAGCTGGCAGCGAGAGTGAGCGCCTGGTCGAGGTTGCGTTCGATCTCGTCGAATCGCAGCGTGCAGGAGTCGAGGATCCTTTGAGCCTGTGCTTCCTCCGCGGTGATACGACCCTGCTCTTCTCGGAGGAGATCGACGGTGATGGCGTCGGCGTAGTGGGCGTTGAGCAGCTTTCGGCGTTCGTCGCGCAGCTTGTCCAGGCGGCGCTGCTGACGGACTACTTCTTTGGTGTTGAGGCTCCGAGTGATCTCGATGTGATCGGTCACGTCTCGACGGATCTCATCGACACGACTCGGATCGAGAGTGATGATCCGGTAGTAGTCGGCGACCTTGTCCTCGACCTGGTCGACCGGGAGGTATCGCTGGGTGCAGCCGTTGCGGCGTTGCCGCCCGAGGCAGAAGGCGTATTGATAGGTGCCACCGTTGCCGGTGGCGTTGGCGATGCTGAGGCGTGATCCGCAGGTGGCGCAGAAGATGGTGCCTTTGAGGTAGTGCCAGTGCTTGGAGGTCTTCTCGCCGCTGATGTTGCGTTCGGTGAGGAGTCGCTGGACGGTCTCGAAGGTGTCGAGGTCGATGAGGGGTTCGTGTCGGCCTTCGTAGTCGACGCCATCCCAGGTGACGATGCCGATGTAGTAGCGGTTGTGCAGCATGTCGGCCACGTTGGAGGGGTTGAGCGGCTTGCCCTTCGCCTTGCGGGTGGGGTGTCCGCGGAATCCTCGTTCGCCGAGTTCGGCGCAGATTCCACGGATGGTCCATTCTCCGCTGGCGTAGGCGTCGAACGCCCACCGCACGTGGGGCGCGCGTTCGGGGTCGATCTCGACGGAGCGGATCTCGCGACCTTCGGTCCTGGCCCGGGTGTTGAGGTAACCGAGGGGTGCCCGATATGGGGTACCGCCGCTGATGGCTTTCTGGCGCATTCCCTTGCGGGCCTCGGAGGCGAGGTTGGCTGAGTAGAACTCGGCGATCGTGGCCATGATCCCGTGGAGCAGCTTGCCGGAGGGTGTCTCATCGATGTTCTCGGTGGCCGAGACGAGCGTCGCTCCGGCCTTGCGGATGAGCAGGCCAATCTCGACGTCGTCGTGGAGGCTGCGAGCAAGGCGGTCGACCTTGTGCACGATGACGTAGTCGATGTCGTTGAGCGCCTTGATGCGTGCCAGCATTTCTTGGAGTGCTTGGCGATCGACCGACTTGGCGGACTCCCCGCGGTCGACGTACTCGTCGACGACGGCGGCGTTGAGGGCTGCAGCTTTGCGGGTGCAGGCTTCTCGTTGGGCGGGGATCGAGTACCCCTCCTTCTCGTTGTCCCGGCCGGCTTGGGCCGAGGTGGAGACGCGGAGGTAGATGGCTGCCCTCTTCATGGTGTCCTCTTTCATGCGGCTGCTGTCCTGTTGGGAAGGGGTATCACATCCCGCGTGTAACCGTGGCAACGCTCCGGCCTGTCGATCAGCCCGATCTGTTGGAGCCGGATGCGGATGGAGTCGAGGGAGACGTTGAACATCTTGGCGAGCATGACCTCGTTCTGGGTGTCAGTGGTCCAGGCCCGCTTAACCCAGATCCGGGGCATCAAGAGGCAGGCGGCGAAGTAGTCACAGACTCTCTCGGTCAGCCAGGTGGGCTCTGACGAGCCGCCTTCGGTTTGGCGGAGGTGACTGACGGCCTGGTCATCGAGGATGTGCTTGATCTCGTGGGCGATGGTAAAGCGGCGTCGTACGGCGGCTTCGTCGGCGTTGGCGAGGATGATCCACAGGTCACCGACCTGACGGGTTGCGCCCGACACGCCGAGTTTGCCCACTTCCTCGATCAGCACGCCGGGGAGGGATCGCAATTGCTGGTCGGTGATGGCTGGGGTGGTGACGGCGAGGTGGACGCGCAGACGCTGTGCCTGTTTCTCGGCGATGGCGAGTGCTTCGTATTGGCGCAGGTGTCGTCGTGGGACGAGTTGCTGCAGGGTGGTGATGATCATGGGGTCCTCCTTTCGCGGTCGTGCCCGCGTGGCGAGGGTTGACCGGGGGTTACTTGGTCTTGTTGCGTCGGTACTTCTCGGCGATGAGGTTGAAGTGTCCGACAAGCTGTTCGATGGCCTCATCCGGGAGGTCACTGTGCTTGGCGCGCAGGTATGGCTCGAATCCGGGGAGGTCTTTGAGTTGGGCGTATCCGGCGAGTGAGAGCAGGTCGTCGAGGTTGAGGTCGAGGACTTGCGCGAGTCGCTGCAACGTCTCGGGTCGAGGTCGGGTGATCTCGCCTGATTCGATGCGTTGGATGGTCGCTCGGTGTACGACGCCGGTGCGGTGCGCGACCTCATATGCGGTGAGGTCCTTGGCGTGCCGAGCGGCCTGGATGGTGCGCCCCAATGCGGTCGCAGGGTCGCTCATATGCGTGGTCTCCGTTTAACGCATCCAGAGTCTCATGGTGCGCGTCGGCGCGCAATGGTGGAATCGACAACATTCAGGCGGCCTCCCTGTCGGCACGTGTGGGTGCGATGAAGTGCTCGCGGGTGAGGTCGATGCCGATCGAATCGCGGCCCAATCGCCGTGCGACCCGGGCGGTGGTGCCGGTACCCATGAACGGGTCGAGTACCAGTCCCGGCTGCCGCGGAGCCTGACAGTCGCAGTCGGGTTTGCCGCAGTTGGTGCAGGTGGTCGGTGGGCATCCGGCGAGGATCGGCGTCACCTGGGTGGTCTCCGGTTCCGACTTGGCCCGGGCGGACGAGCCCGAATCCTGGCTGAGCACGGCTCGTGAGGCGGGGCCACTCGTCGTGAACAGGGATGTCACCGAGCCCGGCTGAGCCCGGCCTCACAGAATCTCGCGCCGCCCCACGAACGCGGCCTCGCCCGGATACCGGTGCCGGAAGGGGGAGGTGCACCGGTATCCGGGCGAGTGTCACCCGTTCAGACGCCGAGACCTGTTGGCTCGGTTGCTGGATCGTCGGCGTTTCCGGTGTCGAACGGGCGCATGCCGCGTTCACCCAGGCGACCGTGGCCTGGATCGAGCAGGGGGGTTTCTCCGTTGACGAACGCTTCGACATGGTCGGCGAGGTTGGCCTTCAGCTCGTCGGCCTGATCGGAGGTGATGCGGCCGTTCTCGACCGCAGTGTCGATGTGTTCGTTGGCGTCGGCGACGAGGGCGTTCACCACGTCCTCGACGGCGACTCCGTGGTCGGCGGCCACCTCGGCGACGGTCTGACCGTCACGGAGAGCCGTCAGGAGGTCGGCCGGGTCGACGCCGATGGCGTCGGCCGCCACCTCGAGATTGGCGCCGGGATGGTGTCGGTGGGCCAACGGCCGGTCACCGAAGCGTTCATGGAAGGCGTCGGCGACGGCTTGGGCCTGGTCCTCGGTGATGACACCGTCGGTCACCAGATCGGCGAGGACGTCCTCGATGGAGCCTGCGGGTGCTGCGGTCGCCACGTCGTCGGCGGTCTCGGCTGCGGCAACATCGGGAGATCCGAGTGTCGAGCCTGCCGCGAATCCGGCGACGAGGAGGAGGGCCGTCGCCGCGGCGGCGAGCGTCTTTCGCATGCGGAGTCCTTTCTCGCTGGGATGCTTCGCACAGCATCGGCGAAGCCCATGAGGCTCCCCTGAAAGGAAGGTGAGAATCAGCGAAGAATCGGAGCAAGGCACAGGCAGGTTGTCGCTCGCTAGGGTGACCCGATGGCTGCGGCACCAGCAGCGTTCGACCGGTACGACGACTACGACGCGGTCGGCCTCGCCGGCCTCGTCGACCGTGGCGACGTGCATCCCTCCGAGTTGGTGGAGGCGGCGATCGCGCGGATCGAGGCGGTGAATCCCACCCTCAACGCGGTGGTGCGCCGCGACGACGACCGGGCCCGCCGGCTCGCCGCCAGCGGGCCCCCGTCCGGCCCTTTCCGCGGTGTTCCAATCCTCGTCAAGGACCTGATGTTGGAGGAGGGGGAGCGAACCTGCTTCGGATCGGTGTTCCTGCGCGACTTCGTCTCCGAGATCACCGAGGAATATGTGGCGCGGGTGAAGCGAGCCGGATTCGTGCCGGTCGGGCGCACCGCCACCTCCGAGTTCGGTCTGCTGCCGACCACCGAGTCGAGGCTGTACGGACCCACCCGCAACCCCTGGAACATCGGGCACTCCGCCGGGGGATCGAGCGGCGGGTCGGCGGCGGCCGTCGCCGCCAGGATCATGCCGCTGGCGCTGGGAGGCGACGGGGGAGGATCGATCCGGATCCCCGCCTCGATCTGTGGCATCTTCGGACTCAAACCGTCGCGGGGCCGGAACCCCCGCTACCCGGCGACGACATCCGACTACCTCGCGGTCGACCTCGGCCTGAGTCGCACCGTGCGCGACACCGCAGCCCTGCTCGACGTCGTCCACGGCGCCGAGCCCGGGTCGCAGTACTGGGCTCCGCCCCCCACCGCCGGGTTCCGGACCGCCGCCGAACAGGACCCCGAGCCGCTACGGATCGCCTTCACCGTCGAGGACCTGCGAGGCAACCGGGTCCATCCGGACTGCGAGGCGGCGGTGCAGCAGACCGCCGAGCTGCTCGAGAGCCTCGGGCACCGAGTGGTCGAGGACGGACCCAAGATCAACGGTGAGCAGGTCGCCCTTGCGTTCATCGAGGTGTGGGCGGGGATGGCGGCCGGGGTGTTCCACCTCGTCCTCGAGACAGGGGAGGACCTGAAGCGAGGTGTCAAGACCATGCGCCGCCTCCTCGGCGACTGGCGCACCATGAAACTGATCGCCTGGCTCGACACCCGGCGCAGCAAGCTCCCCGCCTTCGAGCCGTTCACCTGGGGCCTCGCCGATCACTCCCGCCACCACACCCCCGCCCAGCTCGACGCCGCCCACACCACCCTGCAAACCGCTTCGCACCGCTACGGCGAGTTCCTCGAGGAATACGACATGCTGCTCACCCCGGTGCTGGGCAGCCCGCCGCTTCCCCTCGGGGCCATCGACCAGGATGCACCGTGGGAGAAACTGATCGAGCAGCTCTTCGGCTACGTCGCCTTCACCCCGATCGCCAACTTCTCAGGGCTCCCGGCGATGTCGGTGCCGCTCCACTGGAACCAGGCCGGGCTCCCGGTGGGCTCCCACTTCATCGGCCGGTTCGGCGACGAGGCCGGTTTGCTGGCCCTCGCCGGCCAGTTGGAACGGGCCCGGCCCTGGGCGGGGCGGCGCCCGACGGTGACGGCCGCCGGGACCTGAACGGTGCGGCGCGGCGCCGCGCCGTGCGGACCGGAATGGATCGGCCGGCGGCGGGCGTTCAGTGGGATATCGACACATTTCCGGAGGTCCCCATGACAGCCGCGTTCCCGCCGTTCCCCGAACTCCCCGAGGACTGGGAGCCGACCCGGGCGACGCTGCACGCCTATTCCCTGGGTATCGGCGCCATCGCCCGGGCCCACGGCATCGCCCACCCCCGCTGGTGGCACGTGTCGTTGACGGTGCGGCCCGACGGGCTCGTCACCGACCCGGTGCCGCTCCCGTCCGGCGGGGCGTTCCACCTCCGGCTCGACCTGCGGACCCACGTCGCGGTGCTGGAGACCAGCGACGGGGAGGTGGAGCGGATCGGGTTGGGCGACGGTCTCACCGCCACCGACTTCACCGGCCGCCTCACCGACCGTCTCGCCGGCTTCGGCCTGGAGGGGCCCTACGACACCGCCCGGTTCGAGGACGACGATCCCCGCCCCTACGTTCCGGAACATGCCGGGGCGTTCTTCGGCGCGTTGGTGGAGGTGGCGGCGGTCTTCGAGACGCACCGTGCCTCGCTTCCCGGTGAGGTGGGGCCGGTCCAGCTCTGGCCCCACAACTTCGACCTCGCCTTCGAGTGGTTCGCCCCGGGTGGGCAACGGCACGGGGGAGGCCGGGCCGGAGCGGCGCCCCAGATCAACCTCGGCTTCTATCCGGCGACACCGGCCTACGTCTACTCGAACCCGTGGCCGTTCGTCGCCGAGCGGCTCGACCCGGTGCCGCTGCCCGCCGGTGGGGAGTGGCACCACGGCGACTGGGAAGGTGCGATCCTGCGCTACGACCGACTCCAGGGCGATCCCGAAGGGCCCGGGAAGCTCCTGGTGTTCGCCCGGGCCGTGTACGAGGCAGCGGCGCCCACCCTGACGACCTGAGGCCGCGGGCCCGCCGTCAGCCCTCCCGTTCGCGGCGGAGCTGGCGCCCCATCAGCTCCAGCACGACCTGGCGAGCGTCCTTGTCCTCGTAGAGGATGCGGTGGATCTGCTCGGTGATCGGCATCTCGACGTCGATCTCGGCGGCGAGTTGCACCGCGGCCCGGGTGGTCTTGACGCCCTCGGCCACCATGTTCATCGAGCCGACGATCTCGTCGAGGGTCCTGCCCCGCCCGATCTCGATGCCGACGGCCCGGTTGCGGGACAGGTCGCCGGTGCAGGTGAGCACCAGGTCGCCGAGGCCGGAGAGCCCGGCGAAGGTGAGCGGGTGGCCGCCCCGGGCGACTCCGAGCCGGGTGATCTCGGCGAGGCCGCGGGTGATGAGAGCGGCCACCGTGTTGTGGCCGAACTCGAGCCCCTCGGCGATCCCGGCGGCGATGGCGATGATGTTCTTGAGGGCGCCCCCGTACTCGACGCTGATGACGTCGTCGGAGGTGTAGACCCGGAAGCCGGTGTTGGAGAACAGCGCCTGCACGACGCGGGCGTTCCCCGGTGAGTGGCTGGCACCGACCACCGCCGTCGGATGGCCGGCCGCCACCTCCCGGGCGAACGAGGGTCCGGAGAGGCAGACGACGCCGTCGGCGAGGGGGCCCGGGGCGAGCTCGGCGAAGATCTCACTCGGGGTGAGCAGGGTGTCGATCTCGATCCCCTTCGACACCGAGACGAGGATCGTTCCCGCCGGGAGGTTGGGTGCGACCGTGCCGAACACGCCGCGCACGAACGGGGTGGGGACGGCGCTGACGATCACTCCGGCGCCGTCGACCGCCTCCTCCAGGTCGCCGGTGGCCCGCAGCGAGGGAACGAGCGGGAACCCGGGGAGGAAGGCGCGGTTCTCGCCACGCTCGGCGATGTCCGCCACGACCTCAGGTTCGCGGGCCCAGATCGTGGTGGTGATCCCCTGGTCGGAGAGGAGCTTGGCGAGCGCGGTGCCCCACGACCCGGCTCCAACCACACCCACTCTGGTTTCCATGCCTGCCTCCTCCTCCGGGTGACCCCATTGTGGCGGATCGCCGCCCCCGGCGGCGGGGTGCGGTGGGCACATATACTGCGAGGAGAAGGAGGTTCGTCCAATGCTGCGGCAGGGGATGAAGGTGAAGCGCCTCACCAAGAAGGTGGGTCAAACCTCACCCATCGGCACCATCACCGAACTCCGTGACGGGTCCGTCGAAGTCCGCTGGGACGACGGGCATCACAGCGTCGTCTCCCGCCAGGCCCTCGTGCCCGCCCAGAAGGGCTAGGGATTCCGGAGCGGCGCCCAGCGAGCCCGTGCCTGCCACGGGTCGGGTTGTCGTGCGTTCCCAACCAGTCGACCGCCCCGACGGCCGGCCGCCTCAGCCGGTCGCCCAGTCGAGCAGGACCTTGCCGCACATCCCCGACTCCAGCACCTCGAAGGCCTGCTCGTAGTCCTCGGCCGGGAACTCGTGGGTGATCACGGGGCCGACGTCGAGCCCGGTCTGCAGCATCGTCGTCATCTTGTGCCACGTCTCGAACAGGCGGCGCCCGTAGATGCCTTTGAGGGTGAGCCCTTTGAAGATGATGAGGTTCCAGTCGATCGGAGCCTCGTCGGGCGGGATGCCGAGCAGACCGATCTGGCCCCCGTTGTTCATCACCGCCAACATGTCGTGAAGGGCGGCGTGATTGCCCGACATCTCGAACCCGACGTCGAAGCCCTCCGTCATGCCGAGCTCCTCCAGCACCGGGTCCACCCGCTCCCGGGTGACGTTGAGGGCACGGTTCGCCCCCATCGTCGCCGCGATGCCGAGCCGGTAGTCGCTGATGTCGGTGACGACGACGTAGCGGGCCCCGACGTGGCGGGCGATGGCGACCGCCATCATCCCGATCGGCCCCGCCCCGGTGACGAGCACGTCCTCGCCCACCAGGTCGAACGAGAGGGCGGTGTGGGTGGCGTTCCCGAGGGGATCGAGGATGCAGGCGACGTCGTCGGGGATCTCATCCGGCACCGGGTACACGTTCGAGGCGGGGATGACCAGGAAATCGGCGAAGCAGCCGGGGCGGTTGATGCCGACGCCGACCGTGTTGCGGCAGAAGTGGCGCCGCCCCGCCCGGCAGTTGCGGCAGTGCCCGCAGGTGATGTGCCCCTCGCCGGAGACCCGCTGCCCCGGTTCCAGGCCCCGCACCAGGCTGCCGACCTCGGCTACCCGCCCCACGAACTCGTGGCCGATCTGCATCGGCACCGGGATCGTCGTCGCCGCCCAGTGGTCCCAGTGGTAGATGTGGAGGTCGGAGCCGCAGATCGAGGTCTTGACGATCTCGATCAGCACGTCGTTCGGGCCTACCTCCGGCCGCGGCAGCTCCTGCATCCAGATCCCCGGCTGAGACTTCGCCTTGACGAGGGCGCGCATCAGGCAACCACCCCGAGGTCGCGCCCCACCGTGACGAAGGCGTCGACCGCCCGGTCGAGGTGGGCGGTGGTGTGGGCCGCCGACATCTGAACCCGGATCCGGGCCGTCCCCTGCGGCACCACCGGGAACGAGAAGGCGACGACGTAGATGCCGGCGTCGAGGAGACGACCGGCCATCTCGGCGGCGAGGTGGGCGTCCCCGAGCATCACCGGGATGATGGGATGGTCGGCCCCGGCGAGGGTGAAGCCGGCTTCCTCCATCCGTGACCGGAAGGAGTGCGCGTTGTCTCGGAGCCGGGCCCGCAGCTCGCCGCCGGCGGCGAGCATCTCGAGGGCACGCAGCGAAGTGGCGGCGATGACCGGCGCCAGGGTGTTGGAGAAGAGGTAGGGGCGGGACCGCTGCCGCAGCCAAGTGACGATCTCGGCCCGGCCCGAGGTGTAGCCGCCGGAGGCGCCGCCGAGGGCCTTGCCGAGCGTGCCGGTGAGGATGTCGACCCGGTCGCCGACCCCGCACAGCTCCGGGGTGCCGCGCCCTGTCTCGCCGACGAACCCGATCGCGTGGGAGTCGTCGACCATCACGAGGGCGTCGTGACGGTCGGCCAGCTCACAGATCGCGGCGAGGTTGGCGACGATGCCGTCCATCGAGAACACCCCATCGGTGGCGATGACCCGGAACCGGGCGTCGGCCGCCGCTTCGAGCTGGCGTTCCAGGTCCCCCATGTCGTTGTTGGCGTAGCGGAAGCGGCGGGCCTTGCAGAGCCGGATGCCGTCGATGATGGAGGCGTGGTTGAGGGCGTCGGAGATCACCGCGTCCTCCTCGCCGAGCAGCGCTTCGAAGAGTCCGCCGTTGGCGTCGAAGCACGACGAGTAGAGGATCGTGTCCTCGGTGCCCAGGAAGTCGCTGAGGGCGGTCTCGAGGGCGCGGTGCACGGTCTGGGTGCCGCAGATGAACCGCACCGACGACATCCCGTACCCGAACCGCTCCACCGCGGCCGCGGCGGCGGCGACGAGGTCGGGGTGGTTGCAGAGGCCCAGGTAGTTGTTGGCGCAGAGGTTGACGACCTCGCGCCCGTCGTCGAGGCGGATCACCGCGTCCTGGGGGGAGTCGATGATGCGTTCCTGTTTGAACAGGCCCGCGGCGCGGACCTCGGCGGTTCGGCCGGCGAGATGTTCCAGGAACCGAGGGTGCATGCGACCTCCCTCCCGCCGAGTCTATCCGGCGCCGCGGCCGCGACGGGGAGGCGGGCCGGCTACCGGGACGGCGGCGTTCCGGCGCCGGGTTCGCCCGGGGTGTCGCGCCGACCGGGCGCGAACGCTCGCTTCAGCGCCCGCAGATGGGAGGAACGCGACGCGGCGGCGTCTTCCGGGAACGGGTCGGCCATGTCGGGCCCATCCCGGGGGACCCACCCTTGGGCGGCGCCGGGGCTGCCTCCATCGCCGGGCCGGTCGCGGCGGGGTCGGTCGCCAGCGGCAAGCGAAGCAGGAAGCTGGTCCAGCCGAGGGTGCGGTCGCAGCTGAGGTCGCCACCCATGCCGACCGCCAGCGACCGGGCCACCGCCAGGCCGAGCTCGGTGGTGCCGGTGAGCAGGATCTGGCGCCCGTTGTGGACGACCCGGTCGAACATGAGTATCTCGACGTCGGGGGGCAGGCCGGGGCCGTCGTCGGCGAAGGTGCAGAGCACGTTGCCGTCCTGGACCGCCACCGCGATCTCGATGCGGGGACCCCCGTGGTTGACGGCGTTGGAGAGAACGTTACGGGCGATCTGGCGGAGTCGAATCGGGTCCGCCCACACCTGGACCTTGCGGCCGCGGACGTTGACGGTGCGCCCGGTACGCCGGATCTGGGCCGCCACCGTCTCGAGTTCCGCCATCAGGTCGACCGCAGCCGGCTCGTACTCGACGGCGCCCTCGTCGAGCCGGGAGGCGACCAGCAGGTCCTCGACCATGCGGGCCAGCTCGGCCGAGTCGTGGTTGATGAGCCCGACCAGCTCCATCGCCTCGGAGGGATCGACGATCCCGTGCTCGATCAGGAGTTCGCTGAAGCCGTAGATCGAGGTGAGCGGGGACCGCAGCTCCCCCGAGATGTCGGCGATGAGGGTGTCCTTGGCCCGGTTCAGCTGCCGCTCCGCCTCCAGCTTGGCCTCGAGAGAGCGATGGGCATGCCGGTTCTGGTTCCGCACGACGAGGCGATAGCCGCTGATGGCGGCGACCGGGATGAGGAAGGTGACGAGGAGGCGGGAGACGATCTCGATGCGTCCCGACAGATCGCCGGTCGCAATCCAGGCCCGCGCCGCCGCTGCCACCACCAGGACGGTGGCGAGCACAACCACGATCGTGGCCGCCACGGGTGCGATCAAGCGTATACGGCGGGCCGGCCCTGCCGCGTTCCGGCCTTCCATCTCCATGGGTGGGGGTATCGGCATTTCGGCCCGTGTTCCCACAGCACCGTTGTCGGGACTTCCGATCTGACTAGCTTCGGTAGGTCAGACGATGCGCCGGTCGCTGGCCCAGCGCGCCAGCTCGTGCCGGCTCGAGAGCTGCAGCTTGCGCAGCACGGAGGACACGTGGGTCTCGACCGTCTTGACCGAGATGGAGAGGCGCCGCGCCACCTGCTTGTAGGCGTAGCCGCGGGCGATCTGGCGCAGCACCTCCCGCTCTCGCGGGGTGAGCTGGTCGAGCTCGGGATCGGAGGCCACGGGGATGCTCTGCCCGAAGGCGTCGAGCACGAAGCCGGCGAGGCGCGGGGAGAACACGGCGTCGCCTTCGGCGATCCGCTCCACTGCGGCGACGAGCTCGGCGGGGGAGATCGTCTTGGTCACGTAGCCGCGGGCGCCGGCCCGGATCATCCCGATCACGTCCTCGGGGTCGTCCGAGACCGAGAGGGCGAGGAACCGGACGCCGGGATGCGTCTCCAGCACGTTGCAGATGACCGAGACCCCGCCGCCTCCCGGCATGTGGACGTCGATGAGCACCACGTCGGGGACGAGGCGCCGGATGGCGGCCACCGCCTCGTCGACCTCACCCGACCAGCCGCAGACGTCGTAGTGCTCCTCCAACTCGGTCCGGACACCGGTGAGGAACAGCTCGTGGTCGTCGACGAGGAAGACGCTGACCTGGCTCACGGCACCTCCCGGGGAAGGGTGAGCCGGACCTCGGTGCCTTCGCCGGGCTGGCTCACGATCTCGGCGCTGCCCCCGTGGCGCCGCATGCGGCCGATGATCGAATGCTCGATGCCGCGGCGGTCCTCGGGGATGGCGGTGACGTCGAAGCCGCGTCCCTGGTCGGTGACGTACACCTCGACCGACCGCGGCTCGACCTCGATGAACACCGACACCCGCTCGGCGCCGGAGTGGCGGGCGGCGTTGGCGATGGCTTCGCCGGCGGCGGCGGCGAGCGCCCGGGTGTGGTCGTCGAGCGGGGCGTCGCCCACCCGCACCACCTCGACCGGGACGCGGTGGTCCTGCTCGATCCGGGCGGCGAGCTGCTCGATCACCGATCCCACCCGCTCGGTGTCCTCGTCGGGGTGGCGCCGGTAGAGCCACGACCGCAATTCCCGTTCCTGTCCTCGGGCCAGGGTCACCATCCGGCGGGGATCGTCGGTGCGCTGGATGAGCGCCAGGGTCTGCAGCACCGAGTCGTGGAGGTGGGCAGCCATCTCGGCCCGCTCCTCGGACCGGATGCGGTCCTGCCGCTCCTTCCCGAGGTCCCGGACCAGCCCGAGCACCCAGGGCCCGAACACGAGCATGAATCCGGCTGCGGTGAGGGCGGCGGCGACGATGGCGGGCCCGATGTCGGACATGGTTTCGAGGTTGCCGATGAGAGCCGCCAGGCCGGCGACCATGATCAGGGCGCCCACCGCGATGCGGAGCCGCCCCGGGTTGGAATCCGTGATCACGGCTCCGAGCCCACCCTGCCCGCCGGCCCCCGGCCGTTCCCACATGGCGGCGGTGCCGAATGCCACCAGGCCGACCGCCCACATCAGGCTGTCGCCGAACCAGATACCCGTGGTGCGGAGGAAGACGAGCACGCCGAGGAAGACGAGGCCGAGGCCGGCGAGCTGGCGCCGGCTGGTCGGGTTCCGCGGATTGACCTGCTCCAGCCGGTCCACCGTGAGTGCCCATCCGGCCAGGTACACCGCCACCCCGACACCGCCGGCGAAGGCGAGCACGATGAAGGCGGCGCGCACGTAGGGGGTGCGGATGCCGAGCCGGTGGGCGATACCGCCCGCCAGGCCGCTGATGACGCGGTCGTTGGCGTTGCGGTAGAGCAGGGCGTCGATGCGGCGTATCGCCGAGATCGCTCCCGTCTCGAGGCTGGTGCCGGTGGCGATGGCTGGCTCCCATCGTGGCGTCGGGTGTAGCACGATGATGTTGTCACACGACGCCGAGTGCGACAACCGGGGGTTACCCCGAGGGGGAGGGCCCGATCTCAGGGTCGCCATCGGGGCATCCCCGATACCCGGCAGCGCCGCCGGCGTCCATGCTGGGATCATGATGAACGACATGACCACACAAGAGCGTCCCCCGGAGGTGGCCGGCTACCGGCGCCTCGAACGTCCCCGCAACGACCGGGTCGTGGCCGGCGTCGCCGCCGGGATCGCCAACCACTACAACGTCGGCGTCGGCTGGGTGCGGCTCGGCTTCGTCGTGTCCTCCCTGTTCGGCGGGTTCGGCGTGTTGATGTACCTGCTGGGATGGGTCGGCCTGCCGGAGGAGGGGGAAGCGGACTCGTTGGCGTCCTCCAAGGTGCGCGACGTCGAAGGCGCCCGTAGCTGGCTCGGCCTCGCCTTCATCGTCCTCGCGGTGGTGATCATCCTCAGCGAATCCAGGCTGGTGAGCCCGGGCCTGCTGTGGGCGAGCGCCCTCGTGCTGGCGGGGGTGCTGCTCTACCGGGGTGACCTACCCGAGACGATCGGGAGGTCCCGGGCCGGCGGTGACCACCGGCCGCCCCCCGATGACGATGAACCTTCCCGGGGAGGCACCCCCCTGGATGACGGGCCGCCGACCGACGAGCTGCCTCCCGCCCTTCCCGACGCCGGAGACGACGGCGAGGCCGGCGACGGCGCCGACGGCACCACTCCCACCGGCGTGGCGGCGGCGACTGCCGGCATCGGCGACACCGTCGACCTGGTACCACCGCCACCGCCTTCCGGGGGCGACGAGATCCCCCCACCGTCACCGCCGCCGCCCCCCGTGCCGGCCCCACGTCGGGAGGCCGAGCCCTCCCGCCCCCGGCGCCGCCGGTCACTGCTGGGTCGGTTCACCATGGCGACGATGCTGATCGTGCTCGGCGTGATGGGGCTGTTCCACGCCGCCGACGTGATCGAACCCACCGCGCGCCAGTACGTCGCGGCGGCGGTGGTCACGGTCGGATTGGGCCTCGTCGTGGGGACCTGGTGGGGCAGGGCGCACACCCTCATCTTCTTCGGGATCCTCCTGCTGCCGCTGCTGGCGGGAGCGACCCTGGTGCGGGTTCCCCTCGACGGAGGGTTCGGCGACCCGGTGTACCGGCCAGCCACCGCGGCCGACGTGGCGGACGAGTACCGGCTCATCGGCGGGGAACTCACCCTCGACCTGGGCGACATCGATCTGGACGCCGGCCCCGTCGCCGTCGAACTGACCAACGCCTTCGGGTCGCTCGAGGTCATCGTGCCCCGCGACGCCGGCGTGACCATCACCGCCCGCGTCGGGGCAGGCGATCTCTCCCTTCCGGGCCTCGACGCCAACGGCGTCGACGTGGAGCGCTCCCTGGTGCTCGAAGGGGAGGGGGACCTGACGCTCGACATCGAGGTGGGCTTCGGCGAGATCCGGGTCCTCCGGACAGAACGATAAGGAGGTCTCATGAAACGACACAGATTTGACATGGTCTCATTCCTCGCCGGGGTGATCCTGCTTGCCTTGAGCGTTCCGTTCCTGTTCTCCGACGTCGCCTTCAGGCCGGCGCAGGGCCGATGGATCGTGCCCGGGATCCTGGTGATCGCCGGGGTGGTGATGCTCAGCGCCGGTCGGGACCGTGACGGAGCCGAGGTCCCGGCTCGGGTCGATCCCGACCCGGCGGCGTTCGACGACCACGTCGGAGACGGCGGCACCGCACCCTGATCAACCGGCGGCGCCGATGCGCCGCACCACCAGCAGGCCGTCCTCCGGGGCGGCCTGCAACGCGAAGTCGAAACGGTCGATCGCCAGGCACAGCTCCAGGTCGTCCCGGTGCGCCCAGGGGGCGGCATGGAGCCGGGCGGCGCCGGGGGAGCCGGCCGCCCGCCTCCACACCGCGGCGACGTCGAGGGTTCCGGCGAGGGCGGCCTCCAGATAGTCGGCGGTGGCTTCGTCCTCCTCGGCGGGCTCGACGCCGGCGCGACCGGATGCGACGATCGTGACCGCCTCGTGGTGGCGGACCGCCCGGGCGGTGGCGCCGGCGACGGCGAGGCTCGCCGGGTAGAGGGGACCGGCGCCCGCTTCCCAGGCGACCCGGGCGCAGCGGGTTCCCGCCATGGTGCGCTGCACCAGGGTGCGTCCCACCAGGTGCGGGGTGTCCCGGATCTCGCCGGGGGAATTGCCGCCGTCGAAGCCGTCGGGCCTGGCTCCACCCTCCTCGCCGATCAACCAGGCCCCCTCGACGGCGGCGGCGACGGTCCGAGCCTCCTCGAGTTCGGCGGTGAGGATCACCCGCTCCGCCCCGGCAGCCAAGGCGTAGGCGACGGTGGTGAACGCCCGGAAGGTGTCGATGACGATGGTGGGGCCGGTAGCCCGGGAGGCGCCGGCGAGGCCCAGGCGGCGGGTGATGCGCATGGGCGTCAACCTAGGCAGGTCGGCTGGCCAGGGGGCGAAAGGTCCTGCTACGGCGTACCGTTTCCGGTACCCTGGGGCCAGGAAGGCACCATGGTACGACCGCGCAAACCCATCAATCCGGGTCCGCTCGGGGAGCCGGAGCGTCTCGGTCCCTCGTCCCGCTCGTTCGTGAAGGGACGCTATGCGACCACGGGGCACCGAGCCCCGGCCGCGCCGACCGGCGAGGACGACGGCTTAGAGTCGGACGGCGCGCCACCGGGTTCGAAGTACGCCGGCAGGGCGACTGCGGCGTCGCCTCCCGGCGGACACGTCGAGTCGCCGTCACGGCGCCGGGAGCAGGAGCCGGCACCGGTTGCGGCGGAGCCGGAGGATCCCTCGATCTCGTTCACGATCGATCTCGATGCAGTGGAAGACGAGGAGCCGTCCAAGGCCACCTACTACCAGCGTCACCGGGCCGAGCTTCCCCGGCTCGGGATCGAGCCGGCCGACCGGGAAGAGGAACCCGCCGGGCCGCCGCTGCGATGGGCGCTGCTGGAACGCCACCGCAAACGCCGCTAGCCGTCGGCAACGGGGCGGGCCCGGCGCACGCCGTCACTGTTCGTCCGGGGTGCAGGCGTCTCCCAGCGGCTCGATGCCGAGGGCGGCGATCGCCTCCTCCGGGGTGGAGTCGAGTACGAGCTGGACGTGCTCCCGGATCAGATCCACGTTCGGGACCTGGCGGCCGTCGGCGGTGACCTCGGCGAGGTAGGTGGGCGGGATGAACCGGACCGAGACGATCGAGTCGAGATCGACGACCGGCAGCAGGTCGATGAGGTCGGGGATGCGGCGCAGCGGGATGTCGGTCTGCAGTGTGTCCTCCAACACCCCGGCGATGCGTGGGTAGGCGAGCAGCATCTCGGCCGGGTCGGACTGCGCCAGCACGGCGTCGAGCACGCAACGCTGCCGTCCCATCCGGGCGTAGTCGTCGGCGTGGCGCCGGGCCCGGACATAGGCGAGGGCGAGGTGCCCGTCGAGATGCTGCGGGCCCGGCAGGATGTCGATGTACTCGGTGCTCACGCCGTCTTCGTTGGGGTACGTCTCGTCGACGATACGGAACGGGACGTCGATGTCGACCCCGCCGAGGGCGTCGACGATGCCGATGAAGCCGTCGAGGGTCACCAGGGCGTAGTAGTGGATCGGGATCCCGAGCAGCTCGCCGATCCCGGCCTTGATGGCGTTCTCCTCCGGGGTGCCGGGCCCGGGGAAGGCATCGGGGTACTCCGATCCGGCGATGTAGAGATCGTTGAGGAGCCGGGGGAAGCAGTGGCAGTCCCACACCCCCATGCCGTCGGGGAGCGGCACCTGCGCCCAGTTGCGGGGGATGCCGAACATGGCGACGTTGCCCGAGGTCGGGTCGATGCTGACCACGATCATGGTGTCGGTGCGGATCCCGGTGCGGCCCGGTCCGGCGTCTCCGCCGAGCAGCAGGATGTTGAGCCGGTCGAGGCCGTCCCACAGGGCGGGCGCCGGCGGCTCGGTGGTGGTGGTCGTGGTCCCGAGGCCGGCGTCGACGGCGGCAGCCGCGGTGGTGGAGGTGGACGTCGTCGTCTCCTCGTCGGCGAACACGGTGGTGATGAGGCGGTACTGCACCAGGTCGTAGTAGGCGATGGCGGCGTGCGGGATCAGCAGCAGCAGCACCAGGAGGCCGGCGGGGACGGCGCCGACTCGCCTCGTCCCGCGGCGGTCACCGGTGGCGCCGGGGTCGGCGCACCGGTAGGCGTCGTCGGCCGCCCAGATCCGGTACCCGAGCAGGACGATGTTGCCGAGCATGAGGGCGGCGAGGAACCGCGGCTTGAAGGCCGCCTTGACGACACCGAGCCGATCGAGGGTGAAGATCACGGCGAGGGTCACCAGCACCGCGTCGACGCCGAGGAGGGTGAGGCCGCGGCGGACCCTGCCGGCGTACGCTTGCCCGGCGCCGGGAACGACGGCCGACATACCGGCGGCGAACAGCGGCCGGGCCCGTCGCGACGGCGGTGAGGCGCTCGGCGGAGGTCCCATCCGGCCCATGCTAGAAGTCGAGGTGGGGCGCCCGGCTTGTAGGGTGTTGGCCGCGCCGGCACACCGCGCCGGCCATCGACACGGGACGACCTGACATGATCGACGAACCCGGATCCGGGGCGCCCTCCAAGCCGCCAGTTCACAGATCCGATCCGGCCCGTACCCGCTTCGCCCACCTCTCCGAGGACGGCACCGGCTACATCCTGGCCGGGAGCCTGGTGGCGGGTCTCGCCGCCTACGCCTATCAGATCCTGGGGGGCCGCACCCTCGGGGCGGAGGCGTTCGCTCCGGTGTCGGTGCTGCTCACGATCCACTTCCTCACGTTCATCGTGATCCTGCTCCCGATCGAGCAGCTGATCATCCGGCGTCTCACCCTGGACCGCGCTGCGGTCGGGGTCCCACCCCGGGCCCTGGTCCTCGCGTCGGCCACCGTGGTCGGGGCGACGCTGTATGCCGGGCTGCGGGTCGACGAACTCCTCAACGGCGACCGCCGCTTCATCGTCTTCACCGGGTTCACCGTGGTGGTCCACACCCTCTTCGCCGTTGCCCGCGGCCATCTCGCCGGGTTCCGGCGCTTCCGGGAGTACGGCCTCGCCAGCGGCGGGGCGTCCCTCTTCCGGCTGCTGGTGGCGATGGCGGTGTTGGCGGTGCGCCCCTCGGCGTCGGGGGTGGCCATTGGGCTCATCGCCGGTCCCCTCATCGTCATGGTGTGGCGGCCGTTCCGGCGGGTGGAGGTGAATCGCCCGGCGCTGGCCGACCACGAGCTGGCCAACGTGCCCGATCGTGGCTTGCTGTCGGGACTGGTGCTGTCGTCGGCGGCGTCGCAGATGCTGCTGCTGGCCGGCCCGCTGGTCGCCGCCGCCCTCGGCGCGGTCGACGTGGTGGTGAGCACGATCTTCGCCACGTTCACGCTGTTCCGGGCGCCGCTCACTTTCGGCTACAACCTCATCGCCCGCATCCTGCCGCCGTTCACCGAGATGGCGGCGCGGCGGGAACGCCGCGAGCTGCGGGCCTGGGCGCGCGGGATGGCCTACGCCTCCTCGGTGCTGGCACTGCTCGGAGGCGTGGCGGGATACCTGTTGGGGCCCCAGCTCGTCGCGCTGGCGTTCGGGGCGGATTTCCGGCCGGGCCGGACCGCGGCCGCTCTCGTCGCCGGCGGGGTGCTGCTCGCCGGGGCCGGCCTGTTCGTGGCGCAGATCCTGGTGGCGCGGGGCCGCCCCTTGGTCCTCGCCGTGGCGTGGATCGGGGCGGTGGTCGCCGCCGGGGCGGTTCTGGCCGCCACCGGAGGTGACATCGAGGTGCGGGTGTCGCTGGCGTTCCTCGTCGGCGAGATCGTGGCGCTGGCGGCGCTGGTGCTGGGAGCAGTGGCCCGGGCATCGGACGAGGCGACCGTCGGCGCCGGGTACCTGCTGGCAAAGCGCACGATGGACATCGCGGTGGCGACCTTGGCGTTCGTGCTCTCGGCGCCGCTGCTGCTGGTGGCGGTGGTGGCCGTGAAGCTCGACTCGCGGGGGCCTGCCTTCTTCCGGCAGGAACGGGTGGGCCGCGGCGGCCGGACGTTCGCCATGCTCAAACTCCGCACGATGCGGACCGACGGGGGGGAGGAGGTGTTCATCGAGCACCTGGCCCGGCTCGAAGCGGCCCGCCACGACGCCGCCGGCCACGCCATCCGGATCGAGGACGATCCCCGGGTGACCCGGGTCGGGGCGTGGCTGCGCCACTCGTCGCTCGACGAGCTCCCCAACCTGTGGAACGTGCTGAAGGGCACCATGTCGCTGGTCGGGCCGCGGCCGCTGGTCCCGGAGGAAGCCGCCCTCGTCGGCCTCGACAACCGGCGGTTCTCGGTGAAGCCGGGCGTGACGGGGCTGGCGCAGATCACCGGTCGGGACACCATCGACCTCGACGAGCGCACCCGGCTCGACCTGGCCTACGTCGAGCGACGGAGCGGGCGCCTCGACGCCGCCATCCTGGGCCGCACCGTTCTGGCCGTGTTCCGCCAGCCGGGCGCGTGAGGGATGAAAACGCCAGCCGGCGGCGTACCGCCGGGCTTTCGCCGGCCCGCGGGTGGGATGAAATCGCCCGCCGGCGGCGTTGACCGAAGCACCATGGACGACATTGGCGCCCTCCTGCAACGACCCGACACCACCGTGGCGGTGGTGGGAGCGACCGACGACCCCGACAAGTACGGATCGGTCATCTACCGCGACCTCAAGGAGAAGGGGTTCACGGTCTACCCGGTGAACCCCAATCGGGACGAGGTCGACGGAGACCCTGCCTACCCGTCGCTGGCGGCGTTGCCGGAGCGGCCCACCATCGTCAACTTCGTGGTGCCCCCTCCGATCGCCCTCGGCGTGCTCCAGACCTGTCTCGATCTCGGGCTCACCAACGTCTGGCTCCAGCCCGGCGCCGAGAGCCCGGCGGTGATCGCCTTCGTTCAGCAGCACGGATTCAACTACATGGCGAACGCCTGCATCATGGTGCAGAGCCGCCTGCGAGGTCGGGCTCCGGCCTGACGGGCTTCCCGATCGGGAGGCGGCCGCGGCGCCTCGCCGGAGGGTCGTCGCTTCCTGGCACTGCTTCGACCAGAATGCGCCGCGATGAGGATCGCGGATCTGCAGACCGGCGGGGGTAGCGTCGCGGCGTCCCGGGAGGGGCCGTCGCTGGCCGAGCTGCGCTACGACTTCACCACCGTCGCCGGGGTCGCCTCGGTCGACCTCGACCTGCGCCCCACCGGACTGCCCGTGTTGCGGGCCCAGCTCGACGGGACCCGGGCCGCGGCCGAGGTTGCCTCCGAACTGCAGCGGATCCTGGCCGGCGCCGTGGCGCCACCGCCCGCTCCGGCTCCGGCTCCGGTCGCCGAGCCGAGGCCGGTGGTGTGGCAGCCTGCGGTGGCGCCACCGCAGCCGGAGGGCACCTCCCCGGCGCTGATCTCGATGAACACCGATCCACGCCCGGCGATAGCATCGGTCACCTCTCTCCCGTTGGTGACCGGCTCCCGGCTGGAGCTGCTGACTGTGGAGGAGACTCCGGCCGGGGTGGCGGTCCGCGCCGCCGATTCCACCGGGCGCATGGTGGTGGCACCGGTCGACGACCCCGCCACGCTCAATGCCGTCATCGTCGCCGTGATCGCCCGCCTCGCCGACGAGTCACCGGCCCCGGCGCTGCTCGGCGCCGAGCTGAAGGATCTGGGCGGGATCAGGGTGCTGACCGTGGTGCTCGGCCTGGCCGGCGGGGGCCGCGGCGTCGGGGCGGCCCCCTTCGACGGCGGCATGCCCTTCACGCTGGGCCGCGCCGTCTGGGAGGCGCTCACCGCCTACCGGTGATCTCCCTCAGGGACGTGAGATGAGCTGATCGACCGGGGCGAAGTCGTCTCGCAGCACCCGGGCGCCGGCAACGAAACCGTCGATCTCGGCGCCGGACAGCACCACCTCCGCGCCACCCCGGCTCCGGATCCTCTCGGTGACCGCGGCGTCGTCGAGAGCACCGTCGGTGCCGACCAGCACGAAGTTGCCGCCGGCCTCCCCGGCGAGGAAGTCGGGGGGTGCGATCACCAGCACCGTGTCGAACACCGCGGCGAAGGTGGCGGTCTCGGCTCGGGCGAATCCGAGCGGCGGGTAGTCGATGAGGTTGAGCACCACGAGCCCGCCCTCGTCGAGACGGTCCTCCACCTCGGTGAGGAACTCCTTCGTGGTGAGGTGCCACGGCACCGCCGGTCCGCTGAAGGCGTCGCCGATGACGAGGTCGAAGGAGCCCGGCGCGGTGGTGCGGAGGGTGAGGCGGGCGTCGCCGGTGACGGTGACCATGTCCTCGCCGGTGACGAGGCCGAGCTCGCGTTCCGCCACCTCCACCACGCCCGGGTCGAGCTCGAGGACGACGTTGCGAGTCCCGGGACGGACCGCGGCGAGGTAGCGGGGGAGGGTGAACCCGCCGCCGCCGATCGAGAGCACCTCGAGGGGACCGGCGGGGGCGGCCGCCGCGATGACGTCGGCCATGATGCGGGCGTAGCGGAACTCCAGGTAGGTGGGGTCGGCCAGGTCCACGTAGGAGTTGCGCAGCGTGTCGAGCCATAGGGTGCGGCCGCTGGGGCGGGCCGGGTCGACCTGGACCCGGACGCAGGAGTAGGCGGTCTCGACGTCGCAGGGACCGGTGGCGAAGCCGGTGAGGAGCCCGGCGGCGACCACCAGGGCGACGACGGTCGCCATGGTGCCACCGTGGACCGGGCGCAGGTAGCGCAACGTGAAGGCGATCCCGGTGGCGACGAGCACGGCGCCGAGCCCGATCACGACCCAGCGGCTTGGGGTGGTGGCGACGAGCAGGAACCCGGTGAGGAAGGTGCCGAAGATCGCCCCGGCGGTCCCCACCGCCGACAGCGTGCCCACCACCGAGCCGGTGGTGTCGAGGGAGTGGAGCCGGATCTTGACCACGGTGGGGTTGACGGCGCTGAGCACCGCGGCCGGAGCGAAGAACCCGAGGGCGGCGAGCACCACGATCTCGAGGGGCCCGGCGGTGGTGAACTCGGGCCCGAGGGCGGTGACGACGGGTGGCGCCAGGAGGGCGAGCAGCCCGCCGGCGATCAGCAGCGGTCCCAGCAGCAGGGTGGGGCGGTAGCGGTCGGCAGCCCGGCCACCCAGCCAGCTCCCGAGGGAGATGCCGGCGAGCACGGTGCCGACGATGCCGGTGAAGGTCTCGAGCCGTACCCCGAGGTAGGGGGCGAGCAGCCGGCCGGCCAGGATCTCCAGCACCAGCACCGCCGCCGAGGTGAAGAACACGAGCAGCCGGGCGGTGAGGGCGGACATGCCCGGGGAGTATCGCAGGGGCCGGTTGCTGCGGGGGAGGGGAGGTGGCGCCACTACCATGCACGCCTGATCCTGGGGCGTTTAGCTCAGCTGGCTAGAGCGCTTCCCTTACAAGGAAGAGGTCGGCGGTTCGAGTCCGTCAACGCCCACCGCGAGAATCCCCTGGTCGGTGCCGAATCTGTCGCTCCAAGGAGGGCGGATCGGGCGCCGGCCGCCCCAAGAACTCGTTGGCAGTCGCGCCGCCGCGGCTCCGGTCCCGCACCTCGGTGACCGGGCCACCACTCGCCTCTAGCGTAACTTACGTTTTGGTGGTATCGTAAGTTACGTTATGGGAAGAGTGTTCCGCCGTGGAGAACTCAAAGAGACGATCGTCGCGGTGCTGGCGGGCGTCGGCGAGCTGCACGGGTACGGGATCATGACCGAGTTGAAGGAGCGGGTCGGGGGCGGTTGGAAACCGAGCCCCGGTGCGATCTACCCGGCCCTGCTCGGCCTCGAAGATGCCGGGCTCGTGCAGGCCGTCGAAGAGGACGGGACGCGGATCTACCGCCTCACCGATGCCGGCCGCCGCGCCGCGGCGCGCTCCGGTGCCTCCAACCGGTGGGCGTCGCTCACCGAGCGTGCCGAGCGGGGGGAGGAGCGGCTCGCCGTCGGCCCTTTGCTCGACCGCTTCGCCGCCGAGTCGCCGCACCGGCGGCGGCTCGTCGGGCCCGACGCCCACGAGGGGATCGACCACGTCCTGCACCGGGCGTCCGGCGAGATCGAGCGGCTGTTGACTGAAGGAGAGGACGATGGATGACTTCGGCGAGATGGCATTGCGGGAGCGGGAGGCGAGGCGGATCGCCCGGCGTCAGTGGTTCTGGCTCCACTTCGCCGTGTACGCCACGACGCAGGTGTTCCTGATCATCGTGTGGGCGCTCAGCTCGGCGACCTACCCGTGGTACATCTTCCCGCTGTTCGGATGGGGGATCGTGGTGGCGGCGCACGCCGTGTTCGCCTTCGTCGTCCGCCATCCCGACGAGATCCTGATCGAACGGGCTCGACGAGAGCACGAATCGTGATGCACTGGCTTTTGGAGCCGTACGCCGACCCGGGGTTCTACCGGGTAGGCGCCTACCTCCTGCTCGGGCTGCCCCTCGGGGTCTTCGAGTTCACGATCGTCGTCACCGGGTTGTCGCTCGGCGCCGGCCTGGCGGTGACGCTCCTCGGGCTGCCGGTGCTGCTGGCGACGTTCCTGCTCTGCTCCCAGCTCGCCTCCTTCGAGCGAGACCTGGCGGCGACGATGTTGGAGGCGCCGATGCCGCGGCAGTTCACCCGCCGTGACGCGACCGGCTTCGGCTGGCGGCGGCTGCGGGCCCGGGCCGGGGACCGGCGCAGCTGGACCGAGGTGGCGTACCTGCTCGGGGCCCGCCTCCCGCTGGGGGTCGCCGGGTTCGTGGTGGCGGTGACGCTGCTGTCCCTGGCGCTGGCGTTTGCCGTCTACCCGATCGTGTACGCCGCCGGCGTCCCGGTGGAGCTCGGCACTTGGCAGGTGGACACGTTTCCGAAGACTCTGGCGGTGGCGCCGATCAGCGTCCTTTTCCTCCTCGCCGGCCCACGCATCATGCTCGCCTGGGCGGGCCTGACGAGCCGGATCACGTCCCGGATGCTCGGGTGGCTCGACGCGGCGGACGTGAAGCAGGCGGTCGTCGATGTGCTCGGTCGAGCCGGCGGTGCCGACGCCTTCACCATCCTCGACCAGGTTGGCCTCCGGCTCGGGCGCGGTCCGTTCCTCACGCCCACCCGGCTGGAGGCGACCTTGCTGACCCTCGAGTCGACGGGGACGGTCCTCGCCACCCGCGGCGGTGACCGCACTCGCTACTCCCTGGCGACGCTTGAACCGTGACCTGAGCCGACAGCGAGTGAAGAGCGTGACCTGCGAACGCGGCGCAGAGTGTTGCCGAATGCGTTGGCTCGGCGGGAGGCGCCGGCTGCAGGACCTCGGCGTCTCCGGTGCCACCGACCTCGAAGGTGGCTTCGCCGCCTGGAAGCGGTTCGTGACCACGACGCGCTTCACCCCGCCCGCGTCATAGCTCCGGCGCGCGGAGCGGCGGCACACCTTCCCGCTAGCCGGCAGCCTTGGACAGGGGGTACTCCACCGAGCCGTCGAGTAGCCCGTTCAGGAAGAGGGGAGAGAACCCCCGGCGGCGCAATTCCTCGCGGACCTCGATGATCAACTCGGCCTCCTCCACGTCCCAGATGGCATCCTCGTGCGCGAGGCGCAGGGAGGAGAGGGTGGCGACGAGTTGCCTGTGGCTCATGTCGCAGAGATCGCTCTCGTACATGCGTCCATCCTCGGTCGTCCATCATCGTGACGACCCGGCGGTCCCCGGCGAGTCCACGGCAGCCGATGCGCCGGGTCCCGCGGGTGGATCGCGGTGCGGCTCACGGCCGGGGTTCCTTCCTCCGAAAGCCCCTTCACCGGGAGCCGCTCCTCTCATGCTACGCGCCCTTAGGAGACTATGGGACGACAAGTTTCCCGGTCTCTCGGTTCCGCTTCCCGGGCCACCTGCGCTGAACCCCCCGACGGGAGCGGTACGGCACCTGCGACCGCTAGCCTCATTCGTAGAGGGCAGATGCCGGAGCAAGGCGGGACCGATTCATGGACGGCGAGCAGTCGAGGGCCGACAAGGCGGACGAAGAGCGTCTTTCCGAGCACGACCGGAACGAGGCCGAGCGCCTCGCCGAGCACGACCTCTACGAAGCCGAGCGCAAGGCCGCCCACGAGCGGGAGCGGGAGGAGCGGCAAGCCTCACGGGACAAGGCCGATGCCGAGCGGCACGCGGCGCGGGAGCGGTCCGACCGGGAATGGCTCGAGAAGCGTGACCAGAGGGACCGCGAGCGGGGTCGCTGAGCTTCACGACCGCGAGCAAGGGCTTGTGCTGTGAGTGGGCTTCTTCTCGCTTTCTGATGCCCTGAGCGATGCCGGGCCGTTCGGCTGGCGCCGGCACCGGCCGAGCACCGCGGCCGGGATTCTGCTGGGGAGGCGATCCGAGGAATGATGCCTCGAGGTCGTGTCCAGAGGGGTCTCCCCAGCGCAGACCAACCGCATGTCTCGATCCGTCTGGCAGGCGTGGAGTCCTGCTCGGCTGCCGCGGCTCCGGTGTCGGCCGGTTCTGCAAGGAACTGCTCACGTCCCGTTGCGTCCGCTTCGTGAATCAGGCATAATGTTATACCAATAGCGGGTCTCGCCAAGGGAAGGAACCCCATATGCGGCTCTCGAGACGACTTATTCCGTGGGTAGCGATCCTGGCCGTGCTGACGGTTGGCCTGGCTGCCTGCGGCGATGACGAAGGCAGCACAACGACAACCACGGGCGCAGCGGCAACGACAACCACGACCGAGGCGTCCGCCCCGACCACCACGGCAGCGGAGACGACGACGACGGAGGGAGTCGACGCCGGCGTGGCCGAGGCCCAAGCGATCGTTGACGATCTCACCGGTCCGTCGGTGTTCAATTTCACCGGTCCTGCAATCGACGCCGGTAGCGCGCTGGAAGGTAAACGGATCTACGCCATCGGCAACGGGCTGGAGTACTTCTTCGTGCAGAACTGGCTCGCCGGCGTCGAGGAGGCGGCGGCGGAACTCGGTATGGAGGTGACCGCAGTCGACGGTGCGGTCAACGACCCGGCCGGGCTGATTGATCAGGCCGTCGCCCAAGACTACGACGTCATCCTCATCCAGAGCATCGATTCGGGTACGGTGGCGGCTCCTTTGGCGGATGCCAAGGCCGCCGGGATCCCGACGATCGAGCTCACCACGTCCGATCCTCACGCCCCCACGGCAGACGAAGTCGATCGCGGTGTATCCGGGTACGTGACCTTCTGCTACTCGTGCGGCGGCGAGCAGATGGCCGACTTCATCGTGGCCGACAGCGAGGGAACCGGTACCGGCGTCATCTACACAGTGCCCGGACTGGTCGTGAGCGAAGCGATGGTGGCGGCATTCGAGGCCGAGATGAATCGGCTCTGCCCGACCTGTGGCACGGGTGTCATCGAGGCTCCGTTCGCCCAATGGGGTGATCTCCAGGGCCTCACCGGGACGGCAATCGAAACCTACCTGGGCGACGGGCCTCTCTACCTGGTGCCGGTGTTCGACTCCATGGTCCCGATCGGAGTGACGGCCGCCATCGCCGAGAAGGAGGTCGCCGATCAGGTGAAGGTCGTGACGTACAACGGCACGGATGCCGGATTGCCCGGCGTGGCCGACGGCACCGTTGCCGCCGACATCGGCGGACCGCAGTACTGGCTCGGTTGGGCGACCGTCGACCAGGCTGCCAGAGTTCTGCTCGGACTCGAACCGGTGGCGGATGAAATGCTCCCACATCGGATCTTCTCGGCAGACAACATCGGCGATGTCGATCTCGATGCAGCGGAATCCGAATGGTACGGAGGTACGGACTTCAGGGCTGCCTATCGCGCGCTCTGGGGCCTGTCGTAGAGACCGCGACCCCCGAGTAGCGTCGTCCAAATGGATGGGAGCGTAGTGACGGACAGCCTGCCGCCGATCGTCGAAGCGAGCGGATTCAGCAAGACGTTCGGCGGCAGGACCGTCCTCCGTGATGCCGCCATCACAATCCGGCCCGGCGAGATTCGAGGCCTGGTCGGACAGAACGGTTCGGGCAAATCCACCTTCATCAAGATCCTCTCCGGCTACCACGCCCCCGATCGCGGGGCCACCCTCGAGGTGCGAGGGAGATCCGTCGACCTTCCCCTCGATCCCGGCGAGCCGGAGCGCCTGGGATTGAGCTTCGTCCATCAGGACCTGGGCCTGTTCCAGGCCGGATCGGTTCTGGAGAACTTGTTGGTGGGCCGCTACGCGACCCGGCGCGGCTGGCGGATCTCATGGCGCCACGAGACCCGGCGAGCCCGCCGGCTGCTGGAGACCTTCGGGCTCGACTTCGATCCGGCGACGCCGCTGAGCGAGCTCAGCGAGGTCGAGCGGGCGATCGTCGCGATCGCCCGTGCGATGTCCGGGCTCGAAGCCCACGGTGGGCTCCTCGTGCTCGACGAACCCAGCGCCCGGCTCCCGCGGGACACGGTGTCCACGTTCTTTGGTGCGGTGCGTGACGTCGCCGCTCGAGGCATGGGAGTGCTGTTCGTCAGCCATCGGCTCGAGGAGGTCCTCGATCTGACTGACACCATCACCGTGCTGCGCGACGGAGTCGTGGTGGCCGACCGTCGCACCGCCGAGATGGATGAAAAAGACCTCGTCGACAGCATTCTCGGGTTCTCCCTCGAGCAGCTCTATCCCGAGCCGCACCATCCCGGCCGGGAAGTGGCGATGACCGTCACTGATCTGTCCGGCTCCGTAGTCGCGGATTTTTCCACGACGGTGCACCGGGGTGAGATCCTCGGGCTGACCGGCCTGCTGGGAATGGGTCACGATCTCGTACCACACCTCCTGTTCGGCTCGATACCGGCCACGGGCGGCACCATCGAGATTGGGGATTTCGCCCATGAAGCCGCACGGATGACTCCCAGGCGCGCCATTGCAGCCGGGCTCGCGCTGCTTCCGGCCAACCGTCTGCGAGAAGGTGGCGTCGGCATGGCGTCCGTCGCCGAGAACGTGACGCTCGCCATTCTCGATCGATTCCGCATCGGTGGGGTGCTGCGACACCGGCGGGAGGAGCAGACCGTGAAGCGGCTCATGGCCGACTTCGGCATCGAGCCGGCTGCTCCCCGCCTGCCCCTGGGCACTCTGAGCGGAGGCAACCAGCAGAAGGGACTGGTCGCCAAGTGGTTCGCCACCGAACCCCGGCTGATGCTGCTCGATGAACCGACTCACGGTGTCGACGTGGGCGCCAAGAAGCAGATCTTCAAGCATCTGCGAGATGCCGCCGAGGCGGGCACCGGCATTCTCGTTGCATCGGTCGAGGCCGAGGATCTGGCACAGGTTTGCGATCGTGTTCTCGTCTTCCGGCACGGCCAGGTCGTCGGTGAGCTCAGTGGACCCGAGCTCACCTCGGTGCGGATCCGCGAGCAGACGCTGATCGGGCGCCACAGTGGGGACGAGGCCGCATCGCAAGAGTCCGAACAACGCAAGAAGAGGTGAACGATGACTATCCCCAAGGACGCGCAGCTCCGTGGCTCGGGTCTTCGGATCCTCCTGAACCGCTACGGGCTTCTGATCGCCTGGGCGCTCGTCATCGTCTTCTTCGGCATTGTCCAGACCGAGCTGTTCCTACGACCCCGCAACTTCCAGACCATCCTCAGCGAGCGCTCGATCCTGCTGATCCTCACTCTCGGGATGCTGCCCGGGCTCGCCGCCGGCGAGTACGACCTGTCGGCCGCCTCCACCATGGGCCTGTCCTTCGTGATCGTCGGCTGGCTCAATATCGTCTGCGGATGGCCCATCCTCCCCGCCATCCTGGTCGCCCTTACCGCGGCTCTCTTGGTGGGCATCTGCAACGCCTTCCTGATCGTGATCCTGGACGTGCCCTCCATCGTCGCCACTCTCGGCATGTCCACGTTGTTAGCCGGGGCTGCCCTCGGGATCAACAACCTCATCGTCGCGGGCATTTCTCAGAGCCTGGTGGATGCTGCCCGCACCAAGGTATTCGGCCTCCAGATGGTGTTCTTCTACGCTCTGGCCCTCACCGTCATCCTCTGGTACGTGTTCGAGTACACACCGCTCGGTCGCTACATCTACTTCGTCGGTGCTGGCCGTGAGGTCGCGCGCCTCACCGGGATCAGGGTCAACGCGATCCGCGCTGGTTCCCTCATCGCGGGCTCGGTGATCGCCGGCATCGCAGGTGTGCTGCTGGCCGGGCGGAACGGATCGGTCGACCCGAACTTCGCTCCCGGACTGCTGCTTCCCGCTTTCGCCGGTGCCTTCCTCGGCTCCACGTCCATCAAACCGGGCCGGTTCAACGCCTGGGGCACCTTCATCGCCGTCTACTTCCTCGTCACCGGCATCAATGGTCTCCAGCTGCTGAAGATCACCGGCTGGGTCGAGCAGGTCTTCTTCGGTGCGGCACTCATCGTCGGCGTGGTCTTCTCCCAGCTGGCGGGACGGCGCACGATGAATACCGGATGATCGGCGTCGCCGGGTCCGCACAGATCGGAAGGCGTGTCGGGCCGTCCGCACCTTCCGATCTCATCGGAGAGCTCGAGGAGATCCTCGGACGCGAAAACGTGCGGCACGACCCCCTTCAACGGCGCCTCTTCGTCAAGGACGCCGGCATGCGATCGGGGTCCGCCCCCGAGGTAGTGACCTTTCCCGCAACCCGCGAGGAGGCCGTCGCCGTGGTCGCCGCTGCACATCGGCGGGGACTGCCCTTGATCACGAGAGGTACCGGCACCGGCCTTGCCGGTGGCGCCGTCCCCGACGGTGGCGTGATCGTGGTCACGACCCGCCTCAACCGCATCGGGGAGATCGATCCCGATGCCGGCACCGTCTGGGTCGAGCCCGGCGTCCTGAACCTCGATCTCTCTCGCCGGACATCCCGCTGGGGTCTGCACTTCGCTCCCGATCCCGCATCGCAGGCGGCTTGCACCATCGGCGGCAACGTGGCGGTGAATGCGGGAGGCCCGCATGGCCTCGCGGAGGGGAGCACCGCCGACCACGTACTGGCTGTGGAAATGATCGACAGAGGCGGGACGGTGACTCTCCTGGGTGGAGCAGCCCCCGATCCTGCGGGGCTGGATCTTCGGGCCGTGATCGTGGGTTCCGAAGGCACTCTCGGGCTCATCACCCGGATCCTGGTTCGCCTCACCAGAGACCCGCCGACGGTGCGCACCCTGCTGATGGGATTCGCCGGGGTCGATGCTGCTGCTGCCGCCGTCTCGGAGATGATCGCCTCGGGGTTGATCCCGGCCGCGCTCGAACTGATGGACCGCAGACTCGTCGAGATAGTGGAGCGATTTGCCGGAGCGGGGTATCCGACGGACGCAGGAGCCGTGCTCCTGGCGGAGGTCACCGGGCACCGTGCCACCGTTGAGGCGCAGGCGGCGATGGTCGCCGATGTCGCCCGCGGCCACGGGGCCTCTCCGGTGCGGATCGCCGCCGACGAGAAGGAGCGGGATCTGTTATGGAAGGGGCGTCGCTCCGCCCTCGCGGCTCTCGTCCAGATCGCCCCCAACTACTACATCCACGACATCGTCGTGCCTCGGAACCGGCTTCCCGGTGTCGTGTCCGAGCTCTACCAGATCGCCGACCGGCACCGACTGGAGATGGTCGTCTTCGGGCACGCCGGTGATGGCAATCTGCATCCCACCTTCGCCTTCGATTCCTCCGATCCTGCCCAAGTCCGGCGTGTCGAGGCGGCGGGAGCCGAGATCGTGGGTGTCTCGGTGGACAACAGCGGAGTGCTCTCCGGCGAGCACGGCATCGGGATCGAGAAACGCCGGTTCATGCCCCTCTTCTTCGACCCGGTCGACCTCGACGCCCAGCAGCGTGTGCGAGATGCTTTCGACCCCGATCACCTGTTCAACCCCGACAAGGTCCTTCCCGCCGAGAGCGGGTACGTCTCCCCGGAGCCGATCTCGCTCGTTCCCGAGGTGCGGAGCCTGCTTGCGCCCTTCACCACCGATCCGCCCGAGGGGGCTCCCGCTGGCGAGTTCGTCGTCGCTCCCCGGAGCCTGGAGGACGTCGCCACCATCTTGAGAGCGGCAACGGCGGCGGGTCTCGTGGTGCTGCCGTGGGGCGGTGGGAGCCATCAAGGCTACGGCGGTGGTGTCGCTCCCGACATCGTGGTGGTCACCCGCCTTCTTGATCGGGTCGTGGAGTGGCGGCCCGAAGATCTCGTCGTCGTTGTCGAAGCCGGTGTCCGGATCGTGGACCTCGAGGACCGGCTTCTGGGCGAACGGGGTCAGACCGCCGTGCTCCCGGAACGACCCGGCGTGGCCACTGTCGGGGGCTGCGTAGCCGCCGGCGCTTCCGGGTGGCGGAGGCTGCGGTTCGGGCCCACGAGGAACCGGGTGATCGAAGCGACCCTGTGTACGGGCGACGGCCGGGTGGTGAGGAATGGCGCCCGGGTGGTCAAGAACGCCACCGGTTACGACCTCGCCCGTCTGGCAGCAGGATCCCTGGGATCGCTGGGAGTCATCGGCAGGGTTGCGTTGCGGCTCTGGCCTCGACCGGAGGCCGCGGCCACCGTTGTCGTGGCCGATCCCGAGGCAGCGCTGCAGACCGTGCACCGTCCCTGGGCGGTCGTCGAGAGCGACGGCGAGGCTCGGGTCTTCCTGGGCGGTACCCGGGCGGAGGTCGAAGCGCAGGCGGAGGCACTCGGCGGCGATACCTCGGAGGGGCATCGGTGGCCTGAGGCGGTCACCAACCGGGTTCGGTTCCTCTTGCGAGTCCCTCCAGCCGACACCCGCCGTGCGGTCGAGAGAGTGCCCGCGTCCGCCACGTATCGGGCGGCTTTCGGGGTCGGCGAGATCGCGATCGGATTCGACGCGGTCGAGGGAATCGATCTCGACGGGTTACGGGCCTGGGCAGAGGGCCGGGACGGCGAGCTGGTGGTCACGGCGGGAGCGGACGCGCTCGGTCGACATTTCGATCCATGGGGAGCACCGCCCCCGTCGCTGGGACTGCAGCGACGAGTCAAGGCGGCCTTCGATCCAGCCGGAGTCATGGTTCCCGGTCGGCTGCCCGGAGGCTTGTGATGAACTGGGCGACCCCCTGGGCACCGACATCCGTGGAGCTGAGCCGTTGCGTCGAATGTGGCCTCTGCCTGCCGCACTGCCCGACCTTCCGGCTCACCGGAGACGAAACCGCCTCGCCGCGCGGACGCCTCAACGCCATGAAGGCTGCCGCAGACGGGCTGTTTCCCGTCGATGGCGTGTTCGCCGAGATCATGTCCATGTGTCTGCAATGCCGTGCCTGTGAAGCCGCCTGCCCTTCCATGGTTCCCTTCGGGAGGGTTATGGAGGGCGCTCGTGCGGAAATCGTCGCTGCCGACCCGAAGGGACGATTCCGTCGCCTCGTTGCCGGCCGCTGGCTGGCATGGCGGCCGCTGGTGCGGGCGGGCACGCTTGGAGCGGCGCTGCTTCAGCGCGTCGGGGCGCAGCACTGGTTGCCGGGGCGGCTGCGCCGCGGAATGGCAGGGATCCGCCGCCTGCCCTGGCGTCGGGCTTCGACGATCGGGCGCACGTACGAGCCCACCGGCGACGAGATCGGCGTTGCCGGTCTGCTGGCCGGCTGTGTGATGGATCCGTGGTTTGCCGCGGTCCACGAGGCTTCGATCGACCTGCTGCGCCGCTGCGGGTATCGCGTGGTCGTCCCTGGCAATCAGACCTGTTGTGGTGCCCTCGCCGCCCACGAAGGCGCCGCCGATGATGCCAGGCGTCTCGCTGCCCGCAACGTCGACGCCTTCGCCGACTTCGATGTAGTCGTGGCCGATGCCGCAGGATGCTCGGCACATCTCAAGGGCTATGCCCATTGGGCGGGGGAGGATGGTGCCCGTCTCGCGGCGCGAAGCCGGGACATCACCGAGATCGTCGCTGCGGCCATCGACGACGGACACCTGCCCCGTCTCGATCCCACGGGTGTGCCGGTGGCGGTCCAGGACCCGTGTCACCTCCGTCATGTGCAGCGGCTCCATCACCCACCCCGACTCATCCTCGAGGCCGCCGGCTACCGACCGGTAGAGATCGATCCCGACGGTCTCTGCTGCGGTGCCGCCGGTCTCTATTCCCTTCTCCATCCCGAGACGGCACACGAGCTCGGCATCAGGAAGGCCCACCAAGTCGGTGAATCGGGAGCCCTGATCGTTGCGTCGGCCAACCCGGGGTGTGAGATGCAGCTCCGCGCCCACCTCGGTCCGGAATTTCGAATCGCCCATCCCGTCGAGTTGTATGCCGAAGCCCTCGCCGCCATGCCATCATCGCCGAAGGAGGATGTCTGATGCGCAGGATCAGCGAACTCGACGCCGAACGGGTCCTGGCGGGGGTGATGTGCGGCACCTCTGGAGACGGGATCAGCGTCGCCATCGCTGCCACCAGCGGCCTAGGCCGTCAGCGCCAGGTACGGCTGCTGCATCACGAAGTGATTCCCTACCCCGCAGAGGGCCGGGAGCAGCTGTTCAGGCTGTTCCCGCCACAACGCTTCTCCGCCGACGAACTCGCCGCGGCACACCGCGCCTTCGGCAGACTGATCGGCGAGGCCGTCGTCACCGCCACCCGCCGGGCCGGGCTCGAGCCCGGCGACCTCGACGCGGTGGTTACCCAGGCACCGACCATCTTCCACGGTCCCCCCACCCGACACCAAGACGGCGTGCACCTGGAAGTCGGCGAGCCCGCCGTCGTCGCCGAGATCGTCGGGGTCCCGGTGGTCGCCGACCTTCGCCCCTCCGATGTCGCCGCCGGCGGCCACGGTGCCCCGCTCAGTGCCTACGCCGACTGGGTGCTGTTCACCGACCCCGATCGCAGCCGGGGGGTGCAGAACATCGGCGGCATCGCCAACGTCACCTTCCTGCCACCCGGTGCCGATCTCGAGGACGTGGTGGCCTTCGACACCGGCCCCGGGAACATGGTCATCGACGCCGTGGTGCATGCTCTCAGCGGTGGGGTCCTCGCCTACGACGCCGGAGGTGCCCAGGCGGCGCGAGGCACGGTGGACCACCGGCTGCTGGAGTGGCTGATGCGGCACCCATACCTGGCCTTGCCCCTGCCGAAAACGAGCGGCCGGGAGGATTTCGGGCAGCCGTTCGCCGACGAGGCCCTCGAGATGGCGGCATCGATGGGCGTAACCGGCGATGACCTGATTGCCACGGTAACCGCCTTCACCGCCGAGTGCATCGCCTTCCACTACGTGCGGGATCTGGGACCACGTGGTGGCGTCGACGAGATGGTGCTCTACGGCGGGGGGGCGCACAACACCACCCTCGTTGACATGTTGTGCCGCCGCCTTCCCTCGACCCGGATCAGGTTCCATGATGAGTTCGGTATCCCGGGCGATGCCCGGGAGGCCGTCACCTGGGTGATCCTCGGCGACGAGACCCTCGCCGGCCGGGCTGCGAACGTGCCGGCAGCCAGCGGCGCACGCCATCCGGTAGTGCTCGGCAAGATCGTCCGGCACCATGCCGAGGAGACCGCATGAACCTGCTCATCGTCGGAGCCCACGCCATGGACGCCGAGATCATGGCCGGGGCCTTCGCCGCCCGAGCCGCCGAGGAAGGCCACGGGGTCATCCTGTTCCACCTCACCCGGGGGGAGCGTGGTCACCCGACCACGCCTCCCGAACGATTCGGTCCCCAGCTCGAGCAGGAGATGAGCGCCGCAGCCGCCGCCCTGGGGGTCGACGCCCGCTGGAGTGGGCAGCAGGCCCCTCTGCCGCCGCCGGGGGAGGTCGTTCCGCTCCTTACCGGGCTGATCGACGAGTTCCGTCCCGATCTGGTGGTCACCCACTGGAAGGGATCGTGGCATCCCAGCCACCGGCGGGCACACGCGGCGACCGTTGCCGCCATCGAGCAGAGGGGCGGCGGCATTCCGGTGCTCTACGCCGAGAACTGCGAGGACCTCGAAGGGTTCCGGGTCGACTGCTACCTCCCGATCGCCGAGGCATACGATCGGTGGCTGGAGGCCGTCGGCTGCTACGAGCTGTTCCGCCGATCGATGCCCGGATCAGCCGAGCGGAGCAGCATCCCCTACTGGGCCTACTACACGGCGGCGGCCCGAGTGCGCGGACTGCAGGCCGACCTCGAACTGGCGGCGGCATTCATGCTCGACCCGGGTGACGTGCTCCCCCCGGGGTTCGGCCTCCGCTGCCGGTAGCCCGGGGATCCGGGTTAGCCGTGGCGGAGGATCAGGCTGCCCACCCGATCGGGCTCGGCGGTCCATCCCGGTGTGATCACCGTTGTGGAATCGAGCTGTTCGATGATCGCCGGCCCCTGGATCCTGTCTCCGTGGCCCAGGTCGCCGCGGTGGTAGATCGGGGTGGAGACCCATCCGTCGGCGCCACCGAAGAACACCTCCCGGTGCGCATGTGGAGCGGCTCTCCCGCCCTCGGGAATCTCGGGTAGCTCGGGCCGATCCAGCTTGCCGATGCCGGCGACTCGCAGATTGACGAAGTCCAAGGGCTCGCCGAGCTCCGGGGCGTGCCCGAACTCGGCCTGGTGGAGTTCGCCGAACAGCCGCGGGATGCACTCATGCATCTCGTCGTCGTACGGTCCGGGAAGATTCAACCTGAGCTCGTGGGTCTGACCCACATAGCGCATGTCCATGGCGTACTCCATCTGCACCCGGTCGGCATCCACCCCCTCCGCCACGAGGTGAGCCCGGGCCTGTTCGGCCAAGAGGTCATAAGCCGCGCCGACCTCGGCAGGCTCCACCTCAGCCCTGAGCTTGAGGAACGTGGTCACGAAGTCGTGGCGGATATCGGTGAGCAGCAACCCGAGCGCGGAGGTCACCCCCGGGTTCGGTGGGATCAGCACCGTCGTGATGCCCATCTCGTCGGCGACCTCGGTGGCGTGAAGGGGCCCGGCGCCGCCGTAGCCGACGATCACGAACTCCCTCGGGTCCAGACCGCGTTCGACCGTCCGCTGCCGGATGGCGAACACGATGCTGGAGACGGCCAGACGGCGGATCCCGTCGGCCATCGTCACGACGTCGAGGCCCAGCGGATCCCCGACCGCCGCCACCGCTCTGCGGGCGGCGTCCTCGGAGAGCGGGATGGCGCCGTCGAGCAGAAACGCGGGGTTGAGGCGATGGAGCACGACGTTGGCGTCCGTCAGTGTCGGCTCGGTGCCACCCCGCTGCATGCATGCCGGTCCCGGGTCGGCCCCGGCGCTTTGGGGGCCCATGTGCAGCATGGCGCCCGCGTCGAGCCAGGCGATCGTGCCTCCGCCGGCGCCGATGGAGTTGATCTCGATCACCGGGTACGACACCGGGGTCCCGAACTCGAGCTCGAAATCGCTGCGAAGGTACGGGCTCCCGTCGTGAACCAGCGAGATGTCGGTACTCGTCCCGCCGATGTCCATCCCGATGATGTTGGTCATCGACGCCTTCCTGCTACCGGGAGCGGGGATCGGTTCGGCGTCCGAGGCGAGACCCAACGCCAACTGGGCGAGGACCCCGGCAGCCGGGCCGGAACCGATTGTGTAAGCGGGGCGCTCGTTGGCGGCTGCCGCCGTTGCGAGGCCGCCGTTCGCGAGCATGATCAGCAGGTCGTAGCCGTATCCCTGCGCCCGAAGCGCGGACTCGAGGCGATGCAGATACTCGGTGAGTACCGGACCCACGTACGCGCTGACCACCGTGGTCGAGGTGCGCTCGAACTCACGCCACTCCGGGAGGATGTCGGACGAGACGTAGATCGGCAGATCGGGCATGATCTCGGCGAGCGCAGCCCGCACCACATGCTCGTTCTCGCCGTTGAGATACGAGTTGATGAAACAGATCGCCAGCGAGCTCACGCCCTCGCCGACGAGGGCGCGAGCCTCGGCGATGGCCGCCCCCAGGTCCGGGGGGCGGGTCACCTCTCCCGAGGCATCGATCCGCTCGGGGACCTCCCGGCGCCAGCGCCGTTGCACCAATTCCTGTGGTGGATCCCACTGGAAGTCGTAGAGGGCACCCCGAGTGGTCCGTCGGATCTGGAGCACGTCCCGGAACCCCTTGGTCGTCAGGAGCCCCGTGGGGGCGCCACCTCGCTGGATGACTGCATTGACCGTGACCGTGGTCCCGTGCGCGAATTGGCGCACGTCGCTCATCGGCACACCCGTCTGCGCGACCGCCGCCAGTACGGCCTGCGAAGGATCAGACGGTGTCGACAGCACCTTGTGGACCGTTAGCCGTCCCTTGGCGAGCAGCACGAGGTCGGTGAACGTACCGCCTACGTCGACGCCGATTCTCATTGGGTCTTCCCCTTTCGCAACGAGGCTCTGAGACGTTCGGTCTCCCCGGCGGCGATCTCACCCGACTCGTCGACGGCCACGCCGTAGCGCTCGGCGGCGTGGCCGACGGTGACGTAGCCCTGGATGACGTCTTCGGCCACGAGTGCAGGATCCCGATCCAGGGGATCGCCGTACCCTCCTCCTCCGCCGGCGAGGATGGTGACCGTGTCTCCGTCCTGGAGTGGGTATCCGACCACCTTGAGGGTCAGGTTTTCCTCGGCCGCAGTGCCGAGGTTCCGGATCAATCCGTGTTTGGCGCCGGGCTCGCCGCCGAGCACACCCGCCGGCGGGTAGTACTCCCGGTCGCCGAGGCACGACAGCCGAACCGAGGTGTCGACGATCCGGAACGTCTTGCGTGATCCCACGCCACCCCGGTAGCGGCCGGCGCCGCCGGAATCGGGCCACAACGCCCATTCCTCGAAGGCAATGGGGTAGCGGCGCTCCATCACCTCCACAGGGGTGATCTTGGCGCCGCCTCCGTAGAGGGAGACCAATCCGGGCGGGCCGTCCTTGGTGGCCCGCCCTCCGAATCCGCCTTCGGAGAACAGGTAGGCCACGAAGTCGGAGTCCCGGTACCGGCCTCCGATGGTCAGATTGATCAGGTTGTAGGGCGTTCCCACTGCCTGTTCGGGGATGGCCTCGGACAAAGCCATCAGGGCGGCCCCGATGACCTTCTCGTACACGGTCGCCGCCATGCTGCTGATCGCTCTCGGGGGGAGGGCGTTGACGATGGTGTGCTCGGGGGCGGTGATGCGGATCGGCTCGAAGACGCCGTGATTCATCGGGATCTCGGGGAACAGCGACTTGACGGTCACGTAGACAGCCGACGCGGTGGACGAGTAGGTGGAGTTTGACGCCGAGAGCGACTCCGGGTCCGAACCCGTGAAGTCGAAGTGCATTGAGTCTCCGTCGATGGTGAGCTCGAGGGCGACCTTCTTGGGAATGGGCCGGTCGAGCGATTCCATGTCGACATGATCCTCGCCCTTGAAGCGGCCGTCGGGAATCTTGGTTATCTCGCTGCGCAGCAAGCGCTCGGCGTGGGCGATCGCTTCGTCCATCGCTCCGGTGACCTGGTCCCATCCGTACTTGCCTGCCAACTCCACCAGCCGCTGCTCGCCGACCCGGGTCGAGCCCACCTGGGCGCGCACGTCACCGAGGCGCTCGGAGGAGATGCGCATGTTGGCTTCGATTATGTCGAAGACCGCCAGATTGGGCTCGCCGGCGATGTACAGCTTCATCGGCGGGATGCGGAGGCCCTCCTGGAAGTGCTCCCGGGCGTTGGCCACGAAGCTGCCGGGCTCTTGGCCGCCGACGTCCGCCCAGTGGCCGCACACCGCCACAAAGGCCGTCAACTCGTCGCCGTCGAACACCGGCCGCACCACCCCGACGTCGTTGAAGTGCGTGCCGCCAACGAAGGGATCGTTCATGATGAACACGTCACCGGGCGCGATGTCACCGTCGAACCGCGCCAGCACACCTTTGAGGGAGAACTCGAGTAGCGCCACGAATACCGCCAGGTCCCAGTCGCCCTGGGCGACGAGGCGCCCATGCCGGTCGATGACCGCTCCGCCGATGTCGCGTCCCTCGGTAATGACGGGGGAGTAGGCGGATCGGAACAGGGCCAGGTTCATCTCGTTGACGATGCTCTTGAAGCCGTTGGAGATCACAGAGAGGGTTATCGGATCCACGCGGCACGGTTCCTTTCCATCCGATCTCGGAATGTGTATTGTGAGTATAACAATATATCCGATTAGCGCTCGGTGGTGTATGACACGACGAGATGAGCAGATGCGTGGGCCGAGACCGACCAGCCGGAAGAACCCGATCCCGCTCTACCTGCAGGTAGAGCAGGATCTGCGGCGACTGATCGACAGCCACGAATGGGATTCCGGGTATCGGATCCCGAGCGAGAAGGAGCTCGAGGACCTCTACGGGGCGAGCCGGATCACCATCCGGCGAGCGCTTCAGGATCTGGCCGCCGACGGGCTGCTGATTCGGGAGCCGGGCCGGGGGACCTTCGTTCGCGAGCCCACCCTCACGGCCGAGCCTCGAGGTGTCACCTCCTTCTCCGAGGAGATGATCCGTCTCGGCTTGAGGGCGGGTGCTCGCACGATCGACTGCGGTCTGGAGCGGGTCGACGCAATCGTCGCCGACCGGTTGCGCCTCGCAGAGGGTGACCCTGTGGTTGTCATCCAGCGGCTCAGAGTCGCCGAAGACAGGCCTCTCGGCATCCAGCGTGCTCGCCTGCCTGCCCAGAGGTTCCCGGGCCTCGAGGCTGCCGACCTGTCCGGTCGGTCGCTCTACGAGTACCTCCGTGTCACTTACGGAGTGATCCCGACCGAGGCGGACGAGATGTTCCGTGTCGGACGGATCGAGGGAGACGACGCCGGCCTGTTGGAGGTCGAACCCGGAGTGTGTGCCTTCCTGGTCGAACGGCTCACCTTCGACGAATACGGGCCGTTCGAATTCGTGGAGTCGGTCATGCGGGGCGACCGTTATCGGGTTCACCTCGGTTTGCGCAGCATCACCTAGCGAGGAGAAGCAATGATGAACTCGTTCTTGGAGGCCCTCGGCGGTCTGGTCAACACGTTGAAGGACACCCAGGAGACCGCCTTCGATCGGGCCGCGAGCCTGGCGGCAGACGCGATTGCCCGGGATGGGCTGGTGCACTTCTTCGGGAGTGGTCACTCGGTCATCCCCGTTCACGAGGCCTTCCCGCGCTACGGCAGTTTCGTGGGCTTCTATCCCCTCACCGATCCTCGGCTGATGTGGTTCAACGTGCTCGGCCCCGGCGGTGTCCCCGAGCTGTTGTGGCTGGAGCGCACCGAAGGCTACGTCGACAAGTTCCTCGACCACGAGCCTCTCGCCGCCGGTGACGTCCTGGTTGTGTTCTCGCACAGCGGTCGGAACAGTGCTCCCGTCGAGACCGCCATGTACGCCAAGAACCACGGTCTCTCGGTCGTGGCGGTCACCGCCACCGCCAATCTCAGCCGGCCCGCGGAGCACTCCTCGGGCAAGTTCACCGCCGATCTCGCCGACGTCGTCATCGACACCGGCGCTCCCGTCGAAGACGCCGTTGTCGAACTCGATGGCTGGGGAGCCCCACTCGGCGGCGTGTCCACCATTCTGGCGTGTGCCGTCACCGTCGAGCTCCTTACCCGCACTGCCGCCAAGCTGCTCGAGCGAGGAATCACTCTTCCCACCTTCGTATCGCCCACGGTTCCGGGGGCGTCGGTTGAAGGCAACGCCGCCGTCTTCGACGCCTTCCGGACCCGGCTCGAGCGTGCCAGACAACGCGTGACGAGCTAATCCGTGTCGGCATGACCGGGATCACGCTCCACAACTGCCGAATCGTGTCCGACGGTCAGGTCGTTGAAGGGGACCTGCTGATCAGGGATGGGAGGATTGCTGGCGTGGGCCGGGTTTCCCCGCCGCCGGGGATTCCTGCAAAGGACGTGGGGGGAGCCACGGTGCTTCCCGGACTGATCGATCTCCAGGTGAACGGTCTCGGCGGACTCGAAGTCCATCGCGCCAACGGTTCTACCCTCGCCGAGATCGCCAGGACGGCTGTTCGTCTCGGGTGCACCTCGCTGCTTCCCACCCAGATCTCCGCCGGTCCGGAGGCCTATGTGCAGCTGGCGGCAGCCCTCGCCTCGGTGCCGAGTGGGGGAGCGCGGATCCTCGGCGTCCACATAGAGGGGCCATTCCTCGACGCCGGTCACCCCGGAGCTCACCCGCAAGATGCGCTGCGCCCACCGAGCGTCGACGAGACGCGGCGCCTCCTGGAGTACTTCGAGGGCCGCGTGCGCGTCTGGACCCTCGCGCCCGAGCTTCCCGGTGCCGGGGAGGTCATCGGCTTGCTCGTGGAATCCGGGGTGGTGGTGTCGGCCGGTCACAGTGGCGTCGGATTCGACGAAGCCCGTTCGTGGTTCCGGCACGGAGTGGCTCTCGTCACTCATCTGTTCAACGCCATGTCCGGCCTCGATCACCGCGAGCCAGGGCTGGCCGCTGCTGCCCTACTTGACCCGCAGGTCCGCTTCAGCGTGATCGCCGATGGCCACCATTCCCATCCCGACATGGTGCGCCTGGCGTACCGGATCGGCGGGGAGCGACTCATCCTGATCACTGACGCGGTTGCCCCAGCCGGGGCTCCCGACGGCGCCTACACCGTCGCCGGGCAGTCCGTCGAGTCCAGGGGCGGCATCGTCCGGCTGCCGAACGGAAGGCTGGCGGGGAGCGCCCTGCGGGCCGTCGATGCAGTGAAGAATCTTGCCCGGTACGCCGGGGTGAGTATTGCCGAGGCGTCGATCGCCATGACGTCGCGACCTGCCGACGTCCTCGGTCTTCCCGATCTCGGCCGTCTTTCGGAAGGGTGTGTCGCGGATCTACTCATGCTCGACGAGGACGACGACCTCGTCGAGACCTGGGTCGGGGGGCAGCCGGTCTACCAGCGGAGCGACAATGGGGCAAGTTCTTGACGCGCTTCGATGTCGAGATTCGTTCCCAGCCCGAGGCGGTGGCGCGGTTCCTCGACCGCCAAGCCGATGTCGCGGAGGCCGTGGGATCGGAACTACGGGGCGCGGCGATCGACTGGGTGATGATCGCGGCCAGGGGGAGCTCCGACAACGCCGCACGGTACGGCCAGTACGTGCTGGGCATCCGCAATCGTCTGCCGGTCGCGTTGGCCACGCCTTCCCTCTTCACCGTCTACCAGAGTCCGCCCCGTTTGGCCGGCGCCCTGGTGATCGGGATCTCGCAATCAGGTGCCTCCCCCGACGTGGTCGCCGTGATCGAAGAAGCCTGCCGGCAGGGTTGTCGCACCCTGGCCATCACCGCCGATACCACTTCTCCGCTCGCACGCTGTGCCGACTACACCCTCGACCTCGGCGTCACCGAGAAGGCCATAGCCGCCACTATGACCTACACGACGTCGTTGGCGGCAATGGCTCTGCTCTCCACGAGCCTGGGAGAGCATGGCGACGGTCTTGGTCAAATCGGAGCCGTGCCCAAGGCGATGCAGCGCGTTGTCGAACAGGCCGAATCGGATACGGGACCGGATTCGCTCCACGCCGCCGGCGACTGGACGGTGGTAGCACGCGGCTACAACTACGGAACCGCGTTCGAGACGGCGCTCAAGCTCACCGAGGTCGCGAGAATCGCAGTCGAACCCTATTCGACGGCCGATTTCCGGCACGGCCCCATCGCCGGGATCGACGAGGAGTCCACGGTGGTGCTGATCGCTCCGAAGGGCCCGGTCATGGCAGGTACGGCCGACTTGATTCCCGAGCTTGCCCAGCGTCACGCGTCACTGGTCGCCATCTCCGATGACAACGACATCCTGCATGCGGCGCGATGGGCAAGCCCGCTTCCGGGAGGGGTGCCGGAATGGTTGAGCCCTCTCGTCGCCGTCATCCCCGGACAGATCCTGGCCCTTCGTCTCGCCGAAGCACAGGGACTCGATCCCGATCATCCTCGGGGATTACGGAAGGTCACCGAGACCTATTGAGGCCGAGCCTGGCGGACTCAGCCGGGCGGAACGGGGATGGATCCGGTCGCGACATCCAGCTTCGCGGGCTCAGCTTCGCCGCAGCAGCTTCGAGAGGCTGGACAGCGACGCCAACGTCCAGGCGATGATTGCCCCGAGACCCGCCAGGCGAGCGAGTTGGGACCAGTCCGCCTGCCAGATCCACAGCCCGACCGTGATCGGCAGGAAGAGGGCCCAGACCACGAGCTCGACGCCGAGGGGGAGGTCCCGCACCCACTGCCACAGGTCGTCGAGCTTGCTCTCGTCCCAGGCGAGCACGATGGCGAAGCCGACCCAGAGAATCACGAATACCAGCGCCGCCCACCGCGTGAGCCCCGCCTCGGCCCGGCTGACCCGGCGCCCGGTGGCCGGCATCGGTGAAGACGTCATCTCCTCACCCCCGCATCTTCCGCTCTGCCTCGGCGGAACCCTACCCGCGCCAGGCGGTGCGCGAGGTGGCGGAGGGAGAGGCGATCCGGGGGTTTCGAGCTGCGACCCGGCGCGATCGTCACGGCCCGGCTTCGAGTGCCCCCGGCGGCGGGGAGGACCGCCCCGGGTCGAAGGCGAAACAGCACAGCAGGGTCCAGGACGCCGCCACCGCGGCCGCGGCGATGGTGTCGGAGGGGAACTCGACGAGCAGTACCACCCGGGAGGCGGCCGCCACCACCACAAGGAGGAGGGCGCCGCCAAAGCGGAGCACGGTGGCGCGCCAATCACTCCGCCACCACGGCCAGGCGAGCAGGCAGGCAACGGCGGCCACCAGCGCCACCTGCTCGGAGGGAAAGCCGGCGTCGAGACGCGACGCCAGCGGCGCCACCCCCGGCGGGGTTCGCCGCACCAGCACGTCGATCAGCTCGAGGATGAGCCACTGGCCGGCGAGCGCCACCACGATCGCCCCTACCGGCCGGAGCCGTCGCCGCGCCAGCAGCACCACGACGGTGATCCCTACCGCCACACCGAACACCGGGGGAGCGGTGACCGTGTTGACCACCCTGGCGGTGTCGATGAGTGCGGGAACCCGGTTGGCGTCGAGGTAGCGGATGGCAGAGAGATCGAAGAAGAAGAACTCGGTATTGCCGATCACGTCGACGATGAGGAGCCCGAACACCCCGAGCAGGGCGGTGATCGCACCTGCGGTCAGGATCAGGGTGAGGGCCGGTCGCCCGGTGCGCCGGATCCCCGCCACCAGCGGTCGTAGCGGCCAGACCGTGGCGATCCGCTCCATCCACCGGTCCACCGTGGCCCGGTGGCGTGCCGCCCAACGTGTTGCCCACACCACCCCGCCCACCAGCACGGCGACGGCAACCACGGCCAGCCCCCCGGCCCGCACCCACCGTTCCACCCGTGCGTAGTTGGCGCCGGCGAGATACCCCAGCAGGGTGAAGCTCGATCCCCACAGGACGCCTCCGACCGCGTTGCCGAGGAGGAAACGCCGGTAGCGCATCCGGGCCATGCCGGCTGCGAAAGGGACGACGGCCCGCAGCACCGCGGCGAAGCGCGCCACCACCAGCGCCCACCACCCCCGGTCCGAGAGCATCTCCCCGGCTGCGTCGAGCCGTTGCGAGATGCGGGCCATGCGGGGATGGGCGAGCAGCGACGGCCCGAGCCGGTGGCCGAGGCTGTAGCCGATCGAGTCGCCGACGATGGCGCCGACCACCGCGGCGGGGATCATGAGCCACAGGGAGACCCCGCCGGCGCCGGCCGCCACCCCGCCCAGCACCACCGCCAGCTCCCCGGGCACCACCACGCCGACGAAGGCGGCGCTCTCGGCGGCGGCGAGCAGCAGCACGACGAGTGGTGCGAATGGTCCCACGGCGTGGAAGAGGCGGATCATCGGTCGCGGCGGCGATTCGTCGCCTGAGGTGGCGGCACGGGGGGATGGCGCCTGCGGGACACGGTGCCGGCAGTCTACGGATGTCCCTGGCGGGACCGTGCTCCCGAGGTGGTGGCATACTGCCGCGATGGCACCTCCCGGACCAGAGCACGGTGCGCCGACCCTGGTGCCGACGGGGCGGGCGGTGAGGCGGGCCCTGCTCATAGTGACGTTGCTGGTGCTCCTCGCCGCCGGGTGGGATTCAGAACGTGGCCGCTGAGACGGGCAGGCTGCCACGGCGCACGTTGGGGCGGTGCTGCTCGTCGTGGTACTCGGCTTCGCCGTTCACCTGCTGTTGCCGCAAGTTGCCGAGTTGCGCCAGGGATTGCAGGCGCTTCGGTCTGGACGGTGGCCGTTCCTCATCGTGACTGTGGCCGGCGCGGCTCTGGTCTTCGTTGCATCGGCGTGGATGGTGCGCGCATCGGTGTCCTCGCCACCATCATGGGGTCGAACCATCGTTATCCAAGTGGCGGCAGGCTTCGCTTCGACTGTGACACCGGCCGGGTTCGGGTGGTTCGGCGTTACCCAATCGTCGCTGCAGCACGCGGGCACCGAGGCGGACGAGGCACAGGCCGCCACCGGTCTCAACCTGGTGTTGACGGTGGTGTCTCACGTCGGCCTGCTTGTTGTCCTGCTGCCGTTCCTCCCCGCGCTTCATCTGCCGCGTATCACCCCTCCGGCACGGCGCATCGCCGTAGACGTCACCGTGGTGGTGGCGGTCGTGGCCGGTCTTCTGGTGTGGATCCCGCGCACCCGGCGACGCCTGCTCGCCTCGTTGGTTCCGGTGCTTCGCCAGGTGCCGACGGTGCTGCGCGACCCGCGCCGTTCCGTCACCATGATCGCCGGCGCGGTCGCCCAGAATCTGGCCTACACCCTGGCGCTGATGGCGAGCCTCGCCGCGTTCGGTGCCTCGGCTCCTGTCCTGGGAGTCCTCGTCGTGTACATGATCGCCGCAACCGTGGCCGCCATCAGTCCGACTCCCGGCGGCCTGGGAGCCATGGAAGCCGCCCTCATCGCCGGGTTCACCCGGCTCGGCGTCCCGGGCGGAGAGGCGGTTGCGGCGGTGCTCGCCTTCCGGATCGCCACCTTCTGGCTGCCCTTGCCGCTCGGCGCCTGGCTGCTCCGAAGGGCACGCCGGCGCGTATGGGTGTGAACGTGAGGGGAGCAATGGCATCGCCTCGGGGGAGACTGCCAGAGGTTGTCGAGCTTCCCCTGATCCCAGGCGGGCAGGGCTGGCGGCATCCCTGGTCCTGATCGGCGCCCTGGAGCTTGCGATGTGGTCGTGGCTGCGCCGGTACTGGATGTGGCGGGCGGTGCTCCCGACCGCGGCTCCGTTCTGGCTCGATCGGCTGGTGACCGCGGCGGTGCTCGGAGGCGCGGCAGCGGTGACCGTTGCGCTGGTGAGGGTCCTGGCGGCGCCGCCGTCGACGCGCTGAAGGCACATCCGGTGAGGCGGGGCGATCGGGGAGGTGACGGGGTGGGTGCAGCCGATCCGGTCGCATGCAAGAGGTAGCGTCCGGACCGGGCACCCACTTCGTCCCCACCCTGTCTTTGTCCATGGCGCCGAATCCGGTTCCCATCGCGCCGCTCGGGCATCGGCGGCGCTCGGCCAGGGGCGGCTTGCGGGGGTGGCGCCAGAGCGCGTGATCGATCCCACGGCGACCCGCGGCGCATCGGTGCCTGCGGCCCTTCCCGATGGCCCTCCCGCGCCACCGTGTGCGTGTACGTCACCAGTGCCAGAGTGGGCGTTTGTGTTGTTTTCGCGACCCTGGACTTGTGATTCGATATGTTTCCTTACCATATTCCTTGTGGTTTGTTGCGTTTGAGTTGGGAACCTGCCTCGGAATCCCGTATGCTTGCCGCCGAACGAGGGGATCGAACACGGCACGCGACGACGCTCGCAGCGGCCTACGCCGCACCGATCGGCGCCGTCATCCGCACGGGGTGGCGGGCGGCCGACCCGGGGTGTCCACCCGCCGCCGTGTCACCGCAGTCCTCTCCTCGTCGAGGAGCAGTGATGGCTGAGCAAGAGGGCGGCTCCCGGTTCCGTATCGACGCCCCTGCCGATCGGGGCACGGTCGATCCGGCCGACCCGGCCGAGGGCTACGCCCTACGCATGGCCGGCATCGAGAAGTACTTCGGACTGGTGTGTGCCCTCAGGAGTATCGATTTCGAGGTGGGGCGCAACGAGATCGTCGGGCTCATCGGCGACAACGGGGCCGGTAAGTCGACGATGGTGAAGATCCTCACCGGCGTGTTCCCTCCGACCCGCGGCACCCTCACCGTCGCCGGGCGCGACGTCGACTTCCGCAGCTACAACGTCAAGCGGGCTCACGCCCACGGCATCGAGACCGTCTACCAGGACAAGTCGCTCGGGGAGAAGCAGGTGCTGTGGCGCAACTTCTTCATCGGCCGCGAGATCACCGGCCGGTTCGGCTTCATCAACGTGAAGAAGGAGAAGGAGATCGCCCAGCAGATCATGGTGGAGACGATCGGGTTCCGCGGTCAGGGGATCACGGTCGACTCCCGAGTGAGCCAGCTCTCCGGCGGGGAGCGGCAGGGTGTCGCCATCGGGCGGGCGATGCACTTCGACGCCGAGCTGATCATCCTCGACGAGCCGACGGTGGCGCTCTCCCTCAAGGAGGTGCGCAAGGTCCTCAACTTCGTCCACAAGGTCAAGGAGTCGGGCCGGGCCTCGGTCTACATCTCACACGGAATCCAGGACGTCTACGAGATCTCCGACCGCTTCGTGATCATGGACCGCGGCGAGATCGTCGCCAGCATCGCCAAGGCGGACATCACCCTGCGTGAGCTCAACGAGTTCATGCTCGAGTACGCCCACGGTCTGCGGGACGAGGGGCGCTGATGGCCAAGCGACCGGTCCTCACCCGACTCGCCAAGCGACCGGTCCTCACCCGACTTGCCAAGCTGGAGAGCCTCCCGATCGCGGCGGTGCTCCTCACCCTGTATCTCGTCTTCATGATCACCGCGCCCAACGTCTTCACCGGTCACCGCATCTACATGTCGTTCCTGCAGACGATCCCCCCGATGCTGGTGCTCGCCCTCGGCCTCACGTTCGTCATCACCGCCGGCGAGATCGATCTCAGCTTCTCGGCCGTGGTCGCCTTCGCCGGGTTCGTGTTCACCTGGTGGTACCGCACCGTCGGCGAGCCGTGGTCCGCCCTGCTGCTGGCGATCCTCGCCGGGGCCCTGGTCGGCTACATCAACGGCGTGCTCGTCGCCAAGATCGGGGTGCCGTCGATCATGGCCACCCTGGCGGCGCAGTTCTTCTGGGCCGGCCTCACCGTGCTGCTCGCCGGCGGCGCCTCGTGGAACATCAAGGGGATCCAGGACGAGGCGCTCCACGGCATCTTCGTGGGCCGCCTCTTCGGCTCGATCCCGGCCCAGTCGTTGTGGGCGCTCGCCCTCACCGTGTTCTGCTGGTTCCTACTCAACCGGCACCGGTTCGGCGAGGAGATCATGTTCGTGGGTGACAACCCCAACGTCGCCCGGGTCATGGGCATCAACGTGGAGCGGACCAAGATCAAGCTCTTCACGATGAACGGGGCGATGGCCGGGTTCGCCGCGGTGCTGCTCACCACCGAGATGAACACGTTCTGGACCACCCAGGGCGAGGGCTACCTGCTCCCGGTGATGGCGGCCGTGTTCATCGGGGGCAGCTCGATCGCCGGCGGCGAGGGGTTCGTCGTCGGAACCTTCTTCGGGGCCTACATCATCGGCTCGCTCGAGGCCGGGGTCGTCGCCACCGGGATCGGCGGCTACTGGACCCAGCTGGTGAGCGGGTTGGTCATGGGGGCCTCCGTCGTCCTCAACATCGTCATCGGAGACGGGCGTCTGGCGGCGGTCTCGAATCGGGTCCGGAGCTGGGTGACCCCGTCGCGGGACGACGGGGGGTAGCGACACGGCAGAACCACAGCAGAGACGAAGCGAGGGAGGTCGGCACCGTCCACCGAGGCGTAACTGGAAGACAACACGCGAGCAGTTAGGGGAGAGGATGAAGCGTTCTACGCGTCTGATCACCATTCTTGCGGTGATCGCCCTCATCGTGGCGGCCTGCGGATCCGACGAGTCGGATTCGGACAATGCCGCCGCCGACATGGGGGACGAAATCACCGTCTACATGCAGATGGGCGGCAACCAGGGTGACCCGTCGACGCTGGCCCGTACCAACGGGGCCAAGGCGGCGGCGGCGGCCCTCAACGTCAAGCTCATCGAGCAGTACTCGGGTTGGGACCCGCAGGTGATGATCGAGCAATTCAAGGAAGCAGCGGCGGCGGATCCCGACGGCATCGTCATCATGGGCCATCCCGGTGAAGACGCCTTCGCGTCGTTGGTCGCCGATGCCGAGAGCCGGGGGATCGTCATCACCAGCGGCAACAACCCGCTGCCGACTCTCGAGGCCGAGTACCAGGCCGCCGGGTTCGGGTATGCCGGAGCCGACCTCTACGCGGGCGGCTACCTGACCGGCCAGGCGATGGTTGCCGCCGGGCTGCAAGCCGGTGACAAGGCCGTCGTCTACGACATCTGGCACAACGAGTCCCGCAGCGTGAGCTCGCAGGGCGTCTTCGATGCGCTCGAGGCCGCAGGACTCACGGTCGAGAAGCTGGACGTCTCCGACGAGGTCGACCAAGAGGCCTCGCTGGCCATCCCGATCCTGACCGCCTACCTGGCGGACAATCCCGATACCAAGGCGATCGGCACCCAGCACGGCAACGTGACGGCCAACCTGATGAAGGTGCTCGAGGCGGCCGGCAAGGCGCCCGGTGACGTGATCGTCGGCGGCATCGACCTGTCTCCGGCCACCATCGAGGGGATCGAAGCGGGCTACGTCAGTGTCAGCTTCGACCAGGTGCTCTACCTGCAGGGCTTCCTGCCCGTCTTGCAGGTCGCGCTCAACGCGCGGTACCTGATCCCGGGTCTGAACATCAACACCGGGGTCGGCACGGTCACCCCGGCCAACATCGGCGAGATTGCTCCTCTCATCGAAGAGGGAATCCGCTAGCGACGATCAGCGCCTCCGCCTCCGGGCGGAGGCGCTGCCGCGTCCGCCGCGACCCGGTAGCCTGGAGCCGAACGCCCCCAGAGAGGTGCCGCGCATGAGGCGATCGGTCGTGCTGCTCGTGACCGCCACGATGCTCGCCCTGGTGGCGTGCAGTGGCGGCGGGAGTGACGTCGCCGCCGCCCCCGGTGTCGTCACGGTGTCCCCAGCGGAGGCGGCAGACGTCATCGCGGACCACGGCGACGACCCCGCCTTCACGATCGTCGACGTGAGGACACCGGAGGAGTTCGTCGCCGGCCAACTCGAAGGCGCCGTCAACATCGACTTCTACGACGCCGGCTTCGCCGACGCCATCGCCGCCCTCGACCCCGACGGCGTTTACGTGCTGTACTGCCGGTCGGGGAACCGCAGTGCCGCGGCAGCCGACCTGATGCGCCAACTCTCCTTCAGCGCGGTCTACGAGATCGACGGCGGGATCGTGCAATGGCAGGCGGACGGCTTCCCGGTGGTCACCTGACCGCGGGTCAGGTGACCACGCCCACCGGGCACGACGCCCCGGTGCCGGCGATTCCGCAGTAGCCGTTGGGATGCTTGGAGAGGTACTGCTGGTGGTAGTCCTCGGCGTAGAAGAAGGGCCCCGCGGGGGCGATCTCGGTCGTGATCGGGCCGCGGCCCACCGCCGTCAGATTGGGCTGGAAGCGATCCCGGCTCGCCTCGGCCGCAACCCGCTGGCCTTCGCCCGACCAGTAGATCGCCGACCGGTACTGGGTTCCCACGTCGTTGCCCGACCGCATGCCCTGGGTCGGGTCGTGGCCCTCCCAGAACACCTTGAGCAGCTCCTCGTAGCTCACCTTGGCCGGATCGAAGACGACCAGCACCACTTCGGTGTGGCCGGTCATCCCGGTGCATACCTCTTCATAGGTGGCGTTCTCGGTGAATCCGCCGGCGTAGCCGACCGCGGTGGAGAACACCCCGGGCACCTGCCAGAACACCCGCTCGGCGCCCCAGAAGCAACCCATGCCGAACACGGCGGTCACCATCCCTTCCGGGAAGGGTGGGACGGTCGGGTTGCCGTTGACGTGGTGGACGCCGCGCACCGGGATCCGCTCGGCATGGCCGGGGAGGGCGGTCACGGCGGTGGGCATCGTCCTGGCTTGGCGTGTCAGCCACATGGCGTTCTCCCTCGTTGTGGGGACGGTCTTCGCAACCCCGCGCCGGGGGCATCTGTTCCCGCCCCGAACCGAGGCCGTGGCATGATCGGTGACCCGTGAGCCTCCGGATCCGCCCACTCGGCGACGCCGACCGCCCGTGGCTGCGGCGCCGGCCGGTGCTCCCTGACGGCTTCCCCCCGACGTCCTGGCGCGACTGCTGATCAGGCGACGGCGCGGTTGTGGCCGAAGCGGGCCAGCAGGTTCCGGCCGGCGAGCGTGACGAAGAAGAGAGCGACCGCCAGGCCCGACATGGTGGCGCCCGCGGCCGTGTCGAAATGGAAGCTGAGCAGAAGGCCGGCGACGACGGACACGGTGCCGACGGCGACGGCGACGAGCATCATGATCGGCACCCGCCGGGCGATGAGCGACGCCGTCGCCGGCGGGGCGATGAGGAGCCCGACAACCAGGAGCGAGCCCACCGTCTGGAAGGAGCTGACCACGGCGAGCGTGATGAGGGCGAGCATCACGAAGTGGGCGCTGCGAGGAGCGAGGCCCAGCACCTCGGCCTTCTCCTCGTTGAAGGCGAGCGCCAGCAGCGGCCGGTAGAAGAGGATGGCGCCGCCGACCGAGATCAACGACGTGACGGCCATCACCGCCACGTCGTTGGCGGTGATGGCAAGCACGTCACCGAACAGCACCGCCACCAGGTCGACGGCGAACGAGCCCGAGCGCGAGATGATCACCACCCCCAAGGCGAGCATGCCGACGAACAGGAGCCCGATGGCGGTGTCCTCCGATAGCCTGGTGGTGCGGTGGATGAGCGAGATGGCGCCGATCATCACGATCGCCGCCGCCGCCGCTCCCAGCGTGAGGTTGACGTCCAGCAGGAGTGCCACCGCCACCCCCGGGACGACACCGTGGGCGAGGGCGTCCCCCATGAAGGCGAGTCCTCGCAGCACGACCCAGGTGCCGACCACCGAGGTCGTCACGACCGCCAGGATCCCGGCGGCCAGGGCCCGTTGCATGAAGGTATAGGTGAAAGGTTCGGTCAGCCAGTCCATTCGACTCGTCTCGGTCCGGCTCAGTCTGCCAGGGCGGCGACGATCCGGTCGGCATTGACCGTCACCATCGCGAGGTAGTCCTCGGCGCCGGAGCCGGCCGGTCCGAGGGACCCGGTGTAGAGCTCCACCACCTCGACGTCCCGTCCCACCTCGGCGGCGACGGCGTCGGCGAGCGCCGTGGGCTGGGTGGTCTCGGCGAAGATGGCGTCGAGTCCCAGGCTTTCGAGCGCCGAGACCAGGTCGGCCAGATCAGCGGGGCTGGGCGAGGCGAGGGTCGTTCCCGAGGGGATGACCGTGCCGACGATCTCGAATCCGTAGCGAGCGGCGAAGTAGCGCAATGCGTTGTGGTTGGTCACCAGGCGGCGCCGCGCCGGGGGCACGCGCGCCAGCGTGGTGACGATCCGGTCGTTGGTGGCGCGCACCTCGGCGGCATAGGTGGCGGCCCGCTCCGACCAGAGGCCGGCGTCGGCAGGGTCGGCCTCGGCCAGTGCCTCACCGATGATCCCCGCGGCCTCGGCCATGCGAACCGGATCCAGCCACCAGTGCGGGTCGAACGTGGCGTCCTCGTGGTCTCCCACCCAGGGGAGAGGGTCGAGCTGCTCACCGAGGGAGAGAACGGAAACGCCGGCGGAGGCGGCGGACTCGATCACGGCTCCGAGGCCCTCCTCCAGCAGCAGCCCGCTGGCGACGATGAGGTCGGCGTCCTGCATCGTTGCGGCTTGGGCGGCGGACGCCTGGAACGAGTGGGGATCCTGGCCGGGCTGCATCAGCACCGTCACCGCGGCGTCGTTGCCGGCGATCTGCCCGACCACGTCACCCAGGATCGAGGTCGTGACGACGACCTGCAGGCGCTCGTCGTCGGCGGCCGTGTCGCCGCCGCAGGAGGATGCCAGCAGTGCGGTCACCCCGATCACGGCGACGAGCGAGCGGAGGCGGGGCGAACGTGGGGATGGTCGATTCCGGATCATCGGCGTGTCCTTGTTCGTAATGAGAATCAATCTCACTCTAGTGATATTGGAATGAGAATCAAAACCATCATGGTGTGTACACTGGAGGGCCGTGGAATACGTAGCAGACATCGAGCAGCGCATCGGTGACAGGCTCGGCGAGAGCCGGGTGCGATTCACCAACACCCGACGAGTGATCGTGCGCACGCTCGCCCGCGCCGGGGGTCCCCGGACCGCCGCCGAGCTGCACAAAGCGCTGGGGGACAGGGTGCCGCTGTCGTCCCTCTACCGGACGCTCACCGTGCTCGACGAGGCGGGCGTGCTGGAACGATCCCACGACGCTCAGGGCGTAGCGCGCTACGAGCCGGCCGAGTGGCTGCTCGGGCACCACCACCACCTGGTGTGCGTGGAGTGCGGCGCCGTGGAGGACATCCAGATCGCCCCCCAGGTCGAGGTCGAGGTGGGCAACCTCGTCGAGCGCATCGCCGGGGATTCGGGGTACTCGGTGAGGGGGCACAAGATCGACATCGAGGGAGTGTGCCGCTCGTGTTCCCGGTAGGCGGCCTGGCGGCATGGGGGAAGGGGATCGTGCTCGCCTACAACCACCGGGTGGCGGTGGCCGAGTCGACCTTCTCCATCCCGGCCGGGTTGCTGACGGCGGTCATCGGCCCGAACGGCTCCGGCAAGTCGACCCTGCTGCATGCGCTCACCGGTCTCGTGCGCGTCACCGCCGGCACGGTCGAGGTGCTCGGGGAACCGCCGACCGCGGTCCGGGACAGGGTGGCATACGTGCTGCAGTCGACCAAGGTCAACGAGGTGATGCCGGTCACCGTGCGTGAGGTGGTCGCCATGGGCCGCTATGCGAGTCTGGGGCGGTTCCGTCCCTTCCGCCGCGACGACGCCGCCGCCGTCGAACGCGCCATGGAGCGGCTCCAGATCCTCGATCTCGCCGGGAGCCATCTCACCGAGCTGTCCGGCGGCCAGCGCCAGCGTGTCTTCGTCGCCCAGGGACTGGTCCAGGAAGCGGACCTGCTCCTGCTCGACGAGCCGGTCACCGGGCTCGACATCGTCTCTCGCGACCTGATCGTCACCGCCATGGGCGAGGAGCTGGAACACGGGAGGACCGTGGTCTTCACGACCCACGACCTGGCCGAGGCGGGAGATGCCGATCACGTGATCCTCATGTCACGGCGGGTGGTCGTCGATGGCACCCCGTCCGAGGTACTCACCCCCGACCGGCTGTCGGCCGCCTACGGGATCGGGATCGTGCATCTCGAGGACGGCTCGATCGCCCTCGACGACGCGGTCCACGCCACCCGGCAACGCCATGTGCACTTCGAGCGGGGTGGCCGGGACTGAGGCCGCGCCGGCATTCCCTCCCGAGTATGGTGAAAACACAGGGAGGTGCCATGGAGAGCAGCTCACACGGCATGGACGCCGATTCCGCCGAGGTCGAGGACCAGGCCCCCGCGCCCGGCGGTGACGCCGGCTCCATTCCGGAGCAGGACACACCTGGCGGCGGGGAAGGGCCTTCGATCCTCACCACCGCCCTCACCGAGTCACCCCCGGAGCACACGCCCCGTCCCCGGCTGAAGAAGAAGCACTACGAGGCCGAGCTGAAGCGCCTCCAGATGGAGCTGGTGAAGCTACAGCGCTGGATCCGGACCCAAGGGCTCAAGGTCGTCGTGATCTTCGAAGGCCGGGACGCTGCCGGGAAGGGTGGCGTGATCAAGCGCATCACCGAGCGGCTCAACCCGCGGGTGTGTCGGGTGGAGGCACTGGGGACCCCCACCGAGCGGGAACGCACCCAGTGGTGGTTCCAGCGCTACGTTCCGTACCTGCCGGCGGCGGGCGAGGTGGTCCTGTTCGACCGGTCCTGGTACAACCGGGCCCTGGTGGAGCCCGTCATGGGGTTCTGCACCGAGGACCAGTACCAGGAGTTCCTTCGCACCTGCCCCGAGTTCGAACGGATGGTGGTGCGCTCCGGCGTCATCCTCCTCAAGTACTGGTTCTCGGTGAGCGACGACGAGCAGGAGCGCCGCTTCCTGGAGCGGAAGGAGAACCCCACCAAACGGTGGAAGCTGAGCCCGATGGACCTGCAGTCGCGGGCCCACTGGGTGGACTACTCGCGGGCGAAGGACATCATGTTCGCCCACACCGACATCAAGCAGGCCCCCTGGTACGTGGTGAACGCCGATGACAAGCGGCGGGCCCGGCTCAACTGCATCCACCACCTGCTCAGCGTCATCTCGCACGAGGAGGTCGAGCCGCCGGAGATCGTGCTCCCGCCCCGCCAGTCGAACCAGGGGTACGTGCGCCCGCCGATGACCGACCAGACCTTCGTCGAAGAGGTCTACTGACCCGAAGAGCGCTTGCTAGAGCGAGCAGTTCGCTTACAATTGCGAGGCAAGGAGGGTCAATGCTGCTCGAGGGTCACGCCTCGCCTCAGGCGGTTCCCGCTCACTACCCCCACGAGTTCGAACGCTCCGTCGGTCTCCGCGACGGCCGGACCGTGTGGATCCGGCCCGTGGTGCCATCCGACGCCCCGGCGCTTCGTCACGCCATCGACACCGCCGACTCCGAGACCCTCTACCACCGGTTCTTCAACTCGTCGATCACCATCGACGAGACCCAGATCCAGCGGTTGACCGAGATCGACTACCGCACCCGGTTCGCTCTGGTGGCGTTCGCCCCGGACGGGACCGGTATCGCCATCGCCCGCTACGAGCCGTTCGACGAAGGGGTGGTGGAGGTGGCGGTGGCGGTCACCCCCGGCTGGCGCCGGGTCGGCCTCGCCTCGACCCTCTTCGCCATGCTGGAGGAGGCGGCGCGGGGGCAGGGGATGGTCAGGCTCCACGCGTTCTACCTCGCCGAGAACCGGGGCGCCGAGCGCCTCATGGCGGACCGGGGATTCACGGCGCCCCGCATCCAGGACGGGGTGGCCGAGGTTTCCAAGGACCTCACCTGACCGCAGCCGGGGAGGGCGGCGGCCGGCGAAGGAGGGTCGGACCTTCGACGGTAGGCTCTGCCGATGGCGATCACCGTGGCCGAGATCCTCGCCCAGATCGGCAGCCGGTTCCCGCTGTCCAAGGCGGCGGCCTGGGACGAGCCGATCGGGCTCCAGTTCGGTGATCCGACTTCCGAGGTGACCCGGCTCGCGGTGTGCCACGAGGTCACCGAGGCGGTCACCGCGCTCCTGGAGCGTGATCCCGTCGATCTGCTGATCGCCTATCACCCCCTGCTCTTCGGTTCCACCGACCGCCTCGTCGCCGGCCCGACCGCCACCGGCCGCGCCTTCCGCCTCATCCGGAACGGGGTGGCGCTGGCGGTGGTCCACACCGCCTTCGACGTGGCACCGGGCGGTGCCGCCGACGCCCTCGCCGCCGAGCTCGGCCTGGAGGGCACCCGCGGGTTCGGCCCGCTGTGGGGGCCGGCCGGGACCAAGGTGACCGTGTTCGTGCCGGCGGCCTCCGCCGACGAGGTCGCCACCGCCATGGCCGGCGCCGGAGCCGGCGAGATCGGCAACTACGGTGCCTGCTCGTTCCGCACCACCGGGACCGGGACCTTCCTGCCGCGGCTGGGAGCCCATCCGGTGGCGGGGACGGTCGACGGCCTGAGCCGGGAGCCCGAGGTGAGGATCGAGATGGTGGCGGCCACCCACCGGATCGACGACGTGGTGGCGGCCCTGCTGGCGGCGCACCCCTACGAGGAGCCCGCCTACGACGTGTGGGACGCCCGAGGAAACGCCGGCCTGGTCGGCAGGATCGGGACGTTGCCGGCGCCCTCGACCGTGCAGAAGCTGGGGATTCTGGTGCGAGAACGGCTCGGCGGGGTGGTGCGGATCGCCGGGACCGGCCCGGTGCACACCGTGGGCGTCATCCCCGGCTCCGGCGGTTCGTTCCTGGCAGCCGCAGCCGGCGCCGACGTGGTCGTCACCGGCGACGTGGTACATCACGCCGCCCAGCGGTCGCTGGGGCGGGGCGTCGCCCTCGTCGATCCCGGGCACATCGCCACCGAACGGCCCGGTGTCGCCGCGCTGTACGCTGAGGCCTCTACGATCGTCCCCGCCGAGGACCTGACCGGCCTCGATCCCGATCCTTGGAAGGAGCCGTAGATGGAGGAGCTGCACAGCCTGGCCGATCTCCTCGATCTCCAGGACGTCGACCTCCAGATCGATCGCCTCATCCACGAGCGGCAGACTCATCCCGCCCTCGAGCATTTCCGCCAGGCCCACGAGGAGGCCGCCGCCATCGAGCAGGAGCTGGACACGGCGCGCGGTGAGCTGCGGGAGACGAGCCTCACCCTCGATCGCACCAACGGCGAGCTGGAGATCTCCGAGTCGAAGCTGGCCGCCGAGCAGAACCGTCTCTTCGCCGGGGGCATGAGCGCCCGTGACGCCGACTACCTGCGGCGGGAGGTCGAGATGCTCGAGCGCAAGCAGAAGCAGCAGGAAGAGGCGATCCTCGAGCTCATGGAGCGCCGGGAACGCCAGGAGGGTCGGGTCGCCGAGCTGACCGAGTCCCTGGCGGCGGCCCGGACCGTCAAGGCGGGACACGAGACCGTCATCGAGGAAGCGTGGCGGGAGATCGACGCCCGGCTCGCCCGCAAGGAGGCCCGCAAGGCCGAGATCGTCCCGCTCATCGATCCCGAGCTGCTGGTCCTGTACGACGAGCTGCGTGCCAGTAAGGACGGCGTCGCCGTCGGCCGCCTCGCCGAAGGCACCTGTGGCGGCTGCCACCTCCGCCTCACCGCCGCCGAACAGCTCGACGCTCGCCGCAGTGACCCGCCACGATGCATCCACTGCCGCCGGATCCTGGTGCTGTGATCCGCCCCGCCGCGGGCTGATCCGATGCTGTTCTGGCACCTCGGCGCCACCACCGCCATCACCCGCTACACGTTCCGAGACGAGCGGATGGACCTGCGCTTCCTCATGCTGGGGGCGATCCTTCCCGACCTGGTCGACACCCCGATCGGGCTGCTGTGGTATCGCCACCTCCACACCGTCCGGCTCGTCACCCACAGCCTGCCGTTCGCCGCCGTGGTGATGGCCGGGGTGCTGTTGGCGACCCGGCGGGGCCGGCCCCGCAAGCGGTGGATGCCGCTGGCGATCGGGCTGCTTCTCCACCTCTTCCTCGATGCGATGTGGGCCGACCCGGCGACGCTGTGGTGGCCGTTGCTGGGTTGGTCGTTCACCGCGGAGGCGGCCTCCACCGTCGGCGGGTACCTGCGGGACCTGTTCACCAATCCGCTGATGTGGGCGGGGGAGGCCGTGGGAGTGCTCTACCTCGCCTACCTGTGGCGGGCAGGGCGGATGGCGGATCCAGCCCGCCGGGCCGCCTTCGTCGCCACCGGGAGGATCGACGTGCCGATCGGGCCCTGACTCAGCCCGAAGTGCCGGTCCGGCGGCTCCGAAGCAGCATCCGGGCCGCCATGACCAGCAACAGCGCGGCGAAGAGGCGGCGCAGCAGGCGCCCGTCGAGGGCAAGGGCGAGCGCCGAGCCGGCGACCGCCCCGGCGATGCCCCCGACCGCGATCCACGACGCCAGCCTCCACTGCACCCGGCGGGCTCCGGCGTGGACCGCGGCGCCGACGATGGCGGTGGGGACGATCACCGCCAGTGAGGTGCCCTGGGCGGTGTGCTGGGTGTACTCGAAGATCACGACGAGGGCGGGCACGAAGATCACCCCGCCGCCGACCCCGAGGGCCGCGGCGAAAGCGCCGGTGACCAGTCCGAGCGCGATGAGACCTGCCACCGTCATCGCAGCATCAACCTCACCGAGGCGACGAGCATGACCGTGGCGAAGAGCCGGGTGAGCCACCGTTCCGGGATCCACCCCATCGCCCGGGCGCCGACGGCGGCCCCGACGCTGGCGCCGACGACGATGAGGGCGGCGGCATGCCAGTCGACGGCGCCCTCCACCCCGAACATCAGCACCGCCGCCGTCGCCGTCACGACCATGGCGGCCACCGAGGTGGCGGACGCCCGATGGATGCTGAGGCCGAGCCACAAGGTGAGGCCGGGGACCACGATCACCCCGCCGCCGACGCCGAACAGCCCACTGACGAAACCCGCGGCGAGGCCGAGCGCAGCGGGGCGAAGCACCGAGGAGGACACCCGGCGAGTGTAGGCCGGGGACACCCCTCGGCGGACCGGTGCGGTCCGCGCTCTACCCTGGCCCGATGCGGCGCATCGTCACCTTCGTCCTGCTCGCCGCGATGGTCGCCGCCTGCTCCGGTGAGGGAGAGGCCGACACGACCGTTGCGGCCACCGCCACGGACCCGGTGGCGGCGGTTCAGCTGTGGGTCGACGCCCTCGCCGCGGCACGCTTCGCCGAGGTCGCTGCCCTCGTCGAGCCGGCAGGCTTCGCGGTGGTGGTCGCCGCCGAGAACGGCCTTGGCGCGGATCAGCTCGCCACGCTGCTCGACGGCGGCGTTCCCGCCGATCTCGCCGCCTCCTACTGGTCGTCGTTCGTCGACTCCTTCGCGGCGTTTCGTGGTCTCCCGCTCTCCTCGGTGGCGGTGGTCGAGGCGACAGGGGTCGCCATCGACGGCGCCAACTTCGCCGCGGTGACGATCGAATCGGGGGAGGGCAGTGGCGAGGTGATCGCCCGCGGCCGGGAGGACGGCACCTGGCGGGTGGACCTGGCCGCCACCGTGGGTCCCGGGCTGGCCTCCAGCATCGCCGACGACCTGCCGGCCGCCCTCGAGAGCAGCGGAGCGGACACGATCGCGTCCGCCTACGAAGCGGCGGTCGTGCCCGGCCTCAGCGCCGCCCTCGCCCGCGACCCCTCCAACCGGGAGCTGGTCTTCGACATCGAGTACATCGTCCAGATCCTCGCCCAGCGCCCCCTGTCCTGACCGGGTGCGGCTAGCCGGCGGCGCGGAGTCGCGGCAAGACCTCGGCGCCGAGCAGGGCGATGGTTGCCTCCTGGTCGGTGGAGGTCGTCTGGATGGTCACAACGTCGGCGCCGGCCTCGGTGACGACCGGCAGGTAGGCCTCGACGTAGTCGTCGGCCGAGCCGACCAGCGTGTACTGGGAGAGGATCTCCTCCCGCGGCATCGCATCCGCCCGTGCCCGCAACACGGCGGGATCCACCGCCTCGAGCCGGCCCGGAGCCCGCAGGCCCCGCCACGCCGACAGCGCCTGCCATGCGTCGTCCTCGGACGTCGCATGCACGGTCCAGCGGGTGGCGAGAATCCGGGGCATCGCCCGCTCCGCCTTCGCGGCGGCGACCCGGGCCGGTTCGACGACCCGCTCCCGGGTGTCGGCCGGCACCTTGACGCTGGTGATGATGCCCTCGGCGAGGCGCGCCGCCAGCGCGGCCGACTTGGGGCCACCGGCGGCGAGCCAGATCGGGACCGGCCCGATCGGCGGGCTGTAGAGATGGGCCCTCTTGGTGCGGTAGTACTCGCCCTCGAAGTCGAGCGTGTCGCCGTCGAGGAGGCGGCGCATGATCACGAGCGCCTCTTCCATTCGGGCCGCCCGCTCGGCGTAGGCGGGGAAGGGATAGCCGAGGGGACCCTCGTTGATGTTCTCCCCGGTGCCGACCCCGAGGTGGAACCGTCCCCCGGAGAGACGATCGAGGGTGGCGGCCGCCTGAGCCACCACCGCCGGGTGGTAGCGGAACAGGGGAGTGATCACCCCGGTGACGATCTCGACCTGATCCGTGGCGTGCGCCATCGCCCCGATCGTGGCGAAGGCGTATCCCGAGGCCGAGGTGTCGTCGACCCAGGGATGGAAATGTTCGGAGACCACCAGGGCGTCGAAGCCGGCCTGTTCGGCGAGCACGGCATGGCGGACGAGCACCTCAGGCTGCCATTGCTCGTGGCCGCAGAAGTAGGCGAACCGGGTCATGGGGCCTCCAATCCGGGGCCGTTCAGCATAGGGCGAGCCTGCCGCGCTACGGTCAACGTCGCAAGCAACACCACGACTGGTACCAAGATCGCGCCGGGTGGAGTCGAGAGAAGGAGAGAGCACGATGAAGGACAATGTTCGGGCGCTGCTCGCCGAGTTTCTTGGCGTGTTCATCCTGTTGTTCATCGGTGGCATGACCATCTTGGGGAACAGCGGCGTGGTCGCCGTCGCCTTCGGCTTCGGCCTGGCGATCCTCGCCGGTCTCTACGCCTTCGGCGAGATCTCCGGCGGGCATTTCAACCCCGCGGTGAGCCTTGGGGCCCTGCTCGACCGTCGTATCGACCCCTGGACCTTCATCCAATACGTGGTGGCACAGATCGCCGGAGGGGTGCTCGCCGGCCTCGCCATCTTGTGGGCGGCGAACCAGGACGCCGTCGCCGCCACCGCCACCGTGCCCGGCCCCGGGGTCGGGGCCGGCACCGCCTTCCTGGTGGAGACGGCGCTCACCGCCGTCTTCGTAGCGGTGATCCTCAAAGTCACCCGGAGCGCCCAGTACCAGGGCTCGGTGTTCGTCGCCATCGGGCTCACCCTCACCGCCATCCACCTCGCCGCGCTGCCGGTGAGCGGGTCGTCGGTCAACCCGGCCCGCACCCTCGGCTCGGCCATCGTCGGGAACCGCTACGACGACGTGTGGGTGTACATGGTGGGCCCGCTGCTGGGAGCCATTCTCGGCTGGGCGCTGTACCGGCTGGCGACCGAAGGGAAGGTCGAGAACCCCTTCGAGCCGGCGGAGTAGCCTCCCGCCGTCGCCGGCAGGGTGACCAAACGGCGCGAGTCGGCGCTCGCGGCAAGGTTCTCTCAAGCGGGTCAGCCGTCGAGCCGAAAGCATCGGGAGCGCGGCGCAGGACGGCGTGGAGGCCGACATGACCCTGAACGATCCGGTGGCGGGTTCGGCGAGTAGCCTCCCCGATCTGCTGTTGGTGGAGGACAATGCCCTCCACGCCCGGCTCGTGAGCACCATGCTCGACGACATCTGGCCGCATGGGGTGCCGTTGCGCCACGTCAAACGGCTCGAGGGGGCGCTCGAGGCGGTGCAGACGTCACCGCCGGATTGTGTTCTCCTGGACCTGGTGCTCCCCGACGCCAGCAATCTCGAGGCGGTGGAGGCGCTGGTGGCAGCCGCCCCCGGCCTTCCCATCGTGGTGCTCAGCTCCCACCACGACGAGGAGATGGCGGTGAAGGCGATCCGGGCCGGTGCCCAGGACTTCCTCGTCAAGGGGACGGCGACGGCCGACAGCCTGGGGAGAGCCATCAGGTTTGCGGTGCAGCGCGGCGGGGCCGAGGCGCGGGCGCCGCGCCGGGATGACGAAGTCACCTTGCAGCCCGGCCATGCCGTGCTCGACGCCGAGGGGCGGATGCTGTACGCCGGACCGGAGGTCGCCGACCTGTTGGGGCGCTCCCTGGAGAACGTCATCGGCGTCCCGCTCCACGACGTCGCCCATCCCGCCGACCACGCCGTGTGGGCCCGCGCCCTCGAAGCGGCCCGGTCGGGGGACGAGGACGAGGCGGGGAGCGAGCTGCTGGTGCGCTACCTGCACCCGTCGGGTGCCGACATCCGGGTGCGGATCGAGTTGATCATGCTGCAGGACGCCGGCGGCGAGCCGGCGGCCTTCCTCGCCAGCCTCTACCCGACCTCGGAGGAGGGGACGGCTTCCTCCGGCGCCTATGCCGTCGTCAGCGAGTGGAGCGGCGGCTGAGCGGCCGCCGGACGGGGCGCCGCCGCCCCGTCCACTCCGCGGCGATGAGGCGAGTTCGGGGATAAGCCGGATTCTGTCGTGGACGGTCATCTCTCTGGGCCCGGCATTGCTGCACGGGCTCGTGCGGCCTACCTGGGACGTCGCGGGCGGGCCACCCTGTCCCTGTTTGGCCTTGCTCCGGGTGGGGTTTGCCGATCCGCCCCGGTCACCCGGGACGCTGGTGGTCTCTTACACCACCGTTTCACCCTTGCCTGTGCCGTTGCCGGCCATCGGCGGTCTGCTCTCTGTTGCACTTTCCGTCGGGTCGCCCCGCCTGGGTGTTACCCAGCACCGTGCCCTGTGGAGTCCGGACTTTCCTCGACCGGGGATACCGGCCGCGACCGTCTCCCGAACTCGCCGCCGAGAACGGTAGCGGGCCGGGACGCCGGGCGACAACGGGCCGGACCTCAGGGCTGCAGCGCGTCCCGGACCAGCTCGCGGCGGCGCCGTACCTCGGCCGCCAGCTCCGGGATGTCCTCGTGATCGACGAGGGTGAGCACCGCCTCCGGGTCCATGAAGCCGACGTAGACGCCCGCTTCGTCCTGCCGGACGAACATGTTGCAGGGGAGCACGGCTCCGGCGTCGGGCTCGGCTTCGAGCGCGCGATGCGCCAGCGGGGGATTGCACGCTCCGAGGATCACGTAGGGAGGCCGCGCCACGCCAAGCTCCCGGCCAGGGTGGCCTGGACGTCGATGGTGGTCAGGACCCCGAAGCCCTGTTCGGCGAGGGCGGCGGTGACGTGCTCGACGGCGGCCGGGAACGGCTCGTCGACGGTGATCCCGAAGCTGTAGCGCGTCATGATCCTTCTCTGCGAACGGGGGCAGGCATGCGCCCACCCCCGTCACGGTAGGTCATCTGAGGTGCCGATGCTCAGACGAAGATCACCTGGGCACCCTCAGACAGCTCGATGAAGTCGGCGACGTTGATGATGTCCTCCACCTCGTCGATGAGGTCATCCCGCTTCAGGTCCATCATGTCGACCGACATCCGGCACGCCCATAGCTGGGCCCCCATGTCGTGGAGCATGGTGAGGAACTCGGGGATCTCGGGCACGTCGACCCCGGAGATCTGCTTGCGCATCATCCTCGTCGCCATCGCCGTCATGCCCGGGATCCCACCCAGGCCCTGCGGCATGTGGGTCGCCGGGTTGCCGAGGATGGTGAACTTCAGCTTGTCCTGGGTCTTCTTGTTGATCATGTCCATGCCCCAGAACGTGAAGAAGAGGTGGGTCTCCACCCCTTCTCCGAGGGCTCCGTTGGCCATGATCAAGGCCGGGTAGGCCATGTCCAGCGTTCCCTTGGAGCAGATGAAACAGATCTTGCGGTCGGTGTCGGCGTCGCCGAAGTCGGGCACCATCACCGTGGCGTCTTCCTTGGTGGTCATGGGATCGGGGACCTCCTTGTGGACTCGTTCCGGCGGACCTACACGCAGCCCTGCGGCTTGGGGAGCCCGGCGATGTACGCCATCTTCTTGGCCGGCTTCTTCGGGAAGAGCTGGAAGAGCTGCTTGGTGGGGATCCCACCGACGGTGGAGACCCGCCGGATGGTGGCGGTCTCGCCCTGGCCGGCGAAGTCCTCCCGCAGGAACTTGACGGCCCGCCAATGATCCTCGGTCATCTCGATCCCGATCTGCGCCGCCAGGGCGGCACCGATCTCCTCGTTCCACTCGTCGTAGGCCGTCATGAAGCCTTCGTCGTCGACGGCGACTTCGCTTCCGGCAATGGTCATCTGCGGCATCAGTGCCTCCTCATGGGTTTGGTTCTGGGTTGATCGGATCGGCGTCCGCCGGGGAGATCGACCGCATGACCCGCATCAGGCGGGCCAGACCCCGCTTCACCTCGGGGTCTCGCAGCTGTTTGAAGAGCTGGCGCAGCGTCGGTGCCTCGCCGACCTCTTCTTCCATGGCGCGGGCGGTGCGCTGCAACATCCGCATCACCTCGGGCTGGGTCATGTCCTTGACGGTGTTGAGGATGAGCACGACGTTGTCGCCGAGCTGGTCGACGTCCTCGGTGGTGAACGAGGTGACGACGCGGTCGAGCACGCCGAGGCCGCTGGCGGCAAAACCGAAGTAGCCGCGGTGTTCCAGGGCCTCGAGGGCGTTCAGCAGCTTGAGGAACGCCTCCTCGGTGAGGGAGCCGGCGTCGTCGACGAAATCCATCGTGCTTTCGAATCGCCCCCACATGTCCTCGAGGCGGTGGGTGTTGCGCAGCGTGGCCCGCAGCAGGCGCAGCAGGTCGTCGGGGTGGACGAAGTCCTGGACCTCTTCGAGTTCCCGGTTGACGAGGGCGAGCGCCTCGCCGGCGATCGGCGCCAGGTCGGCACGTAGCTCGTCCCACGACTGGCGCCGCAGCCGTTGCTCCCGCAGCTCCTCGGTGAGGAACGCCACCTGTTCGGCGAGGGCGTCGAGCTTGCGCTCCAGGTCGGCCGGCATCTCGGGTGCCACGGTGGTCATCGTGCGTCCTCCTGGATCTTGCCCGCCATCAGCATCTCGTGGGGGAGCGGCATGGCCTTCCCCTTGAGGAGCAGGTTCCAGTAGACCCACTTGAAGAGCATCTTGCCCCAGTGGTTGGCCTCGGTCTCCCGCAGCAGCGAGAAGGGGCCGATGCCGGGCAACGGGTACTTGCCGGGGAGGGGCTCGGTGTCGTAGTTGAAGTCGATCAGCATGCCCTTGCCGTGGCCGGATTCGATGAAGCAGTTGGCATGGCCGTCGAACTTCTCGAACATCTGGAGCCCTTCGATGTGGCGGAGGAAGTTCTCGGTGAACACCTCCACCGCGAAGTGGGCGACCGAACCGGCCTTCGAGGTCGGAAGGGCGGCGGCGTCACCGACGGCGAACACGTTGTCGTAGTCGGGCGAGAGGAAGGTGTGCTTGTCGACCGGGATGTGGTTGAGCTCGTCCCCCAGCCCGGAGCGGGCGACGTAGTCCGACCCCATGTTGAGCGGGATGGTGACGAGCAGGTCGAAGGGGATCTCCCGCTCGTCGTAGGACATCAGCACCTTTCGCTCCGGATCGACGGCCTCCAGGTAGAAGTCGGGCTCGAGGGTGACCTTCTTCTCCTCGAGCAGGCCACCCAGGTAGCGGGACGCCACCGGTTTGGTGAACGCCCCGGGGAGTGGTGTCACGTACACCAGCTCGACCCGGTCCCGCAGCCCGTGCTCGTGGAAGAACGAGTCGGCCAGGAAGGTGAATTCGAGCGGGGCGACCGGGCATTTGATCGGCATCTCGACGATGTTGAGGACGAGACGGCCGCCGTCCCAGGTACGGAGGGTCTCGGCGAGAGCCTCCGCACCCTCGATCGTGTAGAAGTCGTGGATCGAGCGATGCCACTCGCCGTCCGTCAGGCCGGGGGTCTGGCCGGGCCGGGGATGGGTGCCGGTGGCGATGACGAGGTAGTCGTATTCGAGTTCGGTGCCGTCGACGAGGCGCACCAGGTTGTTGGCCGGCTCCACCAGGTCGATCTCGCCGTGGACGAGGTCGACGCCGGGCGGCACGAAGTTGCGCTTCGGCTTCTCGACGTCCTTGCGGCTGTAGATCCCGAAGGGGATGAACAGGAATCCGGGCTGGTAGTAGTGGACCTCGTCCTGGTCGACGACGGTGATCTTCCACTCCACCGGGTCGAGCCGGGGCCGGAGCTTGTTGACCACCATCGTGCCGGCGGTCCCTGCTCCCAGAACGAGGAGTTTCTTCACGGCGTGCTCCTTGGTTCGTGGATGCCGGAGCCGGCGAGGGAGGCGATGGCGTCGAGGCGCGACACCAGCTGGCTGCGGGCGTCGGCGAGGCGCGAGATCAGGTCGCTCACCCGGGGGAGGATGCGAAGGATCCAGTGGCGGTGGCTCGGGTCGATCCAGTAGATCTCGTCGATGTGGGCGCGGATCGTGTCCTCGCCGATGTCGAGGGCGGCGGCGATACCGGCGATCTCGGCATCGCCCGGGGGCCAGGCGTCGGGGGTGATGCCGCCGACGATGACCATGCCGACCAGCTCCGATCCGACCCGTATGAAGGTGCGGGCGCACAGGAAGCCGAGATGGCTCGGCACGAAGCGCGGCTCCATGTCGATCTGCTCGGCGAGTTGGCGCCACCCGTCGACGCAGGCGTCGATGGACTGCGGGTAGGACTGGATGGCGGCGAAGTAGCCGCAGGGGTTGGCGACCTCGGTGAGGGGGTTGCCCTCGATGTCGGTGATCACCGCCATCACGCCGAAGAGGTCCCCGACCAGATCGGCGATCACCTGGGCCGGCTCTCCGTCGAGGAGCACCCCGAGGGAGGCGGCGGCGTGGCGAGGTCGGGTGGCGGTCGCGGTGGCGACGGCCGTTCCCTCCCCGGAGACCATTTCGGCGACCTTGTCCGCCGGGAAGCGCCATTGGCGTCCCACCTTGATGGCGGGGAGGCGCCCATCCTCCGCCATGCGGTAGATCGTCGATTTGTCGACGTTGATGAGCTCTTGCACGTCCTTGGTGGTGAGCAGAGTGGTCATGCCATTGGTCCTGATCCTCGCTTCTGCAGCGGTTTCTGCCTCTCGTGCAGAATATGCCCACTCCTGCCTCTGCATTAGGGCCGAAAGTCCCTACATGTGAACGTGTGCACAATCACGAAGAGGGGCGCAGAACGCCGTCGGGACGCCTGACCCGGGTCAGGCGCCGCGCCGTGGCGGGCGGGAAGCGAGGGCACCCCCGGCCGAGCCGAGCACCGCCGCCACGATGGCGAGGGCGACAATGCTGGCCCCGCCGACGTCGCTGGCCGCCACCGACAGCGTGCCGGTCACGAGTGAGAGCAGCAAGGCCGAGAGGCTGCCGTGGATGACGGCAGGGGGGCCGCCGAAGCGCCCTCCGACGTAGCCGGCGATCACGAGGGCCGCCAGCTCGACGAGGATGAGGAGGGTGGCGCCATGATCGACGCCGACGGCGCCGGTGATGCCGAGCACGAGGAACACCAGGAGCGCCGTGGCGAGGCCAACCATCGAACCGAAGGCGACTGCGCCCCAGGCCACGCCGGATCTGGTCACGGCGGGGTCACGCCCCGTTCTGGAGATGCTCCTCCAGCCCGGCGATCCATCCGGCGGGGAGACGCCAATGGCGGGATCCGTCGAGCATGATGCCCAGGTAGTCCGGGGACGGTTCGTGGTGTCCGTTCTCGGCGCCTTCGTGCAGGTGGATCGAGACCTGGTGACGCTTGCCGCTCCGATCCATCGCCTCGACCGTGGTTACGGTGCGCTGCTCTTCGCACTCGATCTTGTCGAGGCGCTCGAACTCGTCGTCGGGCACCGAGAACACCGCGCCCCACACGGTGCTGCCGGTCTCGGGCGTGACGGTGGGCAATCCCCCGTTCCAGGTGCGGTCTTCGATGGGAAAGTGGAGCCCCCACTCCGGCAAATGAGCGATGAACCGGAACTCGGCGCCGGGCGCCGCATCGCGCATCTGATCTGGGGCGATCCTCGCGGTGTAGGCGAAGTACAGCAGGGTGTGCCTCCTTGCCACGTAGTGCCTCCGGTCATGGACCGGACCGGGAATTGTAGTGCCTTCGCGTGGCTGCATTCTCAGCGCCGGTGGCGGGATCGGGCAATCGCGCCGCAGGTGCGGGAACCATTCGCCCCAGATATCCGTCTTATGGGGGAGCGAGCCGCCGTGCTCGCCACGAGTTCTGGTATCCGGGCCCGTCAGGCCCGCTGCGACACCTCGTGGAGGTGGCTGTGATGTTGTCCGAGATTCTCGATGGTGTGGCCTTCCTCGAAGTGCCGGTCACCGAGGAGCGTCCCTGGATGGTGTTCTCCGTCTGCCGCGACGCCGATCCCGATCTCTTCTTCCCGGCGACTGCCGACGACGGCGACCACGCCCTCGCCCTCTGCGCCATCTGCCCGGTGCGGGTTGACTGTCTCGAGTACGCCCTGGATGCGAGGGAGCGCTTCGGGATCTGGGGCGGCCTCACCGAGAAGCAGCGCCTCGCGGTGCAGCGCCGCTCCGCCTGAACCGGCGGTCGGCGGGAGCGGGCGCCGGGGTGCTAGCGTCGAACCGCGATGACCGAACCGACCTGGCCCGACCTGCTCACGGCACTCATTGCCGGGGACGACATCGGGCGCGAGGACGCCCGGTGGGCGATGTCCTCGGTGATGGCGGGTGAGGCGACCCCGGCCCAGATCGCCGGCCTCGTGGTGGCTCTGCGGTCCAAGGGTGAGACCGCCGACGAGATGACCGGGTTTGTCGAGGCCATGCTCGACGCCGCCGTGGTGGTGGACGTCGGGGAGCCCGTCGTCGACATCGTCGGGACCGGCGGCGATCGTAGCGGGACCTTCAACGTCTCGACCACCGCCGCCTTCATCGCGGCCGGGGCCGGCGCCAAGGTCGCCAAGCACGGCAACCGGGCGGCGTCGTCCCAAACCGGATCGGCCGATCTGCTGGAGGCCCTCGGCCTCGACCTCGAGATGGCGCCGGAGCGCACCGTGGCGATGATTCGTGAGGTCGGCTTCGGGTTCATGTTCGCCCCCCGCTACCACCCGGCGATGCGCCATGCCGGCCCGGTACGGCGCGAGCTCGGGGTGCGGACGGTGTTCAACTTCCTCGGCCCGCTCTGCAATCCGGCCCGATCGCGCCGCTTCGCCATGGGCGTGTCGGATCCGCGGATGGCCGAGCTGATGGTGCAAGTCCTGGCCAACCTCGGCGCCGAGTACGCCTTCGTGTTCCGCGGCGAGGACGGCCTCGACGAGCTGACCACCACCGGTCCCTCGTTCATCTACCGCCTCAAGGACGGGGAGATCACCCACGCCGAGTTCACCCCCGAGGACTTCGGGGTCCCCCGGGCAACCATCGAGGACCTGCGCGGCGGTGACGCCGCCCGCAACGTCGCCATCACCCGCAGCGTGCTCGCCGGCGAGCCCAGCCCCTACCGCGACATCTCGCTGGTGAACGCAGCGCCGGCCATCGTCGTCGCCGGCCTCGCCGACGGGTTCACCGGTGCCATGACGCTGGCGGCCCAGGCGGTGGACTCCGGGGACGCCCAGGCGGTCCTCGACCGGGTGATCGCGTTCTCCGCCGACGCCTGACGGGCGTCTCCCCCCGCAACTCCGGCCCGGTGAACGATCGGTGAACAATCGGGGCGGAGGGCTCTCATCCTCGACCGGGCCCGGTAGGGTCTCGGCACGATGTCCCGCAGGCCCCCGCTCCGTCGGCTCCCCCTGCTGGTCGTGTTGCTCGCCCTGGTGGCGGCCGCCTGCGGCGGCACGTCCGCCGCGGAGACGACCACCACGACCATCGGGGGCGCCGCCGACGCTCCCACCTCGACCTCGACCTCCACCACCGCAGCCTCGGCCGGGCCCGTCGCCCCCGATTTCAGCCTCGAACTCGGCGACGGGTCGACCTTCACGCTCACCGGCGAGCAGAAGCCGGTGTACATGGTCTTCTGGGCGGAGTGGTGACCGGTATGTGGACGGGAGTTGCCCGTCATCGATGAGATTGCAGCCGACTACCTCGACGAGGTGACCTTCCTCGCCGTCGCCGGCAAGTCCGATCCCGACCGGGCCGAGGAGCGGGCCGGTCAGCTCTTCAGCGACAACCTCGCCTGGGGTCTCGACGATTCGATCTGGGACCTCTACGGGATCCTCGGCCAGCCTGCCACCGTGATCATCTCGGGAGACGACGTCATCCTCGATCGCTGGTTCGGGGAGCTGGCGGAGAGCACTATCAGGGAGCGGCTCGACGCCGCCCTGGCGGTCTCCGGCTGATCCGTCCAGCTACGAAGCGACGCGCCCCGGGTCGCTCACGAAGCCGGCACGCTCCCGGTGGCGGTGAACATCGCCGTCAGGCTCGGGCCGTAGAGGCGGGTATCGCCTCCACCGGTTGAGGAGCGTCCGCACAGGGTCACGGTGTGGGTTCCGGCATCGACCACCGCGGCGCCGGTGATCGCCACCGACTGGCGGTAGTCCTCGGGGACGTAGCCGTAGCTGTACCCGACCGATTGGATCTGATCCGGCACGTTGGAGCACGCCGGCACGTCCACCTGGATCCAGAAGAGCGCCGATCCCGCGCTGGTCGAGTCGTAGAGCGACGTGGTGGCGTTGATCAGGAGGAAGCCGGCGGCGGTAGTCTCGACCGTGAGCTGGACCCACTCCTGGTTGCTGCCGTCGAAAGGATCGGCAAGGAGGCCCCCGACGTCGTTGGCCCAGACCGCGTTCTCGAAGTGATCGGCCGTCTCACCGCCGAGGGCTCCGGCGTCGACCACCTGGTTGGCGGAGAGGCGCCGCATGAAAGCGGCCATCTGACCTCGAGTCACCGGGTCATCCGGGCAGAAGTGGTCGTTGGCCGGCGGGTTACATCCGGCGGTGACGCCGGCCCCCTGCAGCCACTCGATGTCGGCTTCGAAGATCGACGTGTCGTCGTCGGTGAACGAGCCGCCGGCCGCCAGCACCGCAACCGGCGCGATCATGGCGGCAACGACGATGAGCATCACCCCGATCCGGAGCCCGCGGCGCGAGATGTGTCGGGACAGGTGCAGGTCCATGGTTCCTCCCCATTAGATCTGTCGGCACTCCGACACCGATCCTACGCGACGGGACCCCCGCCATCGGGTACTTCGCCCGCCCGAGCCCGATCGGGGATGGCCGGGCGACCGGAGCGGGTCCATGTCCCGTGCCGGAACTGAGGGTGACGGCCGCTCCGCTAGGGTTTTCCCGAGACATGCCGGGAACCTCCAGGGTGCGGTGAACGTCTGAGACAAGTGGGGATCGCCACACGCTTGACGATCGGTACGGCCGCGATCGCGGTCTTGCTGACGTTCGCTCCGGCGGTCGCCGCCCAGACCGGCGACGACGCCGAGCCGGCGCCCGGAGTCACCCTGGAGGTGGCGGCCGGCATCGACAGCTTCATCGATCCGTCGCGGCCGGTCCGGTTCGCACTCTCCCTCACGTCTGAAGAGCTGCTGGTGGGGCGCCTCGACGTGTCGATCGGGGGCGGCGTCACCGCCAGCACCGCGGTCGAGGTCCCGGCCGGGGGGGTGAAGCGGTACGAGGTCGAGGTCCCCGCCCCGTTCGATCGCCGGCGCGCCGCGGTCTCCCTCGTGAAGACCACCGACGGGGAGGACGAGGAGCTGGTCGCGCAGACACTCCAGCTCCGCGTGCCCAACGGCGAGGTACTGGTCGGCGTGCTCGACGCCGCCGACGCCGTGACCGCCCTGCGCAGCGCCATCCCCACTCCCGTCGGGGGCGACATCGTGACGATCACGGTCGACGAGGCCGCCATCGAGCGGGGACTGGCGCCGGCCGCCTATCTGGTGGCGGGGACCGGTGCGGTGCGCGGTCTCGGCGAACCGGCCCGCGAGGCGCTGGAACGATGGGTGAACGACGGAGGTCGCCTCGTCGGCGCCGCCGACGACCTGGTCCTGATCGGGGAACCCGCCACCGGGTCGCTCTTCCCGGGCACGGCGGCCCTCGTCGCCCGGGAGGGCGACGGCGAGATCGTCGCGGTGGCGGACGTCGCCGCCGTGACCGTCGAGGAATGGTCCCGGCTCATCCGCGACCCGATTCCGGTGGGCCTCATCCGCGATCAACAGTCCTACGGGGCGGAGCTGGGGCTGGTGTCGGCCGCTTCCACCGGGCGCAACGTCGGGGTCCCGGCTCTGTCGTGGCTGCTGCTCGGCATCCTGCTCTTCGTGGTCATGGTGGGTCCGGTCAACTTCGTGCTGCTGCGAGGCTTCGACAAGCCCGAACTGGCCTGGCTCACGGTCCCCTTCCTCAGCGTCGTGTTCGTCGCCGGCTTCTGGTTCGTGGGTCGCAGCAGCGTGGCGGACTTCACCCTCTCCCACGCCGCCCTCCTGGTCGACTCCGGTCGGGGAACCGACGGCGAGGCCGGCATCGTGGTTCAGGTGGAATCCGGCGGCTCCCGCCGCCTCACCCTGCCCCAGGGGTGGAGCGCCGTCCCGATCCAGAGCTTCGGCGGCTCCGACCCGGGCGCAGTGGAACCCGCCGATCCCGGTTCCGTCGATTACGACCTGGAGGATCTCGGAGCTGGCACCGCCCAGGCGCAGTGGCATACCGAGCCGTTGGCGGTGAACGCCGACTACCACATGACCGGGGGCGATCTCGCGGTCACCGTGCGCAACGACACCCCGTGGACCTGGTGGTCCTGGGGGGTGGTGGTGAACGGCGCCGGGTATCCCTCCCGGGAGATCCTGGCACCCGGCGCCACCGGGACCGTGACGGCGCGGGTCACCGTCCGCAACATCAACTACGAGCCGGTCATCGCCTCGGCGGTGGATCGCTCCGGGCTCCGCTACACCGACGCCGAGGCCACCCGCCGCTACGAGGCGTCGTACGCCATGGCCGAGTACGCCGAGACGCGCATCGGGGATCTCCGCGGCTCCGACCTGTTCGTGTTCGGGCTCACCGAGGGATTTGAACCCAGCCCGAGGCTCGACGGCAGCGAGCGGCCAGCTTCCGGCACGACGCTGCTCGTCAAGCAGTTCGAGCTGCCAGCGGAGACGACGATGCAATTCGGGTCGGCTCGCCCCGAGCTGCTCGCCGTGAGCGGATCGGCCACGGTGGAGGCCTACTACCAGGACATCTACGTCTACGGCGCCAACGAGATCTTCCTCCGTTACCTGGTCCCGGAGGGGGTCACGGGGCGGGTCCGGGTGGCGCCGGGCGGAACCTCCATGACGAAGGTGGCGGCGTGGAACTGGGCCGACGGTGAGTTCTCCGACATCTCGTGGGGAGACGAGTTCCTGCTGGCCGACTACCTCTCGCCCGGCGGGGAGTTGGTGATCAGGGGGACGGTGGGCCCCGACGATGTCCTGGAGGAGGCGTTGCAGCTTCCCCGCTTCGCCCTGGTCTGGAGCACGTCGTGATCGTCGAGTTCCACGCGGTCGACAAGCGTTACGGGAAGGTCCGGGCGTTGCAGGGCGCCGACCTCACCGTGCCCCGCGGCGCCACGGTCGGGCTGATCGGTCCCAACGGAGCCGGGAAGACCACCTCGATGCTCATCATGACGTCACTGCTCGCCCGCGACGGCGGCATGGTGCGCGTCGGCGGCATCGACCCCGAACGCGATCCGCGGGCGGTGCGGCGCCACGTCGGCTACATGCCCGACTTCTTCGGTGTCTACGAGGGGTTGCGCACCCGCGAGTATCTCGAGTTCTTCGCCGCCACCCAGAACATCCGGCCCATTGCCCGTCCCGCGGTCGTGGCCGACCTGCTGGCCCTCGTCGATCTCGAAGACAAGGCGGACGCCGACGTCAACACCCTGTCCCGCGGGATGAAGCAGCGCCTCTCCCTGGCGCGTGCCCTGCTGCACGATCCGGAGCTGTTGGTGCTCGACGAACCGGCCTCGGGTCTCGACCCCCGGGCCCGGGTCCAGCTGCGGCAGCTCATCGCCGAGCTGAACCGGATGGGGCGCACCATCGTCATCTCGTCCCACATCCTCAGCGAACTGGAGGGCATCTGCTCCCACCTGGCCGTGGTGGACCACGGCCGCGTGCTCGCCGAGGGCAGCGTCGAGGAGATCCGGGCCCGGCTCTCCACCGGCGGCCGCGTCACCCTGCGAGTCGGAGAGGCGAGCACCGAACTCGCCGAGGAAGTACTCCGCAGCCAGGCGGAGGTGAGTGCGGTGACGGTCGAGCGCAACCTGCTCCGCATCGAGTTCGCCGGCGACGACCTCACCTCGGCCAGCTTGCTCGCCGCCGTGGTTGGAGCCGGGGTGCTGGTGTTCGACTGGCGGGTCGAAGCCGCCGGTCTCGAGGAGCTGTTCCTCCACATCACCGGCAACGGGGACGGGGCGCCACCTCCGGCGGGGGTGGGGGCATGAACCCGGTGGCCCGCCGCGAGTTGCAGGAGCGGTTCCGCACGCTGCGGTCGCCGCTGCTGCTCGGCACCTGGGTGGTGGCGGCGAGCGCCCTCACCTTCCTCGCCTACGTCTACGCCCGGAGCAGTGCCGAGAGCAGCCTGTCGTCGCTGGGCTACTTCAACCTCGGCACGTTGTTCGCCTCCACCTCGATGGGGCGCTTCATCCTGCACTCCGTCCTGCTCGGCCTGCTCACCGCGGTGCTCTTCGTCGTCCCCGGGCAGGCTGCGGTGACGATCGTCGGGGAGCGGGAGCGGCAGACGCTTCCGTTGCTGCAGGCGAGCCAGCTCAGCGCGTGGCGCATCATCGTCGGCAAGTTGATATCGGCGCTCGCCTTCGTCCTGCTGCTGCTGGTGGCGACGGTGCCGCTGCTCGTGATCCCGGTGCTGCTCGGCGGGGTGACCATCGGCAACGCCGTCGCCGGGGTCGGCATGGTCGTCGCCACCGCGGTGATGGTGGGCGCGGTCTCGATGTGGATCTCGTCCCGGGCCAAGAGCGTGCAGGGGGCGGTGCTCGGCTCGTACGTGGTGGCGGTCGGCCTCGTGGTCGGTTCCCTCGCCCTGGTGCTCGCCGAGGTGTACCTGGTCGGCCCGGCACCGGAGGATCTGGGGCCGATGCGGATCGTGGCCGGGGTTCCCCGTGACTCGGGGCGGGAGCTGTACACCGCCTGGCTCAGCCCCTACGTGGGGCTGGTGGACGCCTCCTCCAACGTGCTCGACTTCCGCCCCGACGTGGTCGACTCGCCGTACACCCCGTTCTGGCAGGTGCTGCTGAAACGCCAGGGATTTGCAGCCCACAGCGTCGACGACCTCTACAGCGTGTACGGAGGGTTGAGCGGCTTCACGATGGGGGACGGCATCTTCGTCGAGGACCTCCCCGTCGGAGGGCCGGCAGTCACCCGGCCCTCCGCCACCACGGTAGGGCCGATCCGGGGGGCGGTGTGGTTGCGGACCCTACTGTTCGAAGCCATCGTCACGCTGCTGGCCCTGGCCGCGGCGGCCCGCGCCATCAAGGTGCCCCGGCGGCGGCTGCGCCTGTTCCGGAGAAAGGAAGTGCCGATTGCCTCCTGAGTCGATTCGCCGGCTGATCGTGGCGGCCCGCCGCCGCATCGTGATCGCCCGGGCGCTGCAGTGGAGCGTGGCCGCCATCGGGATGGTCGCCGCCGCCGGTGCGTTCCTGCTCGGCCTCGCCCGCTCTCAGGTGCTGCCGTGGGCGGAGGGGACGGTGGTGGTGCTCGCCGTCGTCGGCACGGTGGGCGCGGTGCTCGCCAGCGTGCTCACCCGCCCCAGCGACGGGGCTGCGGCGCTCGCCGTCGACCAACGGCTCCACGGGCGCGACCAACTCAGCACCACACTCGAGTTGATTCGCCGTCCGGCACGCAGCGACCTCGACGAGCGCCAGATCGGCCGCTCCACCGCGTGGGCGGAAGGTCGCAACCTCCAGGGATTCGGATCGATCCTGCCGGGGAAGAAGCTGGTCGGGCTCACCCTGCTGGCGGTGGTGGCCTCGCTGCTGCTCGCCATCCCACCCTCCCCGGCCGACGCCAAGCAGGAGGAACGAGACGAGATCGCGGCCATCGTGGACGCAGCCGCCGACGAGCTGGAAGCGGTGGCGGAGGAGGCGGAGACGGAGGACATGGCCGAGGCGCTGCGGCGGGCGGCCGAGGAACTGCGCCGATCGGAGAGCCTCGACGAGGCGATCCAGCGACTCGGCGACACCCGCCAGGAGCTCGCCGAGCTCGACGATCCCCAGGCCTTGGCGCTGAAGACCGCCCTCGAGGGCCTCGACGAGCGCCTTCGCCAGGAACCGGTCGCCGCCGGTGACGACGCCCTTTCCCAGCTGAGTCAACTCCGTGACGCCGCGTCGACGCTGTCGGCCGAGCAGCGCGACGCCGCCGCGGCCACCTTGGAGGAGCTGGCAGGGCAGCTGGACGCCGCCGCCCCCGACGTGGCGGGTGCCCTCGCCGGGGCGGCCGAGGCGCTCTCCAGCCAAGGCGATCCGACGGCGGCATTGGATCGTGCCATCGACGAGCTGCAGGCGGCCGGGGAGCGGGTCGCCTCGGCCGAAGACCTCGCCGACGCCCGATCCGCCGTTCGCTCCGCCCAGCAGGGACTGGGGGAAGCACGTGACCGCCAGGAGGCGAGCGACGGCGAGGGGCAGGGTCAGCAGCCGGGTGAGGGTCAGGGTCAGGGGCAAGGGCAGGGGCAGGGCCAGCAGCCGGGTGAGGGGCAAGGACAGGGCCAGGGACAGGGCCAGGGACAGGGCGAGGGCCAGGGCCAGGGACAGGGCGAGGGCCAGGGCCAGGGACAGGGCGAGGGCCAGGGCCAGGGACAGGGGCAGGGGCAGGGGCAGGGTGGGGGTGGCGGCGGGTCCGGCACCGGCGCCAACAACCCGAACCCGGTCGCCGGCGGCACCGGCTCCGGCAACAACCTCGGGCTGGGCCCGGGCGACAACGATGTCGTGCGGGATCCGGAGCGGGGCGAGATCCTCGACCCCGCCGGGTACCAGCGGGGAAGCGAGGAACGGGTCGACTTCTCCACCAGCGATCCCACCGGAGAGGTGCAGGGGAGGACCACCGGCGACGGGCTACGCAACGTGCCGCTGGTTCCCTACACGGAGCGCATCGCCGAGTACCGGGATCAGGCGCTCGACGCGCTCGACAGGATGTCGGTCCCCGGCAGCCTGCAGGACATCGTACGCGACTACTTCACGGAGCTCGGTTCATGACACCAGAGGAATTTGCCACCCACGTCGACGCCATCGAGAGAGAGATCGCCACGGTGATCGTGGGCCAGAAGGAGCTGGTGCGGGCGGTGCTGCTCGGCATGCTCTGCGAGGGCCACGTCCTGCTCGAAGGCGTTCCCGGACTCGGCAAGACCCTGCTGCTTCGCACCCTGGGCGAGGCCTTGAGCGTCGACTTCGGGCGGATCCAGTTCACCCCCGACTTGATGCCGGCCGACATCGTCGGCACCAACGTGCTCCAGGAGGGGGCCTTCCGCTTCCACCGCGGCCCCGTGTTCGCCAACGTGGTGCTCGCCGACGAGATCAACCGGGCGACGCCGAAGACCCAGTCGGCCCTGCTCGAAGCGATGCAGGAGCGGCGGGTCACGCTGGGCGGTACCACCCACGACCTGCCTCGGCCGTTCTTCGTCATGGCGACCCAGAACCCCCTCGAGATGGAGGGAACCTATCCGCTTCCCGAGGCACAGCTCGACCGGTTCCTCTTCAAGGTCATGGTCCCCTTCCCCTCCATCGACGACCTGGTGGCGATCCTGCAACGCACCACGAGCGAGGAAGCGCCCGTGGTGGCGCCGCTGGCCGGGGTCACCGCCCTGGTCGAGATGGTCGACATGGTGCGGCGGGTGCCTGCCGCCACCCACCTGCTCCGCTACGCCGCGACGCTGGTGGGGGCCACCCACCCCGAGGGGGACGGTGTCCTCGACACGGTGCGCCGCTATGTGCGCTACGGGGCGAGCCCGCGCGGCGCCCAGGCGATGGTGCTGGGAGGCAAGGCGTTGGCGCTGGTGGAAGGGCGCCTCAACCTGTCCGGCGAGGACGTCCGCACCGTGGCGCCGCTGGCGTTGCGGCACCGGCTCGTGCTCGGCTACGAAGCGGTGGCGGACGGGGTCGGCGCCGACGACGTGATCGACGAGATCCTCGCCGCCCACCCCGCGCCGCGCCCCGAGGACTGATGCTGCTCGACGCCGAGCTCCGCGGCCGCCTCGAGCGCCTGGCGCTCATCGGCACCCGCCGGGTCCGCGGGGTGTGGAGCGGGCGTCACCGCTCGGTGCGGCTCGGGGAGAGCCTCGACTTCGCCGACTACCGGGAGTACCACCCCGGGGACGATTTCCGCCGCATCGACTACAACCTGTGGGCCCGGCTCGGCGTCGTCCTGGTGCGCCTCTTCGAGGCGGAGGACGAGATGCCGCTCCAGATCGTCCTCGACACCTCGGCCTCGATGGACTTCGGCGACAAGTTCGAGACCGGCCGGCGCCTCGCCGCCATGATCGCCTACCTCGGCTTGGCCTCCGGGGAGCGGGTCCGCCTCGTGACGGTGCCGGCGCCGGGGCGTCCCGCCCTCCGCGGGCCCTGGGCCCGCCATCTTGGGGCGTGGCGGCGTCTCGAATCCTGGTTGGAGGATCTCACCCCCGAGGGTGGCACCGACCTCCCGGCGGCGGCACGCCTCATGGCGGCTCCCGGCGCTCACCGCGGGCCGGTCGTCCTGGTGAGCGACCTGCTGGCGCCGGGGTGGGAGCAGGCCATCGACCTGCTCGGCACCGTCGGGGGCGGGGTCGTCATCCAGGTCCTGAGCCCGGCCGAGCTGGACCCCGACTTCACCGGCGACCTGTCGTTGCGGGACGTCGAAACCAGGGCGGAGGTGCCGGTGTCGGTGACCGACGCCGCGGTGGCCCGCTACCGGGCCCGGCTCGACGCCTTCGTGGCGGACGCGGCGCGACGGGCCCGGCGGGTGCGGATGGAGCACATCACCGTCGTCGCCCGTCCCGGAGCATTGGAGGAGACGCTGCGCGCCCTGGTGGCGACCGGAGTGGTGCGATGAGCCTGCTCGCCCCCGCCGCGCTCGGGCTCCTCGCCCTCTCCATCCCGCTCACGGTGCTGTACATGCTGCGGTCACGGCGCCAGCGACTCGAGATCCCCAGCACCCGGCTGTGGGAGGGTGAGGAGGAGTACGTCTCGGCCGCCCTCCCGTGGCAACGCCTCAAGATCACCGCGGCGCTGATCCTGCAGCTCCTCACGCTGGCGGCCTTCGCCCTGCTGCTGGCCCGGCCCTTCTATGAGGAAGCGACCCTGCTCGGGCCCCACACCGTGCTGGTCGTCGACACCTCGGGATCGATGGCCCTCGCCGGGCGGCTCGACGCCGCCAAGGCGGAGGCCCGCTCCCTGGTGGCCGACGCCTCCGACGCTCAGCTCGTCTCCATCGTCGAGGCCGGGGCACGGGCCCGGGTGGTGGCCGCCTTCGAGCGCGACCCGAGCGCCCTGCGGTCCCGCATCGACGCTTTGCAGACGGGCGGGGGCGTCGAGGACCTGGAAGGGGCGCTGCGCCTCGCCCGCGGCCTGGCAACCCCGGACCGATCCACCTCGATCGTGCTCCTCACCGACGGCGGGCTGGAGGGGATGGTGGCCGAGCCGATCGGGAACGCCCGGCAGCTCGCCTTCGACGACGTCGCCGACAACGTGGCGATCACCGCCTTCGGGGCGGGCGCCCCGGGCGAAGGCGTGACCCGGCTCTTCCTCGAGGTGACCAACTTCTCCGACAGTTCCACCACCGCGGCGGTGGAGACCCGGGTCGACGGCCTCCAGGTGGGCACGACGGCGCTCACATTGGAGCCCGGCGCCCGCGCCCAGCGCTACCTGCCGGTCGACGCCGGGCCCGGCCAGGTGGTGGAAGCCGAGATCCTGGGCGGCGACGACGGGAACCCACTCGACGACCGGGCGACGGTGGTGCTCGGCGGCAGCGCCTACCTCACGATCGCGGTGATGGGGGAGGGCTCGCCGTACCTCGACGCCCTGGTCAGCTCCCTGCCCGGGTTCGGCCCTGCGGTGGGGACCTCCCCCGACATGGTGATCCGGGACGGCGGATCCGCCGCCGAGGTCGACCGTCCCACCTGGCTCATCGCCCCCGAGGTGGCCCCGCCGGGGGTCACCGTCACCGGTCGCCTCGAGAACCCGGTGGTGACCTACCAGCGTCCTGGTGAACCGCTGCTGGAAGGCCTCGACCTCAGCGAGCTCGCGGTCGCCGAAGCCGACATCGTGGAGGCTCGCGGCTGGTTGCCGCTCGTTCAGGCCGGCGACGTGCCCCTCGTCCTGCTCGGCGAGGTCGGTGGGCACCGGGCCGTGTACTTCACGTTCGACCTGGTGCGATCCAACCTGCCGGTCCAGGTGGCGTTCCCGATCCTGGGGGCGAGGATCCTCGAGTGGCTCGGCGGGGGCCAGGTGGGAACCGCCGCCACCGCCACCGCCGGCGAGCCGATCCCGCTCTCCCCGCCGGCGGGGACCTCGACCCGCATCTCGCTGCCGGACGGGACGGTGCGCAAGGTCGAGGGCGACGTGCTCGAGTTCGTCGACACCGCAGCTCCGGGCACCTACACCGTCGACTACCTGGCCAGCGACGGGTCCGTCGTCGGCGGGTTCGTCGCCGCCCGCCAGTTCGCCGCCGTGGAGGCGGCGGGGTCGAGCCGGCGCCTCGTCACCAGCGGGGACGGGGAGGGCGAGGTGGCCGAGACGACCCTGCTCAGGGAGTGGGCCCCGTTCGTGCTCGCCCTCATCCTCGGTCTGGTGCTGCTGGAGTGGTGGGTGGCGTTCGGCCGGCCGCGCCCGCGGTGGCGGAAGGCGGCGGCATGAGGCTGATCGCCCCCTGGTGGCTGCTGGCGGCCCTTCCCGCGGTGGCGCTCGTCGTCGTCATCGCCCGTCGCGGGCGGCGCACCGTACCGCCCCGCCAGCACCGGGTGGCGGTCGTGGTGCGCTCCGTAGGCATCGTGCTGCTGGTGCTCGCCCTGGCGCAGCCGCTCCTGGTGCGGACCTCGGGGATCCGGTCGGTCGTCTTCCTGCTCGACCGGTCGTCTTCGATCAGCGACGAGGCCCGGGCCGCCCAGGAGAGCTACGTGCGGGAGGCGGCCGACGCCGCCGGTCCGACCGACCGTACCGCGGTTGCCGTCTTCGGGCGCGACGTGCGGCTCGACGAGGCCCTCTCGACCACGTTCGACTTCGTCACCGTCCACTCGGTGGTGGACGAGAGCGCCACCGATCTGGCCTCGGCGCTGCGGGCCTCCGCCGCGGTGATGCCGACCGAGGGGTCACGTCGCATCGTGGTGCTGACCGACGCGGTCGAGACGGCGGGCGACGCCCGGGCCGCGGCGCGGGAGCTGGCCGATGCCGGGATCGCAGTCGACGTCGTCCCGATCGAGACCGGTCGCTCCCGTGACGCCCTCATCGATCGGGTCGACGCTCCGCCGACCGCCCGCGAGGGGGAGACGGTCCCGGTCGAGGTGGTGATCCAGGCGACCACGGCCGGGCCGGCGCTGGTCACCGTCACCGCCGGGGACACCGTGAGGGAGGTGCCGGTCGACCTGGTGGTGGGCACCAACCGGGTCCCGGTCGAGGTTCCGGCGTCGTCCTCCGGCGTGCTCCGGGTGGAGGCGACCGTGGCCGCCAGCTTCGATCGGGTACCCGAGAACGACTCCGGGGAGGCGCTCGTCAACGTGCTCGGTCCGGCCCAGGTTGCCGTGGTCGAGGGCAAGATCGGGGATGGCGGGGAGCTCGCCGCGGCGCTGAGGGCGGCCGGCATGGAGGTGGACGTGCTGGTGACGGTGCCCGACGCCGCCGGCCTGCTGGCCTACGACGGGGTGGTGCTGGTGAACGTCCCCAACCCCGGGGAGCAGTCCGCCGCCGACCTGGCCTCCTTCGTCGAGGATCTGGGGCGGGGCCTGGTGGTGGTCGGCGGTGACCAGGCCTACGGGCTGGGCGGCTACCAGGACTCGGCGCTGGAGGACATCCTGCCGGTGAGCGGCGACCCCGACGACCTGGTGCGCCGCCAACCGGTGGCGGAGGTGCTGGTCATCGACACCTCGGGCTCGATGGCGGCCTGTCACTGCGAAACGATGGACCGCCACAACGAGACCATCCAGGAGGGTGTCAACAAGACGGATATCTCCCGGGCCGGGGCCGGGCTGGCGATCGAGTCGTTGCAGGACACCGACCGGATCGGGGTGCTGGCGTTCACCTCCGGGACCCGGTGGGCGCTGCCGCTCGAGATCAAGCCGGGGGAGGAGACGATCACCGAAGCTCTCGATTCCCTGGTGCCGCAGGGAGACACCGAGATCTCGCCGGCGCTGCGGGTGGCACTCGACGCCCTACGGGACGTGCCGGAGGACATCCGCCACATCGTGCTCTTCACCGACGGGTGGGGCGACGATCCCGACCTGCTGAACGTCGCCCAGGAGATCGCCTCCGAGGGGGTCACCCTGTCGGTGCTCGGCACCGGCGAGGGCACCGGGGAGATGCTGCGCCGGATGGCGGCGCTCGGCGGCGGCCAGTTCTACCCGGGCCGGGACCTGCAGACCGTGCCCGAGATCTTCGTCGAGGAGACCCTGCGGGTGGCCCGCCCACTGGTGGCGGAGGGGTCGTTCCTGCCGGCGCTGGGGGCCGCCTCCCAGGTGACCAGCGGGCTCACCGCCTCGCCGCCGCTCCGCGGCTACGTGCTGACCCGCCCCAAGGACGCCGCCCAGATCCCGCTCGAGATCGGCCCCGGGGACCCGCTGCTGGCGAGCTGGCAGCGAGGCCTGGGACGGGCGACCGCCTGGACCTCCGACGCCACCGGGCGCTGGTCTGCCGATTGGCTCTCCTGGGACGGGTTCGTGGACTTCTGGGGACGGGTCGTCAGCGACGTGCTGCCGGCCGGGCGGGGAACCCCGCCCGAGGTGCGGTTCGACGGCGGCACACTCGCCGTCGGGTTCGAGGCCGACGCCTCGCTGGACGCCATCGCCATCGCCCAGGTTCGCTCCGGCGACGGTGACGTCACCGCCATCCCGATGCAGCGGACCGGGGAATCGCGGTTCGAGGCGCGGGTGCCGGTAGCGGCGGCCGGGGCCTACTGGGTGGCGGTCCGGGTGGAGGACGGGGGCGCGGTGGTGGCGTCGGGCAGCAGCGGGGTCGTGGCCGGGTACTCCGACGAGTTCGCCTTCCGGGAGCCGGACCCGATGCTGGCGGCTGACGTGGCGGAAGTGACCGGGGGACGGGTCGATCCGGTGGCGAGGGCCGCCTACGACACCGCGCCCCGCCGGGGTGCGGCGGAGATCGACCTGTGGCCGTGGCTGGCCGGGCTGGCGCTGGCCCTCTTCCTCCTCGACGTGGCGCTGCGACGGCTCGTGGTGAGCCGGGGCGATCTGGAGGTCTGGAAGGAGTCCTTCGGCCGCCGCCACCGGGAGCCGGTCGAGGCCCTGGTGACCGACGAGGCGGCGCCTCACGAGGCGGGCGAGAAGCCGTCTCCGCCGCCACGTGAGGTGTACGAGGAGGAGCAGACGCTGGGCCGCCTGCTGCGCCGCAAGCGCACCTGAAGCAGGGTGGGCCCGGTCAGAGATCGGGGACCGGGGTGGCCCGGTGCCGCCACCAGGCGGCGGCGACCCCGACCAGCACGGCCGCGGCATACCACCCCACGACCCGGTGGGACAGGGCCGGACGCAGCGGCTCGGTGACGAGGCGGATCACCCCGGCGGCGGCGAGGGCGACGGCCGCCGGGACCCCAGGGCGGGGTCGCCCCGCCCGCTTCCAGTGCGCCACCGCGGCGGCCGCCACCGCCAGCAGCACCGCGGCGTAGATCTCGACGGGATGGCGGGTCACCGTGCTCCCGGCCCGCCCGTAGGCCCAGGGCAGATCCGAGGGGGTTCCCAGGCAGGCATCGCGGGCGAGACACCCGGCGTGCCAGCCGGCGAAGCCGGCGAGGGCGGCGGCGGAGAGACCGTCGGCGACGAGCCACCAGTGCCGCCTGCCGGCCCAGGCGACCCAGGCGAGGGCACCGAGGGCGGCGGGGCCGGTGACGACCCCGCCGCGGACGATGAGGATGTCGGCGGGATGCAGCAGCGGGTTGACGCCGTCGCCGACCATGGCGGCGAGCCGTCCCACCAGCAGCCCGACCACGGCGGCGGTGACCGCGATCTCCCCCAGGTCGCCGTCACGCCCGGCGTTCCCCCGCGTCGCCTCCCAGCGGAGATCGAGGGTGAGGGCGGCGACCCCGGCGGCGGCCGCGGCGAGCAGGGTGAACTCCATCAGCGGCTCACGTCCCGGCCCGGCGCAGGATCTCGTCGATCTCGAGGGCGAGGGTGCGCTCGTCGAGCACACCGGTGTGGAGGGAGACCAACTCGCCGCCCGGGCCGTAGAAGAAGGTGAGGGGCACCCCTCGGGAACCGCCCAGCGCCACCGGGATGTCGCCCCCCGGGTCGTGGAGCTGGGTGATGGCGGCCCCGGGGAAGAACTCGGCGACGAAGCTGCGGGCGCCGTCCTGGTCGTCGCGGACGTCGAGGCCGACGAAGTCGACCTCAGCGGCGAACTCGGCGGCGGCCCGTTCCAGCAACGGGGCCTCGGAGCGGCACGGCAGGCACCACGAGGCCCATACGTTGAGGACCACCGGCCGGGAGGAGTCAACGAGCCGGGCGGTGACGTCGGCGGCGCTCACCACCGGCAGCTCCGGGACGCTCTCCGGGCTCGCGGCGGGTGCGGAGCACGCCGCCACGAGCACCAGCAACAGCAACGGCATCGAGAGGCGGCGGCGCATGCGGGGAGTGTACGGGAAGCGGGAGGCCGGTCCGGCGCCGCTCACCCCGCCCGGCGGCGCAACACCCCGACCACGTCCGCCGGGTCGATGCCGCGCTCGGCGAGCAGCACCAGCAGGTGGTACAGCAGGTCGGCCGCCTCTTCGGCCACGAGGTCGGCCCGGCCTCCCGTGGCGTGATCCTTGGCGGCCAGCAACACCTCGGTGGCCTCCTCGGTGACCTTGCGGCCGGCGGCGTCGACCCCCCCGGCGAGCAGCCGAGCCGTGTAGGAGCCCTCCGGCCGGGTGCGGGCCCTGTCCGCGATCACCGCCCACAGGTCGTCGAGGAAGGCGAAGCCGGGCTCGGAACCGGCGCTCGGCTCGTCCCCAGCCGCCGCGTCGGCCTCCGCTGCGGTTCCGGTCGCAGCCGCCGCCTCGAAGCAGCTCGCGGCCCCGGTGTGGCAGGTGGGGCCGGCGGGCCGGGCCCGGATGAGCAGGGTATCCCCGTCGCAGTCGACCGCGAGGTCGACGAGATCGAGCACGTTGCCGCTCGTCTCACCCTTCATCCACAGCTCCTGGCGGGAGCGGCTCCAGAAGTGGACCTTGCCGGTGGCCCGGGTCCGCTCCAGACTCTCCGCGTTGAGGTAGCCGAGCATGAGTACCCGGCCGGTGGTGGCGTCCTGGACGATGCCGGGGACCAGCCCGTGCTCGTCGTAGGAGATCTCGGTCATGGCACCTCCCGTACCGGGATGCCGGCCGCCGCGAGGCCCCGTTTGAGATCGGCGATGGCGATCTCGCGGCGATGGAAGATCGAGGCGGCCAGCACCGCATCGGAGCGCCCGTCCGCCAGCGCCTCGATGCAATGCTCGATCGTACCCGCCCCGCCGGAGGCGATGACGGGGACGCCAACCGCGGCCCGGGCGGCGTCGAGCAGCTCGAGGTCGTAGCCGTCTTTGGTGCCGTCCCGGTCCATCGAGGTGAGCAGGATCTCGCCGGCACCACGGCGTACCCCGTCCACGATCCAGGCGATGGCGTCGATCCCGGTCGGGGTGCGGCCCCCGTGGACGTACACCTCCCAGTCGGGACGGCCGTCCCGGCGCCGGGCGTCGACGGCCAGCACCACGCACTGCGACCCGAAGGTGCGGGCGCATTCCGAGATGAGCTCGGGGCGTTCCACCGCGGCGGTGTTGACCGAGACCTTGTCGGCCCCGGCCCGCAACGCCGCCCGCATGTCGTCGACGCGGCGCACCCCGCCGCCGACGGTGAGGGGAACGAAGACGTGCTCGGCGGTGCGGTGCACCACGTCGAGCATGGTGTCCCTCCCGTCGCTGGAGGCGGTGATGTCCAGGAAGCAGATCTCGTCGGCTCCCTCGGCGACGTAGCGGGCCGCCAGCTCGACCGGGTCCCCCTCGTCGACGAGGTCGACGAAGCGCACGCCTTTTACGACCCGTCCGCCGTCGACGTCGAGGCAGGGAATGATCCGTTTACGCAGCACGGGCGGCACCTCCCGCCATCGCCACGAAGTTGGCGAGGATGCGGAGCCCGGCGTCGCCGGAGCGTTCCGGGTGGAACTGGACCCCGACCCGGGCCCCGGAGCGGGCCGCGGCGACGAAGCGGTTCCCGTACTCGCTCTCCCCGATGACGACACCCGGATCCTGCGGCACCGGCGCGAAGCTGTGCACGAAGTAGAAGGTGGTGCCGGACGGGACGCCGGCGAAGAGCGGATCGTCCCGCAACGTCACGTCGTTCCATCCGATGTGGGGGAGCAGCGGGGCGCCTTCGAGACGCCGCACCGCCCCGGGGATGAGGCCGAGGGCGTGCGACCCGTCCTCCTCGGAGACGTCGAAGAAGAGCTGGAGACCGACACAGATGCCGAGCAGGGGTCGCTCCCATCGTTGCAGCGGCGTCACGAACCCGGCCTCCTCCAGCCGCTCCATGGCGGCCCCGGTGGTGCCGACCCCGGGCAGCACGAGGCCGTCGGCGCCGGCGATCTCCTCCGGGGTGGCCGCCACGGCCACGTCGGCTCCGGCGCGCCGCAATCCCTGGGCGATCGACACCAGGTTGCCGGCGCCGTGGTCGATGACGGTGATCCGGGTCACGTGGTGCCCTTGGTGGAGGGGATGCCCTCGCGCCGCGGATCGTCGGCGACGGCCTCCCGCAGGGCGCGGGCCAGGGCTTTGAAGACGGCCTCGGCCAGGTGGTGGTCGTTGCCTCCGACGGCCGTGACGTGCACGGTGAACCCGGCGCTGCGGGCCAGCGCCTCGAGGGCGTGCGGGATGAGCTGGGTGCCGAGGGCGCCGATCCGCTCGGTGGTGAAGGGGATGTCGATCACCGCGTAGGGACGGCCCCCGGCGTCGACCGCCACCGTGGCCCGTGATTCGTCCATCGGCACGGTGGCGTCGCCGTAGCGCCGGATCCCGGCCCGGTCGCCGAGGGCGGCGGCGAACGCTTCTCCGAGGACGAGGGCGGTGTCCTCCACGGTGTGGTGCTCGTCGACCTCGAGGTCGCCGATGGTGGCGATGGCGAGGTCGAAGAGGCCGTGGTGGGCGAGCGCCTCCAGCATGTGGTCGTAGAAGCCGACGCCGGTGGCGATGTCGGCCCGGCCGGTGCCGTCGAGGTCGAGCCGGACCCTGACGTCGGTCTCGCGGGTGGTGCGCTGGATTTCGGCGGTTCGGCTCATGGCAGGATCTGCTCCAGTGTGTCGACGAGACGGTCGTGTTCGGGGGCGGTGCGAACGGTGAAGCGCAGATAGTCGGCCAGCGGCCCACCCGCCGGGTAGGTGCGGACGACGAGGGCCCGCCGCATCAGGGCGTCGGCGACCTGGTGCGCCTCCGGGCCCACCTCGCACAGCAGGAAGTTGGCCGCCGACGGCAGCACCCGCAGTCCGAGGGCGTCGAGGCGGTCCGCCAGTACCGCCCGCTCGGTGACGATGGCCTCGACGGTGCGACGCATCCGTTCCGGGGAACCGAGGGCATCCACCGCCAGCTCGGCCGAGAGGCGGGAGACGCTTCCCGGGGGACGGATGCCGTCGAGGATGTCGATGATCGCCGGGTGGGCCATGGCGAGCCCGACCCGGGCCGCGGCCAGCCCGTAGGCCTTGGAGAGGGTGCGGAGCACGATGACGTTGTCGTGCCGGTCGATCCACGGTGACCAATCGTCGCCTGCGAACTCGGCGTAGGCGGCGTCGATCACCACCAGGCCGCCGCAGGCGGCGACGACGGCGGCGACCGCGTCGGGCCGGATCTGCTCCCCGGTGGGGTTGTTGGGGGCGCACAGCCAGACGAGGTCGGCGTCGCGGGCGGCGGCGACGATGTCGTCGGCCGGGAAGGCGAAGCCGGGGGCGGCCGCCGCCACCGGCACGAAGGCGGCGCCGACCTGGGCGGTGGCGATCTCGTACAGCGAGTAGGTGGGGACGGGGGCCACCGCCCGGCTCCCGGGCGAGAGGAAGGCCCGGGCGCAGAGGATGACGAGCTCGTCCACCCCGGCGCCGGGGACGATCTGCTCCGGCGCCAGGCCGCAGGCCGCCGCCGCCGCCTCCCGCAGCGGCCGGTAGTCGGCCGCCGGGTACTCGTTGAGGGCGGCGACGCCGGCCGCCACCACCTCCCGGGCCCACTCGGTGCCGAAGGGAGAGGTGTTCTGGTCGAAGCGGATGACCTCGCTCACCTCCACCCCGGCGGCGCGGGCGATATCGGCGGTGGTCGGTTGCCACTGGTAGCGGGTGACGCTCATCCTTCCTCCTCGAAGCGGATCTCCACCGCGAGGCGGTGGGCGGTGAGGCCCTCGGTGGTGGCGAGGGTCCCGATCGTCTCCCGCAGGCTCGCCAGTCCTTCCCGGGTGAGGTGCTGCACCTGGCGCCACGACCCGAAGTCGTCGACCGCCAGCGGCCCGTGGGAGCGGGCCAGGCCGCCGGTGGGGAGCACGTGGTTGGCGCCGGTGGCGTAGTCGCCGGCCGACTCCGGGGCCCACGGCCCGAGGTAGACCGAGCCGGCCCCGGTGAGCCGCTCCCCGTGCTCGATCGGGGTGGCGGTGTGGATCGTGACGTGCTCGGAGGCGAACTCGTTGGCGAACTCGATGGCGTCGTCCATCGAGTCGGCGGCCACCAGGAGCCCGTGGTCGCCGAGGGCGGCGCGCAGGATGCCCTCCCGCTCCAGGCCGGGGAGGAGGCGTTCGATCTGGGCGAGGACCCGGGGGATGAGGTCGGGGGCGTCGGTCACCAGTGCCACCGGCGAGTCGGGTCCGTGCTCGGCCTGGCAGAGCAGATCGGCCGCCAGGATGCGGGGCTCGGCGGTGGCGTCGGCGAGCAGCAGGGCCTCGCTGGGGCCGGCGGGCAGATCGACGGCGCAGTCGCCGTAGACGGCGAGCTTGCCGGCGGTGACCCAGGCGTTGCCGGGCCCGACGATCTTGTCGACCCGGCGGATCGTCTCGGTGCCGTAGGCCAGGGCCGCCACCGCCTGGGCGCCCCCGGTGACGTACACCTCGGTGACGCCGAGCATGGCGGCCGCCGCCATCAGCACCGGCGAGACGTCGCCGCGCTCGTCGGCGGGGGAGACGACGACGATCTCCTTCACCCCGGCGACCCGGGCGGGGACCACCCCCATCAGCAGCGAGGAGGGGTAGGCGGCGCGGCCTCCCGGGACGTAGACGCCGACCCGCCGCAGCGGCGTCCAGCGGCGATCGACCCGGACGCCGGGGGAGACCTCGAGCGGCTGGTCGACGGGGCGCTGCGGGATGTGGCAGACCTCGATGTTGCCGATCGCGTGGCGGAGAGCTCGTTCCACCTCGGGCTCGAGCTCGGCGAGAGCGGCGGTGAGGCGCTCGGGAGGGAGGAGGAGCTGGTCGCGGGGGAGGCCGCCGCCGTAGCGGCGGTTGCAGTCCCGCAGCGCCTCGTCCCCGCCGGTGCGGACCCGGGACACGATCTCGGCGGCGCCTTGCCGGATGGCGGGGTCGGGTACCGCCGAGCGCTGCAGCAGCGCGGCGCGCCGATCCGGGGAGAGATCGGCGAGGCGGACGGTTCTGATCTTCACCGGGGGCTCCTTCAGGGGATGAGCTGCTGGATGGGGAGCACGAGGATGCCGGACGCCCCCGCTTGCTTGAGGCGGGGGAGCACGCTCCACACCTCGTCGCTGTCGACGGTCGAGTGCACCGCCACCAGGCCGTCGTGGGCCAGCGGCACCACCGTGGGGGCGTCGATGCCGGGGATGATGTCCTCGATGGCGGCGACGGCGCCGGCGGGGGCGTTCATCAGGACGTACCGCTTGCGGCGGGCGGCGACCACGGCCCGGATCATGGTGGCGACCTCGGTGGCGAGGCCGGTCACCTCGCCCGCCGGAGCCACCAGCACCGCCTGCGACTCGAGCACGGTGAGCACCGGCCGCAGGCCGTTGACGAGCAGGGTGCTGCCGCTGGAGACGAGGTCGACGATGGCGTCGGCCACGTCGAGCTTGGGGGCGACCTCGATCGATCCCCGCAGCGGAACGGTGGTGACGGACACCCCGGCGTCGGCGAAGAACTGCCCGGTGGTGCGGGGGTGCGAGGTCGCCAGCCGGAGCCCGTCGAAGTCGGCGACCTCGGCCAGGCCCATGGCCTGGGGGACGGCGACGGTGAGGCGGCAGCGCCCGTACCCGAGCTCGGCGACGACCTGGAGCGGGGTCCCGGCTTCGGCGAGCAGGTCGAGCCCGGTGATCCCGAGGTCGGCGACCCCGTCTGCCACGAGCTCGCAGACGTCGTCGGTGCGTACGAAGAGCAGCTCGAGGTCGATGTTGCGGACCCGGACCGAGAGGGCGCGCTCGGTCTTCTCGTAGGAGAGGCCGCTCTCCCGCAGCAGGGTGGCGCTGGGCTCTTCGAGGCGGCCCTTGTTGGGGACGGCGAAGCGCAGCATCACGGGGTCCCCTCTTCCATCAGCCCGAGTTTGACCAGGACCTCCAGGTAGCCGCCGGTGCCGTGACGGAGCCACTGGTTGATGCGGGTGATGGTGGCGGTGGAGATCCCGGTCTCCTCGTTGATCTCCCGATAGTGGCGACCCTCGGCGAGGAGCCGGGCCACCTCCCACCGCTGGCTCATCTCCTCCAGCTCGCGGCGGGTGCAGAGATCGCGGAAGAACCGCGCCGCCTCGTCCCGGCTCTCCAGCGTCAGGATGGCGTCGAAGAGGGCTGCCGTGGCGTCGTTGCGCCAGTCGTCGTCTCGCATCGGGATGCCCATCGGATACTCCCCTTCACCTTTCGCTTCGCTATCGGTTACAGTGAGGTAGTGTTTTAGCACGTTAGCAGAGTATATGGCAAGGACGTGACGATGGAGCTCATCCCGGCGGTCGACGTGCTCGACGGCAAAGTGGTGCGCCTGGTGCGGGGCCGCTACGACCAGGTCACGGTGTACGGCGACGATCCAGTCGCCCAGGCACGGGACTGGATCGCCCAGGGGGCGGCCCTGGTGCACGTGGTGGACCTGGCCGGGGCCCGCGACGGGCACCCCGACCGGGGGCTGTGGGAACGGCTCGGGGGTGCAGGGCTGCGGTTCGAGATCGGGGGCGGGGTGCGGCGCGCCAGCGATGCCGCGGCCGCGGTCGCGGCGGGAGCGGAGCGGGTGGTGGTGGGGACGGCTGCGGTGTGGGACCGGCCGACCCTCGGGAAGATGATCGCGGCGGTGGGGGCGGAGCGGTTGGTGGCCGCGATCGACGTGCGGGGCGGGCGGGCTGCCGGGGCCGGATGGCTCGACGCAGGCCGCGACCTCGGTGCGGTGCTCCCGGAACTGGCCGGCGCCGGGCTGATCCGGGCCCTGGTGACCGGGATCAGCCGGGACGGCACGATGGAAGGACCGGATGTGGCACTGCTGGAGCAGGCCGCGTCGCTGGCGCCGGAGCTGCGGCTGATCGCCTCCGGCGGGGTGGGATCGCTGGCGGACCTGGAGGCGCTGGGAGGGATGCCGTTCGAGGGCGTGATCGTCGGTCGGGCCCTCTACGAGGGGGTCTTCACCGTCACCGAGGCGCTGGCGGCGCTGCGCTGAGGGCTCAGCCCCGGAAGCGGGCGAGGGCGGCGTCGAGATCCGCCCGGGAGACGGCGAGGGCCGAGGAATCGCGACGCAACGCCTGCAGCGCCGCCTCCCGCAGGACCCCGCTGAGATCGGCGAAGGAGAGCCCTTCGGAGGCCGCCACCGCCTGGTCGAGGTCGACGTCGTCGCCGAAGGGGACGTCGCAGATGTCGAAGAAGGCCCGGCGCGCCGGGGCGGTGGGCAGGTCGAGGAACAGGTGGGTCTCGAGGCGCCCGGGACGGAGCAGGGCCGGGTCGACCAGGTCCATGCGGTTGGTGGCGCCGATGACGTAGACGTCGCCACGATCGCTGATGCCGTCCATCTCGGTGAGGAGGGCGGCGACCACCGAGTCGGTCACCGAGTTGGTCGAGTTGCCCCGCACCGGGGCGAGGGCGTCGATCTCGTCGAAGAACAGGATCGAGGGCGCCACCGCCCGGCCCCGGGCGAACACCTCCCGCACCCCTCGCTCCGACTCACCGACGTACTTGTCGAGCAGCTCGGCGCCTTTGATCGTGAAGAAGGCGGCGCCCGATTCGTGGGCGAGGGCACGCACCACGAAGGTCTTGCCGCTGCCGGGGGGCCCGTAGAGCAGCAGGCCGCGGGGAGGCTCGATGCCGAGGCGGCTGAACCGCTCCGGTTCCCGCAGTTGCCAGATCACCGCCTCGGTGAGCCGTTGCTTGACCTCCTCGAGGTTGGCGACCAGCTCGAACCCGTAGCTCGGGATCTCCCCCAGCGAGGCGGTGCCCATCGAGGGCGTGGTGTCGCGGATGGCGCGCGCCAGCAACTCGCTGTCAACCTTGCCGCCGGTGGGGGCGATGAGCGCCGAGGCGTGGACCACGGTCGCCAGGATGTCGGCGCCGGAGAACCCGGCGGTGCGGGAGGCGAGCTGGGCGAAGTCGACGTCGAGGCTCGGGACCTTGGCGAGGGCCGCCTCGAACAGCAGGGTGCGCCGGTTGAGGTCGGGGGGCGGAATCGACAGGGTGCGGGGGAGCAGGGGGGAGGTGGCGACCGATTCGGGCAGCTTGCCCACCGCGGAGGTGCCCAAGACGCAGGCGAGCCGGGGGCGGCCCGCCACCGCGTCGAGGAACCAGCGCATGATGGCGGCGACCTGGGTGCGGAAGAGTGAATCGTCGCCGACCACGGCATCGATGCGGTCGACGAAGACGACGGCGGGGACGGTGGCGGCTCGTACCGCCTTCTCCAGCAGCTCCAGCAGCTTGTCGGGCTTGAAGACCAGTTCCAGCGACACCTCGTGCACGGTGATCCCGGTCGCTCTCGCGGCCGCCGCCACCACCTCCGATTTGCCACATCCGGCCGGTCCGGCCAGCAACACGCCCGCCACCCTCGGCAATCCCCAGGCATGAGGGAGGTCCTCGGGCGAGGTCAGCAGCGAGAGCCACCCGGTCATCGTCTCCAACTCGGTGTCGAGCCCGGCGAGCAGCGCCTCGGCGGTGGTGGGCGCCTCACCACCGGGATGACCGGCGGGCTGGTGGACGACGGCGGGCGGCTCCTGCCCCTGCTCGGAGACGACCGTGGCCGAGCCGACGGTGCCGGCCGGGCCCGGGCGCACCTCGAGCACGCGGAGGACCACCGGTTCGGCTGATCCACCGGCCCCGTAGGCGGGCAGCACCGCCACCTGGTCGCCCTCGGTGACCGGGCCACCCTGGAGGGAACGGGCGATATGGCGAGCGTCGAGCGGTTCGTCGCTGGAGGACAGCACCACCCGGCGGGCCTCGGGCAGAACGGCGCGGCCGACCTCGGGAGCGTCGCCAACCTTGACCCCGGCGTTCTCCATCGTGCGCGGTCCCAGATGGAGGGCGTTGGGGGAGGAGACGTCACCCGGCATGACCAGCACGCGGGTGTGGCCGACGGCGACGATGCCGCCCCCGGGGAGACCCATGGCGGTGAGCAGGGCGGCGTCGGCCTTCGCCACGGGATCGGTCCCGGCCCGGATCGTAAAACGCATGGGGCGAGGGTACTCGGCTCCCGGTGGGGGAGCCGCCGGCTCAGCCGGCGAGCGAGGCGAGTCTGACCACGGGCCGGGACGGCATGCCGAACGGCCGGGCGACCTCGACCACCCGGACCTCGGGCCGGTCGAGCCAACCCCACAGCAGGCGGCTCTCCTCGGCGGCGGCGATCGAAGGAGGGACCTCCCCGCCGGGCTCCTCCGGCGGGGCGAGGCGGATCAGCGGCGGTGGCGCCGGCGCCACCCACGCCGCCACCAGCCGCCCTCCCTCGATGAGCGCCGATTCCCCCCGCTCGTCCTCGGCCCACAGCGTCCCCGCCCGCTGCAGGGTCTGCCAGATGCGGCGATCCTCCAGGCTGCGGGCCAGGGCGCGGTGCCGGTCCCGCAGCGTCGCCGCCTCCTCGAAACGGCGATGGCGGGCATGGGCCCGCATCTTCTCGGCCAGGGGGTCGAGCAGCGGCGCCGGATCCTGCTCGATGGCGCGGCGCAACCTCTCCACCACCGCCTGGTACTCCGCATCGGACACCGACCCGTCACACGGGCACAGCGCCACCCCGAGCTGGGCGAAGTTGCAGGCCGGGCTGCGCTCGCCGCCCCGGGAGAGGCAACGCCGGATCGGGACCGCGTCCCACACGGCGGCCACCACCTGATCGGCGGTGCGCCGGGAACGGAACGGCCCCAGCGTGGCGAGGCCGTCGGATCGGAGGGAGCGCACCACCGACAGCCGGGGGAACCGTTCCCGGGTGAGCTTCACCCAGTGGGTGGCCTTCGGTGGCCGGGAGCGGCGGTTGTAGCGGGGACGGTGGGCGTGGATGAGGCGCAGCTCGGTGACGAGGGCCTCCAGCTCGGTGGTGCACTCACGATGGTCGAGGTCGGCGAGGTCACGCAGCATCTGTGCCACGGAACGGCGGTTGTCGCCGTAGAAGTAGGAACGGACCCGCTGGCGCAGGTTCTTGGCCTTGCCCACGTAGATCACCTCGCCGTCGCGGTCCCGGAACAGGTAGACGCCGGGCCGCCGCGGCAGCCGTTCGGTGAGGCCGATCTTCCCGTAGTGGGGCGCCCCCCGCGCCGTCGGCAGCCGGAGCAGATCGTCGAGATGACTGATCCCGATGGTGCCGGCCCGCCCCAGCAGCTCCCACAGCACGTGGGCGGTTGCCCGGGCATCGTCGAGGGCACGGTGAGTGGGGGAGGACGGCGAGCGGAGATGGGCGGCCAGGGTGCCCAGGTCGAGGTGGCGCACCTCGTCGCGCACCAGACGGCGGGCCAGCGCCAGCGTGTCGACGCTGTGGTTCGGGATCCGCCCGTAGCCGAGGCGTAGAGCGGCGGCATTGAGGAACGACAGGTCGAACCGGACGTTGTGGCCCACGATCACGGCGTCCCCGATGAACTCGAGCAGGGCGGGGAGCACCTCGCCGATGCGGGGGGCCTCGACCACCATCGCCTGGGTGATCCCGGTGAGCACCGTGATGGTCGGCGGGATCGCCATCCCCGGGTTGACGAGGGTCTGGAACGTCCCGGTGGGCTCCCCGCCCGTGAACGAGAGCGCCCCGACCTCGGTGATCTCACAATCGGCCGGCGACCCACCGGTGGTCTCGAGATCGAGGACGCAGAAGCGCACCTGGTGCAGCGGCACGCCGAGGTCGTCGAACGTCCGCTGTCCGCCTGCGAGGGCCACCACCGATCCTCCGTCTCCGCCGGAAGGCGAGCATCCCAGCCGGGTGTGACACGATCCCGCTTCGCTACCCTGCCCGTGATATGGAATTCTCAGGGCGGGTCTACTTCGATTTCGCCAGCAACGACGTGTGGCGGCTCTACCGGCTCTTGGAGCGGGCCGGAGAGCAGGGCGTGGTGCTCGACATCGACTGGCGGGGATTCGCGGTCGGCGGGGTGGGGAACCGGACGCTGATGACCCCCGGGGTGCGTGCCCTCGCCTGCTACGAGGCGGCCCGCATCGAGGCGCCCGATCGTCACCGTCGCTTCCTGGCGGCGCTGCTCGCCCTCATCCACAAGGAGGGGGACGACCTCGGCGACGAGTCCACGCTGCGGATCGCCGCCACGGTCGCCGGTATCGACGCCGACCCGCTGCTCGCCGCCGGTGCCGGAGCCGGGTTCGACGCGCTCGGGGCCGAGACCGGCACCGCTACGATGCGCGGCGTTCGGGGCGTGCCGAGCATCGTGCGCCACGGTCCGGTGCTGCAGATCAGGACGACCGAGGCGATCACACGGGGCGACGCCAGAGCCCGAATCGGTCTGCTCGAGGCCGTACTGGAGGACGACGGCATATGGGAGCTGAAGAAACCATGAGCACGGTGGACGGACCGTTGCGGTGCAGCCACTGCGGCAACAAGACCCGGTTCGACATCTACGACCGGGTGGAGCGGCGGCGCTTCGCCCACTTCTCGCTGGGCGGAGAGGTCACCTACGACGACGAGGAGATCCTCGATCGCACCGTGGAGCGCATCGTCTGCCGGTGGTGCGAGCGGGACGACACGATCGAGCAGGCCGAACCGGCCGAATCGGTCGGCTCCGAGGACTGACCTCAGGTCCGGCGCTGCCGGACCGCCTCGTAGAGCAGGATGGCGGCGGCGGTGGCGGTGTTGAGGCTGTCGCCGATCCCCGCCATCGGGATCCGCACCGCGACGGAGGCCTTCGCCCACCCCGCCGGCAACCCGGCATGCTCGCTCCCCACGACCAGGGCGACGGGACCGGTCAGATCGGCGTCCCAGTAGGCGGTGGTGGCATCGGGGAACCCGGCAATCAGCCGCAGTGAATGGCCGGCGGCCCAGGCCATCGTCTCCGCCGCGGTGGCGACGGCGGTGGGGCGGGCGAGCAGGGCGCCCTGGGAGGCCCGCACCACGTTGGGATTGAAGAGGTCGGTGGCGGGGTCGGCCACCGCCACCGCGTCCACCCCGGCCCCGTCGGCGATTCGCAGCATGGCGCCGAGGTTGCCCGGCTTCTCGATCCCGGCCACCACCATGACGAGGGGCCGGCCGCCGGGCCTGAGGCGGTCGATCGAAAGGTCGGGCTGCACCGCCACCCCGAGCAGCCCGTCGGGGTGACGGCGGTAGGCAGCCTTACGGAACGGTTCCTCGGCCACCGTGAGGACCGTGGCGCCGGCGGCGGCGAGGCGGGCCGCGGTGGCCCGGCGCTCCTCGTCGAGCAAGGCGGGGCACACGATCAACTCCTCGAGAATGATGCCGCTGGCGGCGGCCCGCTGCAGCTCGCGGTCCCCTTCGACGAGGAACCGGCCGTAGGCGTCGCGGTCCCGGCGGCTCCGCAACCGCACTAGGGCCTTGATGCGGGGGTTGCCGGTCGAGGTGACGAGGGTCCCCATCTCGGTCACCAGCTGCTGCCGCCACCGCCGGAGAAGCCGCCGCCGCCACCCCAGCCGCCGAAGCTGCCGCCACCCCACGACCCACCGCCCCACGAGGACCCGCCACCGCCGGCGAAGCCGCCTCCGCCGCCCCACCACGATCCCCGATCGGCGGACCACGAGTGATCGCGGTAGATCGGCTCCCACCCGTAGCTGCCGAGATGGCCCTTGGTGATGACCCAGTGGTAGTAGAACAGCGTGAAGGGGTCGAAGTCCGACAGGCCGCGGGGGATGGGGCGGCCCGACCAGGTGTCGGTCTGCCCGCTGGTGCCTTCGTGGGCCAGCTCGGGGGCGAAGCGATCGGCGTCGGCGATCTCGCTGCGGGCCAGCGCCTGGCGCTGGGCGGCGTAGGCGAGGGCGAAGGTGCGGGGGCCGCGGGGGTCGGATGCTCCGAAGGCGGCGGCCACGTCGGCGTAGGTCCCCTCCAGCCCCAGGGTGGCCAGGGCCTCGCGAGCCTCGAACCAGCGGCGCAGCGCCTGGGCCGGTTCGAGGGAGACGGCGAGGATGCCGGCGATCGTCTGGCGGGCGTCTCCGCTGACCCCTTCCTTCGCCAGCTCGTCGAGCAGCTCCTGGTACACCGCGGGCCCGTCGTCGCGGCGTCGCAGCAGGGCGGTGGTGATCGATACCGGGAGCCCGAGCCGCTTGGCCTCGGCCCTGACCCGCTCGATCTCGCCGGGCTCACGCAGCCCGGCGAGGGCGCATTCGACGGCCTCCCCGGGGTCGAGGCCCAGGTCGCGGTTGGAGTGGTAGGCGGCGACGAAGTCGTCGAGGTCGTCCTCGTCGTGGTTGAGGAGCAGCAGGGCGGCGATCGCCGGGATCGAGAGCCCGTCGCGGGTGAGCAGCGCCCCCGTGGAGCTGAGGTCGGTCCGGACCTGCTCGTAGCGCTCGAAGGCGGCGGCCGGCTCCTCGCTGAGGTCGGCGAGGGCGGCGGCGACCGCGGGCCGGGTGGTGGAGTCGGGGAGGGAGGCGTAGAGGGTCTGGAGGCGCTCGGTCTTGGCGGTGGCGGTCGAGTACACCGTGCCGAGCTCCTCGAGCGAGGTGGCGAGCGGAACCGTGCCGTCGAGGGCGGGGGCGGCCCGCAGCAACCGCTCCCCGGCGTCGGTGAGGTCGGCGAAGCCGAGGGGGGTGGCGGTCAGCCGGTCGACGATCGCCTGGCCGAGGCGCTGCCGGGCTGCGGCGACCCGGTGGGGGCGGAGGCTGTCGACGATGCGGTTCAGCTCCTGGCGCTTCACCTCGAAGAGTCGGTCGTCGTCCTCGTCGACGTCGAGGGTCTCCCGGATGGCGCTCTGCAGCGCCCCTTCGAGCAAGGGTCGCTCCGCCGAGGAGCGCAGCTCGAGCGGGACCTCGGTGTCGCGGCGCACCCGGTCCCGGTCGACCACCACCACGAGGGCGAGGGACCAGACGGCGCGCAACGCAGCCTCGTCGTCGACCGGATCCCCCTGGTGCACGGCCCGCAGGGTGGTCACCGCGGCGGTGGTCGCCACCGGCACGGCCTCGCCGGAGAAGGGGACGGTGAAGTCGGCGACGGCGGGCAGCTCGTGGCCGGCCGGTTCGAGCCGGGCGACGTCTCCGTCGACCAGCTCGGCGCGGACCGTGCGGATCCGCTCCACCTTGCGGCGCCGCACCGAGGTGAGAGCGGCGCCGCCCCCCACCAGCGCCGCAGCGGCGAGCACCCCCAGGATGATGCGTCCCGAGGGGCGGGACGAGGATCCGTCGCCGCCGGGTTGGGCCAGCTCCTGCTCCAGGCTGCCGACGATGGCGAGGGCGCCGCCCTCGAAGTCGCTCCGGCCGAAGAAGCTGTCGCCGGCGCCGGTGATGCGAGATGCGGGGAGATCGAGCCCGGGCCCGGTGGTGAGCTCGGTGCGCCGGGTGGCGAGGTCGACGAGGATCACGATGCCGGGCGGGCCGTCGGCGAGGCCCACCCCCCAGGCGTCTCCGAGGTCCTGGGCGAAGGACAGCGGGGTGCCGTGGGGCACGGAGGAGACGATGACGAAGGCGATCTGATGGCCGTAGGCGGCCACGAGGGCGCTGATGGCCTCCTCGACCCGAGCATCGTCGGCAACCACGCCGGCGTCGTCGCTGAACCAGCCCCGGCACACCACCCCGTCGTACTCGCCGCAGTCGGCGGGGGCCCCGGTGTCGCCGGTCTGGGCGAGGGCGGCGGGCGCCACGATGGCGAGGCTCAGGGTGGCGAGCAGGACGGCGCGGAGGATCTTGCTTCCCACGAGGGGCAACGCTAGCGGGCCGCCCGGGTGGGGGCGCCGCTCATCCGAATCGAAGCGGGAGGTCGGCCGGCCGGTAAAAGGAGGGGGCGAGTTCGGTGCAGTGACCGAGGGCGGTCACGATCTCGGCGACGGCACCCCCGGTGCCGTCGTAGCCGCCGGCGAGGTGGAGATCGAGTGGTGCGGTGCCGTCCACGGTGATCCGATCGCCCGGGTCGGCCAGCTCCCGGTCGAGGACGAGGTCGAGATCGAGGCGATGGTCGGGGGAGGTGAGGGTGACGCGCTGGTGGAGTCCGGTGACCGTTCCGCCGGAGATCAGCGGCTCGATCGTCTCACCCACGTCGTGATGGGGCCAGCCGAGGGTGTGGGCGAGCAGGTGGGCGCTGGCGACGGGCCGCGGGCGCCGAGGGCGCCGGCGGCGACCGCCGCGGCGAACTCGTCGAGTGACAGGCCGCGGCCGGACAGCGCCGCCAGTTCCTCCCGCCGCGCCGTGTCGATGCGGCAGGCCGCGGTGAGGCGGGTGACGTGACGGCTGGCGGAGGCGGCGAGCAGTGGGAGGCGGCTCATCACGAACCCGGGGTTGACCCCGGTCATGACGATGACCGCCCGTCGGTGCGGGCGGCGGTGTGGAGCGCCTCCCAGATGTGGCGGGGCGGCCAAGCCAGCTCGGCACAGGTGGTGACGACGTGGTAGCCGGCCGACACCAGCCGGATCACCTCGGCGGCGACCTCGTCGGCGAGGGAGGAGAGGGTCACCAGGGCCCGGTCGCCGGCCCGCGCCACCGGGACGTCGGGGCTGGAGACGAAGCGGGCAGGCCCAGCGGCATCGAAGTCGCCCCGGGCCCCCGGGTCGGGATCGACCACCCCGGTGACGCGGGACACCAAGCCGTCCTCGAGAGCGGCGTGGACCACGGTCCCGGCGAGGTTGGGAAGCGATTCGTCAGGACGCGGCGACGAAGTGGTCGGAGGCGAGGCGGTCGAGGCGAACCCGATCCACCTCCACCCCGATGCCCGGCGCCGCCGGAGGATGCAGCCGGCCGCCGGCGTCGAGGCTCCACGGCGGGTCGACGAGGTCGTCGGCGAAGAAATGGTCCGATGCGGCGATGTCCCCGACCACGTCCGCCGGACCCAGGGTGGCGAGGGCGACGGCGTGGCTGCGCCCGATGCCGCTCTCGACGAGGCCGCCGATGCGGACGTGACGGCCGGCGGCGGCGATCTCGCCCGCCAGGGCGGCGGCGGAGGAGGTGCCGAGGCGGCCGGCCTTAAGGTTGATGACGGCGCCGGCGCCGGCGGCCACGGCCCGGCGGATGGCGGCGGGATCACCCGCCGACTCGTCGAGGGCGATCGGGGTGGAGAAGCGGTGGGTGAGGGCGGCGAGGCCGTCGAGGTCACCGGCGGGGAGGGGCTGCTCCAGGTAGGCGAGGCCGGCGCCGTCCCACGAGGCGAGGCGGGGGTCGTCCCCGGTGGGGAACGAGCCGTTGGCGTCGGCGCCGAACGTCATGTCCGGGAAGGTCTGCCGCAGC